>Ga0335072_10000615_pt1 | contig 65770 bp, 70 predicted proteins | sample Lox_Sample_21_FD_206725 | JGI IMG/M metagenome (GOLD analysis project Ga0335072, IMG submission 206725) | Soil microbial communities from Loxahatchee National Wildlife Refuge, Florida, United States - Lox_Sample_2.1 | ecosystem: Environmental > Terrestrial > Soil > Wetlands | place: USA...
GGACCGTGTCGTTGATTGAAACCGACGCGACCAGCTTGCCGTCCGGTGAGAAGGCGACCGAGTAGACCGAATCTGAATGGCCTCCGAGCGGCTCACCGTGCGGCGCCCCTGTGGCCGCGTCCCAGAGCCGGACCGTCTCGTCGTCTGAGCCCGACGCGACCAGCTTGCCGTCCGGTGAGAAGGCGACCGAGCTGACCGAACTTGAATGGCCCTCGAGCGGCTCACCGTGCGGCGCCCCTGTGGCCGCGTCCCAGAGCCGGACCGTCTCGTCATTTGAGCCCGACGCGACCAGCTTGCTGTCCGGCGAGAAGGCGACCGAGTTGACCGAATCTAAATGGCCCTCGAGCGGCTCACCGTGCGACGCCCCCGTGGCTACGCCCCAAAGCCGGACCGTCTTGTCGCCTGAGCTCGCGACCAGCTTACCGTCCGGCGAGAAGGCGACTGACCAGACCGAATCTGAATGGCCCATGAGCGGCTCACCATGTGGCGCCCCTGTGGCCGCGTCCCAGAGCCGGACCACCCCGTCGAATGAGCCCGACGCAACCAGCTTGCCGTCCGGCGAGAAGGCGACCGAGTTGACCCAATCTGAATGGCCCCTGAACAGCTTACCGTGTGGCGCCCCTGTGGCCACGTCCCAGAGCCGGACCGTCTCATCGAATGAGCCCGACGCGACCAGCTTGCCGTCCGGTGAGAAGGCGACCGACCTAACCCAACCTGAATGGCCCTTGAACGGCTCACAGTGCGGCGCCCCTGTGGCTGTGTCCCAGAGCCGGATCGTCTCGTCGAATGAGCCCGACGCGACCAGCTTGCCGTCCGGCGAGAAGGCGACCGACCAGACCGAATGTGAATGGCCCTTGAGCGGCTCACCGTGTGGCACCCCTGTGTCCGCGTCCCAGAGCCGGACCGTCCCATCGAATGAGCCCGACGCGACCAGCTTGCCGTCCGGCGAGAAAGCGACCGAGCTGATCGGACGTGAATGGCCCTCAAGCGTCTGCAGCGCTCTGCTCCAATTCGCTTGCCCTTTCGAAACCCTATATATCCCGTTAATACACTCCTCGAATTGTTTCCGGATGATGCTCTGCTCAGGAGTAAAGATAAGGGCTGAGCTATATATTTGTAAGGGCGCCTTCTCAATCACTGAACGGTTATACAGGGTTAATCGCTTCGCGTCACGAAGAAAATTTATGAGTTTAACACCTTTTCTAGGCTAAACATTCCCGTTAGTAAACAATAACGCATGACAATGGTCAGAGCTTACATTCACTATGCTCTGTAATTCGTCTATAAGGCGAATACTTTCTGATATCCTCCCAGTGAGACTCAATGCTTCTAGCCAATGGAGGAAGTGGCGCTCAAGAAAGTTATGTGTTAACTCCCCGTCTCGAATCATGCCCTTGCTCTCCTTTAAATGGTAGACCCAATACAGGCAAGCGTACTGAACGTCTGCCGGTAGGCAGTCGTCGATCGTTTGTTGGTTGACCTCTGTCCGTAGCCTTCCTGGCGCCCCTAGATTGCAGATATCTTTTTTGAGATAATTCCTCTCCGACAGCAGGTTCAGACATTTACTCGCCAGGTGCTCATGGGTCATTTGCTCGTCAACCCAAAACGGGTTGGCGTCCCGCTTCACAGGGTCGACGAGGAAGTCTCGGAACGACAAGTGGAGTAGTTTGACGGGAGCGTCCATATCGGACGGAATGTTCAGAACCGAATGGAGCATGCTTAGCCTGTGGCCGATGGTTCGTTTCGAGATTCCAAGCAGTCGAGCAAGTGACTCAATTGGCAGAGGATCGGCGAGGATCACAATGGTGCCGACAATCTCGCGAAACTCTTTCACTATCGCAGCTTGCTCCTCGTCAGTGCGATTGATGAGTCCTGAATCAGTACGTTTCACAAGCATTTGGCTTAGTATCGGGAGATAGGTTGCGTGAAGCTGAAATTCCTGCCCCATCGTTTGATACTTGAGTATCTTGTTCAGCTGCTCCTCTGGATCGCCACACTCGCGATCTTCGACCGACCGGCAGACGGTTTTAGCGAAAATAAACAGTGGAATGGCCATCTTGACCAGAATCTGGAGGTTCGTTCGACCGGGCCAATCCGAGGACAGTTGCCAGTCCTTCGGGACCAATCTATTGTAATCATCTCTGGTTCTTGAAAGCTCGGACTCAAGGAATATGGATATGTCATGCTCGACGGTATGCTCATCGACCCGATGTAGAGCCAGATCTTGGTAAGACCCGCTGATTTTGTCAAACTCGAGGCGAATTGGGAATTCTGGTCTGCTTGTTATAAAGAACTTCAGGCGAACCGATAACAACTGCTTCGCTTGTGGCAAGAGGCGAAGAATCGCGGCAGCGTCCTTTTCACAGTTGCACTCGTCAAGGGCATCGACCACGACCACCATCGTCGTCAAAGAAGTTTTGGGGTCACCATTAACCTTCTTCAGAGGCTGTAGAATAAGCTTCTCGAACTGTTCCTTCATAGCTTTTTCACCGATATCGGAGTCGGCCTCGATCGCGCTGCGGACTTGCGGAGCTAAGGGAGGCAGCTGGTGGACGAGTTGGGCAGCAATCGTAGTGAAGAAACGTGCCGCTTTTCCACGGTCACCTTGGCCCTTCTTGAAGAAGAAGCTGGCGCCGAGTACTCCCTTCTCGGCCAGTTTGTGGGCCACGGTGCGAGAAATCGTAGACTTGCCAGTGCCCGCCATGCCTTGCAGCCAGAATATGCAATCACTGTCCGGATTATCGGCCCATTTATGTATCTTGCTGAGAAGGGCGACCCGTGTGTCGGGATGGCATTTGGCGTCGTGTTGGTTAGCGAGATGGTTAAACGCGGCGCCTTCGGCGGTGCGCAGCTTAGCGAGAACGATTTCGCGGTGGATGTCGAGGATTAATGTACTATAGACAATACGTCAGTGTCACTCCCAACGGAAGATGTGTCAGGGACGTACACCTGGTCCCGAATGGCCTGATGGGACTCTCCTGCGAGGTCACGGAGCTCTTTGACTGTGGTCCAATTCAGATAATTACAGTGTTTTTCACAATTGTCTGCGGCTTGCGCAAGTTGGTCTCCACTCTCCAAAAGACCTGTGACATACTTCTCCATATCGCCCAGTTTGAAAGGAGCATCGACCAGTTTGATCTTGCTTCGTTGGCGTTGGATGGCGAAGCCGAGAAACAAGAGTGATTTGGTGTAAGCTTGAACAATGGATGTCTCGAGGGTGTCCAAGACGTCTTCAGGCGGCCGGAGAGTGGGGTCAGGGGCCATATACAGTTGTTGGTACGTGTCGCATTGCAAGACGAGCGAAGTGACCTTGGCAATACCGGCGAGGAGTTGACTGCTTAACTCGCTGCTGGCGGTCAAAGCCTTCAGAGGTTAGATTGACTCTTCAGAAAAGGGTGCACTCGACTTTCATGTTATCCAGACACAACATGCTGTCGGGACTGCAGAGCTACTTACAACAAGGACAAATCGGACAGCAGCCCACGGTAGAGCAGTATGTACAGGATCAAAGTTGATAGCGACGTCGCCAACGGAAACAAACTTGTTCAGAACTGAGACAGTCTTTTCGACAAAGCGACGTGCTTCGCTCTCGTGTTGTTGACTCTCGATTTCCTGCTCCATTTTCTGCTTGATGTCCTTGGCCAAACTTTTCGCAGCGCTGGGCGTACCCTCGGCAGTTGCGTTGTCGTCGGCTAGATTCTTCGCGACCCCCTCGACAACGGATACGATGTCTCGGTCTTTTTTAGACTCTTCCAGAAGCCTTAATGCTTTGTCCCACAGCTCGCAATTACCCCAAGACGCCTTCACAAACCGTGTATGTGATATCTGACCCGACTTTTTCGTCTCTTCTGATGGGGCATTTCCCTGGTCCGGAGAGGGTAAGACGGCGGCCGTGACCGGCTGCTGCAGTGGGACAGCAGCGTGGTTGGATGAACCATCTTTCGTGGCGATAGCCACTGTGGAAAGCGGCTTTGTGGTTGTGCGCTGTGGCCTTAGCGGAGCGGGAAGAGGGTCGGGTGGCTCGGCTGGAGAAGCGTCATTACGCCTTTGAGATGAGGTAGTATGAAGTATATCTCTCTTCGCATTGGAGGGGCTGGTTGCAGGTGATAACACACGAGGTGAGAATGTCTGCACCGAGGACTAAGTACCAGTAACCAGTGAGCCGCATGAGAGGTCGGGAGAACTAAACGAGAAAAGGCCGTGGGTACTAACTCGTTGAGCCGGGTTCGTCGTCTCGTCTGGCGACAATTGGTCGTCGGCGCCGAAACAGCTGCACAGCCGGCCCCAGCCTTTTGTTTTTCTCTGCGATGGGCTATTTGAGCTCATCACTTCAGCAGCAAACTGCTCGCTTAGGTCCCAAATAGTTCAGTGACCAAAGAGATTGAGCGTTCGGCTTCTAAGAGTCTGCATAGGGAATGAAGGGGAATCTGGCGGACAGCTGAAAGCTGGCTCCCAGCTTGCCGCGCACATTTGAGGAGTGTCAGCAGAGCCGCAGGACTAGGCGGGCAATAGACCGTTCTACGACGATAGGTATTCGTGTCGCATGGTATTCAATGGCGACAGCTCCGCAACGTGCAGAGACTGAACGCTGGAGAAGAGAGGAATCCCTTTCCTAACCTCTACTAATTACGTAGATGTGTTGGCTCGGCTCAACGTGGGGGCTGGTATGCCTTGGCATAACACTAAGACTGCGGAGAGTCTTTAGCAGCACTAAGAAAGCTCATTACACCTGAAAAAAATCGGCTGGCAGAGGACATCATCGAGGCACCCGAATGCTTGAAGAATTGGTGGGACCGTGGCCTAATTCAGCAGCTGGGGAATTACTAGGAGATCAGCGACTGGATCATGGACAGGCATTAGAGACATGGGCTGAAATTGAGGGACGATGAGTTTGTCAATGGCGCTGCGCCCTGCACAGCACAGCACAGCACAGCACAGCATCTCACTCAATTGGCTCTGTGACCCGCCCGAACAAATGGAGGAGATTCCTGGAATTTCGCTAGATAGCCTCTCAAGGGAAGATGCGGTAACGTGGTTAGCGTTCATCGGGGTATGGCGCCTCTCGCTTACGCTCCCCGCAGATAGTAACCAACGCATAAGCTGAAAATCAAACTGCTCTCTCGTTACATGAACTCAACGAATCCTAATTGGCATAGCTAACTCTTGTTCCAACACGATTGCTTGCTCACTTCAAGCCTATCAGCATGGCAACGGAAGACCACTACCAAGTTCGCATACGCTCAGAACGAGGAACTGGCCTCCAGCGTGTCTGTTTCTGGCCCCCCCCCAGATTACAAGTAAATCGGGGGCACCTGCCGCTTTGGGCGATATAAAAACCCTCGCCGCCCTCACCCATGCTCACCTACCCTCACCCGCCCTCACCCACCGCCGTCCGCTCGACCAATCGACTCCGGCTGCGCGGGTCCATTTCTGGCCCCTGGTCAGCGCGGCCGCAATGGGCTCCCACGGCGGTGTCGTTTCTGGGTTGCAACGCATAGGATGGTAGATTGACTCTAATCATAACCTCTGAGCGCTCTCTCCCACCTTCCCGTCTTCTTTTCTCCTTCAGTAGTCACCTCGCTGTCTCGCTGTCACTCGCGGGGTCATTCGTACTGTTACCCCTGCCTTAAGCTTTCTGGCAGTAGAACTCAACCGAGTTATTTTTCGTACGAACTGGCAAATATGCACCTCCGTTGAAGTACTGATTAACTGCTTGATTTGAGATCGGTCCTCGGTGCTCAATCTGGGCCGGCAGGATCGACATCCCCAGCTGAAATCATATCCATCAAGAACATTCGCTCTCTATGACAATGGGCATGATAAGAGGGCGATACGTGCCAAAATCACTACAAGAAGTGGTGAACATGGGCTTGATGCGAAGGACAGCGAACTTGTCGAGAAAGATGAGGTCTGAGGAGCTGTGTATGGGAAGGATAGAGACACATTCAATGGCAAAGCGAACGAATTACTCGAGGCGATAAGGATAGAGAGAGATATTTGGGATCAGGCTGTGGCTATTCGCCCGAGTTTGAGTTCATTCCTGAGACTACCATACTTACCTCAGTCAGGCACAGCTTGATGTTCAATCCGCCATGGTCCTTTCTAATCCATCTACCATCTTCTACAACTCCGAGCACAAGAGTAAGTCCCTTAGAGAAGGTGCAAGGTGTCCATGTATTAATGGCGACTAAGTGTCTTTCGCCGGCGATCTCCAATTATTTCTTGCCCTCCCAGATAAGGTTCTACTAACAGTACTATGCGTATCGTATGCCCTAACAGAGGACTGCTGCAGATGGAGTGGATGCGCGAAGCGAAGAAATGCGGATAACTTCAATAGCTGTGCCGAAGCACCGGCGTGACAGACCATGAAGCAAAATTCTGAACGAAGGGTTTTACGCACGAAAGGCGCAGTGAGTAATACGAAGAATTAAATACCGAGGGTCGCAGGGCAGCCGCTTCTTTTCCTTGTTGAAGCCATGCACACGTGCTTTCCTTTTTCCTTCTCTATTCTCTTTTTAGTTCCACCCCACGCTCATCACAAAAACCTATGGACAATGGGACAATTGTTGAAAATCTTGGCGTCGCTCAACGGCGTCCCGTCGGGATTCGTCACATATCCAGCTGCAGCCATTCCGAGCACCTCAAACTCACCCGTCAGCCGCGTGCGGATGCCGGCCGCGATGCTGTAGTTCGTCCACATGAAGAGATTGAAATCCCACAGCGGTGAATAGTCGTACGCGACGGTGGGGATGGCGCCCAAGATGTTCAGCGGGTCGCCTTCCTGGAGGATATGGCTGTTCAGTCCCTGCCGCCAGGGATGGTGGGTCTCGTTGTTCGGAGCCCCAGGCGGCAGGTCTGCATTGGTGTACCCGTTGACGCTGACGAAGAAACGCTCGATGCCGCTGAAAAGGGCGTCGTCGTCTCCAGTGCGGACGGCGGTGAGACGCTTGGCGTAAGTGCCGCCGTCGAGGGTGGCGGGGAGCGGGTCCGAGCCGTCGGCAACCAAGTAGAGGACCGACTTGCTGAAAGAGAAGCCGCGAATAGTGTTAAGCGTGACGACAGAGTCGCGGGGGCAGATTGCAAGCACTTGATCGTGGACCTTGGAGCGGAAATCGGCTAGCATGGATTCTGGAATCCCGTCGCAGAACTGGTTAAGATAGTCCGCGGTAACGTCACCGGCTATGATCTGTCATGGGGATCAGCAGTGGATTTAAAAAGGGAATGCAGTAGCGAAAGCTGACCGGCGCATTGTAGACTTCCGAGCCAGCATTCATGAGCTGTATCAGGGGCGTATAGTATTCATCGCCAACGCTGCCGGGTTGGACAGACTTTGGTGGAAAGGGCGACGAGTCTCCGGGCACGATGTTGCGCACGGGAGAAAAGTCGACCATGCCCACTCGGCCGAACACCGTGTTGTTGACAATGTTGAGCTGTTCTGCTCCCTTCAACCCCGAACTAGTCATGCCCTGGGCTGCAAAGCGCAGCTTCGGTGCGAAATTGAGTCCGAGTTGATTCCCATTTCCTTCGTCAGAAGTATCGGTCACGATCCACCAATAACCTGTATTCGCCGCAGAAACGCCATAATATAGTGGTAGTGTGAAATTGGGGTTGACACCATAATTCACATGGCCATTGCGGAGCAGGTCAACCGGTCCAACTAGCTCGCGGTCTATTTCTGAAGCCATGGGACCTTGATAGCCAGCTTTAATTGCTGTTGCGAAGGAGGGATCGGCGATCTGAACGGTGGGATCGTCGAAACCGGAGTTTGGTGCCGGGTTGAATTCATTGGGGAATGATTGCCGCCGCTGTAGCGCGTGAGGTGAGGGCGAGATGGGCTTTCGAACAGCCAGAGGGGAAGCGAGGAGAAGCGGCAGGAGAGAAAGACAGGTAAGAAACGTTGAGGGCAGCATGTTGCAAACAGGGGAGCTAAGCACCGAGGCAATCTGCGCGGAAACACGTTGAACCTGTAGAGATCCGGGAACAGAGCTCCTGGGGAGGATTGACGCATTAACTTATAGATGAACTATCTTGCTCAAGCTAATTCGCGGCATAACCGAATGATAGCTGCCCCTGAAGAGCAGCGCGGTGATTCCAGTATAATGGATACACTTTGGCAAAGCAAGCGCCCTCCAGCTCAGTATTACATAGCTAGAAATGTGAGGTGGAGTGACATTCGGCGTTCTGTGATAGCGGAGACAACAACATGGGCCGGGAATGTCGGGAGTCGCGTACATTTGTCGACCGTTCACGTGGACTGCTGCGGTATCCGCTGTTGATCGGAAGCTGACGTTGCTTGCCTAGGATTGGATTAATATCTCGCGGTTTCAGCACTTTTGGCATTCAGAACCGTCCGTGTACGACAGGGAAGGAGCAATGTTTAGGAATCAAAACAGCTTGGTAACTGGAACCTTGGACGAGAGAAGGAAAAATGAATCCGCTGGAAAGATAATTACCCAGCAGCATCGAACCGGATGCCAATTAAGATGTTCCAAGAGACGGCAAAAGTGTTATTGGCTCTCATGATTGGCTGGCTGGCTTCTGCAGGCGAGGAGCTGCCGGGGGAAGGCGTGTTCCTTCCGCGGCTTCCAGAATGGTCACCTCATGGTAAATTTTAAGACCAGCCACTGTGTACAGTTAGCGGCCTATTATAGTGATGGAGAGGGCCTGCAGAGGGCCGAAAACCGAAAGCTGCGGTGGTTGACTGATCGCCAAGACTACCCTTTCCGGCTGAACTCCCGTTGAATGCCACTCCTCCGAAGACAGTAATATGGAGCTCAATTTTTCGTAGCGACATCAGCCTCGAGCCGGAGCTCAATGTTGTCGTATGCATTTGTGTATGTATTCAAAGTCGACTCTGCCATCGAGTGGACTGCGTAGAGTGAGATTAGAGCGGCTAGAGTCATGACTCTTTCACTGGAACGCCGACTAGGAATGATTCCAAACGTGTGACCAGGGCATCAGCCTTATCCTAGACGGTGGGGCTCTACCCAGAAACATGGACTCTTGCCGAGCTGAGGTTATTCATTCTAAATGGAGGTTAGGCAATAAACTTACCTCGCGTACTTGGAGAAGCGTCATCTTCGAATGGCGCCATTAGCCGACTGCGGCGCCATCCTGGAATGACGGCCGAAGTTGGTACAGATCGATATACTCTGTAGGGTTTTACAGATCTTCGTGATTGCACTTAGGGATTGGAGAAAAGATGGTGGAAGCGGAGTTGATAGATCGACGGGCACTGGCAAGCTACCAGAAGGAGCAAGCTGGGATAATTCCCACTTTATTGTTCCACACCGGACATTGAAGGAGATATAATTAAGTGACTACCAGACAGCTGGAGTCTTACAAAGGTATACAGATCTATGCTGCTTACAATCCTACACCGTCCTTACTACATGACGACTATGTGTTGATGGCATTGTACAAAAAGGGCGCCACACTTCTTACAACCAACTATGACGACCTGTCAGACAAGGCTTGCGGCTTGCCTCGAATCGGTCGAATCAATCGGGACGACACCTTGAATACAAACGTGGAATACGCTTTAAACGCTCTCTTCAGCAACTGAGATATGAGATGAAGACAAGACTATCTCCTCCTGCAGCCCTCGACCTCCTCACATGGATCCTCTTCCTCGGAGCGCAGAGCCGTCGGTGACAGGTTGAGAGACCGTGGTTTGTAAGAAGACTGGCTGAGCTAGTGAGGGCGAGGGGTTGGGAGGAATGAGGCGGACCTGGCCTCTACGCTGGTCTACGTGCAGCGCCTCCGCGAGGAGAATCGGCGGCCGAACACGCGCTCCACGTACAGTAAATGCTGGCGGCTGGGAGGACGGCGAGTTGGTGTGGGAGAATAAGGCGATCCTGTTCCTCACCGACGTCGTCCTCTCCATCCGGCAGATGAGGCCACATGAGGCCACAGAAGCTCCCGCACGCCGAGGCCGGCGCGAGGAAGCGGAAAATGGCGGCAGCGCGTCAGGCAGCGCGGTGGTCCCGCCTCCGCCAGGCAGAGAAAGACGCTGGCGCGCGGGCGGAGGGAGGGAAAGGGAAAGAGAGAATGGAGGAGAAAGGAGGACGAGGAGGAGTTGGAGTTGGAGGACGTCGAGGCGTCGGAGGGCGAACTCGTCGAGGTAACTGATCCCTCTCTATAACTAACGATCCGATCTACCGACACTGCTACAGATCCCACAGGACCCCAACGCCCGCCCTCTCGTGCCCGACAGCGTCGAAACCTGTTACGTGTCAGCGCTGTACGCCCTCTACGACGAGCAGGCCGTCGCCAGCCTCAACGCCCACCCCCACCCATGCAGTAAAGGATTGAAGACAACTAATTGAGCGGCTCAAGATCGACTGGGCCGCCGAAAAGAGGAGGACATTTAAGGACCGTGCTATTAATAGCCTCAACGAAGGATACACAATAGAGCAGATGAGCAGGCTATACGCGCTATTACTCCGCGGCGGGATGGAGGACGGGAGACGGGCTGATAACAGGAGCTGGATACTCCGAGCCCAATACCCTCTTGACCGTCTCCATCACTTGCACCTCCAGCTCTTCGGCCTCCTTCCATCGGCCTTGATTCCTCTGCCTCTGTGGAATAACATGCCAGTGGGACGGCGCCGAGATGAGTTGCCAGTGCGACACGGACAGTTGCACAAACAGCGGTACTGCCATCTGAATCCGCGGCAACCTCTGCTGGTTCAACTCCATCCATTTCAACCACTCCTTCGTCCGCAGCAACCTCCGCCGGTTCACCCTCCATCCCCTTCGACCAGTCCTTCGTCATTAGCCACATCAAAATTGGCAGAGTATAATTCAGGGTTGAGGTGGGCTTCCCTAATTGGTGCTGTTTTCGCCGTTGGGCTTGGAATGCAGCTGGTTTGATGTACTTATCTTTGGACCTCGAGGATATCACGATTCCTGACTTCTTCATAGAGACCTCTAAACACAGTATCCAACCAAGTAGGAAATTGGGCTATATAGATCGAGCTAACCGCGTACAATATCGGCGGCGTTCAGTAAGCTGTCGGTATCGGTGCCTTCGAGCGTGGTATACGCCAGCCTCATCCTGCGGTTCGAAGCGTCCATATAGCGTCCAGTGACTAGGTAATCCAAGCCATGCCGTATTATGCCAGTCCAAGTTATGCGTGAAAGAGACTTCTTAGATAAATCCGCAGTGGCACTGAGTGTTACTCCGCTTCCACAACAATCACGAGGCGTTTATCCTTCAACGCATCTTTAAGTCTAGTCAAGACCTCGCCTTCTCGCCTAGCAGCCTCTCTCAAGGCTTCATTCGTCATGGTCATACGTTGTTGTCAATCTTTGGTCTCTTAAGCAATGTCATTCCATCCGAAATAAATGTTGAGGAGCTCATGTTCGTACATCTACTATGGTCGTTACGCTCGTGTTAAGAAGGGTCGAGAGGGAGGGGGTTTCGAAGGGGAGAAAGGTCGAGAAGGAGGATCGGCAGAGAGAGCACGTTATCGAGAAAGTGTCCTCCAGTCAAAGAGCAGAGAGGCAGCTCCTCTGCAGATTAAAGCGAGAGTAAAAGCCGTGAACGCCCCCACGCCCAAGCCTAGCACAGCGGAAGGGCGTCTGTGAAGCGATGCGTCAAGCTTGAGTCTGAGCCACGCTCCGGAATCATTTAAGAGCCTTCTTGGTCTTTCTTCCCACCCTACATCGATGATCTTCTCTTTCTAGATGAAAGCCCCTTCTGTTCCGATCAACCTTCAGTAACGTCGACAATCTCGCCGTAGTTTGTGTTATGCTTTCTTGTTATGGCCAGCTCTTCCAGATCAGAGATAATCAAGACCAACCCTATGGGAGAAGAGCTCCACAGACAGCTCCAACCAGCCGAACTATGCTGGGGCCGGAGTGCGAGTTGTCTTGGCGATGTGTGGAAGGAGATGGTCTTTCCGCTTCCCTCCCTTCCCACACGATTCGTGTAACTTGTGGAATTCTGTTGGCAACCCAGACAGCTTCACGATGGAGGTCTTTGTCAACTGCATGAATATTTGCTAGAGTGGATTGAACTGATTTTGAGAGGTCAGCAATGCGCCGCCTTTTGGGCATAGGGTGAATACTGATTTGCCCATCCGTTCGGTAGCCTACTCCAGCTGGATGCTCGAATAAGAAGTAGTAGATTCTGTTGCGCACTTTGGCAGGTCATGAAAGTGTCGTGGAGGAGTGGGAACTAGTGCCCGAAGAGCTGGAGTGTTGTGTGTGAAAGACAGACATCTTGTGTCCTGATGTTAGGGGACCCAGGTTTGATTCCGATTGGGCGAGAGGTTTTGCGTGAGTGAAGATGATCCATATTTACGTATTTTCATTGTTGGCAACCACCCAGACTCATTTCTGTGTTCCCAGCCATTTACAATTCAGTATCCCAACGTACTGAGCCATGCCAGCATGTGTTCCGCCGCCTCGACGATAGTATTCTCCGGATACATCTTCTCCCCACTAGCGTAGCAGTCGCAGCCAAAGTCTTCTTGGTCATCTATAGGTGTCCCAATAGGAGCTGAAGAGACGAAGTAGGCTCTGCCACGCTTCCTGAGGAATTCTATGAAATCTGCATTTCCAAGCTCGAGAAGGTCGTGTTGGGGGCTGGCCAAGCAGATACCGCGAATCCGAGGAGCATATCTCTCCCAATTGGCTGCCAGGTGCATAATAGCAGCCTGTCCTGTCCACTCAAGCCCAATCACGTCGATCCGTGCGTCCCTGTGCACCATTTGGTCAATGACGTTGTCGAAAATATATTTGACGTGTGCTCTGTAATCCTCGTTCCCAACAACCTTGTTCTTCACCTCGTCAATTCTGAATGGCCCTGCGACTGCCGAATCTCGGGGTAGATTTGCCCATTGGGTACGACTGACTGCCCGTCCTCCTCCACGAAACCATAGTAATTGACCCGGGTTGGCAATGACAATGCCAGGAATCCCCTGACCTGAGGCTGAGGCAAAGCCATTCATGATCAAGGAAACGAGATTGATCGCAGAGCCTTTATTGATGGTTTCGTTGCCAATGGTGCGATAGGAAAAGATCCCAAGGTCCTGGTCACGCTCTGGGAAAAGCACAATAATTCGCTGCTTCTCTGAAAGATCTGTCGACACCAGGATTGGTACGTGCTTGTCTTGTTCCGTGGCTCCAACTGGAAGACGCAGAATTTTTAGTCCGAGCTCCTCAAGACGTCCGAGAACAACTTTCCGAATGCAAGCTAGACAAGCCGTATGATTAGCAATGTCTTCTTCTCAGACGGTTCAACCTGTGCAGACAAAGCCAAAGCGCGTTCGGGAGGACGTCGATCTGTTGAAGAACTCGAGTAGCCATCCTTGATGACACGTCTCAGAGGATCAACTGGACCGTCTTGAATCAAAAGTGAGGTCAGCCTTACTGTTCATAGCCTCCTTGTGCATCTCATTAACACGTTCATTCTTGTTGATAGCATAGAGGAACTTCTCGTCAGGCTTCTCAATCATCCTGATTTGGTCACTATCGTTGATGAAGTAGCCTAGCTCGGTGAGGTTTGCAGGAAATGTTGGATCCTTGGGTAGGCCGGTTGGCAGACGGCGGAACATCTTCGCTGGTGGTGAGCTCGATCGATGCCTACCTGAGGGTGGCAAGGTAGTGGACACAATAGCCAGGCGTACTCCTTCTCACAGTTACGCGCGAGAGCTGCAGAACAGTGTTCACAGCTTCCCAGGTCAGAGCATGACTAGAGATGAAGTAGAGCTTAGATATGGAAAGAGGGAGAAGAAGCCGAGAGTAGTCGAGAGAAGAACAGGTTAGCCGAAAGAACGCTAGCTCTGATTTGGCACAGCTCTCCTCTCTGCTCACCACTTGGCCCTTCACATTCCACGTCTCTCTGCTTCCGTTGTGGAACATCCTCAATCGCTTAGATCTCTATGACCGCCATGCTTCCCGCAGTCGCTTTGACCTATTCTCCTTCATTTCCTTATCCAATTAGAGTGGACGCAGTGCTTAAATGAGCGAGCAGAACAAGCAAGGCCTTTTCACCTGCACTTGAACTGAACAGCAATCGTTGTAGAGGCAGTTCCAAAGTCGTTTAGATCATTAGGTAGTGTAGTTGTCAAGAGTTCTTCTTGGAATAGCAAAACTTTCCCGCGCCTGTCACAATGCTGCTGCGCCAGCTAAATGCTCTATTGTAGCGTACACATCTCCTCACCAGCTAGCCTTCTTCACCCCTGGTAGGTTTCCAGCTAATGCGTTCATTCGAAATTGGAACTGTGGAACCTCGTATCAGCATGACATGTCGGAATCGGCATAAAGTAGGATAGGAGGTCTGGCCGGGATGTTCGGTATGGATTGCAGAGGAACAAAAAATGAAGTGCTTCAACATACTCTGCCCATTCTAAAGTCTCTAAACACACCCCTTGCGACTCCACCCATCACACATCTGTTCTTTATCTGCGTCGGTCTTGTGTAGCAATGCATTTGTGATAGTTGGAGCTGCGCCTGCGCTCGCATTCGTTGTGGCAGAGAGGTATTGCGGATAACATATCGCAGGGCTTGCCTATACAGAAACAGTCAGGCTCTCGTCACTGAGCTCGGGGGCAACATTTCTGATTTCGGATCTGGGTAGTCGAAGAGGCTGGAGATGCGCACCTTTCCGTCTCGAATTTCTCGAATACTTTCCGCTTTGTGTGGTCGCGAATGATTTTGATGTTTATGAAACCACCAATATCAAGCCGCTTTGCTCTGAACTGAGACATAGTGTATTGCGACAGGCGCAATCTTGGGTTGAGGTGGCAGTAGCAGTAAATGAGGATAATTTTGTTGGCTCAGAGCAAAATGCTTGGCATCGGTCAATTGATGGAGTCAAGGTTCTAAGGACAGGAAAATTGCACTCCATAGGAGTTCTATAAGGAATTGCTAGGAGAGATGTTGCAGACTTCGGGGACTACGCCGCATATGAGAGACTAGATATTCTACAAAAAGCATGGCGGAGCCCTTTCCCCCATTGAGCCGCTTTCCAGAACCGAGGATTGACTTGCGATTCCCCAGTAGTCATGGGAGTGGCACCATTCATACTCACATCGACAGCGGCACTGGAGGGTTTACCGCTCAATAGGTATTGTTGGCTACCATGTTCGTCTATGACCCAGTATGTACAGTCCTTCTACTTCGCCCTGCCACGTTCGAGTACGAACTATTTCCCCAAGGCTCTTTCACCTCACACTGCCTCTCAATATTTCAAGCCTTACTTCGCACCGGCCTCACTCTTTTTTGCGTAGGGATTTCGAGGATCGTTCTTGTACTCATCGGCTAAATGAAGGCGAACGATCAGCCACTGGCACAATGTGGTTTCTAGAGCTAGTGAAATAGCCGCTTTAAAGAGAGCGAGATTTACTCACACTGCATCATAGCGTTTGCGCCAGCGTTGATGGCATAGAGGACGACAGCTCCAGCAACCATAAAGGGTAACATCGGCTCGGCTGCGATTGACGCTGTTAGCAGCGTTCGATCTATCAATCGGAGTAGCAGTAGACTCACCGAATTTGCCGGGGAACTTTTTAGGAAGTAATGAAGGCATTTTGTGGTAAGGGGGTTGTGGGATTGGGAGGTAGAGTGCTAATTAATGCTGGCGTTGAGTTTCGAGCTCGAAGCCGAAGTTCGGATTCAGAGCTTGTATGGATGCGGGAACGCGATCGGCAAAGCTGCCGATTTTAAAGAGCGCACGCATCGCGAGCCACAGGGGGAGGGCACTTTAACGCGACTTAGATTGTTGATAGTGGGAGAGGACGTTGGGGTCTTCTTTTCCCAATATCCTGTTGCACAGACACCCAGCATTGCAGCAAAGAATCGCGTCTATGTTGTAGTTGACCTCGAGCTTAACCATCAATTACAGAATGGCGTCGCTTGGACCGGCAGTATCATCTCTCCGCTCTTCTCTCTCCCTACTCCAATCGAGCATTTCCATTCTTGACGAAGGGGTATCAGACTTCCCTCGTCTCTGCAAAGTCCTGCAAACCCAACAACACTTCGAACTATTACCAGAACCCACACTTCGAGAGGCTCAACAATCACTATTGGACGAGATTACGCCAGCAATTGGACAATTGCTTTCTACAGCAGAGACATATGTGACCCAGCTTGGCCGAAAGGAGGAGAGTTTGAAAGCGCGATGTGAGCTTCTGGAAGGGCGTCTGAGTCATGGCAGACGAAACTCGAGCTTAGCAGGCGGCAACACAATGGAGGGAATTGGCGGCATAAGCCAGACTGGAGGACTCACCAATGCTAAGGTATTGGAGCTCAAGAGATTGAGGCAGAAGCGGGAAAGGTTGCAATACGCAGTTGAGCGGTTAGAGTTGCAAAGCAAACAACGAGAACGAGAACTCAGAAAGAGCATGGCTGCTGTGAAAGATTGACGACTCCGACGACTTTGCACATCCCAGATATTGATAGATCGAGCATACCTCAGAGTACCATAAGCCCTCCAGGCCAAGGCAACATGGTCAGACATCGTTTGTGCAACAGATCTTTGCTGGCCACGGGCAATGACTCTATGCTTGAGGTATGCATGCCAATCAATTATTGCGAGAACGCATCACATACCCCCGAATTCGGCAATCTGGGGATTGAAATGCCTTGCCAGGGGACGCTGATTGTATGTACTCTGTAAAGCACTCGAATTTGCAGTCGTGATGGGATGGGTCAGCCACCAGCAAGTTTACGATCTCTGCGCACCAGTTGTGTGACCAAGGTGTGGGACGACTCTACATAGTCCTAGGGGAAAGGCTGCTCTGGTATGAAAGCTCTCCAGGTCTTGCGGTCCTCGGGATGACTGCTTGGGGAAGTCGGAAGAATTGGCAAATGGACCCAGCATTCTCGTCCACGATCAGGACATATTCAAGTGAGGAAGCCCGTTGATTCTGAACTTAAGGCGTACAGACCAGCTGGACCGACATATTTGAAACACTTCGTGTGGAAGTTATGTGGAAGAATTAAGAAATAGGAGACGTTGACTACGAGTACATCCACGAGTGACTTGCCGTCCCAATGCAGGCTGCTGAGGTTCAAAGGCAAGGTGCAGGCGATTACGGCCACCCAAATCCATGGTTCGTAGCCATTGGTGATTGGTGATTGGATGATATATACAAGCTCTGGAAAGTCAATCGCTATTATCCACTCACTTCCGGTCTCCTTAGACGTTCCATCATCAAGGTTTACCTTCTGGCATCAGCGCCATATTTAGTCGCAAACTTCTTACACTCTTTCAAGAATCGACGCCGCATTGCCACATAAGTTACAATACCTGAACTGCTTCTTCCACGTTGCCGACAAATATAAACTACGGCTGCGAAGGCATGGCGCCTTCGGGCGAGAACTCATTCCCAGTGCATACAGCCCGCTTCCGTGCACAACCTGACAACCTCATACTCCACACCAAGAATCTTGATCCCATCCTCCGCAGCGGTCTCAGTGTCGACAGTCGCGAACAACTCTCCCATCAGTCCAATCCTAACCTCTCGAAAGCTCGCCCCGATACCTTTCCTAATGCTTCACCACCGTTCTCTAGCCAAAGCCTCGAATGCACAAATATCAGCCAATGTCTTCAACTGCTTAGTTGTGCCAGTCCGGAAAAGGTCATCGAACACATTTGTTTAGATTTGTCGTACAATGACGCGTGGGAACTGGACAGACTGCAAGTGGCACAGGAGCTGGCACGCAGGGCGCCCGATCTCAAGTCCTTACGACTCAAGTGCTTTCTCCCCCTCCAAGGAGAGCGGAAAGTACCAGGTGCTATTGCTGAATTTGCTATCGGTATTATAGAGCTACACCCACTATTGAACAGCTTGACTCAGCGGCCTTCGGACGACGATTTACACGTCTACTATACCTTCGTCATGGATGACTACAAGTTGGGTCCAAATGTACCGATTGCTTTTGTTCCTGTGGAATTTCCGATGACTGACTATTTCGCCTCAGGAAGAGCCACACTTACGCAAATGTGACCGATTTTCTCCCCTCCTGAAACGAAGCGGCTCGACAGAGAAACCGGGTCGGACTGCCATCGACAGCGACACACAGGAAGCGTGTGCCTCTCTCCCTATTCAAAATTCGCAATCTGGTACTGGGTGGGGCACTGACGCAGGCCTGGAGAGAATCCTTCACCTCGATTTACTCATCTTGGGCAAATCTAGAAAACTAGGACTGTCCCAGACATGGATTGATCATGGAGGAAAATATCTTATGGGTGCAAAGCCCATGAAGCCCGACAGTGCAGACACCGCAGTCGTGAGAAGGTGCAGGATCCACCATGAAAGGAAACACAAGATGATGACTGACGCGAAAACCTTCATCTAACATACCTGTCCCAGCCGCAAACCGACCCCACAGATACCAAAGACCAGGCAATTTTCAGACTCAAGCGCTTAACCAAACACAACTTGACGGCCAACCACGTACCAGCGATATGTAGTTGTACCAAGCCAATCGGATAGACGCCCAAAGCATAAAGAGCAAGAAGGCCTAGGAAGGCTATCCGGAGAACGGCTGCTTTAGGTCCTCCAGATAACGATTGTCTGACATCTCGAGGTCGTTCAATGACAACAGCATGGCCTTCGGATAGCATTCTTGTCCAATGCAAGGATTCAGCCTGCGTTGAATGAAACAGCGAGGCTTGTACTGCCCAGGATTGTGGAGAGATGCGAAACTAGGCATACCGAGCGGATGCGAGGCGTGTACTACAACTGGCGACTTTTGTAGCTAGACAATCACTCCAGCTGGCGTCCCTATACAACCAAACCATCCTCCCTGCGATGCATGTGCACGAGCCAACGTGTAGTGCTACGTATGCCAGAACAACCTTTGGGACAGATGCGAGGCGTGTCTGAAGCGAGGGCAGGTATGCAGCTTTCCCCACAGACAAGACGGTTTGCGAGTGCAGGACGAATATGGACAAAATAACTGGGAAGACAGCCCCTTGCCGCACACCCATCCAGCAGACGTCGAATACGTGGAAGAGTATCACTGTGGATCGCCTGAAGGGGCCTAGACCGAGAAGAGACCACCAAATGCAATCGACATGCGCTTGCCCTCTACCAATCCAGCAGAGGGTAAGGCTAAAATCCAAGTGAAGTCGCGGGATCTGAGGAAGTACCATAGTATACAGAGCGTCCATCTTTCCGCGATACACATTCACATCACACCCATGGTGCAAATACCAAATGCGAGGAAATATATACATGTAGAGGAATCGATGGGGCGCAATTCCATGGAATACCACCGCGCTCTATGGATATGCACATCCGCCAGACCCACCCAGCAGTCATCGAACAGACTCGTTAAGCTGTCCATGGACGGATTCAACCAGCACATTGGACAAGCCCAACAAGCAATAATTGAGGGCTTGGATGGGGCCAGAAGTCCTCCTACGTCTTCAACAGAAGAGCAACATTTACCAAGCATATCTTAAGCGTCAATGAGACGAAGACGAAGACGAAGACGAAGGGGTATCACAAACTCGAAGGTATTCAAGCCTCAAGCGGTAAATCCGAAAGGCAAGCCTCACGCAAAAAGGGCTCAAGGGCTCGCACAGAGATGACGATGGAAGAAAGGCCCGCAGAAGCTATCAGGCAGGTACATGAGCAGGAGGTGATGATGCAGCGTAACACTGCAGCTGTCAGACAGAGACGAGGACGGACAATCAAATTTGGATACCGAGTATCACCGTGATTGCGAGAGAGGCAAGCAGCATGGTATCATTCTCATCTAATCCTAGGGCGCTTTCTTTGCTGGAAGTCATTGTACGGGCCCGTCAGTGTGACAACGAGATCACAAATCAATGAAACGTGGGCCACTGTCTTTCGCGGCGCTAGGCTACAAGTCAGTATTGGTTGTAGACTTGCAGGAATGCCCTACAAATCCCCCTTTTCTGTTTGCTGTGTGATATTCGCATAGCGGTCGATAAGATTACACCCTTTATAGAGTCCCATAAAAGTTTTCATCGATGAGATCGGTTTTCGCTTCTAAACCTACAGCTACTAGAGATTACTCTCCCTCACCGGCGGCTAAGGCCCCCATTGTTCCTTCAGCACCTCTCCACCGACTTTTACCGGTTCACTTGCCTGGACCACGAAAAACACCTTCGGCAAACCACCGTTCGGCGTGACATTTGTCCACTTGTGCATCGTCCCCCGTTACACCACCACGTCCCCTTTCTGCACTTTCTGCACCTCGCCGTCGTCGAGCTGCGATTCGACCTCACCTTCGATTACAACTCCGTAGTCGAGACTCACGGTGCGGTGCATGACGGTTGAAGCACTAAGTTCGAGGTCGACGACCATGGCTGCTGTGTCACCTGGCACGACAACGCGGGGTGGGGGTGGCAAAATGGACTGAGTGTGCGGTGCTGTCGGCGTCGGCGCTCATGGAGACGGGCCATTGGGTGGTGGTATACATGTAGGTGACGGTGCCGTTGGGGCTGATTTGGGGTAGAATTGCGGGGACGGAGTCGGTGAAGACGGCTTTGCCGTAGAGTGAGTGGATGGTGACGATGCAGTTGCAGCGTGCGTAGATTGGAGAGTCAAGCGGGCCTTCAGGATTTTCACGCGGCAATTCTAGTTCATAGGATTGCTTTGCCAGAACCTGGTAAGATGGCATGTTGGGAAATACAGTCGTAAGATGCTCTTCTAAACGGCGCACTAAATTGATGGCTGCTGCGATCGTGAATGATACGGATTTTGTGAACGTTCACGAACAAGCAGTTAATTCGGAACGCAAATTATTCGTCATCCTTCATGTCTTCGACTTCGTACTCAGTCGATGCGACTAATTGGGCTACTGGTGAGACGTCCGGGACATTGAGATATTCCTCTGATGTATACTCAACGTGTAGATTCGCAAACCGGGCATGGGCATTCGCTTCTACAACGGAGGCGATTGAGTGGGTGGTATCTCGTGGTTCTGTAGGCCGCTGCGGAGAACGTATCACCTTTTCGATTGTCACTTTCAGCCTCAAAATTCTTCAAGACATTCTCGAGAACTCCAATGAAGTGTGCGTATTTGTCATTCTCCTCCTTCAGGCCTTCACCACGTTGCCGGAAACATATATCACACACGGTTCTTGCACTGATAGTACATTGCATAACAAGGGAAGATGCTTTGGGGATCTCTATCGGTGGGTTATTGTAACTGACAATATGGTGCGCCATCAGACAGAATCATCTATCCGGAATGGTGTACTTCTTTGAAGTTGTGCTGCCGAACGTACTATAAACGAGTTTGTAGTGACCAACCTGCTTCCTCCCTCCGCAGGTTTGTTGATTTCTTCGCTAAACTCTTCCAGTTGATACCCGCATTGCTGGGCTCTGGTAGCCAACCATGTCGTAACAGTTTTAGTATCTTTCTTGTACTGGTCGTAAGTGCTGTAGAGCTTTTCGGGAAGGATTTTTGACGGCAGAGCTCAGCGGTCTCGGTTCGTGACTTCGTTCCCCTTTCCGCAATTTCGCCGAGGAATTCGTTTTGCTTTGAGGCGGTATCGCTTGTCAGGAGCTCGTTCGTAGACAACGGAAGTAGGTCAAGCTAGATTGCCAGCCAAACAGAGGCTGGCAACGGTGCTTCAAAGGTTGAATGTCGGCAAAAGGTTGCCAAGCGGATTCACCCGTGATAGAAGTGTTCCTTGAGTCGGCGACTACATTTTTTGGCCGCGGCGCGAGAGGTCCGTGACCTGGGTGGTCAGATTAGTCGCCATGGTAGAACATGGCAAAACACCGCCACATTATATCCAAATACTCTTTACAGTCTTTAGCAAAGCAAATCAGGTCAGGTTGGAAGTCGCCAATGGTGGAGGATCAACGCAGTACAGTGGAGGGTTATGGAGATCAGTAGTTCAGGCATTTCAACAGTCAGTTGCATGGCTGCTGAAGGCGTCTTCGCTGTCGTCGATATGGGGGCCGTGAGATGGCCCCGGCTAGAATTGATCTATTCCGAGAATCAGCATTGTGGGAATACTCATCCTGTCTATGATCAAACTCACCCAATGTCATGCTCATGCTGACATCGGTATTCTCCACCATCCTCGTGAATTCTTCGAAGCTGATCTTCCCATCTTTGTCCAAGTCCGCCTCCATGATCGTCTTGTCCACAATCTGCTGCAACTGCATGTCCTTCAGATTACTGCCCACCATCATCTTCAGCACAATGAATAGTTCGCCGTTCGATATATAGCCATCACGGTCAATGTCATAGACCTTGAATGCGAATCGTAGCTTCTCTTCCTTATTGCCCTTTGAGGAGAAGGCGCTGAGTCCGGAGACAAATTCTTGGAAGTCTACATCACCGCCTCCATCTTCGTCGAAAATAGCTATCATGCTGTAAAAGGGAGTTGAGGTCAGTAACGGTGAATTGACGGAGCGGATAGCCACGCAGGAAAGGTGGGGCATTGGTGGGAGAGATGTACCGAGTTGCGAGAGGGTTCGAGGACACTTGGGGTAATGAGAGGAACTCTTCTCGTTCGATGGTACCGCTATTGTCCTAGATACCGAGAACGGTAAGCAAGCGGCTTCATCATAAGACAGCGAGTCCCGGCGCACCTTGTCCAACTTCATGAATCGCTTGCGCAATCTGTCCACCTCGTCTCTGTCAACTATATCACGCAAGTCAGAGAAGGCCTTTGGAATGACGGGCAAGACGCCGTACAGTTCGAGCCCGAGGCAATACTGTCAAGAAGTTGTGAGCTAGAACCCTGCTGTCGTCTCCGTGCATCAAACAGTGCTGCATTGTTTGGTTGGGCGTTATCCATATTGTAGGACGGTAAATTATGACGGCAAGATCAATATACGGAAGGCGGATGAGCTAAGAACAAGAACGAGATGGTGACTTTTGAAGCGATTTGGGTGGGTATAGTCTGGAAGTGGGGAGTGGGCCAGAAGGTCAGCGCAATCTGCGGCTGAGAAATCTCGGCACGGCCCGCTCTCTCCGTGACCTGCGCCAAGTCTTTCCCGCCAGGTAACTCGCGATGCTCGTTGGATTGCTTGTCTGCACCAATTTGTAATTCTAAGCTCCGATTATTGATCTCAAAGTAACTGGAGATGTTCACGTCTCCTTTACCTGAACCTTCGTGAGGAAAACCCTTGCATCGGTGATATGCAGGGTGGTCCGGCCTTGTTGACTTTGTTGTTAACTTTGCTCAGGTTGGCAATGTGGGAAGAACCTTCCCCGTAAGGCGAGTGGGGTGCAAGTAATGGTATGGGACGTGACATTAGAGCAATTTACAGTCTTGCCTTGTTAACTTCTTCTGGAGGCTTGTCGCTGGAAGACTTTACTTCTTTGTTGGCCTTAGAGATGCGGGGAATGTTCCAAGGCACCTTTTTGGAAAGGAAGGGGAAGGATGTCGTTCATATTGGTCTCCGCTAGGTTAAGAACGACTGCTCCCTTTATTACGCTCGCTTTCCGCTAGCCCTCCTACTTGCTACTATCAACCTCCGCTATGCTCCCCCTCCGCTAATTCTCCTTGGCTTCATTTAACGGACGGCTGCACCCTCGCTCTGCCGCACCGAATTTGCGCTCACCCTCCGTTTCTCCTGGCACCGGATGGCTGCCTCTTGCTGTATTGGCTGTCAGCAAGTTCTCTTGCTTGTCGTGACTAGCCTCCGCTGTGACGACTTACCAATAGCCACAACTTGATGCTCAATCTTGGAAGGGCTAGTCCCGCCGCTTTGCTCGCTTTTCATTAACCGTCCCTAAAAGCTGCTACCAGCCCTGTGCCTCGTTCTCTGACTCTCCTTGCCAGCTCCATCCTCCTTTGTGCCTGGAGTTTACTAAACCATCCAGAGGATTACTCCCCGAGCCCATGCCGGTATGTTGCCATTTGGAGAACTCGGCAAGTCTTCGCGGTTGTTCTGCGACCATGGGTGTTGAAGGAATAGCGGGCAGCGAGAAACGGGCCAGCTGGAACGATCGAATATTAAGAAGCCTCCCCGGTATACTTGGATGACTAAACAGTGGCCTCTGACCTATCTCTCTCGGTTTAGTGGGTTCACTCCAATTTATTAGAGAGCTTCCTGAACGTCATCTTTGCAAGGAAAGGACTGCATTTTATCGAAAGCTTGTCTGAAAGCGAGTGCGACATTGTCACTGTGGTGGGGTCAGTTGGTCATTAGCCCCTCATGGCCGGAGGAACTGTCTTTTGGCATCTATTACAGATAGAAGGACACAGATAGCACACAGAACAAGCAAGCTTCCTACACAACGCGTCTCTAGGGTTCCCCTTTCCCAGTTGCTATGCCTTCCAATTGAACAACCAGCGATTTTGGCATGCCTCTATCCCTTTCACAGTACTAGAAACCAAAATTTAGTTGTGACCTGGAGCCCCAACCATGTCAGAACTATTGGCAGTACAGCCAGACGGGCCTACCTTGCTCCCGGTTGGTTCAGGGAATCGAAGTTTGAGAAAGACCATAGATCATCCATCTCGTGTCCGACTCGAACTTTCGATACGTTGTCTATTTGTATCTCTGTTTCAAGCCCGGCTTACTCCTATGTGACGAGTGTCGGTGACCTGCTAATCTCAACAGCAGTAAATGTTCGCTTATGTGACGATGGCGCCAAATCCGAGTAAGATTGGCTGAGTCTGCCAGTTCAACTTCGAAATGAGGACCTCGGACGACCGTGACAACAGAAACAGGCAGGTTCGAGATTGATGTTAGGAACGTGCGGGAAGCAATAAGCCTTGAGAAGCAGGAACCGGCGAACAATGCTAGTACCTGAGTGAAGAGGACGCAGGGCATAATGGAAATGATCACACTCGTTCAGAACGACCTCGATGAGCAACGCAGAAGGTCCAGTAGATGGAAGTTATGAAGTTTGCCAAGGAGAGACTCGAAGAGCTACTTGCGACAACAAGTTGGGAGGACATTTGTGGATGGAGACGAACACGTCGTCACTGACCGCAGGAGCATCCAAGCTGGAGGCCAGTGAAGTCATGACAAAGCAGGAGCAGCAACAGTAGCGGCAGCAGTGGAAGTAGTCTTGATTCCAAATTGAAGAATGCTATACACAGCACGGCTTTGGCACAAATATAGCCCCTCCTGCTGCATGAGAGTTTCATTTCCATTATCTATTGTCTCAATTCCTAGCTGATATGGACTAGTATATATTCCTTTGGCCGTCACGGCCTCCAATCTGGATCTCCGTTCGAAGAAAGCACGATATCGAGAGAGCATAGCAAGAGGGTTTCTCTGAAGATAAGTGCGCAGGTATTATTACTCAGCATGCAGGTAAGGAGTGGTGCCTCGGGCTGAGGCTCGCAAGTTATCGTGACCGAGATCATGGCGATAGGTATTGCGGGAACGTTGCAGGAGGGATATTTGGGGCGATAGGCTGGTATCCCCATGGTGTGCGAAGTTAATTTCCTGAGTGAGGTCCAAAGGTAGCCATGAAGGAAGCATAGGGTTAATTTCATTCGCGTCTAGATAGAAGAAACAACATTGCGGTCAATCGCAGCCGAGTGGACAGGGAGGGAGCAGAAGGAAGAATTGTGGTGCATCTCCGACGAGACTCGTATGGAGGGCTGGATATGCTTGTGAAAGTCTTCAGTGTCTCCTTTAGATGGTGTTTATGTATGCCTCGATGGCATCCCATTCAAAAGCAGGCAAAACCACAAGGTCGTACGCGGAAATAATAAGCAGGGCTGTGCTGAAGTGTGGTGTGTGTAACCTGTAACCAGTCGGTGTCGCTCAGGGGGCGGGAGAGGGGGGGGGGGCCCAAGAGGCTAAGCAGCGTTAGCGGCCGTGGCATTATTCACCCCGAGAAAACTTCACTCGGTCGCCAAACGTCCCATCTTCGACGAAGGCTCAAACTCGAAACCTCACATTCTATCAAAAATCAACCCTTTTTCATCTTAAAATGGCCTCTAACGAAAAACAAACGTCATAAACAGTATTTGACAGTGCAAATTAGACTTGATTCGATTCGATTATCTATGCATCACAAAGCTGTGGCCAGATCGACTTTGTCACTTCCAGGCGACCACGGTCGCATGCCAAGACCCTCCATAAACAACGCCCAAGCCTTCACCATATGGCAGCCTCCCGAGCTAGAACTCGACCCAAAAAGCTCAATACAAAACAGACCGTTCCAATCTTTCGAGAAGATCAAGTCGAGCAAGTAATTGAAATCGATGCTTCAAGAGGAGTTGTCGAGAGTGGCGTCGAGAAATCGGAAGAAAATGCACGTGACTTGCCACAGCCTTATGAAAGCAAAATGTCAACAAAGTCCTCTTACTAACACCTCACCAGGAATATCATCTGCAACAAGCCATCAAGGCTGCAGCAGGCGTCAAGGCAAAGGACGCATACATCCCAACGCCGCCGACGATCGCGAGTAATGTCCAGTATGACGTGTTATACCCTCGGCGGTTTCAGCAGCCGGCGACATACATCCGATCATCATCCACTGTCGAAGACTGTGCCGGTATTCCATATTGCATGGACGAGGAGGATGAGGTTGCATTCAAGCAGATTAATGCAACCCTGCCCAAGGGTGTCCCTGAATGTAGCGAGGATCTCTTCGAAGAGGTCATGAATTTCTTCGAAGAAACTGCTCAAAACAAGCAACCGTTCGCGGCAGTCGATAATCCGCCGGTCCTACCTCTTGATGAGCTCGAAGAGCAATTCGACGAGACAATAAGTCAGGAGGTAAGAATATACGCCAAGTTCATATATGAACACTGGCATGCTCGAAGATCGGCAACAGGTAATCGCCCGTTATCGCCTCGTCTGAAGTTTGAAACCGGTCAAGACACGGACGACGCAGATCCATATGTATGTTTCAGGCGACGTGAGCTCCGCCAGATACGGAAAACAAGAAATCGTGATGCGCAAAGTGCAGAGAAGCTTCGCAAGATGAGGAAAGAACTTGAAGATGCACGACAACTCCTTGCTATGGTCAAGCAAAGAGAGATGATTCGAAAAGAAGTCCTTAACATCGATCGCACACTCTTCCGGCAACGTGCGGAAGTCAAGGAGACAAAGAGAAAACTTGCGATAAAAGGCGACGATGAAGACCTCGTCAACCAAAAGGTAGTTGATGCTGCATCCACTTTTGAATATGAAGACTGACCTTGCTTAGCCTAAAAAGCGTATTGCAGACCTCAGCCCCGGTCAGCAAGCCTTGCAACAACAACTGCGCCTACCGATCAGTCGTGGAGGACCTGGAGAAGATCTGCGTTTGCTGGAAGACGTGCAAGCCGATAAGCAAAAGGCAATCGAGCGGGAGATCGAGCTGAATGTCCAGAAGCACATTCGGTGGAACGAAGGATTTGTTGATAAGACAAGAGCGCCACTTACGCCGGTCTCTCCGAAGAGCTTTGTGTCCAACTCGGATTTCAGGCAAGCAATGCCTACCACTGAATACCTACCAACACCCCCCGCATCAGTATCAGACGATTCACCTCCTAATGATATGATGGCTGATGTCGATGCTTCCAATAGTCCTGTCCTGACTCCTTTCCGATACGCGTCACCATCCGAAGACGACTTGAATACTAACATGCCGTCGTTTCGGAGGCGTATTGGGCGTGGAGGCAGATTGATGTTCGATCGAAGGATTCCGTTTAGGCCAAAGGACACACCGAACGATCCAATCGCCGACCGGTATAGTTTCGATTCGGATGACGAGGATGCTGAGAGAGAGGTCGTGCAGTCAGATGACAATGACCTTTTTCAGATGATGTTACATCGAGCGTATTTGTTCGCCAAAGCTCGAGATCCTGAGATGTCTCAAGCGCAGGCTGTGCGGCGGGCACAGATAGAAGCGTCTGGCGGAGGTGGGCACCCAAGTTCTGCTCCGACGACCACTCGTCAACCATCGTCGACAAATGAGCAGACGACTTCTTGATAGCGTTGCATTTTTATTGTTCAGCTCGCCCGAAGAGCTATTTCTTTTCAGCGACCATCTCGGTCCTGCAACTTGTCAGAGACAACACCCACCTCTGCCAAAGAGCTGCAGACGGCACTAGCTCTCATGTCTCAGCTGGCCATTGGGCACCTGCTGGCATCAGTGTTCAAGTCACGGAGACGGAGTATGGTGGAGCTCAGTGACCAGTTTGTGAAAGTTCAGACATACCCTGTACATATTATCGACGTTGCAGCCAACAATAGCTCCCTGGCCTGTCAAATCAAGAGATTTACAAGCCGGGACAGCATGCTCTTCATTTTGACTTGTATGTCTTCTTCGCCCGTTCGTCGTCGACGCTTCGCTTGCGTTTCCCGTTCGTATTATTCGTGATGAGTTGCTGGGCTAGCTGCAATATTTGCTCTAGGATCTCTTTCTCTCCCTTTCGGACTTTGACTGCCATTTTATAGCGGATTGGGTGAACCCCAGTTGGTAGTTCGGCACCAGAAGCTTTGTCTAGACGCAGAAGTAGGTCATCATCTTCGCTAATTGTCGTCTTGTACTCAGCGAGACGCTTTCGGATTGTAGCCGCCAAGAGGTCAGCCGATGCGACGCTAAAGCCTCGCTCGCCCAATTTGAATACGTTTTGTGTGGACTTGACGGATTCAGCGTCAACGGCAAGGGCTGATAGCAGTAGTTGCAGGTCAACAGGGATGGCTTCGTGAAGCTCTGCGGTAATGGGAGGTCGGTTGATAGCGTAGCCCTCCTCAACATATTCGAGGTCTTCCAGTTTCGGTACCTGAACCAATTATAGGTTACTTTTTGCTCGGTATAGGGAACATATGCTTACAGTGGTCCTAGGTCTCTTGTATTTCTTTCTGATTGCCTCCGCAACCTCATAGATGGCCTGTGAAGAGAGCTCCACTACATCATACTGGGTATAGTGGTCGGTGGTGTAGCCGTACATACGAAGGAGGTCTGACCGAGGTAGTGGTCCATAATCGTTGAATATTTCGTCGCCACCTCGTATCGAACGAGTGGCCTTCATGATAAGGAAGTCACCTTCGTGGTACAAGCGAGCCTGAGTGCTGTTAATGCGTATCTGGTCAAGAGCATACGGATCTTACTTACGTTATTCCTGTCTGCATCTGCATTTAACATGTCTGCAAGGGGGACCATGCCCTTTGCTGGGTCTTCTTCATCGTCCTCGACGAAGCCATCTTCATCAACTTCCTCATCGGTGTCATCACTCTTGCCAAGGTCGAAAGCGTAGGCCATAATCAACGAGCCAGCCATATGGGCAAGTTGGACGAAAGTTGAATCCGCAGAATCTTCGGCAACTGGAAACAGAGCAGGATGACCAACCATGAATGGAATTATGGTTATTTTCCAGCCCTCTTCTGCTTCTGACTTGCCTATTTTGTGAAGAACGGCACTCCCTTGTAGTTCTGCAAGCTCTGCTGAGTTCCAGAACATCAGTGTGTTAAAGGTCGTTGGAAGCACCTTGAAGTAAGGGTACCAGGGCGAGGCATCATTCCGGAGGTACTCGTAGATGATAACGAGAACAAGCGAGTTCCACGAACCAAATTGCGACAAAGGAGTGTCTATCTGCTTTTGTAGGTCTGAGTTGGTTATGTCGAGGACGAGGGAGCGGGGAATGGCAAAGAGTTCTTCGTCTTCGGCGATATCTGCTTTGGCAACTTCGTAAGAGTAGTATTAGTATATGCTGAAGCCTACAGCGATATGAAGTCTTACCGACACCTCTGCCTGCAGCAGAAGCTCTCAAATCTGCAAGCTCAAGCTTGGGGTTCCAGCGGGTGCCTTTTGCTGCAGTAAACCACTTGAGGAATGCAAAAGAGTCGTGCTGAAACTGGTCAGAAAGTTGCTCCTCAGCAAGATCAGTCATTTCGCTCGAAATCCTAGGGCTAGAATTGGAGCAAGGAAGAATTTCGATACTATGGAAATGAGGATATCATACTAAGAGGTTGTTGCGATTGCAAGAGGTATTTCAGAACGCCAGCTGCGGCGCCAAGGCTCCATCTCCGTGTAAGGTCCCCATTGGTTGGCATTCACCCACCCCGAGTCTTTGGTCACATCTAAAGCCCCGTTTCTTCATATGTGGAAACGGGAAATATTCCCACCATTCCAGTAGGCAAGTCTACAGTATGATAGCACTCGGCCTGGAAGGCTCAGCCAACAAGCTCGGGGTCGGCCTAATTCTGCATCCTGCAAAGGGCGGTCCAGCACAAATTCTCTCCAATATCCGCCACACCTTTGTGTCTCCACCAGGCGAAGGCTTTCTACCTAAGGACACAGCTAAGCACCATCGGTTATGGTTCATTCAGCTCGTAAAACAAGCGATGAAGCAAGCTGGCGTCTCAGTTACAGACATCGACTGCATTTGCTACACCAAAGGTCCCGGTATGGGGGCGCCGCTGCAGAGCGTGGCCATCGCGGCTCGAATGTTAAGCCTGCTCTGGGACAAGAAACTCGTTGGCGTGAACCACTGTGTTGGCCATATTGAAATGGGCCGCGAGATCACTGGTGCTACGAACCCGGTCGTATTGTACGTTTCTGGCGGTAACACCCAAGTTATTGCCTACAGTTCGCAACGATATCGCATCTTCGGGGAAACGCTTGATATTGCTGTGGGCAACTGTCTGGATCGCTTTGCGAGGACGCTGAATATCTCAAATGACCCTGCGCCTGGCTACAACATTGAACAGCTAGCCAAGAATGGCAAGGTCCTGCTTGATTTGCCATATGCAGTGAAGGGTATGGACTGTTCCTTCAGCGGTATCTTGGCAAGAGTAGACGAGCTGGCTGCTCAGATGAAGAGAGGCGAGCTGAAAGACCCAGCGACTGGTGATCCCGTCACGCCAGAGGACCTATGTTTTTCATTGCAAGAGACAGTCTTCGCAATGCTCGTCGAAATCACAGAAAGAGCAATGGCTCATGTGGGATCTAACCAGGTCCTCATAGTTGGAGGAGTCGGCTGTAACGAACGCGTTCAGGAGATGATGGGAATCATGGCAAAGGATCGAGGTGGAAGTGTGTATGCAACGGATGAACGCTTCTGCATCGACAACGGCATTATGATCGCACACGCAGGGCTCCTAGCCTACCGGACCGGCTTTGAGACTCCACTCGAAGATAGCACTTGCACGCAGAGGTTTAGAACAGATGATGTTTGTGTCCAATGGAGAGATGATTAATTCAATCTTGTGCCGTCAACCCTGTCCCCTCCACCCAAGCACGTTTGCCCAACCTTCACTTCCGGAGGACGAAATAATGCCGTTGAAGGTGGTTTCCCCGCCTCTGGCCTTCGTTGATGCAGCAATCCGTGAACCGAATGCCATCTAATTTTCGCCAGAAAAATGCATCGAAAAGTCCCCCACATGCTGATGTTTTCCAAGGAGGGCAGCCTTCAATCCGAGCCCAGGTATCTGATTGCAACAACGCCTCGCTATGCCGTTCCAGGCTGCTACCCCAAAGATAGAAGAACAACCGCGCTGCAAAGCTCATCATTCAACAAAGCCCTTCAGTTGCTTTGTACATAATCGTCGTCACGTACTGCGCCGATGTAAGCGAATATTCTGCAATGACGGAGACTACTGTACCTTTTTCTTGTATCGAGTCGTCACACTCGTGGCTAAGACACCATTTTTAATGCTACTTGTGGCAAGGTGATTCAGCACCGTGTGGTTTGGCAGAGTCAAAACACTGCTATCGTCTTTCATAGGCAACGTGCCGTTGAGGATAGACCTGCCAAGGAAGAGCGGCAAGCTGGGCGGCCCTGGCACGTTTTCAATGACGTTGACAGCCTGTTGATACTTTGGATCGTCTTCTGGCAAATCCATGTCTATCAGGGCTTGTGGCACCACTTGTCGGAAGTCTCCAAGCGGAATCTCTTCCTCGGGCTGTTCTTTCAGGTCTTCCTCGTCAACATTTGACGTCCCTGCGTCCGATCCCTTTGCCATGTCTTCCCGCCAAGTCAGCGGAGGATGCAGAGGTTGCGGGATCGGTTTCGCACCTCTCTCGCTCTCTCTCCTTGACTTTGGCATGGTGTCCTCTGCGCTGACCTCAATGTAGTTCACCAGAACATTCGTGAAGTCAACTGCAGTCGGAAGGTCGCTGGTTATTCTCATCTCGCCATCGACGATGAACTTCAGATGATGCGTGCCCGGAGGAAGATTTATCGTGGTGGAAAGTACTTCAGGATCATCCTCACTACAAAAAGGTTTTTGTTATCAAAAGGCCTTTCAATAGTCTAAAACGCATTCAATAGAGTTGACGTGTGCAATGCCAGCGCAGGGCTGTAATGTATCTTCGTGCTTGTACTATGCAGACTGATGGACCGGATAAAGATGAATGATGAGAACATGGAGCGTGGTTCGAGCCCGCTGAACGAAGGGGAGTATGAATGCTTACCTCCTGTGGAGCTTGAACTTCCGTTGCCAAGTGGCAAACGTCCCCGTGACGAAGACCTTATCTCCGCCATCCCTCCATACAATCGGCACCGGTACCAGTTTAGCACCCGTAGTATCCACGGCATAGGGCTGAAGCTCGCCAACCTCCTCATCATCCTGTGTTGTAGCGCTAAGCATTGAGTCCTTACGAGGAAGCCTGTCCTCTGCTGGTGACATCTGGTCGTCATCGTATAGATTTGATACGTCCTCATTGCCTGTCCGTATCGGCCCAAGCGTCGGTGATTCTGGGATGGGATCCACCTGAGCGTCTGCAATTGGGAGTGGCAGCCTCGGCGGTCTCATCTGTGATACCGGAGTATAATGACGGGAGAAATTTGATTCTTCAAAGTCATCTTGCCTGCTCCTGGACATTGCAGCAGGTACATCCATAGGTTCTGCTGAAGATGGAGCGGCTGCAGGCAGCCCTTTGTCTTCGTATGGCACATCCTTTTTCTCGATACTCTCAGACTTCTCTATCTTTGACGACTTTGTAGGCTGTTCAGGAGATTGTGTTTTCTGCAATTCCTGCACAGCTGGTTTCTGGGCATGTTTCGGACCTGCTGTTTGCGCTGTCGCACTGGCCTTGGATGCAGACGGATTAGCGACTGTGGATTTGCCCTGCGAGAGTCCGTGTACTGAGACTCTATTGCTCACTTGCTTATCCCTTTTCGTAGCGACGTCCCCTCCCCCCTTCGGCGCAGACTGTTGGTTCCCCATGATGAATGAAAGTCGGTGTGAAGTGCAAATTGGCGGTAACTTAGTTGCGCTGTTTGCTTGTTAGTTAGACGGTCACTTGCGCACCAGCTTAAGGTGCAGAATTGCAAGAGAAGGTTCCCAAGTTTGGAATGCGCATAAAGCAAGATGGTTCTGTAGGCGGGCGCTCTTGAGAGTGTTCATCGGAAAGATCACATGATCGTAGTGGTTGGAGATGAGATTGAACAGCTGTAGGGCTCTTCAGCTGCGAAACGGGCCCAATCCACACGTGGGGGTAGCAAGCTAGTATAGCGCCAAGCCTTACTTGTTCCTGGATGACGGCGTTTTGAGTGTTGCAGAGAAGATTATTGTTTCGTTTCTACCACCCGGTGCGCGTCATGGTCGCACGATGTCTCTGTCCAACGTTGATCATCTATCACGGTAAATGAACATGCCTCCCAGAGGTCTTGATCCATAGGGGTTAGGTCGATCCCCCAAGTTCCGTGCCCGAGCGCAGTATGGAAATGCAATGGCTGTCCATCTTGTTCAACGTGCTGTATTGGGCAATTGTGTATCCTCTACTCGTCCTCATCTACTGGGCATTCACTCTATTATACTGGATTGCTTCACCATTGATCCATCTTGGTGACTTCACCATCCAGGCCGGACTCCTTCCCCTGCGTTTTCTGGCAAAGCTCGAGGTGAGGCGAGTCTTCTATGAGCTTTCTCAATCGTTAATATACATGTGTCAGACACTCTATATCTACTTCGGCGTCGCAATCGTTGTCGGACTGACGACAGGCCTGATCCTCCATTTCTTATCGACCATTAGCGCACACATGCTTGGCCTTGATATTCAAGCCCAAGAGAAGGACGTGAAAGCAAAAGGCCATACGGCGGCAACATACCGAGCTTCAAGGGAGAAAAGGAAGAAGCTTGATAAAGAGGTGGCAAACGCTGCGAAAGCCAGATTACTGACTCTTGACCCTTTATTGCGGGAAGCCCTCCACCACCCGCCAGGAGGGCTAGGTCCAATGCCCCAGAGCCCGAACACTCCTAAACGTCGTGATAGTCTCCTCTCTACGACAATACTGGAAGAAGTAGAAGATTCTGATGGAGACTTCGACTTCTGAGACACGGTGCCAGTCTTCGGCACCGTTCAGATAATTCCTGACTTAGCAAGTGCTTGCTGGAACATGTCCTTGCATCTGACGCGACTCCCAAGACGAGCACACAGCAGAAATGCGCCGCTCAGCTTCCTGTGCAAACTGTATGTCTCCTCTGGTGGAGGAGCAAGACGCTCACGGATCATCACTGGGATAAGACCCCTGACCCGATCAGTGATGGTCTGGTTTTCGAAGTCGTAGACGTCGGGTGCAGGGTCCATAAATGGCTCTGCCAGAGTCATGATAGAGTCAACATGAGCATTGAGCATGGTCTTCGACTCATAGCCGGTCAAGTAGCCGAGCTCGATGGAGAGTGTTCGGCAGGCATCTCGGTCGCCTCTGGCTGCGGCTGCCAAATTTTGGACGTATAGGTTGATGAACTTCTGAGGAAATTCTCTCGATGCGCCAAAGTCAAGCAACTCGAGCTTTGAGTTTTTGCTGTTGTAGAGGAAATTTGTCCAATTCGGATCTGTCTGCATGTAATTGAACTCGACGATCTCGCGGAGGCAGAGGCGTAAGATCTGTGTACCGATCCAATCCTTCTGCTTTTGCGCAAAGGTCTGTATCTTTGTGACAGCCGTCCCTTCCATGTATTCCATGGTAAGAACCTGCTTGCCCGATGCTTCGTCGATGATCTCTGGAACAGTAAAAGTATCAGTTTCGTCGGCAAGCAACTTCTTGAAGTGCTTCGCGCATTCTGCTTCCCGAACATAGTCGCACTCCCACGCAAGTTCAGTGCGAGCATTGGCGATTGTCTTGTCAAGGTAGAGGCCCTTTGGCAATAGCCGAGTTGCGTTGAGCAATATCGACAAGTTGTTGAGGTCCGATGAAATAGATGCGGCTACTCCGGGGTATTGGACTTTAACAGCAACGCGTTGTCCAGACGATCTCAGCACGGCGCCATGCACCTGGCCAATCGATGCAGCTGCCATGGGTTTCTCATCGAATGATTGGAAAAGGCCTCTCCAGTCATTGCCAAGATCGGCTGCCAGCACTGCGTTTCTCTGGGATGCTGGCATATAATCTGCACTGTCCTGCACTCGCTGCAACACCTCCTGGATAGGCTTTGGAAGCATTTTAGAGTCTAGAGTACTATTAGCATAGGAAAATCAAAATGGCTTTGTAGTAGCTAACCTTGAAAACTCATCATTTGACCCAGTTTGAGTGCGGCTCCTCTCATCTTAGACAGCTTTGCGACCAGTCGGTCCATGTTTCCAGCACTAAATATGAATGAGTTCTGCTCTCCCGAGTTGCTTGAAGGTCGATTGAAGCGCTCGCCAGCAGCCCCAAAAGCCATTGACGCTGCAAGGCCCCCAAATTCCCACAAACGCCCTAGTTGGGAAGATGGTACGCGCGACTCACGCATTTCGTAAAGACGCTTTGCGCTCAGAGCGGCTGTGTCCTCCGATGGCTGTTGTCTTACTGTCAGTTGATCAGCCCTGATCGCAAATGGTGGATTACGATGGGCGGTACTTACGCGTTGATGCCTTCCAGTATCCATTGACAGGTTGGCAGCAAGTCTCTTAAGACTTTCGACGTCAGACTCCGACCCCTTTCCGGCTCCAAAGCCGTCACTACTAGCCTCTGGAGTATCTGCCTTTCCCTCAGCAAACTTTGTTTGACTGGTAACATACGTCCGCGAGCCCTTTGGCCCTATGCCACCAGGCACATTTTTTGAGTTGATACCAAGAAGTCTCGCAACGCGTGGACTATGGAAAAGATCACCCATCATTTCTTCCGAGGGATGCTCTTGAGCAGCATCCATCTGATTCGCAATATCGTTCTGAGAAAGCCTTCTCGACGAGTAGAAAACATCTGCATTGATTTTTTGCGGCACATGAGGATCTCCCCCTTGCACATCCTCCTCTGTTTGGGGGATTTTGAACCTAGGCAAGGCTGAGAGCACTGGAGTTGTAGAGTTAGGTGGCTGATAAAAGACGTCTTGTTCTTGCTCTACACCAAATTCTGAGCTTTCTCCACCCTGCGGAAGGGTTGTGCTAAAGGCCTCGGTTGTCGGTGGTTCTGCTGGTTTGGAGGGTATCTGAGCTTCTGATTGCCTTTGCAACTTCATGGTATGTTCAGACGAGAGGTCTTGTACCCCTGCAGCGGCCTGTCCAAGTCCACTGCGGGTGAGAGTTATTGTACCATCTGCCAATGGATATCTTTCTGCTTTGTCCTGCTGGTTTTCCAAATCTTGCTCTGGCACAGAGTCTGCCACGGAATTTCCCTGCGATCTATTGTAGTGATGATCCCGCTCAAGGCCTTCAGTTCGCTTTATGGGCCCCCCCTCGCCTTCCACAGTTTGTAGGTTAGGAGTCTCTGGGCTGCTGCTCGGCTGCGCATTTGCAGCGGTGTTGGTGCTCTTGCTGAACGAGTGGGCAGCGTTATATGCATCCTTTCGTGATTGGCCAGCTCCATTTATTCCCCTAGCAAGTGATGAGGTTTTCGCGTATAATTCAAGCTGTGATTGTCTGATGGTGAAATGTTGGTAAGCAACTGCTCTGGCTGCATTGAGTACAGCTACCGCGTCCAGAATGCGCTTGCCAGACATAACTGAATAACGTGCTACCGACTAGCCCTCATCTTAGGGACGCAGCACAAACGTCGTCTAATTTCCATGGACGGATTGCAGCTCCAATTTATGTTCTGCGGAGAGATTCCTGCTCATCAACGAACTCGTGAAAGTCTTGGCACCTATGAACTAAAATTTGCCCCGAGCTCACTTTGACTCTCACCTATGGCCGCCTAAACCAGCTCCAGTCAAGCGCCGGCCGCTGACCCGCCTGCCGCTTTTATTTCGCGAAATTTGCCGTGCCTCCACGTCTATATCTTCGTTACACACCCCTCCTCGCCTACCTTGCTAATGCATCTTACCTCGCGGTCTACTGTCTACCTTTACCACGCCGCTTTGTCTCTCCTTCGGCCGCTCCGACTGCAACCCCCCGGACCAGCGTTCCTAGCTTCCCCCGGGCGGTCCACCTATTTTACCTCGACCTGGACGAACCTTGACGATTGGCTTATACCGCGCTGCCGGACGGGCCTGGGCACCGAAGACCGTCGAGGCTGGGCATCTCGCCGGCCTGGCTTGCACGGAGAGATGCCGAGGACGATCTCACTGCCGTCTTCCCCTCCTCGGATATATATATGCGAGGCCTAGAGCCCCTTCTGTCGCGGTCTAGAACCTCGATGTCGCCAATGAGAGAAATCCCGCAGCCGTCGAAAACGCAGGCGGCACGATTCCTTCACCCTTGATAGGAGGATATCCCCCTGCATAGCTGAGAGTACGACTGACCCAATACGAAAATTGCCGTAGGAGATCAACCGAACAGCAAACCGGCACTACTGTCGCGGTGAGGGCCTGGCGCTACTGATAGCCCCACGGCAGAGTTCGGGCCAATCGTAAAAGTGCCGCAGGATAAACAAGAGGAGGCTGATGTCACAGCGGCGTCTCACCAGGCAGCAGATCGTGGGCGTTATGGACCTCACTGCTTGACTACGCGGGGCGCCGAATGAAGGACGAGTTGCGTGGGCTGTCCATCATGGGCTCTCCACCGGTGGGCCTCTTCCCGGGAGCTTGACCGTGCCGACTGCTTTCGAGATATGGATGCATGTTCCAAACATGGCAAAAAAAACATACAGTTACGTGCTAGGAATAACTAACGTTAAGCAGGGGGGCCGCTCATGGCCGCAGGTTGGTAGGGCTCGGGGCATGTCGCTTAGGGAATGGGCCTCGAGCGCTGTGTTACGGCAGCGTGAAGACTGGATTCGATTCAGCTATTCTAACGAAGATACCAAGGATGAAGAAAGAAGGGCTGGGTCGTGGACAGACGACTAAATGTGGTGCTAAGCGCCAACTGTCCCAGGATCACGCCACAACATAGACCTGCCAATCCATCGCAAAGAGGAAGTTAAAAAGAGTGTTTTAACCATGTGCAGCGTAATCTCCCATATCGATATGCCTCTGCTATCTCTTCTATGCCTGGTGTAATGCCTTGTGTAATGCCTTGTAACATGCCTCATGTCCCGCCTAGGCGTCTTGCCTCGTTTCGCACCTGGTGTCGTATCCAGCGTGGTAGCCAGCGTTGTATCCCGTACGGTGTCTAGCGTGGTATCTGGCGTGGTGAGTGGCATTGTATCTGGTAGTACATAGCGCCTGTGAGGTGCTTGGGATAACGTCTCTTTACTGCTGCATAAGACGGTTGGTCGATCGAAGGCTGCAAACCCCGCGGTTACGAAATACTCAGGTTCGAAGGATCATAGTGTAATAAGATCACTAACTCCTCTAATCCAACTCTACATATGCATATCAATCTTCTCTATCTATACACGGTCCTACTACTAACAGCTCCTCTAGCTAAGGTTCTTTCCATGTCTCTCTATCCTGCTGGGCACATCCAGGCTCTGGCCTGTGGCGTTACTCCTTACGAGCAACTCCAAACGCAATATCGGTATTACGTTGAGATTTGAACCTAAGGCTCTATATGCTGTGGTATTGTGGGCCGATGAGATGAGTATGATAGTCTTAGAAGGCTGTGTTCGTTCTAGCCGTGGATTGAGGTCGAATCGAAGGTCGGTCGAAGGTTGATCGGAGGTTGATCGGAGGCTGCAGACCCGGGGCTGCTCATATTCGGGTTGGTGGTGTCAGGTGCGCAGGTAATTAGTCATTTCCATCCGATCGGCGATAACGAATAGAGGGAGTAGCCGGACACGAGTGATGGTTAACGTCTAGAGCGACCCGGGCTCATAACTGTCAGGCGGTGGATGGAGGTGAAAAACTCGTGTCATGATTGAATCTATGGAGGAAAGGCAGCCTATATACACGGGCGTCGGTGGCGTCTTGGCAGGGATGCTAGGTGAACATAAGCCACCCTTGCACAGCTGAACTATGCGAGTGTACGCGCAAGAATGTACAAGTCTGCCTTCCAACAAGCCTTTGTAATCCTCCTAGGACTTTACGTTCTTTGCGGTTCTCGAACCGCTAGGACACCGCAGCTAAATGCCCTTCAAGCTTCTCGTGTAAGTCACTCTTCGCCGGACCATTCTGTAGTAGCTGACATAGGCATCAGTGGGTGTGCATGCGTTGACGAATTTTCTCCCCGAAACCTCAGCCTCGTCCCTTCAGATGCGCGGCTAGCGGCTACTGCACTCGCTATTACTACCTAGCCTCCGGTAAGTTTAGCTGCATAGGCTTCGCAGTCAAACTGCATGAGCGATATGGTGGTGGCAATGCACAGCCTGAATCTCATTCCTTTAACCACCACGCGACTGTTCTTCCGCAGCGTTGTAAGTTGATATATGTCTCTGGTGCCCTTATATATCGATTGTCACTTCTGCTCTTTTTGTCCTTTGTTAAGAGCTGCAGGATGCCGATGATGTTGCTCGTAATGCTTCTCCTGTTTCAAACCACTGCCTCGCAAAACGCCGCTTACAGGCCTGATGGGAGATGTGGCTCAGATTTTAACAACGCGCCTTGTGATCCTTCGCTTTCAAAGGGTTGCTGCAGTATCAACGGGTGAGCACGCGAGCCTATATCTATTATGTCACCCGAATTGAGGGATAGAAGCTGATGATACTTAGGTTCTGCGGAAGCACCGACGAATACTGTCTGCCTTGCCACGGCTGCCAAAGTGGCTGCTCGAGTGGATCAAGCTGTCCTGTGGCATCTCCTACCTCTACTCCTACTCCTACACCGGCTCCCTCCTTAACAACTGGGCAGAAGGATGGGCTTATAGTTGGAACCCTACTCCTCACAGCACTACTTGCGGTTCTTGTCTTCTTCTGTTACAAAGTACACACTAAAAGCCAGTCCAGTCGGGCAACTTTCACTGTGGAATTTCCCCCCGGTACCGCTGGTGCACACCTGTTACGCCAGATCGCTGGTAACGGAAATCGCCCGTTCTTACCGGCCCCACCGAACAGGACCTACAATCCATACGATCGGGGTAGGGGACGAATATATGACACACCCTCTTACCCGGCTTCGCCTGTGAGTACCCTCCCTGCATAGCGTTGACGAAGTTTCTTTAACATTCTGCCATCTAGTGGTCGTAGCCATAGGGAGAGTCTTGGATTATCGTTGTGGCATGATTCACTGGTGTTTGTCATGACAACGCTCCCATACTAGGTACACATTCCACGCTCAATTATATAGATTTCCTGATATCTACGACAAATTGACCTCCATACATATGCATCTCACGACTAGCAATGCGGACACCATAGCCACATTTTCCTGCATTTTGCTCTCTCCTATCTGCCGGAAAATCCACCACAGCCTTTTCGTCACTTTCTCGTCTCCTCACATGCACTTTTTGCATATGCCACAAGAGGTCACGCCTTCCCTTGAATTGCTTTGAACACTCTCCCGAAACCCGTTCCCAGATGCAAGACCACTTTCCTTCCCTGCCAGCGCTATGACCTTTAAAGAATCCAACAGGTGTGATGTACACGTGGTCTCTCCTGGAGATGCTTGACGAGAATGGCATTGAGGCTGTAGACACGCGTGTACCGCAGAGCTTGCAGGTCCATTCTCGTTCCCGGCCAAGAGAATGCAGGGCTACCGCCACGTCATCGAAACTGCATTGGTTATCACGGTACAACATGGCGTATGGGCAGAGTTCGTTTGAAACGCTACCGACAAGCACAGGTGTTAAGGTCGTAGCATTGCCTTGATTTGGTGAACGGCGAATGCTCCGGAGAACCTCGATAGCTCCATCGCGCCATCGATCGGGCAGTTGCTCCAAGGCTAGTAAATCGAGCTGCTCGGATCTTTGCAGTTCCTCCACTTGGATAATATTAGCAAATTTTTGCAAATTTGCTTCGATGACTCTTAAAATGGCATTACATGCGAGGAATGCACCGTTAGGGACCTCTGCCATGGTGTCATAAGCGTTTGGACGGAAATAGGAGAATCTAATTCACTGTACTGCTTGTACTGAAGACTTACCATAGCGTCCCCAATTCAATCTCGAAATCTCTTGTGCTTCTTGCTCCAACGCCAGCTCCGAAATCCTCAGCTGCTCTTCGAGTCGGTCTAGCCGCTGCTCGATCGTCTCAGAAAGAGTTCGCGCGGCACTACTTCTACCATTTTTCCTTTTTAAGTACATTTCCCGCAGATCTTTAATCATCTTCGTGGCACTGGCTATGCCGCCAATAATGCCGAAGACCGCCGCGGCGATTTCGAGGCCGCTCATTGTAAAATAGTGGCGTTGTATCACACAACAGAGACACGAAAAAAAGCGAACCTGACGCCTCAAAGCAAAATGGGCCCGGGGTTACTTATAGGTGAACAAAGGAAACAGCACAAGAAGCAGAACGAGACGAGGTCCCAAGATGTGTTGGCAGTGCATGTCACCTAACTACTTCCGATCGTTAGCTGCATCCACCAATACAGCAAAAGATACCATACACTTTCCCAACAACCTCACTGCAGACTGCTATTAAAACGGATTGCATCGTCGGCAGCCCAGGTGTGGTCAATTCAGCGACCACTTCGCCTGCTGTACAGGCCCTTAGCACCACCATCGTTATAGCAGCCACAACAGCCTGTATCGTGTCTTACCACCTGAAGATGGAGATTAAACTGAACTATAAAGATATACGTAGGCTAAGAACAAAGAGCTTCTAGGGCCCTTATAGGCAAGGGCATCTGCCTCACTGGGCGGTGATTGCAGTGGTCTGGACTATCGAAAACCCCTCTAGGTTCAGGTGGCAAAAGCCAGGATGAAAGATACCTATTAACTATACGCTCAACTATAGCTCGATGATGCTCTGCACACCCAAATCTGGCTTTTCAGTGCATATTATAGCTGTAGGAGGGCAATGGATGGGATAGGAAGGCTCAATACCACAAGATTCTACACAGATATCGGCACCGGCGAAGTTTTCAGGCAAGCTGGTACATATCTAGGCATCCATACGCTGCACACGTACAAATTTGCTAACAAATGCCTAGCTAAGCCCTGATTGTGAACCCTAAGATACCACCGCCAAGTTTGGGTGTGAGGAGCGATAAGTCGTTGGCTTGGGCGCCCCGAGACAAACAAATTGGGCTAATGCTAGGAGTTCTGGTTTCAGGCTCCAGCTTGCTATCGATTCCCCACGTCTGTTACAAATCATCTATTGCCAGCTGATACTAACTAAATCGCAAGCCCAGCTTGCGACTAACTGTCCAGTATTCTGTCTGATAGCAGATCATATCAGTCTCGTGGTAATTCGTCGCGGTAATCCTCCTATTAGCCGTCAGTCAAGACCACAAGGCGCTGGCACTGTCAGTGAGTGGTAAGACGACATCGTAAACCGAGCTTTGACTGGACCTCAAGTCAAGATGCAAGAGTCACTCAGCACACCTTCTGCTTACATAATCACACTCCGGTGACGTTTAAGGCACTCAAAGAGGCCTTCAGGGCAAAGAGACAAGCTCAGTACATTGACTACCTCGACAAACAATACCGGGCCTCAGGGGCGTGGCCATTGGACCCTCTCGACCAATCATTTGTCGCCAAATAACCCGGCACCGCAGATTTGGTATACCTGGAAGGGTACCTATGAAGGTTTTTGAGAGGACCTAGCGCGTCAGAACACCGTCGCACATCTGTCCCAGCTGCAGCTAGGTTCGGCGTTGTCGCATATGGGTTTCAGTCATCGTCGTAGTGTCTTCAAGACCACTATTTAGGACGCTGCACGGTCTGCTTGGGTACCAGCGCGCGTCGGCCTTATTTCGACCTGTCTGTCTATCACCTGTTTGTCCATCACTTTTCTGTCGATCTCATTGGCTAGCCAATCCGATTGCCTGCGCTTCTTTCCCCCGCCTCGCCCACCTCTTTGTAGATAGTGTAGATAATGAGCTCTGGTACCGCTTTGGATGCAGAGCTGCTGCTTTGGCTTCGGCAGCACCTTGGCCGTTGGGCAGTCTTTTCGGCAGCTTTTCACCACGCGGAGCGCGCTCCAAAGGTGACCAGCAGCCTGACGGCCGAGTCGCCCACAATCACAAGCTTCAAACATCCTTGGTGTCGATACAGGGATTCTCGCTACCCGTGTCCTGCGCGCAAGGAAGACTCGTAAATGAGATGCATGCCAATGAGGTACATGCCTGTGAGATGCATACCTATGAGGTACACACCCGTGAGATGTACGCACGCCCATGAGATGCATGCCCATGAGATGTATGAATCAGGAAATTTTTGATTTGTCCTTAAGCATCCCTCGCCGCACGCCCGGCCCAAGGGGCGAATTGCTCCCAGGACAAGTTCCGGTTTTGGTCACATGTTGGTCTTGGCCAGATCGGTACCGATTTATCAACGGCTCATAATTATTTTCTTTCCAGGTCTTGCTTCCTTTCACATTTGCGACGACATAAATCGAACATGGGCGGGAGGTTTTGGATCTCCTTCCCTGCTCTGTTTCAGGCGATTTGACCCCAACCTCCTCTTTTCCATGTCTGGCGACCCGCGTATTCAATGTTTGGCTTCTCCTTACTTTTCAGAGACAACCAGTACACCGATATAAGAAACATTGAGTTGCTTCCTACTCTGCTGCACACTATCCCTGGAAGAGGACTTTCTGAAATTGAACCTTGGATGGGCAGACCTCGTGGCAATTGATCTCCATGCGTCAGAAGGTGGAGGACGCCCTTTGCGAGTCTTCAAATCCGGAGTCAATGGCTCATGTTGCAGCATCGGAAGCCAATCTTCGCGATGCAAAAGCGCAGCTTTCGGATGGTGGAGATTCCAAATATGCAGAAGACCCGTCACAGGACGATAGCGCAGCTATCAAGAATAACCTAAACATATCAAACCACGTTTTCTACCTGCTGGCAGACTCCGCACTGCCACTAGGTTCATTTGCTTATTCCAGTGGTCTGGAGTCATTCCAAGAACACCACAAGCACCTACAGCAGCAACCTGGGTCAGTTCAGGACTCAAAGTCTGCCACGCAGATCGCGCTACTAGACAAGTTCCTTTGTCTGTCGATTGAGGCCGTTACATTTGCGAATATACCTTATCTACTAGCTGCTTTCCGTAACCCTGTAGCTCTTCAGGAGCTTGACAACGACCTGGACGCCTCTACACCATGTCAGGTGGCAAGCCGCGCAAGCCGAGCCCAAGGCGGAGCTCTATTAATGTTGTGGAAAAAGTCCCTTGCAAATGCACCACTTCCGCAAAGCGCCCCATGTCTGGCCGGTGCAAAAGCAATGAATGACTTCGTTGACAATGGCGCCAACTGCTACGGTCATTTCGCGCCTCTCTGGGGTGTAATGTGTCTTGCTACCGGCCAAAATATCGAGCAAGCTGCATATGTCTTTCTCCTGAATCATGCTAGGGCTGTCTTGAGTGCTGCCCTGAGGACAAAGGCGTCGGTCATCGGCCAGTTCCATCAATATGCCGTGCTAGGCGGAGCACATCGACTGGCAGGCGGGCAAACCTTACACGAACTGGTCCGTGGCAGCCTGGCGAAAGTATGGAACCTTCCGCCAGAGGATGCTGGCCAGGTGGTGCCATCCATGGATCTGTGGATTGGAAGGCACGACCTGCTCTATACACGAGTATTCAACTCGTGAGATAGCGTCTCCGAGGCGTCCAGACTCTACCCTGCTTCAATACTCATCATTAGTGAGTGTCTTTAGGCATGGTGTTGGGGCCTATGAGGGGCGGGTCTGGTCCCATCCCAATATGTTGCTGTAGGAAGGGCGTACACCCTCTTGCGGCGCCACGTGTGTTTCCTGAAAGCAGCAATCAAGACATGTGGATTGGACATCTGAAGATCAATCTACTGCGGCACGACTAATGAGTGAACATTCAAGATTATACCTGGCTCCTTATCGAGCGTCATTCAGCATCCATACAGTTGGTTAGCTAGTCAGCGCAAAGGCCATTTCTAATCTCCTTCCACGGCCGCTGGTGAAACGAAAATGAAATGCCAGGAATTCCAGGTTGACATCCAGAGTCATATCCTAGACCAATAAAAGGTGCCACGCAAACGCTCACGCTGGTAGTTGCCAATAAGCGAAATTTGTTATACATTGTTGGGAGAAGGCTAGTCTGCCACTCAAAGAGTGACCTTCATGTGATCATTGCTTCCAAAAGACCTGTTGCAATTCGGACATTTGCGGGATCTTGACGTAAGCCGTTCCTCGACGCAGTCTTTGCAAAACACATGTCCACAGGTCTTGATGGCGGTATCTTTGAAATTCTTTCGGCACACAGTGCAGATTGCAAGAGTCTAAGGTGCGGTCAGTATCAGGACATTGGAGGTAGGGAACATGAAACATACCCTAAGCATTTCATACTCTCCAGACTGGTTGCCGAGACCCTTTGCTTTCCACATTTCCAGGCTCTTTTTGGTATCAGCCATAGTTGCCTTTAATTCTTCAACTTCGAGCTCTGCTTTCCTGCATGAACTCGTGGTGACCGTAAGCGAGGCATCCTTGGCTGTCAAAATCTTCTGGAATTCCGCAATTTGTGCCTTTAGGCCTTCGATGGCAATGCCATTTTCCGCAATTTGCTGTTGGCAAGTTCGGTGACTATTCGTTTTGGTGTTCAGCGCATCTCTGGCCTCTGCGAGCTGTTTCTCGAGATTTGCAACCAGTAAACGAGATGCAGCTTCTGACTCCTTGAGCTGTGAGACGACGTCGGAGCTTTTTGTGTTCTGAAGCCTTAGCATTTGCACCTCCGTCTTTCGCTGGTCCTTATCTCTCATGGCCGCGAAATACTTCTGATCTGCTTTCGCCTTCTCCGCCGTCAGGCGCATAACCCGCTCTTCCAAAGAACTGAGCTCGGAGATCTTTTGACTTGCAGCCTTTGAAGCCTTCTGAAAAGCAGTTGACATTGACGCAAGCTCGCTGTTTAGCATGTTATACTTGCGTCCCAGCTCTTGATATCGAGCAGCGAGTTCTTCGGGGCTCAAAGCGGCAACATCTGCCGATGTAGGACTCTGGCTTTCGGCTTGTGATGTAAGCCTCTCGTTTTCCAGCTCCAGAGTCTTGATACGGTCTTCATGCGCAGCTGCGAGTTCCCTGACTTTTGCGATTGATATTCGTTCCTGCTCTTGACCGGACTTTCGGATCGCTTGGTCTGCCAACAGCTCATCCCGTTTGCTTCTGATTCGTGCCAGATGAGTCTCCGCCGTATTCAAAAGTGCTTCCTTTTCGGTGATGGCCATCTGTGATTCAGACTCGAGCAGGGATTTGTAGGAAGTGCGCTCCGCTTGAAGCCTGATGGCCTCTTCTTGGAGTTGTATGTTGAGCGCCTCCAAATTGTTTATTCGCTTGATCACGTCCTCATGCTGGGACTTTAGTTGCTTGAATAGGTCCGTACTCGCATAGTCATCGTCGGTGAAGCGTGTCGACTTGACAGTCAGTTCCGTAAGCTGTGTTGTTAACTTTGAATTTTCTGCCTCAAGTTTCTCCATCTGCTCCTTCTGCTTCTGCGACACGGCAAGCGCTTTATGATGAGCTTCTTCAAGTTCAGCAATAGTGTCACCATTCTCGACAACCCCATTGCTTGTGCTCTCCTCACGCTTGACTGGCACACCCTCCTCTTCCGATGACTTTTGCGCTCCCAAAAGTGCCTGCTTTTCTAGCTTTGCCACAGTTGTGCTCTTCGCTCGATCCAGCTTCTTCTCGGCAACCATGTAACGAAGGGAAGCGCTCTCAAGCCGATCTTCGAGTTCTTGCTTCTCAGTCTGATAGTTCTCCAGTTGCAAGACATGCTGTTTTTCCGCCGCAAGCAGCTGAGAGAGCCGACTTTGTAGTTGCAGTACGTCAGGTGATCGCCCTTTGCTGTTACTGAAAAGTTTGGTCATAACGGCCTGAATGTCTCTTGACCGGCTTTGCAAATGTTTCTCAAATGTCTCGCAATCGGCGAATAATAGTGACGAGGGGATCGATGAGGAGTCGTTGGTATCGCCCATTGTGTCCGGGATCGTGGCCATGACCTCGTCAATGAGCTGCTTAAACCAAAGATCTATGACTCTGAGATGATCGTCATGGTATCTAGTCTTCTTCCGCATTTCCTTCAGCTGACTCTCTACTGTGTTCTTTTCTCTCCTGTACTCCTGCATTTGCCTGTAGATTGCATCTTTTTGGAACCTCTGTGCAGAAGATACATCAGTAAAACTTCTAAACGATGGGCTATGGTATAGATGGACTCTGCTGGGGTGTTGGTGGTTAGGACGAAAGGCTGAAGGAGATGATTGCTCACCTCAAGATCGTCCTTCCACGGCATATCAGCATCGTGATTGCTTTTGCCGGCTCCATTAGCGGACGTAGCAACCTTCTTGGTGGGAGGTGCAGAGTCGTTGTGGTCATAGGGGCTTGGTCGTTTCCGATCCTCCATTTTGACAAGGCCGGCTTGCGAAAGGGGAAAGGGTTTTGCCTCGACGGCCGTCATCAGTACGGGTCTGGCGATAATAAGGCAGCAGAGCAGTGCCGATATCGTCCAAAACAGCGATCATTCCTCTCAGTAGTGCTTATAGCGATGGGGCCATAGGTGATGGTTGGAGTGGCGTTGATTAATTGACGGCCTTCGAAAAAAGCCTGAGATTGAAGATTGACCAAAGTCTTGGCGGAGCCGCTAGGCCAAAGATTAGAGATTTTTGGTGCCCGTTGCACTTTCATATTTCAAACACCCCGTGGGGAAGCACGCGATCAAAGAGCGACCGAGCCTGCCAGAGCATAGCTTACAAATTGGCCTGGACCCTGGCAGCCTGCAGTCGGTAATGGGTGGTCGCACCGAACTATTGCCACCACAATGTCAACTTTCAGTTCGGTGGTGAACAAGTCTGGCAAGAAGTTTGCCCCCAAAGCAATAGCTCGGCGCAATGTCCCCAGCAGAGTAACCCCTAGCACTGCAGCGGCCGTGGTCGATCAACTATCTCCTACTCAGCGAGTCCTCACGCCCGCTCAAGATGTTGTAAACTCTTCAAATACGCTACAAGCGGGGCGCGTCGCTGAGCAAGATGCTGCATCTTCAGCTCCACCTCCTCAAGCCCTGCAGCCTGACGGCATCATCACACAACTCGATATTTCTCCCTCAGGAACGGATTCTGTGGCAAGCGCCAGTCGAATGGCCGAAGTTCCCAACTCTATTGGAAAGGCTAGAAAAGATGCAGCGAGAGAAGGTTGGATGGCCAACAACGAAAAACGCTATGAGCACAGAGTTGTAGGGAGGAAACCTCAAGTTCAGCCCACCATTGTCCCCAATGACGAAGTTGCCCAGCCACGGCCAGGAATATCTCAAACTAATCCGGAGCAAGATGTAAATTCCCAGGCGCAAGCTAGCCCTGCACCCTCCACCCGGTCTACTAGAAGCCAGAGAGGCGGCACAAAGAGGAAATCGGACACTCAAGCAACTGGTAGTTCTGATGTTGCTCCTGAATACAGTGCGGCTACGTCTCAGCCTAGAAAAGACGTTGCTACAAATGGCACTGGGTCTCGAAAGCGACGAAAGGTCGCTCCGAAGGGGCCCCGCCCGGTATCCGCCACTGAGGTCACTCAAGATATAGTAGCCATATCCAGCGGCGCTCCTATTGAGGATGCGCCGGCAGCGGCAGTAGTGCAGGCGGACGTGACACCCACCACGGTTTCACGGCCAAAAAGGAAAAGACGTGCTAAACAGACACTACAGGAGGTAGCAGCCGATATTGTTGCCGACGCTGTAGGTGATACTAGCGAGCCCAATGAGGAAGGCACCGAAGGGGCGAAGAAACGAAAGCGGCGGCGTAAGCGGAAGATACCAGAAGGGGCAGAAGATCATGAGATTGTACCCTCGGAAGTGAAGATGGCTGATCTCGTAAAGGATAAGCGTCTGGGGAAGGGATCCAAACTTGAAGCCCGCCTGGAAGAGGTTGATTGGGACGAGGTTAAGAAGAAAAGGAAGGAAGCGGAGAAGGAGGCAGAGAAGCAACGAGAGCTTGAGAGAGAGGAAAAGAGAACTGGAATATCTGTGCGACAAGACGACATGCCAACTGCGCCGACTGTTCCGAAAATGACAGTAAGGGATGGCCAGATCGTGTTGGAGGAAGACTCTCGACTGCTAGATCGACATGCCGAGATTGAACAGGCCACAGACGAGACAGTCAAGGAGTTAGATGTCGATGACGTTACTCGAAGGGTCAACCAGTCCACGGTTGGCAGACAGCATGGTGTCAAACAGAAGGGCCATTGGAATGATGAGATGACCGATCTATTCTACAAAGGCCTACGCATGTTCGGAACAGACTTTATGATGATCAGCAAGATGTTCCCAGGAATGTCGCGCCGTCACATCAAGTTGAAGTACACCAGAGAGGAGCGTACGAACCTCGCTAGAGTCCATAAAAACCTTATTGCGAAGGAAGATGTGGATATAGAGGAGTACTCGCAAATGTCGAATCGGGTCTATGAAGATCCTGAAAGGGTGCACGAAGAGCTTAGGGCGGATGAGAAGAGATTGCGGGATGAGGACATGGCGAGGCGCGCGCGTGAAGCCGAAGCAGAACAGGGCGGCATTGACGCACAGGACAGCAATGTCCTACAGTCGCGGGAACAGGGTACCGCAGAACCTGCCGGCGGCGACGAAACTGAGACAACAGCACCAGAGACCGAATCATCAGCAAAGGAGAACAGATTTGAATCTGTCGCAAGAAGCATCGTACAGCGTGCTACGGCGCCCAAGAAGGCAAAGAAACAGACCGCACTTGCACGCAAGCGGGAACGCAAGAAGAAAACCGGTTTGGAGGGCACAGAAGAGGTCGTTGGATCGATTGAGGACTTGCTAGGAAGATAAAGCCAGCCCCGATTGGGTATCTATATTCATCTATGCCGAGCTTATGACCATGCATGCCAGATTACGCCGGCCCACGATGCATCGAGACTTTTGAGATATTCAAGGAATGGGCATGGCTTTTTATGAGAACGAGCTCCGCCGTTACGAATCTCGACAGAGGCTGCTCTGTGCTAATAATGAGCTTGGACACTATCTAGCCCTCCAACAACCTAAAGACTCCTTTTCTTTACAATCCACATTCTTCGCTTCCCATAAATCCCAGCGCTCGCAACGCTAACCATGACATGAAGAAAGTCCCCTGACCTACCTTCTGGTTGTGGATCCGAAACCAGTGCTCGTATGCCGACTTGAAGATGCACCGGCCGGACTAGAACCGTATGATCTCGAGCTGCCTTCTCCAGCATTATCGCCACCCCCTCCAAACCAGCTGCTGCCTCCTGCGTTGGCAGTTCCACCACCGAATAGTCCTCCACCTCTATGTCGAGTTTCTGGCTGTCGTGCTTGACTCCTCCTCCCAGCCATGTACCCAGCCGCAGCTCCTCCTGCGGCACCAGTCCAGAAGCCAGGGCGCCATTGCTCTTGTCTTGCTCCACTGCCTCCAGCTGAGGAGTATGTTGTCTTCCTTGGACGGTAGCCATAGTCGTACGGTGGTGGAGGATCATCATTCCAACCTCCGCCACCTCCGCCACCAAAAGTAGTAGGTCGTCCTCCACCACCTAGGCCATTCCAGAAGGTATTGCAGAACGAGGAGACAATGATGAGGAGTACCACAACGAAAATAATGAGGAATAAAGCTTTGATCAAGTCTGAGGCCGTTTCCCCTTCCTCGCTCGTCTTTCCGTTGTTCCCAACATATCTTCCATACTTTTCTTCCCCTTTCTCCGTCAGCAGTAATCGATACTCAACGCCGCAGCTGCCCTTCAACACATAAGGATCGTCTGGGCTTGCATAACCCTCACAGCTGACGTCCGTGCTGCCGAATTTGAATTCTTCAGGAAGTTCGGCTGTACAGGTCCACTGTACATCTTCTTCGTCATAGTCTGAGCCGGCATTCGTGCAGCGGATTATATCGACGGTGTATAATTTGCATACTTCTGAAGGACCAATGCAGGCTGCTTGGGGTATAGGAGAAGACCGCCGAGCGGTGGTTTGCTTGCCGGCACGAAGAGTAAGAGTCGAGATGGAGGAGAGCAGGACAGCATTTTTGGGAACACTGGGGGAGCGGGCCGCCTCCGTAGGGGGAGATATGAGCAAGAGGGAGGAAAGGAGGAAAGGCGCAAGGCTGTGAAACCACATGGTGGCCTGAGGGTGGTGAGAAATATACCGGAAGGCACAGGAACTCCTCTGGGCAGCTATACTATTGATGCTCTGCTGACTTAGCCTTGTGACAAGGCTTGAGGTCAAGTATCGTGCATTGGTGGCTGAAGTAGTACTCGATAAGGATAGATGAAATATTTCTCTTGAGCGGGTGGAAGAAAATGCGGACGCTATGCTGGTCCAAAAAATATTGTGGGAGCAGAAGGTTAAAATATTTGCGCGTGTTGAAGGAGTCACTGAAGTGCCTGCACAGAGAAAGGACAAAGTGGCATGAACAAAACCAGAAATCTAGAAGCCTGAGGCGTTGATGACTTCGCAGATGCCACCCCACATTTTCGCAGATTAGATTAGATCGGGAATACCTAGATTGATTGACTGCGCCCCGGAGGTAACATTTCATGTAGCATGGCCAGAGCATGTCGCTATGGTCGCTGAACTATCCTTCACGCAAGGTCTTCTCATCGGCCAGCTATCTGTTGTCCTCCTAATTGGCGCCTTTATCAAGTTCTTCATCTTTGGCGAAGCTCAACCGCCCTCCCGCGACTCAAGCCCACGAACCTACCACCCCAAACATATCCGCCACCCCTCGATACACAGTCTTGCCTCCTCCAAATCCTCACCTCAGCGTTCTCTCAGGAGTAAATCAAGCTCGAGCAACATCCTACGACCTGTCCCGCAAAATGCAACGGACATCGCATCTATATTGCGCAAGACATACTACGAGACAGCTCCCAACAAGCCTACGGCGCAGGGCAACAGCAGAGTCCACACTCAGCATTCATCACATCAGCCCGAGAGCCTAGATTGGTTCAACGTCCTTATTGCTCAAACAATTGCTCAATACAGGCAAACGGCCTACAATCTGAAAGATGCGTCGCCATCTGAGCCACCTTCAATCCTTACTACCCTTACAGCAGCCTTGAATGACCCGAAGAAACGGCCTTCTTTCATCGACACTATCAAAATCACAGAGATCTCCCTAGGCGAGGAGTTTCCCATCTTCAGTAACTGCCGAGTCATTGCGTTGGAAGACGACACACCCGGCCCTTCAGGAGGTGGAAGACTTCAAGCGCTGATGGACGTGGATCTCTCGGACGACAACTTGACTCTTGCTATCGAAACATCACTAATACTCAACTATCCCAAACCATTCTCTGCCATTCTTCCTCTGGCCCTGGCGGTCTCTGTTGTTCGCTTCTCAGGGACGTTGGTGATTAGCTTTGTACCAGCCGCACAACCGGCCTCAGCTTCAAGTTCGGCAATCGAGGATGACTCTGCAAGCAAAAGCAGTAACAGCGGCTCTCCAAAGACTAATCTAGCCTTCTCCTTCCTTCCCGACTACCGCCTTGACCTTAGTGTCCGCAGTCTTATTGGCTCCCGATCCAAGTTGCAGGATGTACCCAAGATTGCGCAGCTCGTTGAAGCACGAGTGCAAGCATGGTTTGAGGAGCGTGTTGTTGAGCCTCGGGTCCAGGTTGTTGGACTACCAGGACTGTGGCCACGAATGGGGAAGACCAGAGTCAGAGAGGGTGAGGACGGGCGACCTGCAGGTTCCGAAGGTGCCAACTTCGAGTCTACTCCTAGAAAGAGGAGGAGTTCTCTTCCCTCCCAGGCAGAAGCAGAGGAGCTGTTTGAAGGAATGCGATGGCGAGCAGCGGCTCCATCCAAAAATAGAGATATTCCGATTCAGGACGAGGCTATGAGGATGCCAGGTGCCTTGCCAGCTTGACGGACTATCAGAAACGAATCCTCCAATATGAAAAGCTTGCCTACATGGTCAAGTTGATAAGTCTTTCTCAGCTCAAGCCATTCATTATACTTCGTACGTCCATTCGATATCAGAGTCAGCTTGCCGGCCGGAAATGAAATTGTAGTATACTCTTGATACTCTCTCAAGAAGATGAACATGAGTGCCAGAGGGCGCTATGGCATACCCGTCTGTTACTCGGAAGGGTGAGATCGTCGTGGGCGATGCTGCATCAAACGTGCGAGAAGTATCACTAGGTAACGGCTGTGGAGCTTTCTGAAGTTCTGCGAAGATGGAAATGCGGCTATTGAAAGACGTCGCCACCTGCCAAGCTCGGAGGCAAGGACTCTTTTTCGTGCCGTTCCGTGAGGAATTATTCCCCCTTGGAAATAACACAGAATGTTGTTGAGGAAATGCTGTACACATGTCAGATGCGACTCCAACTTTTGATTTCTCAGCGATGTGACGTTCTGGTTTCCGTGCGGTGCGGGGGAGCCTGTGTCCCCCAAAAATCTATTAAGGGCTTTTTGAGTGTCGCGTACGACGAACTTTACAAGCACTGCTTCCAACAGATACTCACTTTCGCGGCTCAAGAGGAGCACAGGAAGTTGCTAGAGAAGCGTCTTGACTGGACTTCGAATGTCAACCATCATTCTATACGACCTGGCGAGCAGAGATCCTCTGCACGCCTGGTCTTTCAATCCGTGGAAGAGTATGCAAGAATCTGTTGTATCAAATTGCTATCAATAGTGCTAAGACGCCCTGCAGCAAGACTTGTCCTCAACTACAAGAACGTTGAGTATATTACTCTGTGGACCGAATACCCTGAGATAGCTCCTACGTTCAAGAATGTGTATGTCTGGTCTTGCAAAGTAGCTCGTAAGAGCAATCTCTAATATGCTGACACCGCCATATGCGCAGCGGCATTCTGCCAAACAAAGAAGGAACACCCTATACTATTCCCGTACTTCGCTTCCCACGTTCTCCCACATCTGAACCAAGGTGGGTGATGGAATCTCGTGCGATTGCGGCCGCTCTCGAACAAGAATACCCATCTCCTTCGCTACACCTCGACTCTCCTATTTTACCAAAAGTGGAGGCGCTCATGAAAATTATCACGCCGGCCTTATCCCCAGTCTTTCTGCCAAGAGTACCTCGGGATATTCTGAATGAAAGGAGCATCTATTATTTCCGGAAAACGAGGGAGGAGAAGTTTAGCATGCCTCTAGACGAACTCGAGAAATCCGAAAAAGGTGGGGAAAATGCATGGGAAAATGCAGCACCGCATCTAAACGAGCTGGCAGAGCTGCTGAAGGAGAATGGAGGACCCTTTTTCAGTGGTGGAACGGTCTCGTATGCGGATTTTATTGTTGTGAGCTTCTTCCAGTTCTTGAAGCGCCTTAGTTATGATGGTGATTTGTTTGGTCGCGCTATGCAGATCGACCCATCGTTTCAAGTCCTCTATGAGGCGTGCGTAGAGTGGCTTAAGAGGGATGATCACTAGATTATGAAGGGTTACAGGCGCTCAGAAACCGCCATTGGAACGCCGTTTGATGACACGTTTAGAATAGTATATCACGCCGTGGCCTTGCAGTGTCCTTCACTGTGCCGATGCTCGTGCAGTGCTGGCTTACATCCAAGGATCTTGTGGCATACTCGGGACTATGCACTTATCAGATCAACCACATATTAGGAGTACATTACAGAGTTCACCCACCACTTTGCTCTTTGGGCCTCTCTCCCCAAGCTGAAGTGCACAGTGAGCAGTTAGACGAAGCGGTCGGAATCGGTCTGGCAGTCTAGCAGTCTATACAGCTCGGGAGCATACTCTCCTTTGCATTCTAATCAGCAATTGCTTTTATGTTTGTACACTTTATAAATCTCCATCCTTTGCTCATTTGATCATCATCGTTCAGCTTATGTGATCCTCCTCCTCCTCAACTCAGTGCACCAGCCTCCCTACTCTGCAAGTAGCGTTTGCGGTGCTCATTCGTATCCGTCTCCTCTCCGCGGTTCAGCGGCGTCCACATCGGCTCATCCTTGAACAGTCTCATGGCTTTAATATACTGTCAACGAAAAACCCTGTCAGCTTTCACATCCCCACAAACACACCATGTATCTATAGTTGGGAGGGAGGGAGGGGTAAAACACTCACATTCCCCTCATCTGTCGTGAACCGATGATAAATCCCCGCTGGTAACACCAGCAAATCGTCCTTCTCCAGCCGGATGCGCACCCATTCGTCCCCTTCGCTGCGTACGTCGAAATACCCGTACCCGTCCAGGATGTAGCGGATCTCCTCATCCTCGTGCAAGTGCTCGTGGAAGAACATCTTGACCTTGTCTTCGTAGATGGCGCCCATCTTCTCCGGCGACACGGTGATCTCGTCGCGGTTCTTGTAGGAGCGCTCCGCGGCGAGGGCGTCAACGGCTGAAATCGTGGGGCAGCGCCGGTACAGGACGCCGAGTGAGGATAGGTAAGACTCTGAGACCGTGCGGCCCGAGTCGTGGGGCTCTCGCTGGTCGCCGGGCAGGTTGTCGTAGTAGTATGCTTTCATTTTTGGGAGTGGGGGTGGTGCTGTTTGAGATTGCAAAGAGGAAAAGTCTTTGTAGGTCTGGCGAAGTTGGTTGGGAGTGGGTGTGTAGCTTTCACTTATACGATGTCAAAATAGGTCGGGCCAATGCAATGTAAGATCTAGAAAATCCTTTGAAGAGCATTTTTCCCGCATTGGTCTTTGATGTGGACGACCCCGCCACGCGGGGAAATTGTACATCGTGTAAGACGGCCCCCCAACTCTGTGCTACGTATAAATTGGCCTTGCCGCACATTTACAATTTCGATCAGATTCCACGGCTCCTTTCATCCGGAGTTTACCGTTCCTCCATCTCGCGTTTCTCATCCCCAACCATTTTGGTACCGCTGGCGGGCGTGGTGGACTCCAGGTAAAGGTATAGCTAAAACCCTTACTTCATCTGCAGTCTCAATCGCTCAAGATTTCGTCGACAACTATTTGCATCTAATGCCTTCGTGCACTTCTTCCATCGGGACGCCCATACCATCCTCGTCTACATTAACAGCAAAAGAGCAATGCCCAATACCGTCTGGCCATGAAGATATGCAAGCCCTCTTCAAACCCATAAAGGCAGTCTTCTCTTCGTATACTCCCGGGTGGCACGCCACTGAGATTACAGCGCTGCTGTTCCCAGCCATTGGTGGAGACTTGGAGGGAATCTTCGCATACCAAGAATAATTGCCAGCAACGTCATGATCACGGCGAGCACCATGGCACATATCATAGCCAGTGGCGAGAAATCGCAATTGGAGATCGAACCCATCCCGTATTAAGAGTCCCATCCTCATTGAAGGCAGAGGCCTCCACCACGAAGAATGCTTGTGAGACGAATTAGTGTAGCAAGGTCTGCATTGCCAGGAACAAGATGCCCCAAGCCATGGCATACCAAGAAACCAGGGGCCGGCCTGGTTGCCGGCTGATGAAGCGACTATAAGATTTTGAGATTTAAAGGCGAATGCGCTGTACTCCTGCGCGGTGAAGAAGGAGGTCAACATGCCATTGTAGAAGTAGTGAATGATAGCCAGAATTTATCGGAGTACCAAAATTGTCGGAGGCGATAGGTACTTCGGGGTCAATTTGGCCAAATCATAAACCACATGCTGAAGTATCAAAGCCCCTTATACCAAGTCATGGCCGGCCGGCGGGCTCGTCGATACGGTGAACGTATAAACACGCTTAACCAAATCTTTCAGTCAAGTAACGGAACATACAATTCGGTGACTCAAGTCAAACTTTTGGATATCTTTGTAACTTTAGCGACAGAACCTATACCTTCCAATGTCCCTTTCATACAAGGATGGAGGAAAAGTCTGTACGCTCGCAGTACTCCTTGAAGGAAGTCATTTTCAGACCCAGCTGCATTTGAACTTTAGTCGAGTTTTACATGCAAGCGAGATGTCTTGAACTTACCTCTTGGGAACGTACGACAGTAGGGTCGTTTCCGCCTTCATAGCCAAACTCCATTCCAAATAACACATTTTCAGCGAATTCCCTCCCCAGGCCGCCTGGAAGTATCTCCATAAAATCTTGCAAAGTACGCTGTTCATAGCCTCCGAATGGGACATTCTGACTCTCACACCAGGTCTTCAAATACTGATTCCAGGACATCATCTCGCCAACCGCGAACAGGTTCATATCTGGCTCGGCATCTGCCGCTGCTCGAACGCATTGGCCGAAGTCCTTGCGGACGTCTCCGAATGGAATAGGTACATCGCCGGACCCCACACCTTGGATTCGATAGGATCCGTCGGGTTGCTATTGCACTTAGCAAACACCCCTCCAAGAATCACATTAATGGGCGGAACGAACCTTCTTCGGCGTCGTGGGTAGACCCCACTCCCACAGGAGATTGTAATAAATCGGAGCCTGAACCTGAGAGAACTTTCCGGCGAGCTGTGGTAGGCTCTTTGCGTAGTCCACCGCCAGCGCCTTAGAATCCATATGATAGAGTGTTGTGTATTTCCCGTTGCTCCATTTTGTGGCATTGGCCATAGAGCTGAAGATGTATCGATGAAGACCTGTCACCGTGGCAGCACTATCAGCAAGATTTTTGCCTTGCTGAAGCTCCACCTCAAAGCAGTATTCGGTGAGGTCCTGGCCAGGCTTCTTCCTTGACTGGCTCTCCGGATCTTTAAAGATGGTCCAGAAGTCGGTGACCCCGAATACCACTGTTGCACCTTTGAATGCTGCAATCAAGGAAGTGGTGTCGTTTAGGTCCGCTTGTACCATCTCCACGCCCTTGGATTCCCATGCCTTGGATTGCGCCGACGAGATGTTTCGACTGAGTCCACGCACTTTCCAGCCAGGCATCTGTAAATAGACATCCGCGACAGAGCTCCCCTGAAATTGTCAGCTGTCTGAAATCACAGAGATTCACACGGGTGCGGTTCCTACTTGAACTCCCGTGATACCGGTGATGACAATCAAGTTGGACATGATGGTGATGGTCAGTGGAAGTAGCTAACTTATGTGTTGTTATAGGTTCCTTGGTTTTATGGGTATGTAGTAAAAGATTAGGTGAAAACTGGACCTCGACCCCATTATATACAGGCCCATGGTACATCAGATTTGTGAATGTGCTGTATCTAGAGAGCGGCGAAATTCTGATAGAGCGAATCACCTAGCGACAAGCGTGCATCTGATCAGTACCTGAATCAGCTAGTATGTTGCGTCTAGGAACTGTCGGCCTTTGCAATCGGATGCGCTAAGACCCTGTACATATCGACGAGCGGGGAAAGTTGCTCTTGGTTTTGTAAGCAGGACTGTACCGGTCACCCCGCCGGGGTGCCCTTATGTATCGCAACCCTCCATTGATAATCATCGCACCCCCTTGTTAATCTCGTGGGTGTGTCATGGGCGTGCATTTCATAGGCGTGTATCTTATCTCCTGTACTACTACTGAACCTCGTGTATTCCATGGGCAGCGACCCCTAAAGTTTAGGGGCTAAGCCCCTGGATAATTTAGGTACTAAGTCCCAAGATAGGGCGTCTTCCTGGGTAATAACTGCTTAGAGTGTTAAGACTACACAACGTGTCGGCAATGCAAGGGATAGGCATGCATCTCATGGGCGTGTACCTCATGGGAATGCACCTTATTGGGCATGTATCTCAAACGCGTCGCTAAGAACGTCAGCGATCCCTAGGGTGCGATGATTATCCAATGGGGGTGCGATTCATAAGGGCAGGACACTCGTCGCAGGCTGCAGCTCGAATTTCCATAACATAACACTCCAGAATGAATCCAGATCTCCCTGATGTCGTAATCAACGATGGAGCATCATCAACTGCCCTTTCTGAATTACAATCAATCTCCGACGAGAACATCTCGCAGCCTCAATCGCCACGACCCGACCGTAAGCAGACGGCTATCGATACCTAGGCGCACTCTCGTAACTACTTACTAAGACGAACCTCCTCCGGCCAGAATTACAATGTGTACCGTGGCCTGCGCACGTGATACGCATGCTGCCTACAACTTGCCACCACAGGCACCTGACCTCTTGAGGCTAGACATGATTCCCAATAACCATTACAATTACATCGACGGTTTCTTGGTCGCATTCATGGATAGGGGGTATTGTTCCTAAATTGATGCACATGCCACTCAACTGTCGTCCATATCTTCATGGCCATGGCCATGGTCCTGGTCGTCCTCTTCTTTCGTATCTGCATTCGCCGCACTTGCATCTTGGTCGGTTGTGGGAAAGCTCAGATGCTTCCAATCTTCAATCTCTTCTATGATACTCCGAAGCCGGTCTCTGATGCTCTCCACTGCGAAAGTGCCAAGTAGCAACCTCAACGGTGGGTAGGAACAATGCCCAAGTTGCCAGACCAGCTCTGCCACCTTTACCACGCTCGTCGGCTGGTTATTTCCAATCCACTGCAGCATCCTCTTCGCATGACCAGCTGGGGCCTGCGAGTTCGCATACAGCGGTGACGGCGGCTTCACCCGAAAATGCCCAAAGGCCGGTAAACGCTGGCCATTGACCATTGCAGGATGGGTGTCATCCCGGCGCAAGTAGCCTGGCTCTACAAGAGTGGCCTTTATATTGTAGCAATCCACCTCATACAGCATGCTTTCAATCAAACCTTCCACAGCGTATTTGGTAGCACAGTAAGGAGCTGATCCAGGAACCCCAAGTGCGCCACTCGTAGAACTGAAGATCAGATATCGTCCTTGTCCACGTTCGCGAAAGTATGGAAGTGACAGTTGTATCATGTTCAAAGTTCCCATAAAGTTTGTCTCGAATTGGTTTCGAATCTCGTGTTCATCTTGGTCCTCCCAAGCGCCAATAACGCCGTAGCCTGAACAATTGGCGATAATGTCAATATGACCCCAGTGGCTGATTGATGTATCAATGACAGCTTCAACAGTATCGCGGACCCGTACGTCGCAGAGTAGGCCAAGGCTGTTTGTTGGGTGCCAGTTTTGCATGGCAGAAAGGGTATTTTCAAAGGTGCGGCCAACGGCTGTAACTTTGTCGCCATGGGCGAGCGCGGCTTTGGCGATTGAGCGGCCCATATGGCCTGTAGCGCCGAAGATCTGGGCGAAGCGTCAGAAGTGAACAGACACGGCAAATCACAGCAAGATTCAGTCGACTTACTACCCATACCAGTGGTTTGGGGGGATTCTGTGGTCCTGGTGGATCTGTGGTTGCAGGGAGTTGTAACTTGGAGCTTTGCGCCACTCCCATGGGCGATGTATGGCCATGGTCTTGCTCGTCGTCATCTTCGTCCATGTCGTGGGAGCAGGCCCAGATACATTTTCAACTTGCAGCTGAAAACACGCGAAACGCTGCAAGGGCGGAGAGAGACTCCCCCGCATGAAGTATCGGATCGTCTAGCGCTTGGCATTTGGCTCTACTTTATCAGAATTCTCTCTTGCCTCTCGTCCAAGATTGCAGTGTCTCGAGCCCAAGTCTACCCCGTACACCTGCATTTATCACGTTTGAAATTGCAGTTGAGGAGCTAAAATAATGGCAGTGTAGTTCGTGGCTTGCAGGAGAATTTTGCGTCATTCAAGGATCACGTTCAGTCAAAATCCTCTACTGACGTTTCGGCAGTGGAGGCCTCCCTTTTACTCCTTAACCATCGAAACCTCTTCTTATCCCTTCGCCTTCCACCTGTCGCAGTCAAGACTCTGGGGTTCCATACGGAGACAAATAAGTGCCTGAAGGAGAAATTAGGAAGAGATGGACCGTTGTGTCCTCGGAGACATCAATTTCGTCAGGCTGGTTGTATACAAACTCAAGCAGCTTTCCTCGCGCTTTCAAGCTCATAGTCAACCATTTCTGCCAGGCTCTTATCCACATTCCCCATCTTTGGCATCCACCCAAGTTTCCTCAACCTCTCAGCTCGAGTCCTCGCATTCCCACCCCACAAAATCGGACCCCATGGATGGATCTTACTTGCCCCCTCTGCTGTCATCTCTTCTAGATCTGGAGACTTGATCGCTCCCTTCGCGTACAGTATCTCTGCTGTCTTCTTGTGGAAATCGCCCCATGTGTGCTCTCCATCTTCGCAGAAGTAGTATCCATCCATACCCCAGTCAGCATCACCACCATGTGGTTTAAGTGCCTCCTCCGTGAGTTTGATGAACGCATCAGCAATATCAGTGACATCCACATGATCCCAAATATTCTGCCCATCACCCAAGGTGAAGGCCCTGCCATTGTTGATTACAGCTTCAATATATGTGGGAATTTGGATACTGCGTTTCTTGATTGGCCCACGGCCAACGCCAATGATGGTGGGAGCACACAAGATAGCCGTTGGAACGGAATATTGGGAGCCAGTACTTAGAACAGCGTCGTCGACATTGCGGTGAAGATGGGAATCGTCCAAAGACGTAATCTCGCGAATGTCTCGGATGTCACTGTAGACCTTTGAAGACGGTTTGCCAATACCATTTGGAGTCTCCGAAACGATTGCCTGATTAGAGCGTTCAGCAAACTTCTCATGACCCCAGAAATGGTGGCTGAACGTACTGTTCCGCCAATGTGAATGAAATAGCCTGGGCCGCCTTGCCGTTTGCTTGCGGCTTCGATGAGGGATTTGACCCCAGAAACGTGGTCGGACGATGCAAGCTCTGATCTCGTCAGCTCGAGCAATTGAAATGAAGTAAATGGCATAATGGCTTACGAAGAATCACATCCGCCTTGCTCGCTTCCTTGATGAGGACTTCATGTGAGTCCAGATCCCCAAGTACAGTCTCAAGATTAGGGAATTTGGTCGTGACCTGTTCTGCTTGTGTTTTATCACGGACGAGGGCGACAACGTGGTACTCTGGGTGCGATTGGCTTAAGCGGTCAACGAAATGCCCACCAATATAGCCAGAGACACCAGTCACGAAGATTGTGGGAGCCATGATCGTGTGGACTGCAGAAAGATGGGATAAATGAAGTTCGGTTTCTGACGCTTTCGCTCGATTCTCAAGCTAGAGTACGTTCACTTAGTATGGAGAACAAGAGTGAAGCAAGGTGGGAGTGTTCTGCGAAAGGCTTTTATGTGATACTGGAAGAATCCGCGATAAGGGAATCTACAGAATAATTTATGCGGCTGTTGAATTGAAGCACTTACCATTTCTGGACGTTGTAGGCTTATTCATATCTGCATGATGAATAAGGCTATGAGTCGATTAATGATAGCACCGCGTTGTAATGGGAAATGGCAGTACATGGAATTGTTGCTTCATTACTGAAGGGGTCACACAAATGCTCGCTAGCCGTTCATTGGCACTTTGCGCCGCACCTTCAATCAATTCATGAGCCGACTCTTTTTGGTTTCCCAAATGCATCTTGAACATGGTTTCGCATTCAACATTACCAGATGTGGTTTGAAGGAGGCGCGGTGTGCGGTGGTACAAACCCCGAGCATCGTCGTTTCAAAAGTGGGGTTTTCTTTGTCGGGGAAATCAAAGAACCTCAAAACGTCTTTTAAGAGACTCTTTGCTATGAATGAGCATAAAAAGTCCTTGCTTCAGGCTCTCGAATGATGTTAATAGCATATGGAATACAAGAGTCTTGGCCGCGAATTAGCCCAGGGACAATTTTGTACACACTGTTTAAAATTCCAATTCCTGTGAAGGCATGGGAATTTACATCACACGATGCCCCTGGTCTCGCCGACGACTTTCATTCTACTCAGAAGCAGGTTCGCTGCAGCTGCCGCCAAAAAATCAAATGACACAAAAGTCGGAATTCTAAAATCTGCCCTTTACCAACCTTTTTGAAACGACGATATTTGGATCCTTGCAGGGACCCGCTTTGGCCAGCACAGGACGAAGATCATTACGTCTTGAGAATGGCCCCGGAGCCATGTGATACCTTTGCCGGCTTCTTTGGACCCCGTCGGAAGAGTTTTCGAAATGAGTATTGTGTTGCGTGTCTGATCCTGCGTGACGGTCGTGCAGAAGCATGCTTGACATTGTTATGACATGAACGCTTTTGGCATCAACGCTTCTGATCGAGCCGGCGTGACCTCTCGATTCTGGAAAACGTGTGATCAGCTAATCGTCGATGGAAGATCTACTGTTCCGATATAGGTCCTTGCGCCTGTTGCGAGAAGACATATATGTGCTCTTGTCAAGATGGTGGAACTGCAAGGATCTCCGGCGGAGTGGCAGATGTAGCCCCATCAAACCTTCAGTCGCATGCTTTGGGCAGCAACGATTAAAGAGCTGAATTTAACATGTGTGGCGGACGATTGGGGATGCTTGAGTGACCTGGATGTGTTGACTCTTTGCAGTTTCTGCTGACTTATTAGTCCTTTCTGCACACCTACGAGCATACTGCCCTCGGCCGATGCCCCTTGACAGCCCGCTGAAAGGCCTTTTCGATCCAGTCAATCCTCTTGCCTACGATGTAAGTGAGCCATAGCTCTGAAGAGAGTCGAGAAAATGCCGACGGGGCAACCACCTTCTGCGAGGCAATCTTTCATTGACTCACCAAAGCCAGGACAACGACAGAATGTCTTACTAGACAATGCCTAAAAATACCCTGCCCTTGCGTGTCAGCTAAGAGCCTCAGAGAGAGTAAGCGCATGGGGCCATAGATGGGCAAGGCTATTCGAGTCAATGGCGGGAATATTCAAATAGCAAGAAGCCAAGAGCAAACCCTTCCGTCTGCCTCCTCTCCGCATCGCGAAGCTGACGCCAAGCCGAGCATCGAGACGCCCCAGGTGTACTATCGCCAAGGCAAATTCCTTGGCACAACCAAGTTCATTCGAGCCACGACGGATTGCGTGCCAAGCCAGATTCAATAGTCGCACCTGGGCTTCGCTCCTAGTACTCCAAGAGCATCTGGTTAATCAGCAAGGCAGCTCGGCGCCGGCTGAAGTCGGGATCGCAATTCTCACGGCAAGACGTGATAAAAATCCCTCATATTGAACAACTGTTTGGCAGACCTTGGCATAAATCATGTCGCTCTTTCTTTGGCCATTACCCGGAGCCATGCAGGGAGGATCGCTCGACTGGCCTTTGCACGGCAGAGCATATGAGGTATGGAGAGTGATAGTTTGGATGGGTCTCATATAGATTCATTGTGAGTATTTAACAGGCTCTCAACCTCCTGCATCTCCCTATATCATCCCCTTTCACTTAGGAGCATACTAGCCCATTGCCCTCTTTTCTCGATTGAAGTCACACTAAAAAGCTGCGCAGTCCGTACAGCGTTCATCTTCCACTTTCGCCCTCAAATATGAAATATACCCCTCACTTGTCTAGTGACGAAGTCATCAACGTCGTCTTCGGCCTTGCGGCGGTTTTCCTCACGATGCTCATGATATGGCAGACTGCTAAATACGCTGCCAGACACAGTCACGATCACTGCTCTCGTACGGTTTCTCCTATATACTGAACAATGCTGAGACGACGTATTAACCGGAAAAAGCACATGATCTCGAGCGCGCACTCGCCTTGACGGCTAAATCTCGCAGAATGCCCCTTCAAAAGCCAGTGGCTGAATTACCTCCAGAACTCCAACTACAAACCCAATCTACTCCGCCAAGCGTCGTACACATTACTGTCCCAGTCAAGGTCTTTCTACCGCCTCCATCATGCTATCCATGATAATTGTATCACGGCGTTGCTGGAGATCACTGCAGGCCAAAGTATATTCTTAGCACTGAGTAAACGCTCCAGCCAGCCTCGCGAATGCAGTGACCTCTGGCAATGCTATTGCCGAGCCGGGTTACCCAGGGTGTTGTTGAGCTCTGAGAAAGCTTGTGGTGGTAGTTGTGTGTCGTTGCCAACCTGCTCAGGAGTTGGTTTAGCTTGTCGGTCAGCTTTTGGAAGAGGTTTCAAGGGCAGGGGTGGGACGGCTCCTGAGGTGTGACTGTTGCGGCGAGCTCGAAGCCCTGATCAAACTCCTGCGAACGGTCAGTCGAGAACGAGTGGGCTCCTGTGGCTCGTCTCTTACCAAGAGCTTGAATGCGGCGTGCAGCAGATCTTGCTACCTGCCTAACCGTCTTCGCGGTCAGGCCTGCTCCAGTGAGACCAATGGAGATAGTGGTGACTACCTGGGGAGACACAGGAATGGTACAAGCCATAAGTGATGTGGCTTGGTCCTGACCTCGAGGAAGCACAGAGATAGTGCAGATGGCTGATCCAGGGATGGGCCGAGATGAAGGACGTAGGATGGATCTCCGCTTGGAGTGGGCAGTCAGAGAGAAGGGGAAAATACGGGGATAGGAAAGTAAGACGTTGCTTTGTCGTCATCAATTATTCAGTGAAAATCCTCCTGATCGCAAGCTTTTGCCCTGTCTCACGCTTGACCATACTGCGATGTTTGTCCGGATCTCTAGTCCGTAAGTCTGAGTACCAAATCCATGTTCGACGTGTGGGGATATGTAGATCTTCGAGTTTCAAAGGAGGAACGAACGCGGGCAAAGGGGGAAGGCACTAGAAAATTTCCTTTTCAACAACGAGACTGGGGCAGGGATTTCTGCGCGGGTTGGATGCGGTACAGAATTTTGCAACAGCCTTGCCGAGAAGGCTTTGCCTATCTCGTGGATCACGGGCCCAGTTTTTTGGATAGCGGCCTGCACGTGGCAGGAAGAGGAACCAAGGTTTGCAAATTTAACATCGGCGGAGGAGCGAGACATATTTTAGCATACTTAAGCGTCATTTGGGGGGGGGGGGGGGGGGCAATGTATAAAACCCGTGCATTGGAAGAAAAACGATGCCAGAATCAAATTTC
>Ga0335072_10000616_pt1 | contig 65758 bp, 60 predicted proteins | sample Lox_Sample_21_FD_206725 | JGI IMG/M metagenome (GOLD analysis project Ga0335072, IMG submission 206725) | Soil microbial communities from Loxahatchee National Wildlife Refuge, Florida, United States - Lox_Sample_2.1 | ecosystem: Environmental > Terrestrial > Soil > Wetlands | place: USA...
CGAGAAGCGCAACGAGATCACCGCGCGGCTGAAGGAGCTGAAGCCGCTGGTCGACGAGTACAACCGCCTCGAGGCAGCAGCCTCGGCGCTGGAGGGTGTCGGTGGCACGGCCGCGACCACAACCGCTCCCCGCCGTCGTGGGCCCGGTCGCCCACGTGGCTCGGCGAACCGCAAAGGCGCGGCGGTTGCGGCGCCCGCGAAAGCGGGACGTAAAAAAGCCGGCAGGCCCGCGGGACGCACGACCGCGCGTCGCGCAGGCCGCCGCAAAGGCAGCGGCACCCGCGCCGCGGAGGCGTTGTCCTTCGTGCAGGGTCAGCCCGGCATCACGATTCCCGAGCTGGCCGCGAAGATGGGGATCAAGCAGAACTACCTGTACCGGGTCCTGCCCGGCCTCGAGCAGGAAAACAAGGTGACGAAGCAGGGCCGCGGCTGGCACCCGAAGGGCTAGTCTCGGCGCCCCTGGCGGCGTCCTCAGTCGCTTGTGTGCGACTCGCACACGGCGCTCCCTGCGTCCTTGCCAGGAACACCGATCCTTCGCCCTTGGCCTCGGATTGCACTTGACATAAGCCCCGGCAGGCGGTTTCTCGCGGGAATTAATTCTGGATAAAGAAAGGGCGCGGTCGTGTGGACCGCGCCCTCTCTTTTGAAACGAACGAAGCGGAACGAACGAGGGCTAGATCAGCCCCTGCTCTTTGACGGTGTCGCGCTCCTCGGTGAGCTCCAGCACCGAAGCGTCGATCTTCTCTTTCGAGAAGGCGTCGAGATCGATGCCCTCGACGATCTTGTACTCGCCGCCCTCGCAGGTGCAGGGGAAGCCGCAGATGAGCCCCTCGGCGATCCCGTAGGAGCCGTCGGAGGGAACGCCCATCGAGACCCAACCGCCGCCGGTGCCTTTGACCCAGTCGCTGACGTGGTCGATCGCGGCGCTGGCGGCGGATGCGGCGCTGGAGGCGCCGCGCGCCTCGATGATCGCCGCGCCGCGTTTGCCGACGTTGGGGAGGAAGTCGTTTTCGATCCAGGCCTGGTCGTCGACGACGCCGGCGGCCAGCTGGCCTTTGACCTGGGCGTGGAACAGGTCGGGGTACATCGTGGGCGAGTGGTTGCCCCACACCCCCATCTGTGTGACGTCGGTGACGGCGCACTCGACCTTGCTGGAAAGCTGCGCGATCGCGCGGTTGTGGTCGAGACGCATCATCGAGGTGAAACGCTCGCGCGGGATGTCGGGCGCGTTGTTCATCGCGATCAGGCAGTTCGTGTTGGCTGGGTTGCCGACGACGAGTACCTTCACGTCGGCGGCGGCCTTCGCGTTCAGGGCCTTGCCCTGGCCGGTGAAGATCTTGCCGTTCTCGGACAGCAGCTCGGCGCGCTCCATGCCTTTCGTGCGCGGGCGCGAGCCGACGAGCAGGGCGACGTTCACCCCGTCGAACCCGTCCTCGGGGTTGTCGTGCAGGTCGAGGTTCGCCAGCAGCGGGAAGGCGCAGTCGACGAGCTCCATCGCCACGCCCTCCAGCGCGCCCATCGCGGGCGGGATCTCCAGCAGGCGCAGGTCCACGGGCCGGTCGGGGCCGAGCAGCTGGCCGCTGGCGATGCGGAACACGAGGCTGTAGCCGATCTGACCGGCCGCACCGGTGACGGTGACACGTACGGGATTACTCACTAGTCATCTCCTGCTCGATATTTGCGGTTTGCTTGCTCGACGGCGAGGTCAGGCCATCGCCGTTTTCAAGTTCTCGTCAATGGAGGAAAGGAACTCCTCGGTGGTCTGCCACGCCTGGTCGGGACCGACGAGCAAAGCGAGATCCTTGGTCATCTTGCCCTCTTCCACCGTCTGCACACAGACGCGCTCGAGCGTCTGCGCGAACTTGCTGACCTCGGGCGTCTCGTCCATCCGCCCGCGGGCCTCGAGCCCCCGCGTCCAGGCGAAGATCGAGGCGATGGGGTTGGTGGAGGTGGGCTTGCCCTGCTGGTGCAGGCGGTAGTGACGGGTGACGGTGCCGTGCGCGGCCTCGGCCTCGACGGTTTTGCCGTCGGCGGTCATCAGCACGCTGGTCATCAACCCGAGCGAGCCGAAGCCCTGGGCGACGGTGTCGGACTGCACGTCGCCGTCGTAGTTCTTGCAGGCCCACACGTAGCCCCCCTCCCACTTCAGGGCGGCGGCGACCATGTCGTCGATCAGGCGGTGTTCGTAGGTGATCCCGGCGGCGTCGAAGTCGGTCTTGAACTCGGCTTGGTAGACCTCTTCGAAGATGTCTTTGAAGCGCCCGTCGTAGCGCTTGAGAATCGTGTTCTTGGTGGAGAGGTAGACGGGGTAGCGACGCTCGAGGCCGTAGCGCATCGAGGCGCGGGCGAAGTCGCGGATCGAGTCGTCGAGGTTGTACATCGCCATGGCGATCCCGCCGCCGGGAAAGTCGTACACGTCGAGCTCGATCGGCTCCGAGCCGTCCTTGGGGGTGTAGGTGAGCGTGAGCGAACCCTCGCCGGGGACGACGAGGTCGGTGGCGCGGTACTGGTCGCCGAAGGCGTGGCGGCCGATGACGATCGGCTTCGTCCACCCCGGCACGAGCCGCGGCACGTTCGAGATGACGATCGGCTCGCGGAAGATGACGCCGCCAAGGATGTTGCGGATGGTGCCGTTGGGCGAGCGGTACATCTCCTTCAGCCCGAACTCCTGCACGCGCGCCTCGTCGGGCGTGATCGTGGCGCACTTCACCCCCACCCCGTGACGCTTGATCGCTTCGGCGGCCTCGACGGTGATCCGATCTTCACTCGCGTCGCGGCTCTCGATCCCGAGGTCGAAGTACTCCAGCTCGACGTCGAGATAGGGAAGGATCAGCTTGTCCTTGATGAACGACCAGATGATCCGCGTCATCTCGTCGCCATCGAGGTCAACGACGGGGTTCTTCACCTTGATCTTGGCCATGACTCGTCCTCGAAGCAGTTGTGGGCGTTGGGGCGCCGATGCTATCGACAGGATTGATAAAGGCTCCGCTCCCGCGGAGCCTGATCGGGTCGGCTGGTGCGCTCAGCCGTTCCAGCTGGCCTGCGAGCCGTGCGCGACGAGCACGGTCGAGCGGCCGCCGGCGAACGGGACGGTCGCGACGCGACCTTCGGAGGCGGGGCCGTCGACGCCGCCTTCGTTGACGAGCACGGTGGCGCCGTCGGTGGAGAGCCCCGCGGCCTGCAGCGGCAGGCGCGCGCCCTTCGGGGTCAGGCGGCGCGCGCGCCCGGAGGGGATCTGCACGGCCCAGGCTTCGCTGGTGTCCTGCCCGACGAACTGCGCCAGCAGCTTGCTGCCGTCGGCGGAGAAGGCGACCGGAATCAGCCCCGAGACGAGCGAGCGGGGGCGGGTCCGGGTGAGCTGGCGCGCGCGCGAGCTGTTCGTGGGGCGCACCCATAGCTGGTAGACGGGCGCGTCCTCGCGGCGCAGGCGCTCGCGGGAGTAGACGATCCGGCCGGGACCCCACAGCGGGAACAGGCTGCGCCCGTCGCGCGTCAGCGCGGTCGTGCCGGAGCCGTCGGGCTTGGCGCGGAAGATGTTCACCTTCGCGGTCAGCGACTGCGAGCGCGCGAGGCCGTAGACGAGTTCGTCGCTGGCGTTCGGGGCGAAGCTCGCGCCGAACAGCTGCCCGTGGGCGATCACGCTGAGCTTGTTCGACTGCGTGTCGAGGATCGCGAGGCCCGAGAGCTGCGCGGAGTTCTTCAGCGCGGTGGACTGCACGTCGACGGCGAGGTAGCGGCCGTCGGCCGACCACCCGAGCGGCTGCGCGGTTTCGCCCTTCAGGTTCAGAAACGTCAGCGGCGCGGTGCCGCTGGTGGAGTAGACCCCCAGCGCGGGGCCGGATTCGCCGGTGCCGGTGCCGAACAGCGAGACGGCGACCTGCTGCCCGCTGGGCGAGATCTGCGGCGAGAAGCCCTGCCCGAGGCTCGTCCGCTGCGAGCCGTCGCTGCGCATCGTCCAGACGAGCGCGGGCGAGGCCCCGGACTGCGTCACGTAGGCGATCGTCGGTGGCTGCGCGGGGGCCGGGGCGAGCGATGGCGCGGCGGCGGCCCCGGAGGCCAACGCCAACCCGAGGGCGATCGCGGAGGCGAACGCCCCGCGCCTGAACCGGCCGCTCACCCCCGAAAGCATTGGCGCAGCGTAGCGGGCGCCGCGGACCGGACGGCCCACACGCGCGCGTTGCCGAGGTCTAGACTGTCCGCATGGCCAGTACGCTGCCGCCGGCGGTCGTTGGGGACGCTCCCTGGAGGACGCACACCGTCCTGAACCAGCCGCCGCCGCTGGAAGGCGTTGACGTGTTCGAGAGCAACACGCCGCTGGTGGAGGCGACCGAGCGCGAGGGCGCGGGCTGGGTGCGCGAGCGCGCTTCGGCCCTGGGCAGGCTGATCGGCGGCGAGCCCCAGCAGCAGTGGGGCCGGCTGGCGAACGAGAACAAGCCGGTCCTGCGCACGTTCGACCGCTTCGGCGACCGCATCGACGAGGTGGAGTTTCACCCCGCCTGGCACCAGCTGATGCGGATGGGCGTGGAGCAGGAGCTGCACTCGCTGCCGTGGACGAGCCAGGAACCCTCGCCGCACACGGCGCGGGCCGCGCTGTACATGACGGCGATGCAGGCGGAGGCGGGCTTCTGCTGCCCGATCACGATGACGTTCGCGGTGATCCCCGCCCTGCGCGCGCAGCCGGAGCTGGCGGCGGAATGGGAGCCGCTGCTGATGTCGCGCAGCTACGACGGCCGCCTGATCCCCGCCGCCGAGAAGGGCAGCGCGATCTCGGGGATGGCGATGACCGAGAAGCAGGGCGGCTCGGACGTGCGGGCGAACACGACCGTGGCGACCCCTCTGAACGGCGGCGGCGCGGGCGCGGAGTACGAGATCGTGGGGCACAAGTGGTTCTGCTCGGCGCCGATGTCCGACATGTTCCTGGTGCTGGCGCAGACGGCGGAGGGGGTCTCGTGCTTCCTGCTGCCGCGGATCCTCCCGGACGGCAGCCGCAACGCCTTCCACATCCAGCGCCTGAAGGACAAGCTGGGCAACCACTCGAATGCCTCCAGCGAGGTCGAGTTCCACGGCGCCTGGGCGCGGATGGTGGGCGAGCCGGGCCGCGGCGTGCCGACGATCATCGAGATGGTGGGCCACACGCGCCTGGACTGCGTGATCGGCGCGGCGGCGGGGATGCGCACGGGCGTGGCGAACGCCACGCACCACGCCTCGCACCGCAGCGCGTTCGGCAGGACGCTGATCGACCAGCCGCTGATGCGCAACGTGTTGGCCGACCTGTGCGTCGAGGCCGAGGCGACGACGGCGCTGGCGATGCGCCTCGCGCGCGCCTACGACGAAGCACAGGCGGACGCGGACGCCGGCGAGAACGACACCGACGCCCAGCTGTTCAAGCGCCTGGCGACGGCGGTGGGCAAGTACTGGAGCTGCAAGCGCGCCCCGAACCACGCCTTCGAGGCGCTGGAGTGCCACGGCGGCAACGGCTACGTCGAGGAGTCGGGGATGCCGCGCCTGTACCGCGAGGCGCCGCTGGCCTCGATCTGGGAGGGCTCCGGCAACGTGATGAGCCTCGACGTGCTGCGCGCGCTGACGCGCTCGCCGCGCTCGCTGGAGGTGTTCCTGCACGAGGTCGAGCAGGCGAACGGGGCCGACGCGCGGCTCGACGCCCGGGTCGAGGGCCTGAAGCGCCGGTTCGCGGACCCGGCGACGCTTGAGGAACGGGCGCGCCGCGTCGTGGAAGACATGGCCCTCTGCCTGGAGGGCTCGCTGCTGGTGCGCCACGCGCCGGCGGCGGTGGCGGACGCCTTCTGCGCCTCGCGCCTGGCGGGCGAGGGCGGGCTCGAGTACGGCACGCTGCCGGCGGGCAGCGACTTCGGCGCGATCATCGAGCGCGCGCTGCCGGACGTAGACCGCTGAGCCGACCGCGAGTTCCGGCCCAACGGCGGCCTACCATTTAGGTAGATGAGGCCGCGTACGAACTTCCAGCTCGCCCGCGTGTTCGGCATCCGCATCGGTGTCGGCGTGAGCTGGTTCGTGGTCCTCTTCCTCTTCATCATCGTGATCACCCCGGTGTTCCACGAACAGCTGGGGGGATCGCGCACGACGGCCTACCTCGTCGCGGTGGCCTCGGTGCTGTCGTTCTTCGCCTCGCTGGTCCTGCACGAGTTGGGGCACGCGTTCGCGGCGCGCCGCAGCGGCCTGCAGGTGGCGGGCATCGACCTCTGGGCGCTCGGCGGGATCACCCGCACGGAGGAGTCGAAAGACCCCGGGACGGAGTTCCGGGTCGCGGCGGCGGGGCCGGCGGTGACGCTGCTGGTGATCGGCGCGAGCATCCTCGCGGGCGTGCTGCTCTCCCACGACGGGACGTTCTTCGACGTGGCGCTGGGCAAAGACGTCGCGCTCGCCCCCACCCCGGCGCTCGTGTGGCTGAGCTGGCTGACCTCGATCAACGTGCTGGTGCTGGTGTTCAACCTCGTGCCGGCGTTCCCGCTGGACGGCGGCCGGATCGCGCACGCGGCGATCTGGTGGCGCACGGGCGACCGCAACCGCGCGACGCACGCGACGGGACGCGCGGGCCAGGGCTTCGCGCTGCTGCTGGGGGCGCTCGGGCTGTTCTGGCTGGCGAGCGGCGTGAGCACGGCGGGCCTGTGGTTCCTGCTGCTCGCCTACATGCTCTACCAGTCGGCGGGCGCGGCGGTGGTTCAGGGCGTGCTGGCGAAGCGCATCCAGAGCATCACGGTCGCGGACATCATGGACCGCGAGCCGGTGACGATTCCCGCGAGCGCGACGCTGCTGGACGCCCACGAGCAGTTCTTCACCCGCTACCACTGGCCATGGTTCGCGGTGGTCGACCCGGGTCATCACTTCCTCGGGGTCGTGGCGGCCTCGCGCGTGGACGCGGAGATCTCGGCGGGGCGCCCGGCGCTGCCGGTGGTCGACGTGCTGGAGCAGGACATGCAGGTGCGGATCGACGAGGGCGAGCCGCTGGAGAAGCTGCTGGGCTCGGAGGGCCTGGGACGCCTGGGCGCGATGGTGGCGGTCGATCGCGAGGGCGTGCTCCAGGGCGTGGTGACGCTGGCCGAGGTACGCAAAGCGCTGCAAGTGGCGAGCTGAGGTGGGGGCGGTCGCAGAGGGCCCGCGCGCCCCGGCGTTATAGAGTCCTGCCCGCAGCAACCCCCTTCTCCCCCAGCAGCCGACCTCAAAGAGCCATGCCAGCACACGACGTATTGATCATCGGGGCCGGTCTCGCGGGCCAGCGCGCGGCGCTTGCCGCCGCCCAGGACGGCGCGAGCGTGGCGATCATGAGCAAGGTCCACCCGGTCCGCTCGCACTCGGTCGCGGCGGCGGGCGGGATCAACGCGGCGATCAGCGTCGACGACGACTGGCACTCGCACGCCTACGACACGGTCAAGGGCTCGGACTTCCTGGGCGACCAGGACGCGATCGAAGTGATGTGCTCGGAGGCGCCGGGCGAGGTGATGCACCTGGAGCACATGGGCGTGACCTTCCACCGCAACGACAAGGGCGAGATGGACCTGCGCGCGTTCGGGGGCGCCTCGATGAAGCGCACGGCCTACGTGGCGGACATCACGGGCCAGGCGCTCCTGCACGTGCTCTACGAGCAGCTGATGAAGCACCACGAGACGGTCGAGCGCTTCGAGGAGTGGTTCACGACCTCGCTCCTGCAGGACGAGCAGGGGCGCTGCTGCGGCGTGATCGCACGCGACATTCGCTCCGGGCGGATGGAGGCGTTCACGGCGAAGAACGTGATCCTCGCCTGCGGCGGGGCGGGCCAGGTCTACAAGCCGACGACGAACGGCCTGATCGTGACGGGCGACGGGATCGCGATGGCCTACCGCGCGGGCGCGCCGCTGATGGACATGGAGATGGTCCAGTACCACCCGACCTGCCTGGTCGAGACGGGCATCCTGATCACGGAGGGCGCGCGCGGCGAGGGCGCGCACCTGCTGAACGCAAACGGCGAACGCTTCATGGAGAAATCGGCTCCGAACAAGATGGAGCTGGCCTCGCGCGACGTGGTCTCGCGCGCGGAGCAGATCGAGATCAACGAGGGCCGCGGCGTGGGCCCGGGCGGGCGTGGCATCCACCTCGACGTGACGGTGGTGCCGCGCAAGCGCACGCTGGAGGCGCTGCGCGAGATCGTCAACCTGGGCAAGGACTTCGCGGGCGTGGACATCACGCGCGAACCGATCACGATCCGCCCGGGGCAGCACTACATCATGGGCGGCGTGAAGACCGACGTCGACGGGATGACGCCGATCGAGGGGCTATACGCGGCGGGCGAGGTGGCCTGCGTCTCGGTCCACGGCGGCAACCGGCTGGGGGCGAACTCGCTGCTGGACACGCTGATCTTCGGCCGCCGCTCGGGCGAGCACGCGGCGGCGCGCGCCGCGAACATGACGATGCCGGAAGTCGACGCGAAAGCCCAGCTGGAGCGCGACGCGGCGGAGATCGACGCGATCATCGCCCGCCCCCGCGACGGCCGGCGCGTCTCGGAGATCAAGAACGAGCTGGGCGAGCTGATGAACCAGTACGCGGCGGTGTTCCGCGACGAGCAGGGGCTACAGACCGCCCGCGAGACGATCTCGCGCCTGAAAGACGAGGCCGGCAAGGCGTGGATCGACGATCGCGGCACGGTCTTCAACCAGGACGTGCTGGGCGCGATCGAGCTGGGCTACATGATCGACTGCGCCGAGGCGACGGTGGTCGCGGCGCTGGAGCGCAAGGAGTCGCGCGGCGCGCAGTTCCGCACCGACTACCCCGAGCGCAACGACGAGGAGTGGCTCAAGCACATCGACATCACCCGCGGCTCAGACGGACCGCAGGTGAGCTACTCGCCGGTGACGATCACCCAGTGGCAGCCCGAGGAGAGGAAGTACTGATGGCCGATATGGACACGGCAACCGCGACGGCGCACACGGCTGCGCCGGAGGAGTTCAAGCTGAGGCTGCGCCGCTACGACCCGGAGTTGGGCGAGGCGCCCTACTGGGACGAGCACACGATCGAGCTGGAGCCGCACCGCTCGGTGCTGGAGGCGATCCTGCAGGCGAAAGACCGCTTCGACGGGTCGATCGGCGTCCGCTGCTCCTGCCGTCAGGCGATCTGCGGCTCGTGCGGCATCCGCGTCAACGGCGAACCGGCGCTGGCCTGCCACACCCACCTGGACGCGGCGCTGGCGGGCGCGCGCGACGGCGTGATCGAGATCGAGCCGATGGGCAACATGCCGGTGCTTAAGGACCTGATCGTCGACATGGACGCGGTTCACTGGAAGAAGATCCAGCGCGTCACGCCGTGGCTGCTCCCGAAGCAGCCGGTGCCGGAGCGCGAGTACATCGTGCCGCGCGAGAGCATGATCGACGTCACCCAGACGATGGCCTGCATCCAGTGCGGCGCCTGCGTCTCGGACTGCCTTGCGATGGAGGTGGACCCCGGCTTCATCGGCCCGGCGGCGCTGGCGAAGTCCTACCGCTTCGTGGGCGACCCGCGCGACGACCAGCACGAGGAGCGCCTGCTGGACCTGTCCGAAGACCAGCAGGGGATCTTCGACTGCACGCACTGCTTCAAGTGCGTGGAGGCCTGCCCGAAGGACGTGAACCCGATGGGCCAGATCATGCGCCTGCGCCGGATCGCCACGAACGACTTCGAGATCGTCGACAAAAACAACGGCGAGCGCCACGAGGCGGCGTTCACGGGACTGATCAAGGACAACGGGCTGCTGTGGGAGGCGGAGCTGCTGCCCCGCTCATACGGCGGCAACTCGTGGTTCGGCAAATTCGCGCCGCCGGCGGGCAAAGAGCTGCTGAGCTCGCTGCCCTCGATCCTGAAGGCGCTGCTGCGCCGCAAGGTCACGCCGATGGGCGCGCTGAAACCGCACAAGATCCCGGGCCAGGACCTGAAGAGCGTGCAGGCGATCTACGACCGGGTCGAGAGCCGCGAGCAGCGCTACGAGCTGAACCTCTACATCGTCGGCGAGGACGAGCAGCAGGCGCCGCCGCCGGAGGCCGCGAGCGATCCGGTCGCGGTGGGCGTGACGGCGGAGCAGGGCGGCAAAGAGCCCGACACGGACCCCGGCTCCGAGATCTCGGACACGCCGGCGGAGCAGCGCAGCACCACGGAAGGAGAGGGATCGTGAAGGTCGCCTACTGGCCCGGCTGCGTGAGCCGTGGCTTCACCCCCGAGCTGCACGGCTCGATGGCGCAGGTCGCGCCGCTGCTGGACATCGAGCTGGTCGAGCTGGACCGCGCGTGCTGCACGGGCGCGGGCGTGATCGCCGAGCACAACCAGGAGCTGGCGGACACGCTGAACGCGCGCACGTTCGCGCTGGCGCAGCAGGTGCAGGGCGCGGAGCTGATGATGAACATCTGCTCGACCTGCCAGGGCGCCCAGAGCGAGTGCCAGGAGCGCCTGGACGCGAACGCGGAGTACCGCGCGCACGTGAACGAGTCGCTGGCGGGCGAGGGCCTCTCCTACGAGAAGGGGCTCACGAACAAGAACTTCCTGTGGCTGCTGGTGGAGGAGATCGGGCTGGACGCGCTCCGCGAGCGGGTCCGCCGCCCGCTGACGAACCTCAGGGTCGGGCCCTTCTACGGCTGCTACATCGTGCGCCCGCGCAAGCGCCTGGGGATCGACTCCGAGCAGCCCCGCGACCACTACCTGCACCAGGTGATCGAGGCGCTGGGCGGCACGGTGATCGACTACGCCGGGATGCGCAAGTGCTGCGGCTTCCCGATCATCACGATGCACAAGGAGGCCTCGCTGAAGCAGGCGGGCCGCCACCTGGGCGACGCGGTCGACGCGGAGGCGGACTGCCTGGTGACGCCGTGCCCGCTGTGCCACCTGAACCTCGACCTGCAGCAGCCGCTGGCGGAGAAAGTGGTGGGCCGCGAGCTGGACATGCCGGTGCTGCACCTGCCCCAGCTCGTGGGCCTGGCGCTGGGCCTTGAGCCGAAGGATCTCGGGATGAGCCGTCACGTCGTGAAGCCGACGTCGGTGATCGACTGGTCGACGACGGTCGTGGGCGCGACCGCCGGCGCGGGCGCCGGCGGCTGGTAGCAGCCCCGCGCTCACCGCACCGGCGGGCTCCAGCGGCGACGGCGCATAGGCTGGCGGCGTGAAGATCCTGACGGTGGTGGGCAACCGCCCCCAGTTCATCAAGGCGGCGGCGGTGTCGGGCCCGCTGCGCGAGCGCCACGAGGAGGTGCTGGTGCACACGGGCCAGCACTACGACGACTCGCTCTCGCGCGTGTTCTTCGAAGAGCTGGGCCTCGCCCGCCCGGAGCGCGAGCTGGGGATCGGCGGCGGCACGAACACCGAGCAGACCTCGCGCATGCTCGCGGCCCTGGAGCCGCTGCTGGCGGAGCTGGAACCGGACGCGACGCTCGTCTACGGCGACACGAACTCGACGCTGGCGGGCGCGCTGACGGCGGCACAGGCGGGGGTGCCGGTGGTGCACGTCGAGGCGGGGATGCGCTCGTTCGACCGCTCGATGCCTGAGGAGCGCAACCGCGTGGTGAGCGACCATCTCGCCGAACTGCTGCTCTGCTCCTCGGATGCCGCGGCGGAGAACCTTCGAGCCGAGTCGGTGCAGGGCCGCGTCGAGGTGGTGGGCGACGTGATGGTGGACGTCGCCCTGGCGCGCCAGCCCTCGGCGCGCGCGGACACCCGGACGCCGGCGCGCTATGGCGTGAGCCCCGGCAACTACCTGCTGCTGACGGCGCACCGCGCCGGCAACGTCGACGACCCCGCGCGCCTGGCGGCGCTGGTCGAGCTGATCGAGTCGCTGGCGGGCCCGGTGGTGCTGCCGCTGCACCCGCGGACGGCCACGCGCCTGGAGCAGTTCGGGCTGCGCGGCCGCCTCGAAGCGATCGAGGGGCTGCGGATAACGGAGCCGCTGGGCTACATGGAGTTCAGCGCGCTGCTGTGCCAGGCGCGCGCGGTGCTGACGGACTCGGGCGGCGTCCAGAAGGAGGCGTACCTTGCCGGGGTGCCCTGCGTCACGCTGCGCGCGAACACCGAGTGGGTCGAGACGGTCCGGGCGGGCTGGAACACGCTCGTGGACCTCGACGCGGCGGCGGCGCTGGCGGCGCTGGCGAACGAGCCGCCGCCGGAGCGGCCGCAGCTCTACGGCGACGGGCACGCGGCGGGGCGCTGCGTGCAGGCGATCGGATCGCTGTGAGCGACGCCGCGGCAGAGGCGCAGGACTCCGGGCCGATCGAGCCGGTGGGCGAGCGGCCGGTACGCGTCGGCGTCGTGGGGCTCGGCTACTGGGGGCCGAACATCGCGCGCAACCTCGCGGCGATCGAGGGCTGCGAGCTGCGCTGGCTGTGCGACGGCGACGAGGCGACGCGCGCGAAGATCGCGGGGGCCTTCCCCTCCGCGCGCGTCACGGGCGAGCTGCACGAGTTGCTGGAGGACCCGGAGCTGGACGCGGTGGCGCTGGCGACGCCGGTCCCGACGCATGCCGAGCTGGCGATCGCGGTCGCCCGCGCGGGCAAGCACTGCTTCGTGGAGAAGCCGCTGGCGACGAACGTCGCCGACGCCGAAGCCGCGGTGGTGGCGGCGGCGGCGGCGAGGCGCGTGCTGATGGTGGGCCACCTGCTGGAGTACCACCCGGCGGTCGCGCGCCTGAAGCAGCTGATCGAGCAGGACGAGCTGGGGCGCCTGTTCTACGTCTACGGCAACCGCCTGAACCTCGGCAAGCTCCGGGCGGACGAGAACGCGCTGTGGAGCCTGGGCGCGCACGACGTCTCGGTGGTGCTGCACCTCGTGGGCGAGGAGCCCGCGGAGTGCACCGCCTACGGCGCCTCCTACGTGCGCGGCGGGATCGAGGACGTGGTCTTCTGCTACCTGCGCTTTCCCTCCGGCATCCTGGCCCACCTGCACCTGTCCTGGCTTGACCCGCATAAGGAGCGTCAGATCACGGTCGTGGGCGCGAAGCGGATGGCGACCTTCGACGACATGCTGGTCGAGGGCAAGCTCTCGGTCTACGACAAGGGCTTCGACGAGGACACCCACACCTGGGGCGAGTACATCACCCGCTCGGGCGACATCTTCCAGCCGCGGATCCCCAACTCCGAGCCGCTGCGGCTGGAGTGCGAACACTTCGTGGAGAGCGTGCGCAGCGGGCGGGCGCCGCGCTCGGACGGGGCGAGCGGTCTGCGCGTGGTGCGGGTCCTGGAGCGGCTTCAGCGCTCGCTGGAGCAGGGCTGAGCCGGCCCTCGCCCGGGCCGGCCCAACCCTCCCCCGCCGCCCTGATCTAGGCCCCGACCCAGCGCCGGTCGACGCTGTCGCCCTCGAGGCCTTCGGGCAGCTCGCGCCAAGCTCGTTCGACCCAGGGCCGGCGGTCGCGTTCGCGATGCAGGCGCCGCTCGGCGCGCAGCACCGGCCCTACGCGCCGGCCGATCCCCCGGATCAGGTACGCGTCGCGCGTGAAGTTGTAGCCGAACAGCGGTCGCAGCAGGACGATCCAGTGCTTGGCGACATATCGGCGGGGTCGTCTAACTGAGCGCAAATTCGTCATCCGTGACTCGTATGAGGCAAGGCAGTGTTGCACACCAAACGCGCTCTTTGCGCAAACAGCGGCGGGTTTCGACAGTTGGCGAGCGGGTTGCGGAGCTTTGCGCGGGTTTGCGCAGCTACCGCATCCCCCGGGAGCGGACTACAGCGCCTGGCGCGCCTTGAAGGGCTCTTCTTCGCCGACGGTCCCGGGCCCCGACAGCTCGAAGGCGCTGTGCAGCGCCTGCACGGCCCGGGCCACCTGCTCGCGATCGATCACGCAGGAGATCTTGATCGGGGAGGTGGAGATCATCTCGATGTTCACCCGCTCCTCGGCGAGCACGTTGAAGACCTTCGCGGCGACGCCGGGGTGCGAGCGCATGCCGGCGCCGACGATCGAGACCTTGCCCATCTCCTCGTGCGCGGTCAGCTGCTCGTAGGCGTCGCCGGCGAGCGGCTCAAGCGCGGTGCGCGAAGCGCGCAGGTCCTCGCGCGGGACGGTGAAGGAGATCTCCGCGCGCCCCCCCGCGGTGGTGGGCTCGTTCTGCACGATCATGTCGACGTTCACGTTCACATCGGCGAGCGCGTCGAAGATGCGCGCGGCGGCGCCGGGCTCGTCGGGGATGCCGGTGAGCGTCAGCCGCGCCTCGGCGGTGGAATGCGTGACGGCTGTGATCAGCGGCTGCTCCATGGTTTCTCCCTCTGCGACGACAACGGTACCGGGCGACTCTTCAAACGACGAACGGCAGTGGATCCGCACGCCGTGGTTGCGCGCGTACTCGACCGAGCGCAGCTGCAGCACCCCCGCCCCGGAGGCGGCCATCTCGAGCATCTCCTCGAAGGAGACCGCCGGCAGCTTGCGGGCGTCGGGGACGATCCGCGGGTCGGCGGTGAACACGCCGGAGACGTCGGTGTAGATCTCGCACACCTCGGCGTTCAGCGCGGCGGCGACGGCGACGGCGGTGGTGTCGGACCCGCCGCGGCCGAGCGTGGTGACGTTGCGAGCGGAGCCCGAGACGCCCTGGAAGCCCGCGACCAGCACGACGTGGTCGTCGGCGAGCGCGGCTTTGATCCGGTCGGCGCGCACGTCGACGATGCGGGCCTTCGTGTGCGACTCGTCGGTGACGATCCCGGCCTGCGAGCCGGTCAGCGAGATCGCGCGGTGCCCAAGGTCGTTGATCGCCATCGCGCAGAGGGCGCAGGAGATCCGCTCGCCGGTCGAGAGCAGCATGTCCATCTCGCGCGGGTCCGGCGCATCGGAGACCTCGTCGGCCATCCCGATCAGCTCGTCGGTGGTCTTGCCGCGCGCGGAGAGCACCGCGACGACGCGATGCCCGAGCTCGCGCTTCTCGACGATCCTCCGCGCGGCGCGCTTGATCCGCTCGGCATCCGCGACGGAGGTGCCTCCGAACTTCATGACGATCGTGCTCGCGGGCATGGCAAGCAGGATATTCGCGATCCGCGCGCGCGGCGGCTCGCGGCGGTCAGAGCGCGCGGCGCCCCGCGAGCGCCTTGCCGAGCGTGACCTCGTCGGCGTACTCCAGGTCCGAACCGACCGGGAGCCCGCTCGCCAGGCGCGTCACCGCCAGCTGCGGCGCCCGCACGCGCAACTCCTCGGCGATGTGCAGCGCCGTCGCCTCGCCGGTGGTGGTGGGGTTCGTGGCGAGCACGACCTCGCGCACGTCGGGCGTGTTTCCGTTTGGCCCCTCGATCCTGGCGAAGAGCTGCGCGATCTTCAGGTCCTCGACGTCGACGCCCTCGATCGGCGAGAGCGCCCCGCCCAGCACGTGGTAGACGCCCTGGTACTCGTGCGTGCGCTCGATGGGGATCACGTCGCTGGGCTCCTCCACGACGCAGATGACGGCGTGATCGCGACGCGAGTCCTGGCAGATGCGGCAGCGCTGCTCGTCGGTGAGGTTGAAGCAGATCTCGCACAGCCCGATCTTCTCCTTGACCTCGCGGATCGCATCCGCGAGCGCGAAGGCGTCTTCGCCGGAGGCGCGCAGGATGTGGAACGCGAGCCGCTGCGCGGTGCGGTTGCCGATGCCGGGCAGCTTCGAGAGCTCGCTGACCAGGCGCTGGACGGGCGGTGCGTAGCTGCTCACGGCCCTGCGCCTACAGCCCCGGCAGCCCGAGCCCGCCGAGGTCGAGCCCGCCGGAGGCGCCGCCGAGCTTCTTCGCCTGCAGGTCCTGCGCCATGCGCAGCGCCTCGTTGACCGCGGCGAGCACCATGTCGGAGAGGATCTCCAGATCGTCGGGGTCGACCGCCTCGCGGTCGATCTCGATCGCCTTGACGACGAGGTCGCCGGAGATCTTCACGGTGACCATCCCGCCGCCGGCCGAAGCCTCCACGACCTCGTCCTTCAGCTGCTCCTGGGCGACCTCCATGTCCTGCTGCATCTTCTGCACCTGCTGGAGCATCTGCTGCATGTTCGGCATCCGCGGCTGCTTGGGCATCTAGGCGCCTTTCTCCTCGCTCATCACGGGTTCCTCGCTGGGCAGCTCCTCCGCGTCGAACTCCTCCATGAAGCGCGCCAGCCACTGCTCCTCGCTGAGCGTCTCCTGCTCGCCGTCGATCCCGTCCTTCAGCTCGTAGGACAGGCGCCAGCGGCGGCCGGTGACGTCGTGCAGCGCGGCGCTGACCGCGGCGCGGTTGTCGGGGTTCTCGGCCTTCTTCTTCAGGAAGGGCGCCGTCGCCGAGAAGGCGACGACCAGGTCCTCGCCGGTGACCTCGACGGGCCGCGCCTCCTCGATGCAGGCCCCCAGCAGCGCGTTGTCGGTTCGCACCAGCTCGACGACCGCGGGCCACCACGCCAGCACCGGCGCCAGGTCCTCGACGATCGCCTGCGCCGCTTCGCCCGGCTGGGGCTGCGCGGGAGCCGGCTGCGCGGGCGCCCCGGCCGTGGTCGCCGGCGCGGCCTCGGCCGCAGGCGCGGCCTCGGCCGCAGGCGCGGGCTCGGCCACCGGCGTGGCGGCAGGCGACGGCGCGGGGACGTTGCGCTCGGGCGAGGCGGCGATCGAGGCGACGGATATCTCCACGGCCTGCGCCGCCTGCGGTGGCGGCTCGTCCTCGGCGGAGCGCTCGGTCTCGGGGGAGCGGCCGGTCTCGGGGGAGCGGGCGGGGCCGCCGTTCGGGGCCTGCCCTCCCGCCTCCAGGCGCTCGATCCGCGCGATGAGCGCCTTGACCGAAGCGTCGACCTCTGGCCGCGCGGCCTTCACGAGCGCGAGCTCCAGCCGCGTGCGGGCGTCGGCGCCTGCGCGCACCGCCTCCATCGCGCCGCCGATGGCTTCGAGCAGCCCGACGACGACCGCGGCTGGCACCCGCTGGGCCTGTGCGCTCAGGGCGGCGTCGGCCTCGGGCGTGAGCGACAGCTCCGCGGGCACTTCGCCGAGCGTCTGCGCGAGCAGCAGCTCGCGGGCGCGCGCCTCCAGATCGCCGGCGAAGGCGGCGGCGTCGCGGCCCTGCTCGGAGCATTCGGCCAGCACGGTCAGCGCGCGCGCGGCGTCGCCCTCGGCGACGGCGTCGATCGCGGCTTCGAGCAGCCGCGCGTCGGCGACGCCGAGCACCGCGAGCACGTCCTGCAGCGAGACCTCGCTGCCGCTGTAGGTGACGAGCTGCTCGAGCGTGCCGAGCGCGTCGCGGAAGCTGCCGGTGGCGGAGCGGGCCAGCGCGGCGACGGCCTCGGCGGGGATCTCGACCTGCTCGGCCTGCGCGGCGCGGCGCACGACGCTCGCGATCTGCTCGACGGTCGGGCGATGGAAGTCGAAGCGATGGCAGCGGTCGACGACGGTCGCGGGCACCTTCTGCGCCTCGGTGGTCGCCAGCACGAAGACCGTGTTCGGCGGCGGCTCCTCGAGCGTCTTCAAGAACGCGTTCCACGCCGCCGTGGAGAGCATGTGCGCCTCGTCGAGGATGTAGACCTTGCGCTTGCCGCTGACCGGCGCATAGGCGACGCTGTCGCGCAGCTCGCGGATGTCGTCGACGGAGTTGTTGGAGGCGGCGTCCATCTCGATCACGTCGAGCGAGGAGGCGCGCGCGATCGAGAGGCACGATTCGCATTCGCCGCAGGGCTCGACCGTGGGGCCGCGCTCGCAGTTCAGGCACGCGGCGAGGATCTTCGCCATCGAGGTCTTGCCGGTCCCGCGCGAGCCGACGAACAGGTAGGCGTGGTGGACCTTGTCGCGTTCGACGGCGTGGCGCAGCGTGCGCACGACGGGCTCCTGGCCCACGACGTCGGCGAACGTGCGCGGGCGGTGCCTGCGATAGAGCGAGGGCTGCTGCGTGGAGGGTGCTTGCTGCTGGGCGGACACCTGCGTGCTGAGTCTACCCACGGCCGGGGGCCGCGCCCGCGCCCGCGCCGGGGGCGCGGAGCCCGGGCACAGGCGCCGCGCGGCGCCCGCGCCAGCGGGTAGCGTGGGCGCCCGTGAGAGCCAGGATCGAGCGTGGCGCGGCACGTCTGGCGAGGGCGGCCGGACGCCTGACGGAGCCGGCGAGGCTGGCCTCCGCGGCGGCGGTCGCGGCGCTTGCGGCGCTGCTGTGGGCGATCTGCGGAGTGGGCTTCGCGAACTACGACACGCTCTACGCGCTGGCCTGGGGCGGCCAGCTGGCGCGGGGGGAAACGCCCGCCTACGAAGTTGCCGTGGCGCCGACGCCGCACCCGCTGCTGGAGGCCTTGGGCGTGGTGCTCTCGCCGCTCCCGGCCCGCGCGGTGGAGGACGTCGCCGTGGCGCTGGGCTTCCTGGCGCTCGCGGGCTGCGCCTGGGTCCTGTACCGCCTGGCGGCGTTGTGGTTCGGCCGTGCCGCCGGCATCGTGGCGGCGCTGGTCCTGCTGACGCGCGTGCCGCTGCTCTCCTACGGGGTGCGCGCCTACGTCGACGTCCCCTACCTGCTGCTGGTGCTGGCGGCGGTGCTGGTGGAGGCGCGCCGGCGCCTTCAGGAGGAGCGGCCCGCGGGCGCGCCGGTGCTGGCGCTGCTTGCGCTCGCAGGGCTGCTGCGCCCGGAGGCCTGGGCCTTCTCGGGGCTGTACTGGCTGTACGTCGTGCTCGACACCCGTCGCGCACGCGGGCAGCTGGACGAGCCGCGCTCGGCGCGCGAGCTGGTGGGGCTGACGCTGCTGGCGGCCTCGGCGCCGCTGCTGTGGGTGCTCTCCGACCTCGCGATCACCGGCGATGCGCTGTGGTCGCTGACGAACACGCGCCACACGGCGCACACGCTCGACCGCGTCACGGGGATCGCCAACGTGCCGGAGTACGTCCCGCGGCGGATCGGCGAGATCCTGCGCGTGCCGGTGCTGGCGGGCGCCGTGCTCGGCGGCGTGCTGTCGCTGCTGTGGCTGCGCCGCCGGGGGCTGGCGGCGGTGGGCTTCGGCGTGCTGGCGCTGGCGGTGTTCGCCGTCGTCGGGGCGGCGGGCCTGCCGATCAACACCCGCTACGCCTTCCTGACGGCGGCGATCCTGTGCGTGCTGTGCGGCGCGGGGGCGTTCGGCTGGACGCGCCTGGACCCCTCGGACCCGCGCCGGCGATGGTGGATCGCGGGCGGCGCGCTGGTGCTGCTGGCGCTGCTGGCGTTCACCCCGGCGCAGGTGAAAAGCGCGCATCGCGAAATGGGCAAACTGGCGCGCCAGCAGGCGATCCAGGACGACCTGATCGCGCTGGTGGAAAACGGCTCGGTCAACCTGCGCTGCGGGCCCGTCGGCGTGCCGAACCACGCGCCGGTGCCGCTGGTGGCGCTGTACCTGGGGGCGAGCCCGGCGAAGGTAGTCAGCGCGCAGACGGGGGCGGTCTCGTACGGCCAGTACCTCGACCCCGCGAGCAAAGAGGTCGAAGACGACTACGTGCTCGACCCGCACGACCCGCACCGGCCGGTGAACGTGCCCCCGGGCTTCGTCGAGTCGCACGCGAGCAGGACCTGGCTGATCTTCCAGCGCTGCTCGTGAGCCCGCGCGCCGCGGGCAGCGGACCGTGCACCCTGCTTCGAGACACCGGCTGCCGGTCGCCTTGTCGTCATCCGAGACTCCGGCCCGGGAACGCCCGCTGCGCCTGCCGGGGATCGCTTAAGGCTGCTTCCTTCCGGACCTGACCTGGTTCACAAGCCGACACCGCGCGGGACCCGGACCATCGACGCCCCGGATGGCGGAGCGACCGGAGCGGAATCCCTCGAAAGGGAGTTCAGCCCCGCTAGAGCGGATTGCGGGTTCAGGGCACCGCTACCTCCCCGCCTAGCACGGTCCGCCGCTGATCCTAGCGCCGCGCACCCGGCGCCCGCAGGGCGGTGGTCGGCGAGCGGGCCGAAGACAGCGCTTGCGCGCTGGGGCGTGATCTCCGTTAGGCTGCGCGACCGTGAACCACATCGACGATCTTCTCCCACGTTTCTCGCGCGCTCGCTCGCGCGCCCTCCTCGGCCTCGCGGCGTTCGCGGCGACGGGCCTGATCGCCGGCTGCGGCGGTAGCGGCTCGAGCAGCTCGATCGGCGTCGGCGTCGAGAACAAGTCCGACGAAGCGCTCGCGAAAGCCGGCGAAGTGAAGGCCGCGACGACGCCCACGAGCGGGCCGCTCTCCACCGAACCGAAGGTCACGCCCCCGACGGGGCCGCCGCCGACGAAGCTCGAAAAGAAAGACCTGGTCGTCGGCACGGGCAAGGAAGCGAAAGCGGGCGAAACCGTGACGGTGAACTACGTGGGCGTGCTCTACAAAGGCGGCAAAGAGTTCGACGCCTCGTGGAAACGCAAAGAACCCTTCCAGTTCAAGCTCGGCCAGGGAGCGGTGATCAAGGGTTGGGACCAGGGCGTTCCCGGCATGAAGGTCGGCGGCCGCCGCGAGTTGGTGATCCCGGCCGAACTGGCCTACGGCAAGACCGGCTCGCCTCCGACGATCCCGCCGAACGCGCCGCTGGTGTTCGTCGTGGACCTGCTCGGCACCGGCTCCTAGGGCTGGCGCTGGCTGCACGCTCGGCGCAGGCCCGCGGGCACAGGCCACCGCTCGCGGCGGCGCTCGCCTGCCTGCTCGCGATCGTCGCGGCGGGATGCGGCGGGCCCACCAGGAGCTCCACCCCCGCGGCGCTGAAGCTCCAGCGCGAAGACCTGGTCGCGGTGAGCGCCGCGCTGCGTGACCTGCAGGGGCCGATCGCAGCGGAGGTCGCGGCGTCGAAGGCGGCGTGGCCCCTGATCGCAAACGGCCTCCCCGGCACGACCGCGTCGGCCTCGTCCTCCGCGACGATCGGCGCGGCGGTGGATCGCGCGGCGCGACTGCGCCTGCCGCAGTCGCTGGGCGAAGCCGAAGTGCGCAGCCTGACCGGCCCCGGCGCCCAGATCGCGGGGCTGGTGCGCAGCTACGCGGTGCTGAACGCGCGCGGCTGGAAGCTGCTCGGCGCCGGGCTCACCCAGATCGGGGGCTCCTCGCCGGCGAACGCCCGCTTCGCGCGCGCGAACGCGCCCTTGTACGTCGAGAGCGTGTACGACGCGCACTTCGCGCTGGCACAGGTGGGCAGGAAGCTGCTGGCGGGCTACGACAAGCTCGGCGGCGCGAGCGCCTTCGGCGCGACGCTCACCCCGGCGCAGGTCGGCGCGCTGGCGCGCGCCTACTCCGAAGCGGAGGATCGGCTCCACCCCCACCCCGGCGTGCGTCTCGGCTCCTGAGAGGGCTCGTAAGATCTGAGCGGGCGCCGCCCGGCGCCGCACAGCGAGCCCGAGGGGGAGAGCAGATGGCCGACCGCAACCGCCGCATGATCCTGGCCGAGCGCCCGACTGGCGTCGTCGACACGAGCACGGTGCGACTCGAAGAGGGCGAGCTGCCGCAGCCCGGGGAGGGCGAGGCCCTGGCCCGCGTGCGCTACCTCTCGATCGACCCGACGATCCGCACGTGGATGGACGACGCCCCGGGCTACCTGCCGCCGATCGAGATCGGCGAGGTCGTCCGCAGCGGCGGCATCGCAGAGATCGTGGAGAGCAACACCGAGGACCTCCACCCCGGCGAGCTGGTGTTCGGCTTCACGGGCTGGCAGGACTACGTGGTGGCGAGCAAGGCAGGCGGCTACCAGCCGCTTCCCCAGGGCACCTCGCCCACGTTGGCGCTGAGCCTGTTCGGCGTCACGGGGATGACGGCCTACTTCGGTCTGATCGACGTGGGGCGCGTCGCCGCGGGCGACGTCGTGGTCGTCAGCGGCGCCGCGGGCGCCACGGGCTCGACGGTGGGGCAGATCGCGAAGATCAAGGACGCCGCCAATGTGATCGGGATCGCGGGCGGCCCGGAGAAGTGCAGGCACATCGTCGAGGACCTGGGCTTCGACGAGGCGATCGACTACAAGAACGAGGACGTTGCCAAGCGGCTGCGGGAGGCCGCGCCCGACGGGATCGACCTGTACTTCGACAACGTCGGCGGCGAGATCCTGGACGCCTGCCTGGCGCAGCTGGCGCTGCGTGGGCGGATCGTGCTCTGCGGCGCGATCGCCAGCTACAACGACCGGCACGGCGCCGTCGGCCCCGCGAACTACTCGAACCTGATCATCAAGCGCGGGCGCATGGAGGGCTTTCTGATCCTCGACTACTTCGACCGGCTCGACGCGGCGCGCGCCGAGATGGCGGTCTGGCTGGGCGAAGGCAGGATCAAGTCCTCCGAGCACGTCGTGAAGGGCCTGGAGAACGCGATCGACGCGCTGAACCTGCTGTTCACCGGCGGCAACACCGGCAAGGTGATGGTCGAGGTCTGAGCGCGGGCTAGATCGTCCGCACGTCGCCGGGGAGCTCTTCCTCGGCGTCGCCCGCTGCCTCTTCGCGGATCAGCCACTCGGCGACGGTGCTGACGACGAGGCGGTCGGCGGCGCCGGGCAGCTTCGCGAGCGTCTCCCCCATCTCGCTCGAGACGAAGGTGACATCGCCGGGCGCGAGCAGCCGCGCCCAGTCGGCGTGCTCGTCCTCGACCCGCTGCGCGGGGCCGCTGGCGACGCGCCGCACCAGCTCGCCGGCGAGCGAGTCGTCCTGGAGTTCCTGATCCTCCAGCCGCGTGCGCACGACGCCGAGCCTGGTCGCGCTGCCGCGCACGAGCGCCACGGGCGGCGTCGGCTGCTCCTCGGCGCCGCCGGACGCCCCGTGCGCGACGGGTCGCGGCGCACGGCCCTCGGCGGCCCCGGCGGCTTCGCGGTCGTCCTGCGCAGCCCGCTCGGGCACGACGCCCGGCTCGGCGACGAGCACGAGCGTCGCTTCCTGCGCGCGGCCGACGCGCAGCGCCCCGTGCAGCACGGAGCGATCGACGATCGTCATCACCTGGCCGTCGACGTCGGCCTCGGCGACGATCTGGCCGAGCCGTGCGAGCGCGGGCTTCGGCGCGAACGGGGCCGATTCGGGGACGACCAGCAGCGGGTGCACGACGCCCCCGTCGGCGCGGGCGATGCGCCGGGCGAGCGCGAGCGCGCCACGGGCGTGCTCGGGGTCGAGCAGGCCGACGACGACGCGCTTGCCGAGCGGGCGCGGGCCGTCGGGCGTGGCGACGCGCTCGGCGGCGCGCGTGCCGGCTAGCGTCGAGGCAAGCACGCTGACGAGGATCAGCACGAGCACGGCGTTGACGACCGCGCTGCTGAACAGCCCCAGCTGGAAGCCGATCACGGTCGCGGCGAGCGTCGCGGCGGCCTGGGCGGCGGAGAGCGAGAACAAGAGGCCGGCCTGCGCCCGGCTGAAGCGGAACAGGCGCGCGGAGATGAGCGCGGCGATCTCCTTGCCGCCGAGACAGGCGGCGACGAACAGGCCCGCGAGCCCGAGCGTTTCGCCTTTGATCATCACCCCCGGGTTGAGGATCAGTCCGACGGACACGAGGAACACCGGGATGAAGACGGCGCCGCCGAAGAACTCGATCCGGTCCATGAGCTGGCCCTCGTTGGGCACGAGCCGGTTCATCCCGAGTCCGGCGAAGAAGGCGCCGACGATCCCCTCGATGCCGAACAGCTCCGCGACGGTCGCCGCGGAGAGGAAGGCGGTGATCGCGACGACGTAGCGCACCGAGCGCTCGGTGCCGAACCAGCGGAAGGCCCAGCTGGCGAGCCGCGGCAGCACGAGCAGCGTGTACGTCGTGAGCGCGGCCATGCCGACGACGATCTGGGCGGTGACGTCGGCGGTGGACTTGTGCCCGCCGGCGGAGCCGGCGACCACGGCGAGCACGATCAGCGCGAGCGTGTCGGTCAGCACGGTCGAGCCGACGGCGGTTGCGACGGCGGGGTCGGAGGCGAGCCCGGCGTCTTTGATCGCGGGGTAGGTGATCAGCGTGTGCGAGGCCAGCAGCGAGCCGAGCAGCAGCGCGGCGAGGGTTTCCCAGCCGAGCGCGAAGCCGACGAGCGAGCCGAGCGCGAAGGGCAGGATGAACGTCAGCAGCCCGAAGCCCACGGCGGAGCGGCGATGCCTCAGCAGCAGGTTCAGGTCGATCTCGACGCCGGCGACGAACATCAGGTAGAGCAGGCCGAGCTGACCAAGGTCGGGCAGCGTGTTGTTGCCGGCGCCGATCAGCGACAGCCCGTGCGGGCCGACGGCATAGCCGCCGACGAGCAGGCCGATGATCCCGGGGACGCGCGCGCGGCGGAACAGCACCGGGCCCAGCAGCAGCACGGCGAACACGACGAGAAACTCGTATGGCGCGCCTTTCGGCGCGCTGATCTCGATCAGCCCGGCGGTCATTCCTCGGTCCTCAGCACGGGGATGTCTTCCGCGGCGCCTTCTTCGAGGTTCGCATCCAGCCAGCGTTCGCCGAGCCGGTCGATCTCTCCTTCGGACTTCAGGGCGCGAATCGCGGAGTCGACGGCTTCGACGTTGGCAGAGCCCGAGGGCAGCGCCACGCCGAGCTGGGCTTCGCTGGGAAGCTGCGCCGCGACGGCGAACTTGCGCGGCGATTCGCGCGCGTAGGCGAGGGCGATCGGCAGGTCGAGCAGCACGGCGTTGACGCGCCCGTCTTCGAACGCCGCGAGCTTTTCGCTCTGCAGCTCGAACAGCAGCGGCTTCGTCGTGGGTTCGATCTGGTCTTCGAGCGCTTCCTTCAGGGTGGTGTCGTGCTGCACCGCCCAGTGCAGTTCGCGCGCGGCCTTGACATCGGGCACCTCCGTCCCGGGATGCACGACGATCGCCGGCGGCGCCTGCAGGTAGGAGGTGGAGAAGTCGAGGTGCTCGGCGCGTTCTTCGGTGATCGTGATGTCCGACAGAGCCAGGTCGGCGCCGCCCAAATGGCCCCGCACCAGTTCGTGGAAGGGCACCCGGACGACCTTCACCCGCTTCAGCCCGAAGCGTTCGGCGAACTCCCGCGCCAGCTCGTACTCGAAGCCGCCCGTCGGGTGGGCGAAGGTCCCGTACCAGAAGCCCGGGTCGGGGATCTGCGCAGTCGCGACCGTCAGCGTCCCCTTCACGCGCGGGTGGAAGGCGCCGCCACCCTGGCCGACGCTCGCACAGGCCGAGAGGGCCGCCGCGCCCACGAGCAGGCAGGCGAGCGCGGCGAGCAGGGCCGGCGCCGCGCGCCGAGTTGGGTTGCGCTCGATCGGCATGGGGGCACTCTAGGTATCGGCGGCGATGGGCGTGGCTTTCGCGTCAGGGCTCTCGACGTGTGACGGAGCGGACCCGATCGACGGATTGGTCGAAGGTGAGGATCGCGTCGACGCCTGTGCTCTCGGCCTGCGCGACGAGATAGGCCTCGGCGAAGTCGAGGCGGTCCAGCTCGTAGACCTCCAGCGCGCGCAGCAACGATGGCCCGTCGACGGTCATGATCGACGGCATCGCGATCGCAGCGCGCATCAGCTCGGCGACTCGCGAGCGCTCGACCTCGTAGAAGGACTCGAGCACGTAGACGCACTCGGCGACGATGACGTCGGCGAGCATCAGGTCCTCTCCCGCCGACAGGGCCGCGGTCGCTCGCGCGGCCATCTCCGGCGGATCGCCGGTCAGGTGCCGGATGATGGGGTTGGTGTCCAGGAACGCGCTCAGCGCGCCCGCCTCGAGCGGTGCGCCCGGCTGCTGCGCAGGACCTCATCCCACGGCGTGCCCCGCTTTCCGGCGGGCACCGGAACGCTGCCGGCGAGCTCGAGGAAGCTCGGGGTCTTGGCGATTAACGCACGCGACCGCTCCACGCGGAAGTGCAGCTCGTCGCCCTCGTGCAGCTCCAGCGCGTCGCGCACGGCCTTGGGAATCGTGATCTGGCCCTTGGAAGTGATCTTCGCGCTCGAATCCACAGCAGCTCCTTACTATGCGGTAACAGTAAGGATAGCTGGCGCCGGCGGAGCTGCGGGCCTCATGGGCGCGGCGGGTTTCGAACCTGCGACCTCTCGCGTGTGAAGCGGTCGGGGAATGACCCGAGGAACCGAAAGAAGCGGCTCTAGAAAGCCAAGTGATTCGCCTGGCTTGTGCCTTGATCCCGATGGATATCGGCGGCTACTGGTGGATTTGGCCCACCAAACGGTTTCAGTGGGCTAAATCCAAATTGCCGTTTCGTTCCGGCCCCTGCCCGGCTAACGTCCGGCGGTATGCGTTATGCCACCGACAGTCGCGAAATCGAGATCGGTCCCGGCGATGGGCCGGGCGTCCTGGTGCTCGTGGCCCGGCTCGCGGACATGTTGGAAGACGGTGACATCAGCCTCAGCGGCGCCGAACGCGGGTTTCGACTTGCTGCCGACGGGGTGGATGAGATCATGCACGACCTTCAGAGCGCGCAGTACAACGGGATCGAGGCACTAGAGCTGTTCCTCCGTGGAGCCGTAGATGGCGACGAACGTGCGCGTTCGATCCTGTCGGTGCGGCTGTCGAAGCGAGACCACGGCTGGTCGGTCACGGTCTGGGGGCAAGACGCGGACCCCGCCGCCTTGGCCGAGAGGATCGACCGGGCCACGCGGCACGCGATCGCGTTTGGGGGTGAGGCGGTCGTCCCTGGGCTCGGCGGGAACGGTGCAGCCGATGGGGCAGGTGCCGCGGACGACGCCGAACCGCGCCGCGTTGATCGTGAACACGACCCCGAGGAATGGAAGGCCTATGCGATCACGCGGAGGGATCTCGCGGCCCTTCTTGATCGAGTTGTCGAGATAGTCGAAGCCGAAGACAGCAAGACCAAAACGTCAATCAATGTGCCGGGGTTTGAACGCTCGTTCACGTCCAGTGCGGAGTTTCTGCACAACATCGACGAGGCGGCGTGGCTGCAACTGGAGGGCACCTACTCCGCCGTGAGCGGGACGATTCACTGCTCGGGGGGTAGGCGGAACGGCCTCAACATCGGCCTGCGCTTTGGGCACTTCGATGTGTCGCTGCGGGTATCGGGGGCGAACCGGGCGGAGCGAAACGGGGTGCTGCCGGATCTGACTGAAGCAGCGGGTCAATACAAGCGCCCCCAGCCCTTTCCCCGGTGGCGGAAGACCCTCGGAGTCGCGCCATATGCATTGCTGGGATTTCTGGGCGGTGGCGCCGCTGTCGTCGGGTTCCTGTTGTTCGGTTTCTGGGGATGGATCGTCTTGATCGCCAGCCCGCTGGCGTTGATGCTTGCGTTCCCGGGGTTTGAATCCTTCGCCGCGATGCTGGACAACGCCTCACCGAATGTGGAGTTCCTGCCCGAGGATGGCATTTCCCGTTGGGATCGACTGCTGCGAGGCCTCCGGTCTCGGGTGCTAACCACGGCGACGCTTATCGGGGTGCCCGCGGCCATCGTCGGCATCCTCGCCGCGTTCCATGTCTTCGACTGACACGACCCGGCGCCTGTCGGAGGGTCGATTGTCGGCTTCTTCCTATCGTTCGTATGCACGACCGCGCGGAAGGATGCGCCGGACCAGCACGGCGTCTTTCTCACGCTCGTAGGCGAAGATCACGCGCCAGTCGCCGACGCGTAGCCTGAAGTGCTCGCTGCCCGTCAACCGTCTCACGTCGAGCGAGCGATCCCCGGCAAGAAGACGATCGAGGCCGCCGATGACGCGTCTGCGAACTAGCGGGTCAAGGCGTCGCAGATCCTTCTCGGCACTGCGCGTGAAGCGCAGCGATCGCCGGCCGCTCACCCGGCTTGAGATTCGAGGTCTTGCTTGATCTGCTCGTAGCCGACGGTCCGTCCAGCGGCGATGTCGGCGTCGCTCTCAACGAGCGCCGCTTGGTCCTCGGCGCTCAGCGGCTCGGCGTCCTCTGGCCGAGAGTCGAGCCAGTCGGCGAAGCTCTGCCCACGCGAGGTGATGAAATCAAGAGTGGCCTCGGCCTCCTGCTCGCTCAGGTCCTCGACGCGCTCACGTAGCTTCTCCTTCGCCGTCATAAACCAGATGCTAGCGCCGGCAGATGCCCCGATCACGCATACGGCGTTGCCGACACCTGTGCGACAAGCACGCTGCCCGACACCTCTTGCTGCCTCCAGATTCGAATATCCGGAACTGAGTTCGAGTGGGAGACGTGTCGTTGCCGCGACGGTTATCAGCGCTCAGGGTCCAGGCCTCCAAAGGCTGGCGATGAGTTGCAACATCTAAAAATTCCCATGGATAAGCCAGATCAGGCTGCTCAGCTAGTTTCGCGAGGAGCCCCCCGGCTTATCGCAGACGGCCAGCATCGACGCAGCAATAGCGCCAAATGCGTGATTTTGGCCCACTATTTAGCCCACCGTACGGATTTAGGCCTATACGAAGTGTGCGCGGCGACCAGCCAAGATTTGGCTGATGTGCAGGGAAAAACCAGGGATGGGCGCGGCGGGTTTCGAACCTGCGACCTCTCGCGTGTGAAGCGAGCGCTCTCCCACTGAGCTACGCGCCCTTCTGCGTCGAGTCTATTCGGCCACGCCGGTTGTTGGCGGGCCCGCTACGCCACGAGCGTCTTCGCGGTGATGATCCGCTCGCGACCATCGCCGGAGACGAGCACTACGTTACGACCCTCGTCCAGTGCGCGAGTCATCTCGCTCCCGGCGCGCGGCGAATCGGCGTTCACAAACGCGGCATTCTCGGGATATGGCGAGCCGCCTTCGATCGCGAGGTCGATTGCCCGGTCCATTGCCTTGGCCGTGGGCGACTCGGCGGATTTCACGTTGCTCGCCATGCGTCGATCATCTCCTTGTAGCCAATGCGAACTGCCGTGATCGCAGCGCGCATCCCTTCGCCAAGGGTACCGGCATGGAAGGTCTGCCGGCCGTGCGGCACTCCGGCCGCGCCCCGTTTCCGCCCCGCGCCCGGCGGGTAGACGCGCGACGTGTCGCGAGCCGGCGTGAGATCCCCCTTGCCGAACGCCGGTGCGCCCTGTAAAGATGAGTTCTTGAGCGGCCTGCCGGAGACCTCCTCATACCTGCGCAATCGCCGCGGCCGCGCGTCGCGGCGCCGTGGCGCCATCCGGCTGCTCGGCGCGTTGCTCGCGCTCGCCGCGATCGCGGGTCTCATCCCCGCCGCCGCCTCCGCCGTCGTCCCGACCGAAGGCCAGTCCTACCCCTTCGGCACCGTCGTCGAAGGCAAATGCAAGAGCGCGACCGGACAGGCGACGGAGGCCGCCGAACAGTGGACGGTCGAAACCATCGATCCGCAGCGTGCGCACCTGGCCGCGGGCGCAGCCCTCGTGGAACCGCTCGGGCCGGGCCTCGTGCCGTTCGGGGACTTCTGGCTGCCGAACGAAGCCACCGGCGAGCACGCGCACAAATACCAGTTCAGCCTCGACCCCCACTTCAGCGCCGAATGGAACTGGAACTACGTCGACCAGTGGGCCGAGAACCTGCAGGGCGGCTCGAACACCGAAGAACTCCCCACCGGCGCCAACAGCTCGACCTGCGTCTCCGCCCACACCTACGACACCTCCGGCAGGCACAATCCCGACGCCGCGCTCGGCACCTTCGCGGGGCAGTTCGAAGGCGAATCCGTGGCGAGCGGAAACGGCGTCGCGCTCGACCGGCCCGGCCCCTACGCGCTTGACGAGTGGCGCCTGGAATTCCACTACGTGAGGGTCGGCGAAAAAGAATTCCAGGCCCACCCCTTCATCCCGAAAGCCTGCGGCAACGGGAGCCTGCTGTTCACCGAAACGGCCTCGACCGGCGAACTCGAAGCCGTCGAGGGGGCGGAAGCCAACTATCGCCTCGCGCCCCCGAAATCGGAATCGGGCACGAACGGGAAAGGCGAACCCGAAACCTTCATCTGGGTCGCGCAGACCTACTGCCTGACCGCGACGGCGACCGGCTTCTGGGTCGACGGAGCCCACGGGGCCGGGAGCTACAGCGGCGACATGTCGCAGTGGCCCACCTCCCCCTACGTCAACCAGTACGAAGCCGGAGCCCAGCTGGGGCTGCCGGCGAGCGCGCACGACCCCCGCCCCGGCGCGCACGCCGACGGGGCAGCCGCGCTGATGATGGGCATGCGCCAGGTGCTCGGGGGCGGGACGCCCGCGGGCGGCTGGCCCAGCCTGAAAGAGGTCTACGAACGGACCGTGAACGCCAACGGCAACTTCGACCCCGAGCAGGGCCTGAAGCTGCTCAAGCAGCTCGGCTTCGGCCAGGCGCACATCACGCCGCTGCCGTCCGACCAGGCCAGCGTCGCGGACGCCGGGCCGCCGTACCCGATCTCCTACCCGAACGGCACGAACGAGGCCGCGATCGACCACGCGCTCCAGAGCGGGCCCGTCGTCGTCGAGACCGCCCTCGGCACCGGCGAATGGGGTAAGGCCGGCAGCGGGCACATGCTGCTGATCACCGGCGTCGATACCCAGCGCCCCGGCAACTATGTCGTCGACGATCCGGCGGGCAACTACTTCTCCTCTTCGACCAGTCCCTCGTCGCCGGCCAGCCACTACGGCGTCGGCCGCTACGGCTACGGCGTCGACTACCCGAAGGCGTGGGTGCTCGCCTACGCCGCGAACACCTTCGGCCGCGGGATGATCGAAGTCGGCCCCTACACCGGACCCGTCCCCGTGGTCGACGTCGCCGACGCCGACTTCGGCGGCCCCGGCGCGCCGTCCTCGTTCTACGTCGAGGACTCGTCCGGCCGACGCACCGGCTGGATCGGCGGTCAGGCCGTCGCCGAACTGCCGATGTCCTACGCCGGCGAAGACGTGCCATGGGTTCAGAATCCCGCCGGCGGCGACCCCGGCATCGAACCCTCGCCCGCCGCCGACCCCACCGGGCCGGCGCCGCGCTACCTCAGTGTGTCGGAGCCCGCAACCGGGCTCGCGCTGCACGTTGTCGCCGGCAGCGGCGGCACCTACAAGCTCGCCGTCGAAGCCACCCAGGGCGAGGCCGTCGTCGCCGCCGAACAGCTCCAGGGCTCCGCGGCCGCCGAACTGGACACGCTCATCTCATCCGGAGCGCTCGAGGCGCTGGTCGGAGAGCCGATCCTTCCCTCCACCGGGGGCGCCGGCAACTCCGGCGGCTCCCCCGGCAACCGGCAAACCACGACCGACACCGGCCCGCCCCACCCGGCTCGCCCCAGCGCGGCGCAGATCAAGGCGCTCCTGGAGCGCGAGCTGGCGCCCTCCGGCAAGGCCGCGCGCATCGCCTCGCTGCGCAGGCGCGGCAGCTTCACCCTGAAGTTCAAGGCGCTCGAGGCCGGCACGGCCACCGTCACCTGGTACGAGCCCGCCCATACGGCGAGCCCCGCGAAGAAGGCCAAGGCAAGGCCGATCCTGATCGCGTCCGGCAAGCTGCGCTTCACCGCGGCGGGGACGAAATCGCTGTCGCTGCGGCTCACCGCCGCCGGCAAGACGCTGCTGCGTCACACCACCCACCGCCTGCAGCTGACCGCGCACGGGGTGTTCGTGCCCGTCGGGAGCTCGGCGGTCGCGGTCTCCCGCGGCTTCTCGCTGAAGCCCTAGCCGGCCGGAGTCGCCGGCGCCGGCACGTCGAGCAGCACCGCGCTCGCGGCGGGGAGCTTCGTGGCGACGACGCCGTCGCGAGACACCGCCCGCCCGAACCGGCGCGGCGCCCAGCCCCCTTCGGGGGCCACTTCGCTTTCACCCAGTTCCACGCCTTCGGTCGCGTGCAGCGAGGACCCGGTCAACGCCAGCGTGCCGGCGGCGCCGACCCCCGGGGAGACCCGCAGCCTCAGCGCCAGCGTCGGCGTGCCGAGCTGATCGTCGTTGACGACCAGCACCCGCAGCGAGCCGTCGCCCGCCAGGAAGCCCATCGCGTGGACGTTCGCGCGCGCGGCCCGCACCCGGATCGCCGTCGGCAGCGGTCGCGTCCCCACCAGTTCCCGCGTCATCAGCAGCGCGTACCACTCCGGCTGCGCGCGCAGTTCGCCCGTCGAGAGCTCCAGCGGCCCCGGCGCGCACACCGGCGAGTAGCCCTTGCAGTTCGCCACGGCGCCGTGCAGGTTGACGCCCACGGCGCCCGAGCTCATCAGCTTCGGCAGGTAGCCCGCGGCCCACAGCGCGGAGGCGAACGTGTTGCTGATGCCGGCGACGCCGCCGCAGGAGACCGAGTTCGTCTCGTCCATCCGGAACGGGATGCCACCCGCCTGCGAGATCGCAACGTAGCGGCGCACCGAGCCCACCTCGCGGCGCCAGATCGGGTTGCTCAGCAGGCTCGTCACCGACGGGACCGGTTTGCGCTGTGCACAACCGAGCGGGTAGTGATGGCCCGTGAGCAGCGCCGGGCGCTGGTCGACCGCCTCGCCCGCTCCCCAGGTTTCGTACGCGCTCGAACCCGAGACGTCGGGCCCCCAGAGCGGGACGCCCGGCGCCACCGCTTCGATCGCCGCGCGATATTCGGCGGCCTGGATGTTGTACTGGGCGAACCCCCAGGGTTCTTCGCGCATGTCATGCAGCGCGTAGGAGTTGGGCTCGTTGCCCAGCTCGAAGGCCTCGAGCCAGGGGCCCAGCGCCGCCTTCGCCGCGGCGGCCTCGCGGGCCGCGGCGCGCGGTTCGAAGTGCACGATCCCCAGCGTCAGCACGACGTGCCAGCCGCTGCGCGAGGCCAGCACCGCCAGCTGGCGGAAGTCGTCGGCATCGACCACGCCCGAGGCCCACGCCGGTCGCGGCGTGCGCTGGTCGGTCCAGGCGATGCGCGTGTCGGCCGAGACGCCGCCGAAGCGCAGCACCCCGGTCCCCAGCGAGCGCAGCATCGCCACGAGGTCGCCGCGTTCCCCGTAGCGCGCCATCTGCGGCAGGCTCGACATCTCGAAGGACAGCCCCAGGAAGTCCTGCGGCACCGGCTGGCCGGGGTGCGTGCCGTCGAGCGAGACCGTGACGCTCGGCGCCGGCCTGACGGCCACCGGCGCGTGCTTCGCCTTCGCGGCGGCGGCGCTCGCGACGAACACCGCGCACAGGAGCACGGCGCCCAGCAGCGCGGACAGGAGTGGACTTCGCCGAGACATGCGCGCCCCAGTAAACACAGGTCCCGGCGAAGCGATGCGGCGAACTGCGCGCGCGTCGCCGCGAGTTGCCCCGGGGAGCCTTGGCGATCCGTGCCGGGGCGCTAGCCCGCGAGCCTTACCGGCAGCGTCTTCAGCTGGTTCAGGAACAGCGATTCGACGTGCGTCGGCGGCTCGTCGATCGCGACCTCCGGGAAGCGCTTGAAGGTCTCCTCGATCAGGATCCGCAGCTCAAGGCGCGCCAGCGCCGTGCCCAGGCAGAAGTGCCGTCCCCCCGCCCCGAAGGCCTGGTGCTCGGCTTTGCGGCGCAGGTCGAAGCGCTCCGGGTCCTCGTAGCGGGTCTCGTCGCGGTTCGAGGACGCGTACCACATCACGACCTTGTCGCCCGCCTTGATCTGCTGCCCGTGCAGCTCCGCGTCGCGCGTCGCCGTGCGGCGGAAGTGGGCGAAGGCCGGGAACATCCGCAGCGACTCCTCGACCGCGTCCGGGATCAGCGAGGGGTCCTCGAGCACCAGCCGCCGCTGCTCCTCGTCTTCCATCAGCGCGCGCATGCCGCTGCAATAGGTCGCCTTCGTGCTGTCGTTCCCCGCCGCCATCAGCAGGAAGAAGCCCATCACGATCTCGTGTTCCTCGAGCTTCTCGCCGTCGACCTCGGCGTGCACCAGCACGCTCGTCAGGTCGTCGGTCGGGTTCTCCTGGCGCGCCGCGATCAGCTTGCGGCACAGCTCGAAGATCTCCGGGATGTCTTTGTTGACGGCGCCTTCGAAGCCGTCGGGGTTCAGGTCCGGGTCGCCCGCGCCGAGCGTCGAGTTCATCAGCCGCGCCCAGATCAGGTCTTCCTCCTCGGAGATGCCCATGAAGCTGCCGATCACGCGCGAGACCACCGGCTGGGCCACGTCGCTGACCAGGTCGCACCTCTCCCTGCCCTCCAGGCGGTCGAGCACCCGCACCGTGATCGCGCGGATCGCGTCCTCGTGGTCGGCGATCCGCTTCGGGGTGAAGCCGCGCTGGAACAGCGCCTTCAGGCGGTCGTGCTTCGGCGGGTCCATGCCGATGAACATCGCCCGCGCCAGCTCGATCGGGAAGCCCGCCGCCGCCGCCACGACGCCGCCCAGTTCGGAGGAGTAGGTCTCCCAGTCGCGGGACACCGCGTGGATGTCCTCGGCCGTCGTGACCGACCAGAAGCCCGCCTCCTCCGGCAGTTCTTCGAAGCTCTCCGTCCAGTGGATCGGGCACTTCGAGCGCATCTCCTTGAAGGCCTCCTGTGGCGGGCCGTCGTGCCACAGCTCGCGCTCCGTCAGTTCCAAGCTCTCGATGTCGCGCCCGACCGTTGCCATGGAGTCCTCCAGTTCGCCGCTGCCGTGAGTGCTCGCCGATCATACTGGCTGCCCAGCCAGTTTTATTTCTCAGGACAGCGCGCGCTCGCGCAGGCGCCGCCGCGACGCGCGCCATCCCAGCAGCGCGGTGCCCAGCACCAGCGAGAGCGGAACCAGCACCGCGAGCGCCACCAGCAGCACCGCCAGCGCCGTCTTCAGCACGCCGAGCGCGTCGTGCAGGCCGTCTTCGAGCGTCGAGCGGCCCGCCGCCGAGCCGTGGGCGTCGCCGTAGACCGAGACTTCCACCGTGGAGTTGCTGCCCCTCCGGGAGACGGCTCCGAACGCGGTGCGGGCGCGGGTGACGGCCGTCGCCGCCAGCGCGATCCGCGCGTGCAGGCTTTCGATCTCGCCCTGGGTGCTCGCGCGAGCGAGCGCCCGCAGCAGCGCCTGGCGTTCGGCGACGGCGTCGGCGAGCTTGCGGCGGGCCGCATCGTATTCGTCGGTGATGTCCTGGAGCGACTGGCTCTCGGCCTGCACCGGCGCGAGCCGGCCGAGCGCCGCGAGCGCTCCCGACAACCTGGCGCTCGGCAGGCTCAGGCGCAGTTCCGCGCTACCTGCCGCGCCGGTCTGACGGCGCACCTGCGAGCTCTGCACGAAGCCGCCTTCGCGCGCGGTGAGCTGCGCGACTTCGTCCGCCACCGACTGCACCGCGGCGGGCTTCGGGGCCAGCGTCAGCGACGCGGCGCGCTGCTGCACGCGCGCCGGCGAGGCTTCGCCCGCGGCGGACGCGGCGCCCGACGACGCGCCGGCTTCGGGCCGGCTCGCTTCCTTGTAGTAGGGGGTGACCGGGCCCTCCTTCGGTGCGGCGCGGCCAGTCCCGCTCGACGAGTCCAGCGCGCTTTTGACCTCGACCGAGGAGTGGGGAGAGAACATTTTCGCGCTGAGCATTTCGGTTTCGTGCCACGGCGCCACGACCACGAGCGTGACGATCGCCGCCATCGCGCTGATGCCTCCGGCCGCGACGAGGCGGGCGTGCATGCCGGAACCCAGCCAGGCCCGCATCCGCGCGAGCGCACGACCGAAGCCGAAGCGCGGCGGGAAGCGACGCGCCGGCGCGGCTTCGCGCGCCGCCACCGCCTCGTACAGGCGCAACGCGAACTCCTCCGACATCGGCGGCGCCAGCGCGCGCACGTCCCCGCGCAGCTGACGCCAATAGGCCGCGTCGGCGCGCTCGGCGGCGGTCACCGCGACGACCTCTCCACCGCCCTCCTCGCCGTGCAGCGCCGCCTCGATCCGGGCGAGCGCCCGCTCGTCGGGCATGCCTTCTGGCTGTGGGAAGGGGACGATCTTCACGCGACCTCCTGACGGGCCAGCTCCACGCACGCGTCGCGCAGCCGCGTCAGCGCACGGTGCACGCGCGTGCCGGCGTTCGACTCGCTGATCCCCAGCACGCGCGCCAGCTCGCCGTTCGTGAGCTGGCCGTGGAACTTCAGCAGCACCACCTCGCGCTCGCGCGGCGGCAGCTCCCGCAGCGCGGCCTGGACCGTCGCGCGACGCTCGGCCTGCTCGATCGCTTCGGCGGGATCGGGGTGCCCCTCGGGGCCCGCGCCCGGCAACGGGCCGTCGGGTGGCGCTCCTTCGCCATCGAATCCCGGTCCGCCCTGCCTGCGCCTGCGCCGCAGCTCGTCGAGCGCGGCGTTGCGGACGATCGCGAACAGCCACGCGCGCGGCGTCCCGCGCGTGCGGTCGAGGCGGCGGCGCGAGCGATACAGCCGCTCGAACGCGAGCGCCGTGACGTCCTCCGCCGCGGCGCGATCGCCCAGCAGCGAGATCGCGTAGCCGTGCACGTCGTCCGCGCAATCGCGAAACAGCGTCTCGAGCTGCTGACCGTCGAGCTTGTCCACGTACCCGCCCACTACCCCAACTACGTCCCGGGCGACGGGTTCGTCACAAGCGGCCCGCCGACCCATAGGCGGACGCGGGAGCGATAGCGGACGCGGGAGCTAATCCCGGCTCAGAACCGCTCCAGCACGCGCTCGATCGCGCGGGTCCCGAACTCGACGGTGTCGGCCGGCAGCCGCTCGTCCGGGGCGTGGATCAACTGCATGAACGGCAGCTCCGGCGGTAGCTGCATCGGCAGGAAGCCGTACGTCTGGATGCCGAGCCGCGAGAAGAAGCGCCCGTCGGTGACGCCCGGCAGCAGCATCGGGATCGCCTTGCCGCGCGGGTCCAGCTCGCCCAGCACGCCCGCCAGCCGCTCGAACAGCGCCATGTCCGGCTCGCCCGCGACGCGGTCGTGCTGGGCGACCTCGAACTCCAGCTCCACGCCCGCCAGCGCCCGCAGCTCCGCGAACACGTCCTCCGGCGCGAAGCCCGGCAGCAGCCGGCAGTCAAGCTCCAGCGACAGCTCGTCCGGGATCACGTTGATCTTCTCCCCACCCTGCACGATCGTCGCGGAGGCCGTGTTGTGCAGCATCGGGTCGAACACGCGCCCGCGCTCGCCCAGCGCGCCCAGCACGCGGTCCGTCAGCGCCGGCTTCAGCAGGCCCCGCAGCGGCAGCGCCATCGTCGCGGGCAGCTCGTTCGCGATCGCCTCGATCATCGCCCGGGCCACCGGCGTCACGTGCACCGGCAGGCGGCGGCTGTCCAGCGCGTCCAGCAGCTTCCCCAGCTTGCCCATCGCGCCTCCACGCACCGGCATCGAGCCGTGCCCCGACTGCCCGCGCAGCGTCGCGCGCGTCCAGCAGATCTGCTTCTCCGCCACCATGATCGGGTAGAAGCGCCGGCCCGCCACCTCCATCGTGAAGCCCCCGAACTCGCCGATCGAGTAGCGCACCCCCGCGAACAGCTCGGGGTGCTCGCGCACCAGGAAGTCCGCCCCCAGCGGGCTGCCCGCCTCCTCGTCGGCGAGCAGGCAGAGGATCACGTCGCCGGGGGGCTGTGTGCCGCTCGCCTTCAGGCGCATGAAGGCCGCCAGCAGCATCGCCACGCCGCCCTTCATGTCCAGCGCGCCGCGCCCCCACACGTAGCCGTCCGCGAGGTCTCCCGCGAACGGGTCGTGCCGCCACTCGCCGCGCGCCGCCACCACGTCGACGTGGCCCTGCAACAGCAGCGGCGGGCTCTCGCCGCGGCCCGCGATCCGCGCGATCAGGTTCGGGCGCTCCGGCTCCTGCGCGATCAGCCGCGTCTCGCAGCCGAGCCCCTGCAGCAGCCCCGCGATCCACTCGATGCACTCGCGCTCGCCGCCCGGCGGGTTCGTCGTGTCGAAGCGCAGCAGCCGCTGAAGCAGCTCCACCGGCCGGTCCTGCAATCCGTCTCCCGCGGGCGACGCAAGATCGTTCACACGCACAGTCTCGCATCGCTTAGCATTGCCGTATGGCAGACGTCTTCACCACGAACGACGAGGCCATCGAAGCGTGGGACGGTCCGCTGTTCGACCGCTTCGTCCAATTTCGCCATCTGCTGGTGGACAGCCTCGGTGTTCACGGTGACGAAGGCATGCGCATCGTCGCTCCCGCGGCCGGCGAGCGGGCGCTCGACATCGGCTGCGGTTTCGGCGACACCGCACAGCAGCTCGCCGCGCTCGTCGGTGAGGACGGCAGCGTGCTCGGCGTCGACGCGGCTCCGCGCTTCATCGAGACCGCCCGCGAGGAGGCCGCGCGGGCCGGGGTCGGCAACCTCCGCTTCGAGGTCGTCGACGTCGAATCGCACTCCTTCGATGAGCAGTTCGACTTCGCCTTCTCGCGGATGGGGACGATGTTCTTCGCCAACCCCGTCGCCGCGCTGCGAAACGTGCGCGAGGCACTCGTGCCGGGCGGGCGGCTGGCGATGGTCGTGTGGCGCTCGAAGGTCGAGAACGAGGGCTTCTACCGCAGCCAGCAGATCACCGAGCGGTTCGTCACCAAGCCCGAGGAATACGACGAGCCCACCTGCGGGCCCGGTCCCTTCTCGATGGGCAACGCCGACACCACGAGCGGCATCCTGCTGAGCGCCGGCTTCGAGAACATCTCGCTGCTGCGCTGCGACAGGCCGATCCGGATCGGCGACGACCTCGACGAGGCGGTGGAGTTCGTGATGAGCATCGGCCCCGCCGGCGAGATCCTGCGCCTGGCCGGCGAGCGTGCGGCGCACCTGCACGAGCCGGTCGCCGCGGCGCTCCGCGAGGACATGGCGCAGTGGGTCGCCGCGGACGGAGCCGTGATGGGCCCGGCATCGACCTGGATCGTCACCGCGCAGGCGCCCGCGGCGCCGTAGCCGGGTAAACGGCCGCGGCGCCGCGTACGATCCGCCGATGCGACGGGGGCGCATCACGATCTCGGCCGCGCTGATCGCGGCCACGGCAGCGGCGCTGCTGCTGGTGCTGTCCGCCGGCGGGTCGCCCGCGCCCGCCGCCACGGGGACCTCCGACTGCCACAAGCACGCGCCCCCGCTCCTGCACGACGGCTTCCCCGAGCCGCCGGCCCGCTACAGCTCGGGCGGCAGGCTCGACGTGCCGCTCACCGCCGCGCTGGGCGAGGTGAAGCTGAACGGCAAGCGCGTGAAGACGCTCAACTACGACGGCAGCTTCCCCGGCCCGACGCTCGTGATCTGCGCGGGCGACCACCTGACGGTCCACTTCAAGAACGACCTCACCGAACCGACGAACCTGCACACGCACGGCTTCCACGTCTCGCCGGAAGCCAACCACGACAACGTCTACCTGAAGATCGATCCTGGGCAGGCGTTCACCTACGAATACGACATCCCCCGAGACCAGCCCGCGGGCGCCTACTGGTACCACCCGCACCTGCACATGTTCGTGGACGCGCAGCTGTTCGCGGGGCTCGCGGGGGCGATCGTGCAGGAGGGCGGCCTCGACACGCTGCCCGCGCTGCGCCATGTGCCCCAGCGCTGGATCGTGATCCAGAACACGCAGGTCAAGGACGGCCGGACCGTGCCGGTCGAAGAATCGACCGAAACGAAGTCACGGCTGTACGTCAACGGCGTGAAAGACCCCACCGCGAAGATCCGCCCCGGCGAACTCCAGCGCTGGCGCATCTTCAACGCCGACGCCGACCGCTACCTGGTGCTGCGCCTCGCCAAGGGCCAGCGCATGCAGCTGCTGGCGGAGGACGGCCACACGCTGGCCCATCCGCTCGGCGTCAGCACCCTGCAGATCGCGCCGGGCTCGCGCCGCGAGGTGCTGGTGCGCGGCGGCAAGGCGGGCTCCTACGCGCTGAAGGCGATCCCCTTCGCGCAGTTCCCCGGCGGCGAGAAGGCGGCGAACGGCGGCCCGGAGCCGAACGAAACGCTGCTGACGCTGCGCTCGGCGGGCAGCCCCAGGCACATGTCGCTGCTCTCGCCGCACGCCCGGCTCGGCAACCCGATCGACCTGCGCGGCAAGCCGATCGACCGCAAGCGCACGATTGTCTTCAACGAAATGCCCGAACCCTCCGGCGCGACGGCGTTCACGCTGAACGGGATGAAGTTCGACCCCGAACGGGTCGACGTGACGATGAAGCTCGGCTCGATCGAGCAGTGGACGCTGGCGAACGAAACGACCGAATGGCACACGTTCCACATCCACACGAACGACTTCCAGGTCGTGAGCGTCGCGGGCAAGGCCGTTCCCTACGTGCTCGAAGAGGACAACGTCGCGCTGCCGCCAAAGTCGAAGACCGTGGTGCTGATGCACCCGATCGACTTCACCGGCAAGTTCGTGTTCCACTGCCACGTGACCTTCCACGAGGACCACGGCATGATGGCGGCGGTGCAGGTCGTGCGAGAACCGACCGCGGCCGAGATGAAGCGCGCGGTCGTCTACGAGGGCGGCTTCGCGATCGGCTCCGGCGCCTACGGCTCGACCGCGGCGCCCCCGGCGGCGCGGTCGCTCGTGTTCTTCTGCCGCGCGCTGGGCCTGGCGCCCTCGCGGCTGCGCATCTGACGATCGACCGGCCGCGCGCGCCGGCGAGCGGCGTGCGGTCGCCCGGCCGTGCGGCGCTCAGCCGCGCGGCGTCAGCGGCTTGCCGACGAGCGGCGGCCCGGCGTCGCCCTCGACGACGACGCGCAGGCGGCGGCGATTGCTCGCGCTCAGCGGCAGCGTCGCCTTGCCCTGCGCGCTGAGCCGCGCCCGCTTCACGGTGCGCCAGGGCGCGCCGGAGGGGTAGTGCAATTGCAGCAGCACGGTGGCGCCCGGCGCCGGGACCTGCACGTGGACGAGCGTCTGCCCATGGCCGCCGCCCGCCTGGCCCAGGCGCACGTGCAGCGAGCCGAGCGGCGGCAGCGGGTGCTGGCCGGGCATCAGCACGTTCACGACGCCTTTCATGCTGGGGTGGATCGTGCAGGCGTAGGCGAACGCGCCCGGGGTCGTGAACGTGACCTGGAAGCTTTCCCCAAGGGTCAGGCGCCCGGAGTCGAAGCCGCCGCCGGCGGCGGTGACGGTGTGCGGCCCGAAGCCTTCGTTCTTCCAGACGACGGTCTGACCGTCTTCGACCGTGAGCTGAGCGGGCGTGTAGGCACGCGAGACGATCGTGACGGGCACGGGCGCGGGGCTCGCGGCGAAACCCGTCGCGGCGGAGACGAGGACGAACGCGCCGGCGAGCAGGACGGCGGGCGCGGCTGGGCGAAGACTCTTCATTCCGGCGACACTAGCGGAGCCGCGTCTCGGCCGAAGCGCTCGAATAGCTCCGGCAGCAGCGTCGCGAGGTTCGCGTACTCCTCGGCGCAGTGCCGCGCCAGCGCGCGCGGCAGCCCCGCGGGCAGCGTCGCCTTGCGCGTGACGCGATTGTTCAGCAGGCGCTCGCCGGGAGTGCCGAGCGGGCCGTAGGGACGGATCGCGGCGCCGAGCCAGAAGGCGCTGCGCAGCACGACGCCGCCGTCCCCCGCGCCCAGGGCGTCCCCCACGCGCGGGCCGTCCCCCGCCCGCAGGAACACGTGGTACATCGGCGTGTGCCGGACGTGGCGGCGGTCGTCTCCGACGTAGCCGCAGACGATCGTGGCGACGTCGGGGTTGTCGAGCTGGTCGCCGGGCATGCCCATCGCGCTCGGGGGCTGGAAGGCGATGCGCGCGTGCACCGTGCCGACGCCGACGTCCTCGACGGGGTGGTGGACCGCGCCCCAGTGCGCCTTCGCGCCGGAGCCTCCGGCCGTGGCCGTGGCGGTGGCGGCGGCCGTGGCGGCGGCGGTGGTGGTGGTGGTGGTGGTGGTGGTGGCGGCGGCGGGTGGCTCAAGCGAGTTGGAGCGGTGGGCCGCGGGGTGCCAGATGCGATAGCGCAGCGAATCGCGCGGGTGCCAGTCGAACCACCAGTCGACCATCTCGCCGCTGACGGCGGGCATCGGCGTGCGCACGGCGACGAAGCCGACGCCGTCGGGCAGCGTGCACCAGCCGGTCTCCACGTCCAGCGGCCGCGGGTCGAGCAGGCGCGCCACGTCCCGGAGCGCCAACGCACGCTCGGGCGCGATGGGCCCGCGCTCGATCGCCTCGACCACCCCCGGGCCGGGCGGCGCGAGCGGGCGGCCCAGGCAGTCCTCGAGGTCTAGAGCCTTCCCATCCATTGATGAAAACGACCCTCCGGGTCGTGGATCGATCGCAGATCGTCGAGCCTGCTCATGTGCGCGTCGCTGAGGAAGCGCGCCGGGCGCCTGCCAAGGTTCTCGTCGGCGAGCTGGATGCCGCTGGCGAGGTCCTCCATCTCGCGCATCCGGTCCGTCGCCCAGGCGACGTTCGCCTCGTCCTCGCCGGGGTCCTGCCAGACGCCGTAGAGGGCGATGTAGGTGTCGTCCTCGACGCTGTAGGCCATCTCGGGGCGGGAGGGCGCCGGCGTGCTGCCCGGCCCCCAGTTCATCCACAGCATGTGCGAGGGCGCCGCGGGCATCGTCTCGGCGATCCGGCGCAGGCCCGGTAGCAGCTGCTCGGCGGGCGCGCGCGTCCACATGTTGTCGGCGCTGTAGCGGTGCTGGTCGGGGTAGGCGGCGTGGACGCCGGCGTAGAGGTCGTCCAGCGTGACGGGGATGTAGGGCTCCGCGAGCTTCGCCCGGTCGAGCACGGGGCAGGTCTCGAGCAGCGCCAGCGCCGCGCGCGCCTGCTGCTCGTCCTCGGCGAGCACCGGGCCGGTGACGGCGATCTCCAGCTCGCCCTGCTCGGTGCGGTGCACGATCAGCATCAACTCCATGTTGCGCGGCACCCGCGGCGCGAGCTCCTGCGCCCAGCGGAACACGTCCTCCAGCTGGTCGATCTCGTACAGCACGAGCCCGTTCGCCACGACCGGTGGACGCGGCTGCAGGCGCAGGTGAAAGCGGGTGACGACGCCGAAGAAGCCCGGGCCCGCGCCGCGCGCCGCCCACAGCAGGTCGGCGTTCTCCTGCTCGGAGGCGTGCACCAGCTCGCCGTCGGCGGTGACGAGGTCGATCGCCTCGACGCTCATGCAGGCGGGGCCGTGGACGCGGCCGTTCCAGCCATAGCCCCCTTGCAGCAGGTAGCCGCCTAGCGCGACGCCGACGCAGTGACCCGCCGGGAAGAACAGGTCTTGGCCCGCGAGCTCTCGCAGCAGCTCGTTGCCGTGGCACCCCGGCTGCACGGTGGCCGTCATCGCCGCGGCGTCGACCTCGGTCGCGCGCAGGCGCGAGAGGTCCAGCAGCAGGCCGCCGTCGCGCACGTGGTTGCCCGCCCAGCTGTGCCCGCCCGAGCGCACGCCGATCTTCATTCCCCGCTCGCGCGCCCAGCGGACCGCGCGGGCCGCGTCCTGCTCGCTCTCGGCGAGCACGACCGCGTCGGGGAAGCGCTCGGGCGTGCGCGCGTTCCAGACGCTGGCGCGGCGCGCCTGCTCGTAGCGGTCCTCGCCGCGCAGCAGCAGCTCGCCGTCGAATCCCCCGCCGCCGAATCCAGCCCCCGCCGTCGCGTTCATGCGTTCCACGATACAGGATATGCTTACCGCGATGCAGAACACTCGTTCCGCACGGAAGCGACGGCCACCGACCCCGGGATCGCAGGCGAAGCCCCAGCGCGCCGAAGGGGTGCAGGCGATCGCGCGGGCCGGCTCGGTGCTGCGCGCGCTGGAGCGACACCCGCCGGGCCTCGCCCTCGGCGAGCTGGCGCGGGCGGTGGAGCTGCCGAAGTCGACGGTGCACCGGCTCGTGGGCGCGCTCTCCGCGGAGGAGCTGGTCGGCACGGACGCCACTGGACGGATCGTGCTGGGCGGAGCGCTGGCCCGCCTCGGTGCCGCGGGCTCGCACGCGCTCCAGGACGAGCTGCGCCCGCTGCTGCTGGGCCTGCGCGAGGAGCTGGGCGAGACGGTGGACCTGGCGGTGCTCGACGGCGGGCGGATGCGCTTCGTGGAGCAGCTGCCCGCGGCTCACCGCCTGCGCGCGGTCTCGGCGGTCGGGGCCCGCTTCCCGCTGCACTGCACCGCGAACGGCAAGGCCTTCCTCGCGGCGCTGCCGCCCGACCGTGCGACCGCGCTGCTGCCGGAACGGCTGGAGCGCTACACGCCGCAGACGATCGTCGCGCGGGCGAAGCTGCTGCGCGAGCTGGAGCAGGTCCGCGCCCGTGGCGTGGCCATCGACCGCGAGGAGCACACCGAAGGGATCTCGGCGGTCGGCGCCGCCGTGCTCGGCCCGCTCGGCCCGCTGGCGGCGATCTCGGTGCCGGTGCCGACGGCGCGCTTCCACGGCGGCGAGCAGCGCTACGCGGGGGCGGTCCGGCGCGCGGCGCGCGAGGCGGCGGCGCTGCTCGGAGACGGTCGGCCCTAGCGCAGGCCCGTGAGCTCGGCGTAGCGGCCGAGCATCGCCTCGTTGGCGTCGTAGTCGTACTGGTCGACGCTGATCGAGTGCCCGTCTTCGACGACTGTCACGAAGCCGCCCTCGAAGGCGAACCGGCCCTGGCCGCCCAGCCCCGAGCCGTGGTAGGAGGCGCGCAGCGCGATCACCCGCTCGTCGCAGGCGAGCACCTCGTCGATCGCGAAGCGCACGTCGGGCGAGACGGCGAACACCGAAGCCGTCATCGCGCGGCAGGCGTCGCGCCCGACGGTGGAATCGAAACCCCCGGTGCGGTGGTCGACCATCCGCCAGCGCTCGTCGAACATCTCCATGAAGGCGTTCAGGTCGCGCGCTTCGTAGCGGCGTCCGTACTCGGCGTAGTAGCGCACCGGGGGCAGGTCCGCGTACTCCGAAGGCACCCCAACGGAGCCCGTGACCCGCGCAAGCGAGTCGCCAGGTGCGTCCCGTCTGCTGGAACGGCTCGAAGTAATGGCAGCACCCCCGATGGCGTTGTCCTGCCCGACAAGCGTACTCCTCAGCGCGAGCGATGGCGCTCGGCGTCCATGACTATGCGGAAAAGGGCTCCCCGCCGACGCGGAGAAGCCGGCGGGGAGCGGGGATGGACGCACGCGGGAGGGAGCGCGCGCCTGGGCGTGCGGGGAAGGCACGCTCAGCTTGTGTCTATGTCGCATGGCCGGGTCCCGGCCCCGTAGACATAACCGCCGATCGGGAGAGCCGCCCCGTCCTGCGCGAGGTGAATACCCGGCGGCCCGGGCGCGCACACCGGCTTACGACAGACGTCCAGCCCGGGCGCGGGTAGGATCCTGCGGTGGCGTGGTTGCTCACGACGCTGGCGCTCCTGAGCCCCTTCGCGCCGGTGCATCTGCGGGCCGGTGGGCGCCAGGCCCGAGCCGCGGCGGCTCCGTCGGCGCGGCCGCGCATCCACCGGTGGCCGATCCCCTACGGCCCGCGCCGCAAGCGCGAGATGGCGGCGTACTCGCTGCGCCACTACGGCGAAGACACCTACCTGCTGCGCGACCCGAAAGTGATCGTCGAGCACTACACCGAGACCGCCACCGCGCAGGAGGCCTTCAACACGTTCGCGCCAGACGTGCCGGACAGCGAGTTCCACGAGCTGCCGAACACCTGCGCGCACTTCCTGGTCGAGCGCGACGGGCGGATCGACCAGCTGGTCCCGTTGACGCTCCGCTGCCGGCACACCGTCGGCCTGAACTGGACTGCGATCGGGATCGAGAACGTCGGCCTCTCGGATCGCGAAATCCTCGACGACCGCGCGCAGCTGGACGCCTCGCTGCGGCTCACGCGCTGGCTGCGCTGCACGTACGGCATCGCGCTGCGCAACGTGATCGGCCACAACGAGAGCCTGTCCTCGCCCTACCATCACGAGCGGGTTCCCTCGTTCGCGCACCAGACGCACTCCGACTGGAGCCGCGCGGACATGGACGTCTACCGCGCCCGTCTTGCACGCTTGCCTTGCGCGGGTATAGCTTCGGATCACTCGCTGGACCCGACACAGGAGGCGAACTGATGGCTAAGGAGTTCAAGGCGTTCCTGCTTCGCGGCAACGTGGTCGACCTGGCGGTCGGGATCGTTATTGGCGCCGCTTTCGGAGCGGTGGTCACGGCGCTGGTCGCGGACCTGATCACGCCGATCGTCGCGGCGATCATCGGCAAGCCCGACTTCTCGAACCTGACGTTCACGATCAACGACAGCACGTTCCGCTACGGCGACTTCATCAACGTGCTGATCGCGTTCATCTCGATCGCCGCGGCGGTGTTCTTCTTCGTCGTGAAGCCCGTCAACGCGCTGATGGAGCGACGCAAGACCGGGCGCGACGTCGAGTCCGAGACGCGGCCGTGCTCGGAGTGCCTGTCGGAGATCCCGCGGCTCGCGCGCAAGTGCGCGTTCTGCGCCTCGCCGCAGCAGCCCGCCGGGGCCTGAGCCGCAGACCGCGGACAGGCGGCGATGCGCCGCCGGGAGTCACGACGCGCTTTGGCGCCGCCGGGCCGCGAGACCGCCCGCGATCTTGCAACGGGGGGTGGAATTCCTCCCACGTGGTACTAAATAGCCATGGCTCGCTCGATCTGGACGGGCGCGATCAGCTTCGGCTTGGTGACGGTGCCGGTCAAGCTGTACAGCGCGGTCAACCGCAAGACGGTCCGCTTCCACCAGCTCTCCGGCAAGAGCGGCGTGCGCATCGCGCAGAAGCGGGTCGACCCGCAAAGCGGCGAGGAGGTCCCCTACGAGGACATCGTCAAGGGCTACGAGCTCTCGCCGGACCGCTACGTCGTGATCGAGCCGGGCGAGCTCGAGACGCTCCAGCCGAAGAAGACGAAGACGATCGAGATCGAGGACTTCGTCGAGCTCTCGCAGATCGACCCGATCTACTACGACCACCCCTACTACCTGGCCCCCGGCCCGGGCGGCGCCAAGCCCTACCGCCTGCTGCTGGAAGCGATGGCGCAGAGCGAGAAGGTCGCGATCGCCCGCGTCGTGATCCGCTCCAAGGAACAGCTCGTGGCGATCCGCGCGATGGGCGACGCGCTGGAGATGGCGACGATGCTGTTCGCCGACGAAGTGCTGCCGCCGGACCGGCTTGACGAGCTGCCGGACCCCGGCGAGGTGAAGACGACCAAGCGCGAGGTCGAGATCGCGATGCAGCTGATCGACTCGCTGGCGGGCGACTTCGAGCCCGACAAGTACCACGACGCCTACCGCCAGGACGTGCTCGCGCTGATCGAGCGCAAGGCCGAGGGCAAGGAGATCGCGGTGCAGCCCGAAGCCGAAGAGGTGCCCGAGCCCGCGCCGGACCTGATGAGCGCGCTGAAGGCCAGCCTCGAAGCCGTGCGCGAGCACGACGACCGCGAGAGCGGCGGCGCCAAGCCACGGCGGCGCAAAGCCGCCAGGAAAGCGCCCGCGAAGAAAACGGCCGCGAAAGCTTCGGCCACCAAGGCCTCCGGCAAGAAACCGCCGGCCAGGAAAGCGCCGGCGAAAAAAGCGTCGGGCAAACGCGCCGCCGCCAAGCGGTAGGTGCCCGCCCGCCGCGCGAGCCTGAAGCAGTACCGCGGCAAACGCGACTTCTCCGCCACGGAGGAGCCGAGCGGAGACACGAAGGAGCCGGGCAAACGGGGACGCGGGACGACCGCGGGCAAGGGCAAGGGCACGGGCACGGGCAAGCGAGCCGAGGCCCTGCGCTTCGTGATCCAGGAGCACCACGCCACGCGGCTGCACTGGGACCTTCGGCTCGAGCACGACGGCGTGCTCGCGAGCTGGGCCCTGCCGAAGGGCATCCCCGAGGAGCCGAAGGAGAACCGCTTCGCGGCGCGCACCGAGGACCACCCGCTGGAGTACCTCGACTTCCACGGCGAGATCCCCAAGGGTCAGTACGGGGCCGGGAAGATGACGATCTGGGACCACGGGACCTACGAGCCGCTGAAGTGGGACCCGCGCAAGATCGAGGTCGCCCTGCACGGCGAGCGCCTCGACGCCCGCTACGCGCTGTTCCCGATCTCCTCGACCGCCCCCGGCGAGGAAGGCCTTCCCAAGGAGTGGATGATCCACCGCATGGACCCGGCCGCCGACGCCGGGCGGGAGCCGATGCCCGAGCACGTCAAGCCGATGCTCGCGCGCCTCGACAAGCTTCCCCGCTCCGACCGCGGCTGGTCCTACGAGGTCAAGTGGGACGGCGTGCGGGCGATCGCCTACTCCACCCCCGGCGAGCTGCGCCTGGAGAGCCGGAACCTGAAAGAGATCACGGCCCAGTATCCCGAGCTGGGCCGGCTGAACCGTGCGCTGAGCTCGCACGCCGCGATCCTCGACGGGGAGGTCGTCGCCTTCGACGAGCAGGGCAAGCCCAGCTTCGCGGCGCTCCAGCGGCGAATGCACGTGGCCTCGCCGACCCAGGTGAAGCGACTCGCGAAGGAGATCCCGGTCACGTACATGATTTTCGACCTGCTTTGGCTCAACGGGCATTCGCTGATGGGCCTGCCCTACGAAGACCGGCGCGAGCTGCTCCAGGAGCTGGAGCTGGACGGCGAGACCTGGCGCACGCCCGAGCCGCTGCGCGGCAAGGGCCGCGACGTGCTGAAGGCCACCGCGGAGCAGGGGCTCGAGGGGATCGTCGCCAAGCGCCTGGACTCCCCCTACGAACCCGGCGGCCGCGGCGCGAGCTGGATCAAGATCAAGAACGTCGGGCGCCAGGAGCTGGCGATCGGCGGCTGGCTCCCCGGCGAGGGCCGCCGCGAGCGGCGCATCGGCGCGCTGCTCGTGGGCGTGTACGACCCCGACGGCGCCTTTCGCTACGCCGGGCGCGTCGGCACCGGCTTCACCGACGTGGAGCTCGACCGCCTTGGCAAGGCGCTGGCGCCGCTGAAGCGCGAGCGCTCGCCGTTCACCGCGGGCGAGGCGCCGCCGCGCGGCGCCGTCTACGTCGAGCCCCGGCTCGTCGCGGAGGTCGAGTTCACCGAATGGACCTCCGCCGGAGTGCTGCGGGCGCCCTCCTACAAGGGCCTGCGCGAGGACAAGGACGCGAGCGAAGTCGTGCGCGAGGACCCGCCGCCCACCCTCTCGCCCGCGCCGCTGGTGCTCCAGGAACAGGGCGCCGGGAAGGCGGTCGCGACCGTCGAGGGACGCGAGCTGAAGCTGTCGAACCTCGACAAGCCGCTGTATCCCCGGACTGGCTTCCGCAAGCGCGAGGCGATCGACTACTACGCGAGGATCGCGACGACGATCGGCGCCCATCTGCAGGGGCGCGCGCTGACCGTCAAGCGCTGGCCCGACGGCGTCGAGGGCAAGGCCTTCTTCCAGAAGCAGGCGCCCGCCCACCGGCCGGACTGGGTGCGGACGGTGACGCTGCCGAGCGGGAAGAAGCCGATCGACTACCTGCTGGCGGAGGACCGCGCGACGATCGTCTGGCTCGCGAACCTGGCGGCGCTCGAACTGCACGTGCCGCTCGCCCGCGCGGAGCGGCCCGAGCGCCCGACGACGCTCGTGTTCGACCTCGACCCCGGCGCCCCCGCGACGGCGATCGAGTGCTGCCGCGTCGCGCTGACGCTCCAGGGGATGTTCGAGAACCTGGGCATGCAGAGCTTCGTCAAGACCTCCGGCAAAAAGGGGCTCCAGCTGTACGTGCCGCTGAACGATCCCGAGGTCTCCTTCGCGCAGACCAAGCCGTTCGCCAAAGCGGTCGCCGAGCTGCTGGAGGAGGCGCAGCCGGAGCTGATCGTCTCGCGCATGACGAAGTCCGAGCGGCCCGGCAAGGTGCTGATCGACTGGAGCCAGAACGACCGCAACAAGACGACGGTGTGCGCCTACTCGCTACGCGCCGCGGAGCGGCCGACGGTCTCGACGCCGCTGGAATGGGACGAGGTCCGCGCGGCGCTCGACGGCGGCGATCCGGCGGCGCTGCGTTTCGAGGCCGGGCAGGTCCTCGCGCGGGTCGCGGAGCGCGGCGACCTGTTCGCGCCGGTCGTCTCGCTCGCGCAGAAGCTGCCGTCAGTCTGAGCGGCCGCCCGCGCGGGAGCCCGTCGCCTGGCGTGAGGCGAGCGCGTCGCTGGTGAGCTGGCGCTCGTAGGGCCCGCGGCCCGTGAGGCAGTAGGCGCCGCAGCGCGCCGCCAGCGCGAGCGCGTCGTCTAGGCCCATGCCGGCGCCCAGGCCGTAGGCGAAGCCCGCGGCGAACGAGTCGCCGCAGCCGTAGGCGTCGACCGGCTCGCCGGGCGGCTCGGCGGCGGCCCAGCTGCCCTCGCGCCCCTCGCGCGTGCGGTAGCTGCCGCCGCGGGCGCCGTCGGTCAGCACGACGACGTCGGCCTCCGCTTCGGCCGGCGCCGCCGCCTCGCGCTCGATCTCGTCGTCGGCGCTGAGCACCAGCGCGTCGAGCCGCACGCCGTGGCCGAGCGCATGCCGGGCGCGCGGGTTCGCGACGAGCACCCGCGCGGCGCGCGCGGCGCGCAGCGCGGACAGATCGCCCGCGGTGAAGTACACGGCGTCTAGCTCCGCGAGCCCGGCCCACGGCAGCCCGTCCTCGCCCACCGGCTCCAGGCGCTCGCCGAACGTCGTGATCGTGCGCTCGCGCTCGTCATCCACGAGCGTCACCGCGCTGCGCGTCGGCGCCGTCCTTACAGCCGCGTGGACGTGAACTCCCAGCTCGCGCAGACGCGCCCGCGAACGCCGGCCCATGTCGTCCTCGCCCAGCGCGGTGTAGAGCGCCGAGGAGCCCGCCAGCCGCGCGAGCTGCACCGCCGCGACCGCGCCGCCGCCCGCAGGCTCCTCGAAGGGTTCCTCCGCATGCGCAACCTCACCCGCCCGCGGCACGTGCGCCACTCGCCCGAACTGCACCCACTCGACATGCCCGACCGAGGCGACTCTCGGGGCGAGCTCCCGCGCTCCCCCTGTGCCATTGCCCTGCACGCAGGCCAGTCTCGCACGCCCGTATGATCGCGCCATGAGCGACGCACGACGATCGTGGTCGAGACCGAGCTGACCCGCGCCGACGGCAAGCTCGCGGCGAAGGTCACACAGACGCAGGCCTTCCACTACCCGCGCGCCTGAGCGGCGACGGCCGGGCGCGTGCCCTCGCGAGGGCACACCGTAGGATGCGGCTGTGTCCTCGCTCGTGCTCGTAGACGAACCCGCCCCGCACGTCCGCGAGCTGACGCTCAACCGACCCGACGAGCTCAACGCGATGACGGCCGAGCTGTGCAAGGCGCTGCACGCCGAGCTGCTGGATCTCGCGCGCGAGCGCAGCTGCCGCGCGGTCGTCCTGACCGGCGCGGGACGCGGCTTCTGCGCGGGCCTCGACCTGCACGGCTACGGGCAGGCGCCCGAGAACGACGGCAGCGACGAGCCGCGGGACCGGCTCGCGAACCAGGAACACATGTCGCGCCTGATCCTGCAACTGCGAACGCTGCCGCAGCCGGTGATCGCCGCGGTCAACGGCCCCGCCGCGGGCTTCGGCCTCGCGCTCGCGCTCGGCAGCGACATCCGCTACGCCGCCCAGGAGGCGGTTTTCCGCGCGGCGTTCATCAACATCGGCGTCTCGAACTGCGACATGGGCGTGAGCTGGCTGCTGCCACGCCTGATCGGCGCTTCGCGCTCGCACGAGCTGATGCTCACGGGGCGGCGCGTCGACGCGGAGGAGGCGTTGCGGATCGGGCTCGTCGCCGACGTCGTCGGGCAGGCGCGGCTGCTGGAGCGCGCCCGGGAGGCCGCGAGCCAGATCGCGTCGCTCGCCCCGTTCGGCGTGCGCCTGACCAAGCGCGGGATGTGGGCCGCCCTGGAGATCGCCTCCGAGCAGACGGCGATCGAGTACGAGGACCGCCAGCAGATCACGGCGACGTTCGGCCGCGCGGTGCCGGAGTCGATCGAGGCCTTCCTGCAAAAGCGCCCGGCGGAGTTCGCCGACTGACATGAGCGACCTGTTCGACGTCTCCGGCAAGACCGCGCTCGTCACGGGCGGCTCGCGCGGGATCGGGCTGATGATCGCGCGCGGGCTCGTCGGCGCCGGCGCGCGTGTGATCGTGTCCTCGCGCAAGGCCGAGGACGTGAACGCCGCGGCACAGGAGCTGGCCCGGCTCGGCGACTGCACCGCGATCCCCGGCGACATCTCGACGCCCGCGGGCGCCGCGGAGCTGGCCGGCGCCGTGAGCGGGCGCTTCCCGTCGCTCGACGTGCTCGTCAACAACGCCGGCGCGGTCTGGGGCGCGCCGCTTGAGGAGTTCCCGCCCGCCGGCTGGGACAAGGTCTCGCACACGAACGTCGAGGGCGTCTTCCACCTGACGGTCGCGCTGCTCGGCGCGCTGCGCGCCTCCGCCAGCGCGGAGGACCCCGCGCGCGTGATCAACATCGGCTCGATCGACGGGCTGCGCGTGCCCTCCGTCGAGAACTACAGCTACAGCGCCAGCAAGGCCGCGGTGCACATGCTCACGCGCCATCTCGCCAAGCGGCTGGCGGGCGAGCACATCACCGTCAACGCGATCGCGCCGGGCCCGTTCGAGAGCAAGATGATGGCCTGGGCGCTGGAGAACCCCGAGACGCGCGAGGCGATCGAGCAGGAGGTGCCGCTCGGGCGCATCGGCCGCCCCGACGACGTCGCGGGCCTGACGCTGCTGCTGGCCTCGCGCGCCGGCTCCTACCTGACCGGCACGGTGATCCCGCTCGACGGCGGGATCGTCGGCTGCGGCTAGCCCGGCAACCTCACCCGGCACGTGCTCACCTGACCGGCGGTGCCCTGCCGCCGGACGACGCCTGCGCCGATGAAACCGGCGGGCGACGGGGTAATGACCGCTCGTGACGACCGTGATCGAGAACTTCGGGGCGCTCGGCGTCTTCCTGCTGATGGTGCCGGAGAGCGCGTGCATCCCCGTGCCGAGCGAGGTGACGCTGCTGTTCTCGGGCGTCGCGGTGCACCAGGGTTGGATGAGCTTCCCGCTGGCGCTGCTGGCCGCGACGGGGGGCAACCTCGTCGGCTCGCTGCTGGCGTACGCGCTGGGCGCGAGCGGGCTGCTGGCAGGCGTCCCGTTCGTCGGCACGGTACTCGCCCGCTGGGAAGGCTTGATCGAGCGCCACGGCACGCGCGCGGTGCTGAGCGCCCGCCTGATGCCGCTGGCGCGCACGTTCGTGTCGCTGCCCGCGGGTGCGCGGGGCCTGCCGCTCGGGCCGTTCGCCCTCTACACGACGATCGGCTGCGCGCTGTGGGCCGCGGGCTTCATCCTCGTCGGCCTGCTCGCGGGGGCGGCCTGGACGGAGATCGACTCGGTGCTCGGGAAGGCGCTGCTGGTCGCGGGGCTGCTCGTGCTCGGCCTCAGCCTGCTGCGCCGGGCGCGCCCGGACGGCGGCGACGGCTGAGGAGCGCACGCGTGAGATGATCCGCGCGTGCCCCGCGCGAACGTCTTCACGGACGACTACGAGTTCGACGAGACCGACCCGGCGGGCTATCGCGCCGCGATGGCCCGCGTCGGCCAGGCGGCGGGCGGCGTCGACCTCGCGGTCAAGGCGTTCGTGCTGCCGCCCGGGGAGAGCCTCTGCCCCTACCACTACGAGTACGAGGAGGAGTGGCTGCTGGTGCTCGAAGGCGAGGTGCGCCTGCGCACGCCGGAGGGCGAGCAGGGCCTCGTCCGCGGCGACGTCGTCTGCTTCCCGAAGGGGCCCGCCGGCGCGCACAAGGTCGGCAACGCCGGCGAGCAGCCGGCGCGCATCGTGATGTTCTCCAGCGCCCACGAGCCCGCCGTCGCGGTCTATCCCGACAGCGACAAGATCGGCGTCTGGCCCGGCAACGAGCAGGACAAGGTGATGCTGCACCGCGCCGACGGCCAGGTCGACTACTACGACGGCGAGCGCTGACCTCCCCGGGCTCGGCGCCCGGGCTGCGTAAAGCTGGGCGGATGAGCAACCTGCTCGCACAGCTGCGCGTCCTGCGCCACCGCGACTTCCGCTACCTCTGGCTGGCCCAGTCGGCGAGCGTGATCGGCGACTGCATCGTCGTCGTGGCGCTCGCCCTGTTCGTGATCCAGCGGACCGGCGACGCGACCGACCTCGGCCTGGTGCTCGCGGCGGCGAGCCTGCCGCTGGTGGCGTTCCTGCTGGTTGGCGGCGTCTGGGCCGACCGGCTGCCGCGCCACCGCGTGATGGTCGTCACCGACCTCGTCCGCTTCACGCTGCACGCGCTGCTCGCGACGTTGATCTTCACCGACACGATCGAGATCTGGCAGCTGATCGCGATCGAGGCGCTGTTCGGCACGGCGGAGGCGTTCTTCCGGCCCGCCGCGAACGGCCTGCTGCCGCAGACGGTCCCGGAGGCGGAAATCCAGCAGGCCCAGGGGCTCAGCTCGCTGTCGAACAACATCGGCGAGTTCGCGGGACCGGCGCTCGCCAGCGCGCTGGTGCTCGGGCTCGGCGCCGGCTACGCGTTCGCGCTCGACGCCGCCACGTTCCTGATCAGCGCGGGCCTGCTCTCGCAGCTGCGGCCCCGCCGCCGGGTGCTCGCGACGGACGCGGCGCCGGCGCGATCCGGGCCGCCGATGCCGACCGCGGCCACGGCGCCCGCACCGCCGGCCTCCTCAGCGATCGCCGAGCCGTCGCTGTCGCCGGCGGCGCAGGCGAGCCGCACCGCCCCCTCCGAGGCCCACGGCGTGCGCCACGAGATTCGCGAGGGGTATCGCGAGGTGCGCTCGCGCGACTGGGTGTGGGCGACGCTGGCGGCGTTCTGCGTCGCGCTGTTCGCGGGGCTCGCGCCTTGGTTCGTGCTGGGGCCGGTGGTGGCGCGCGAGCAGTACGGCGACATCGGCGTCTACGGTCTGGTCTCGGCGGTGCTGGGCATCGGCACGATCGTCGGCTCGCTGCTGGGGATCGGCTGGCGCCCGCGCTTCCCGATGCGCGCGGCGATGCTCGCGATCATGGTCTGGCCCGCGATCGCGATCCTCTACGCGGCGGGCGTGACGCTCGTGCTGGTCGCGCCCGCGATGCTGCTGGCGGGCGCGGGCATCGCGATGTTCGACGTGTGGTGGACGACCGCGCTCGCGGAGCGCATCCCGCCCGACAAGCTCTCGCGCGTCAGCTCCTATGACTGGATGGTCTCGCTCGGGCTGCTGCCGCTCGGCTATGTGCTGTCCGGCCCGTTGTCGAATGCGCTGGGCTCGGTCGAGGTGCTGCTCGGGGGCTCGGCGCTCGCGGCGCTCGCGTTCGCGCTGGGGCTGCTTCCCCGCGAAACGCGCATGCTCAAGCGGCTGAGCGCATAGGCTGCGCGATATGGACTTCCTGATCGCGAAGGACGATCTGCACAACTGTCGCTTCGATGACGCCCCCGCGCCCACGGTCGGAGCCGGCCAGGCGCTGCTGCGCGTCGAGCGCTTCGGCCTGAGCGCGAACAACATCACCTACGCGCAGTTCGGCGAGGCGATGAGCTACTGGAGCTTTTTCCCCGCCGAGCAGGGCTGGGGGCGGATGCCGGTGTGGGGCTTCGCGGAGGTCGCGCACAGCGAGGTCGAGCAGCTCCCGGTCGGCGCCCGCGTGTACGGCTACCTGCCGCCCTCCAGCGAGCTGCTGGTCGTGCCCGATCGCGCGGGAGCCCACGGCTTCCTCGACGCCTCGCCGCACCGCGCCGCCCTCCCGGCGGCGTACAACAACTACGTCCGGGTCGAGGCCGACCCGGTGTACGACGAGGACACCGAGGAGCTGCAGATGCTGCTGCGGCCGCTGTTCTTCACGTCCTACCTGATCGACGACTTCCTCGACGAAGCCTCGTTGTTCGGGGCCGGCACCGCGGTCCTGTCGAGCGCTTCGAGCAAGACCGCCAGCGGGCTCGCCTTCCTGCTCTCGCGCCGCGAGGGCGTCGAGGTGATCGGCCTCACCTCCGAGCGCAGCGCCGAGTTCACCGCTTCGCTCGGCGTCTACGATCGCGTCGTCACCTACGGGGAGATCGGATCGCTCGCTGATACTCCCGCGGTGTACGTCGACATGGCTGGTAATGCGCAAGTCCGCAACGACGTCCATTCCCACTTCGGCGATGCACTGATGCACTCGGCGGTCGTCGGCGCGACGCATCACGATCGCATGGGCGCCGTACCCGATTCACTCGCCGGGCCCCCGCCGACCTTCTTCTTCGCCCCCGACCGGGTCGCGAAGCGGAGCACCGAGTGGGGACGCGACGAGCTGGAGGCGCGGATCGCCGAGGCGTGGGGAGCCTACGTGCAGTGGTGCGCCGGCTGGCTGCAAGTCCTCACCGAGGAAGGCCCCGACGCGCTGCGGCAGGCCTACCTCGACCTGCTCGACGGTCGCATCGACCCCGCGAAGGCGCACGTCCTCTCGCTGCCGCGCTAGGCGGCGGCCTCCTCCTCCTTGCCGCTCCGCCGGGCGGGTCCCGGGGACCTGACGAGCGCCTGGCCGGGCCGGGTGGATGTTGTGTCGCGCCACGCGAACCGGCTCTCGCCGCGAAGGGCGGCGAGAGCCGGGAGTGGGGATATCGCGTGCAGGTACTGGCATGACGGGACCGTCCTACCCTCGAAGCACGCTTCTACCCCCGGCTTCTGGTGTTGGATACGCGTGACCGCGCTATTTGGATCAATTCTATTCTTCTGTCGGGCGGAATCCTGCTGGACGCCGCTCAGGTGGTCGCATTGGAGCGGCGATCGGCAAAGCTCGCCAACAGCAGGCTCAACTCGAACAGCAGGTACAGCGGCACCGTCTCGAGCACGAGCGTGATCGCATCGCCGGGCAGGAACGCCGCAACGGCTCCGCAGGCGAGCACTGCATAGCGGCGGTTCTGACGCAACTGCTTCGGGGTCACGACCTGCGCGCGTGTCGCGGCGAGGATCGCCACCGGGATCTGGAACACGAGCCCCATCGCCAGCAGCGTCACCGCCGCGAAGTGGTAGTACTGGTTCGCCTGCACGAGCACGTTGAACTCGCCGCTGTTGAAGTTCTGGAAGAAGCGCACCGCCGCCGGCAGCACGACGAAGTAGCCGAACGCCACGCCCGCCACGAACAGCAGCGGGATCGACATCACCAGCGAGTTCGCGACGCGTTGCTGCGGCGGGCTGAAGGCCGGCAGCAGGAACCCGTACAGCTCGTACAGGATGATCGGCAGCGCCAAGATGAATGCGAAGATCAGCGCGACCCCGATCGTCGTGGCGAACGGCTCGCCGATCCCGAGCGTCACCGGCTTGTTCCCTTCAGGCGGTTTGGACAGGCCCTTGATCGCCCTCTGCAATTGCGGGTCCACACCGGCGAGCGCCGCCCGCGTCGCAGGCGACACGCCGCTGCCCGGCCGATCCAGCGCGCCGGTGAGCACCCGCAGTTGCGTCGCGACCGTGCGCGCGCTCTGCTGCACCGCGTAGGTCGCGCCGAGTGGGCCGTTGCCTTTCTTGACCTGCTTCTGCGTCTGCGTCGAGAGTGGCTTGTTGATGAAGCTAAGCAGCGCGTGGTTCTGCCACATGCACAGCCCGAAGGCCACGGCGAGCGCCGCCAGCGAGACGATCAGGCGACCGCGCAGCTCGCTGAGATGGTCGACCAGGCTCAGGCGGTCTTCGTGACCTATGCGGGCGCTCGCCACGGCCATCGGTCGCCGCTCCTCGTAGTGCCGCGGCCGCTAGGCCGCCGTGACGCTCCGCTCGCGGGCCGCGGCGTGCGCCGCCGCCTCGGCGTGCGCGGCGACGTGCTGCTCGGCAGGCACGCCGGCCGCGATCGACTCTTGACGGTGCTCGGGCTCCTCGCCGCTGAGCGAGTCCTTGAAGCCGCGCAGGCCGCTGCCGAGCGAGCGGCCCATCTCCGGCAGCCGCTTGGCGCCGAACACCAGCAGCAGCAGGATCAGCAGGAACGCGATGTGGAGGGGGTTGTCGAGGCCCATGGTGATTCTCCTATCGAAGTCGGGTTTGCTCAGGACTTGATCAGGGGGCCGGCCTTCGCCAGCACCTGTTCCTTCGTGAGGGGAACGTCGAAGCCGCCGTTGGGGGTCGGGCTGTTGCCGAGCAGCAGGTCGATCGCCGCGGCGTGGCGGGCCTCGACCTGGACGATGCCGCCCGCCGCGCCGAGCACCTTCTTGCTCTTCAGCGACGGGCCCGCGCCGTTGTAGGCGCCCACGCCCGTGTTCTCCAGAACCGACGCCAGCTTCAGAAACGAGCTCTCGCTCGTCGCGGGGAACACGAACTTCGGTTTCCCGACGGGCTTGCCGCCCAGTTCCCGGATCGCGGCCATCAGCGCCGAGACGTGCGCCGCCTCCTCGGCGCCGAACTCCTTTGCGTACTGCTTCGCCTGGCCGCTGAGCCCCACCTGCCTGCCCTTGACGTTGTAGAAGTCCGCCTCCAGGTACTCGAGCGTGAGCGCGAAGTTGAGGATGTCGACGTCGCCTTCGGTACCCGAAGCCGCGAGGGCGCCCGAGACGAACGGCGCTACCGCCGTGGTGCCGAACGCGGCCCCGGCGGCGAGCGCCCCGCGAAGGATGAACGCGCCGCGGGTCATTCCGTGCACCTCGCAGCCCGCCAGCTCCGGGTTGGCGATCTCTTTCGATGTCATTTCGATCTCGTTCCTTTCAGGCCTTGGTGAACGGTTAGGACAAGAACGGCTTGACCGCAGCCAGAACCGTGGACATGTCGGCCGGCTGCGCAAACGCGCCCTGCGGTGTGACGGGCTTTTTCACCAGCGTGCCGAGCGTCGCGGCGTGTCGTGCCTCGACCGAGTGAATCGCGAGCGCCGCCGCGAGCACTTCGGGGCTCTCGATCTTGCCCGCCTGGCCGAGGTACGCCGCGGCGCCCAGGTTCTCGACGGTGTAAGCGAGCTGGGCGACCTGCGTCGCGCTGTGAATCGGGAACTTCCCCATCGGTTCGCTCACCGGCGTTCCCCCCATCTTTTCCACGGCGCCTTTCAGCGCCGCGACGTGCGAGGCCTCCTCGGCGCCGAACTTCGTCAGCAGCGCGCCGACCTTGCCCTTGAACAGGCCGGCTTCGCCGACCTTCTTGTAGAACTGCGTCTCGAGGTACTCGAGCGTCAGGGCGTAGTTGAGGATCGCGATGTCGCCCTTGGCGCTGGACGCGGTCGTGGCGCTTTTGGCGGTGGTGGCGCTTGTCGAGCTGCTGCTGCTCGAGCTGCTGCCGCAGGCCGCGAGCGCGAATGCGCCGAAGCTCGCGGCGCCCGCGCTACCGGCCATCTTCAGGAAGCGCTTGCGGTCGACGTCGTCGCGCATCAGTCGCTCGATGAGACCTGCCGGCTGAGCAACTCGCTGCTCGCCGTCCTGCTCACGGGTTACGGCACTGGGCATCTGGACACCTCCGTGGGTGATCGATGACGATTCGGTTACTGGGGGTTTGGGCCGTCAGCAGGCGGCGCCGGGTCCACACGACGACCCGGTGCCGCCGACCGCTCAGCCGACGATGAAGCCGGTCGACTTCACCGCGGCGAGCACCTTCTCCGCGGTGAACGGCGTGTCGAAGGCGCCGTTCGGCGTGAGCATGCCCTTCGACCCGTTCAACAGGCCGATCACGCTGGCGTGCCGCGCCTCGACCGTGAGGATCGAGAGCGCCGCCTTCACGTACCCCGGCGTCTTGATGTTCAACGCCTGACCGGAGTAGGCGTGCACGCCGGTGTTCTCCAGCACTTCGGCCGTCGCCATGAACGTTTCGACGTTCGTGTTCGCGCCTTTGAAGTCGAACTTCGGTTCGGCGGCCGCCTTCCTGCCGAGTGCTTTCTTCAGGAACTTGACGTGTTCGTTCTCGTCCTTGGTCACCGTTTCGAGAAACACCTGACCCTGTGCGCTGAGCGGCAGTTTCGCCGCGGTGGCGCCGTTGTAGAACGCGGCCTCCAAGTACTCGAGTGTGAGCGCGTAGTTGAGCACTCCGATGTCGCCCTTGCCGAATTTCGCGGGCGGGCGCCCGAACCCGGACGCCGCGAGCGCGCTCGGCGCGAGCGCCGAGAGGACGGTTCCGCCGCTCACCAACGCGCCGCCCGCCAGCCCTGCCTTCTTGAGGAAGCCGAGACGAGTGTCACCGGAGACCTCCTCCGCGGCTTCGCGGATCGCACCGTCGCTGTCGATCTCGTCGAGGTTAATCGTGTAACTCATTGTTACTCCTTTGCTTGCTACCTGGTTAAACCAATCGCAAGCTCCCACGACCCCGGTCGGCGATTGGAGAGAAGACGCTTTGGTCGTTGGTGGGTGTGTACGGAAGGCACACGTATCCAGATCACTCACGGCTGAAGGCCACCTCCGGCGACGGCTTCAGGCACTGGCGAAAATGAAAGACGGGGGTGATCCGATCGCCCCGTCTGCGCGTAGAGTCTCTTGATGCCCCTCTTGCGCCGATCCAGCGCGAACGTCAAGGACAAGCTGCGCAAGCTTGCCGACGAGGAACTGATGGAGTACGTCGCGCGCAACGACGCCGACGCCTTCGAGGTGATCCTGGAGCGTCACTCGAACGCCGCCTTCTCGCTCGCCTACCGGATCTGCGGCACGCGTTCTGTGGCGGAGGACGTCGCGCAGGAGGCGTTCCTGGCGCTGTGGCGCAGCGGCACGCGCTACGACCGCACGCGCGGCAGCGTGCGCACCTGGGCGCTCGGCATCGTCCACAACCGCGCGGTCGACGCGCTGCGGCGCAGCGGCGCCCACGAACGCCGCCGCGTCAGCGACGAGGGCATCGAGGAGACGCTCGAGGCGCCCGAGAGCACGGAGGCGCAGGCGATCGAGCACACCACCTCGCGCGAGATCCGCGCCGCGCTGGCGGAGCTCCCCGACGACCAGCGCCGCGTGATCGAGCTGGCGTACTTCGGCGGCTTCACCCACGTGGAGATCGCCTCGATGCTCGACACGCCGGTCGGCACCGTCAAGGGCCGCATGCGCCTCGGCTTGCAGAAGCTCCGCGACCAGCTTCAGGGAAGGGAGGTGCTCGGCGCATGAGCTCGCGCGAGCACATCCCCGGCTGCCCGGGCAGCATCGACGTGGCGCCGTACGTGCTCGGCGCGCTGGAGGAGCAGGAGCTCCAGAGCTTCGGCGAGCACCTGCTCACCTGCGCCGAGTGCCGGCTCGAAGTCGCCGAGCTGCAAGCGGTGGTCGACCAGCTCGCGATCAGCGCGCCGCCGGTGCTGGCGCCGGAGGTGCTCAGCGAGCGGGTGCTGGAGACCGTGCGCTCGCAGGCGGACGTCTTCAACGCCGCGGGCCAGCTCGCCGACCGGCCGGCGCGGCGCGCTCCGCGCCTGGGCTTCGCGCTCGCGGGAGCGGGGGCCGGGCTCGCCGCCGTGGTCGCGCTGGTGCTGGTGCTCGTGCTCGGCGGCGGCTCCTCGAAGCCGAGCGAGCGCGTCATCACCGGCAAGGTGAGCGGCGTCGCCAGCGGCGCGCAGGTCTCGCTCGACAATCGCGACGGCCGCGCCGAGCTGCGGCTGGCGCGGATGCCGCAGCCGGGACGCGGCCGCATCTACGAGGTCTGGCTCGTGCGCGGCAAGCACGCGCCCGAACGGACGAACGCGCTGTTCGGCGTGAGCACGGCAGGCGCCGGCACCGTCGACGTGCCCGGCAACCTGCACGGCGTCGATCAGGTGCTCGTGACGAGCGAGCCGACCGGCGGCAGCTCGGCACCCACGCGCGAACCCGTGATCGCCGTCGAACTGAGCTAGAGCTAGGCGCCCGCGCGGGCGTTGCGCACGAGCTTGCGCATGCCGCCGATCCAGCGCGCGGGTTCGGCGCCCTTCAGCGCCATGAACTGCGCCACCTCCTCGTGCGGGAGGATCAGCAGGCGCTCCTCGGCGATCCCTGCGACGACGGCGTCGGCGACCTGCTCGGGCTCGATCACGCCGCCCGCCGTCAGCGCCGCGGCGCCGGCGGGCTCGTCCATCGCCAGTTCGAGCATCGGCGTGCGCACGCCCTGCGGGCAGATGCAGGAGACGCGGATGCCGGCGTCGCCGTACTCGATCGCCAGCCACTCCGCGAGCGCGACGGCGCCGTGCTTGGTGACGCTGTAGCCGACGGAGGAGACCTGCGTCAACAGCCCCGCGGCGGAGGCGGTGTTGATCAGGTAGCCCTCGCCGCGCTCCAGCATTTCCGGCAGCAGCGCACGCGAAGCCCACACGTGGGCCATCACGTTCACGCGCCAGGCTTCGTCCCAGGTCGCATCGTCGGTCTCGATCGGGCCGCCGAGTCCGCCGGGCACGCCGGCGTTGGAGATGAAGATGTCGATCGGGCCGTTTGCCTCGGTCGCCTCCGTGATCAGCGCTCGCACGCTGTCCTCACGCCCGGCGTCCAGCTCGATCGCGACGCCACCGAACTTCGCGGCGACCTCCTGCGCTTTGGCGAGGTCACGATCGGCGACGACCACGCGCGCGCCCTCCTCCGAGATGCGCCAGGCCAGCGCGCTTCCGATCCCCCCCGCGCCGCCGGTGACGACGACGTGCCTTCCGGAAAGCTCCATGGGGGCGTACTCTATGTCTATGGGAGGGCAGGCTGCCGTGAGCTATGCCGAGGGAGTGGCGGAGACGATTTCGGTCGCGCCCCTGCTCGGCGAGCTGCGCTACGGGCGCGAGCTGGCGGGCCTGCTGGTGAGCCGCACCTTCCGCTCCGTCGAGCGCCGCGACGACGCGCCACCCGTGCTGCTGGTGCCGGGCTTCATGGCCGGCGACGCCTCGCTGACGGTGCTGCGGCAGTGGCTCGTGCGGCGCGGTCACCGCGTCCACATGAGCGGGATTCACGCGAACGTCGGCTGCGCTGAGGAGCACGTCGCCCGGCTCGCCGAGCAGCTGCGCGCGCTGCACTCCGAGACCGAGCGGGAGGTCTTCCTGATCGGGCAGAGCCGCGGCGGCACGTTCGCCCGTGCGCTCGCGGTCCGCGAGGCCGGCGCGGTGACGGGCCTCGCGATGCTGGGCTCGCCCGTGAACGACGGCCTCGCCGTTTCCCCGCACGTGCTGCGCACGGCGCGCATGGTCGCGACGCTCGGCGACCTCGGCGTCCCGGGCGTGCTCTCGCGCAGCTGCGCCGACGGCGCCTGCTGCGAGCAGTTCCGCGCCGAGCTGGCGGCGCCGCTGCCCGCGCATGTCCACGCGACCGCGATGTACACCTACAGCGACGGCATCGTCGACTGGCGCGCCTGCGTGGACCCGCACGCGCAGCCGATCGCCGTCGACTCCAGCCACTGCGGCATGTCTGTGAACGCGGAGGTCTACCGGGTGCTCGACCGCGCGCTCGACGCGGCGTCGCCCGACCCGGCGCGCCGCCGCAGGGCGCGGCGCCGACCGGCACGAACGAAGGGGTAGGCGCGCGCATGGAATGGATGAGCCCGATGGACTCGTCGTTCCTGCACATCGAGGACGGAAAGACGCCGATGCACATCGGCGGCGTGAGCATCTTCGAGGGACCGCCGCCGCCGTTCGAGCAGCTGCGGGCGATGGTCGCGGGCAAGATGGCGCTGGTCCCGCGCTACCGCCAGAAGGTCCGTTCGGTGCCGCTCGCGGCGGGGCCGCCCGTATGGATCGACGACCCCCACTTCAGCATCGACTACCACCTGCGCCGCACGGCGATCCCGGCGCCGGGCGAGGACGCCCAGGTGCGCCAGATGGCGGCGCGCGTCTTCTCCCAGCACCTCGACCGCAACAAGCCGTTGTGGGAGCTGTGGATGGTCGAGGGCATGACCGGCGGGCGCTGGGCGCTGCTGTCGAAGGTCCACCACTGCATGGTCGACGGCGAAGCGGCGACCGACCTGATGTCGGTGATGTTCTCCGACGAGACCTCCACCGGCGAGGACGAGGCGAGCGTCGCGCGGCGCTGGGCGCCGGCGCCGGAGCCCTCGGGCGTCGACGTGCTGGCGCGCACGCTCGTGCGCCGCGCGAGCCCCGCGGGCCAGCTCGAAACGCTCCAGCGGATGCTGCGCGCGCCGCGCGAAACGGCGCGCGCCGCGGTGGAGTTCGCGCGTGGGGCCTCCGCGGCGGCGGCGAGCCTGAGGCCCGTGGGGGCCTCCTCGCTGACGGGCGCGATCGGGCCGCACCGGCGCTGGAGCTGGGCGACGGTCCGCCTGACCGACGTCAAGGCCGTGCGCGCCGAGCTGGGCGGGACCGTCAACGACGTGGTCCTGACCGTGATCACGAACGGCTTCCGCGAGCTGCTGGCCTCGCGCGGCGAGGAGATCCCCGCCGACCGCGGGGTGCGCACGATGGTGCCGGTCTCGGTGCGCAGCCGCGGCGAGCGCGGCGTCTACAACAACCGCGTCTCCGCGGTGTTCGCGACGCTGCCCGTCGGCGTCGAGGACCCGACGGGCCGCCTGGCCCGGATTCGCGCGGAGATGGATGGGTTGAAGCAGTCGAAGCAGGCCGTCGCGGGCGACGTGCTCGCCTCGCTGTCGGGCTTCGCGCCACCGCTACTGCTCGCGCTCGGCAGCCGCCTCGTGACGGTCTCGCCGCGCCTGAACATGCATACCGCCACGACGAACGTGCCCGGCCCGCAGCAGCCGGTGCAGACGCTGGGGCGGCGGATGCTGGAGTCCTACCCGTTCGTGCCGGTCGTCGGCTCGATCCGGATCGTCGTGGCGATCTTCTCCTACGACGGCGGGCTGTACTTCGGGGTGACCGGCGACTACGACGGCGCGCCCGACGTCGACGTGCTGACGACGGGGATCGAAGCCGGGATGGCGGGCCTGCTCGCGCTCGCCGAGCCGCACGCCACCGCCACCGCCGCCAAGCCGAAGAAACGCGGCAAGCCGGCGGCGGCGAAGCCGCGCGTCAAAGCGTCGGCAGCGAGACCGTGAGGTTGGCGGCTTCGATCGCGAACGTGCCGTTGCTGGCGCGGTAGTACGGCGCGTCGCGTCCCAGCAGCTGCAGCTTCACCGTGTCGCCGGCGGCGAATTCGTAGCCGTTGCCGTGCATCTGGAAGCTGATGTGGCCTTCCTGTCCTTCCGCGAGGCGGTAGACGCCACGGCTGATCAGCCGCTGCTGGCCGCTCGGCAGCACGTCCCACAGCCGCGCGACGATCTCGCCGTATAGGCCGGTGACTTTGAAGTCGCCGCTGACCGTCGGCAGGCCCATCAGCGTGAAGCCGTCGCTGGTGGTCGTGTAGTTCGCGGTGCCGGGCTCTTCTTCGGCTTTCACTTCCTTGCAGGCGTTCGAGTTGGCGATCGGGTCGTATTCGGCGGCGATCGTCGGGTTGCCGCCGGAGGAGGTGAACGTCTGCGGCGCGGCTGCCCCGAAGCTGACCGTGTGCGGGTGCAGCTTCGCCCAGCTCTTCGCCGTGAACGGGCCGCCGCCGGGCGCTGCGGTCGGGCAGGTCTGCGTGTAGGTGGTGACGCTGCCGTTCTTCGGCGCTTTGCCGGAGTGCTCGAGTTTCGAGGCGAAGAACGCCGCCGCCTCTTCGTTGAAGGCGTGGTCGGTGTTTTCCTTGTTCGCCCCGGGGCTGTGGCCGAGGTCGCCGAACATCAGCGCCGCGTAGCCTTTGTCGGCGCGGGCGGCGTTGTAGGCGCGCAGCGACTGCGAGACCGGGAACAGCGCGTCGGTCCAGCCGCTCTCCAGCAGCATCGGCGCGGGCTTGCCCGCGACCGGGATGCCGTTGCCCTGGTGGTAGTCGTAGATCTGGTGGGCGATCGCTTCGTCTTCGGGGTTCGTCGGCTCCCCGGCGTTCGTGACCGCGAACCATTTCGTCAGGTCCGCTTCGGGGTCGGCGCCGGTGGGCGCGATGTAGCCCGTGGCCTCGCCCGCCGCGAGCAGGCCCGAGACGTAGCTCTGGATCTCGACGCCCAGCGGTTCGTAGCTCTGGCCGGGCGGCGCGACTTCGGTGTCGAGGAAGCGACCGTTGGGGTCGAGCGCGTCGACCAGGTCCGACCACGGCCAGCGCGGGAACGCGGCCTTGATTTCCATCTTCTTGCCTTTCGGGCTCGTCCACGGGACGTATTCGCCGTTCGGCTCCCGCACGCGGTTCTTCAGGTCCGCAAGCTCGATGCTCTGGCCGCCGCCGTATGAGATCCCGGTGACGCCGATGCTCTTCGGCTTGACGATCTTTTCGTCGGCCAGCAGCCCGAGCAGGTACTCGGTGTCGTGGTTCTCGTAGCGCTGGTCCGCGAGCCTGACCCAGCCTTCTTTGCAGCCGGGTTCCGTGCGCGATTCGGGCGCGCCGCAGGAGTTGCCCCAGCCGCGCGCGGAGTAGTTCACCACGGCGAAGCCGTGCTGGGCGTAGTAGACGTTGTTGTAGTCGAACGTCTCGTTGCCGTCGCCGGCGGGGGTGGTCGACTCGAACGCCGTCTTGTTGCCCTCCCAGCCGTGCATCATCACGATCGTGGGGAACGGCCCCTTGCCGCTCGCCGGCAGCGTCACGTCAACGTCGATCGGCACGCCGTCGAAGGAGGGGACGCGCTGTTCGAGCCCTTCCGTCGGGCAGAAGCGCACGCCGTCCTGCGCTTTGCAGGCGTGGCCGAAGGGCGCCGGTTCCGAAGCCGGTTTCGCCGCGGAGGCGAGCGCCGGGAAGACGAGCAGCACGAGCATCGCCGCTACACCC
>Ga0335072_10000617_pt1 | contig 65709 bp, 66 predicted proteins | sample Lox_Sample_21_FD_206725 | JGI IMG/M metagenome (GOLD analysis project Ga0335072, IMG submission 206725) | Soil microbial communities from Loxahatchee National Wildlife Refuge, Florida, United States - Lox_Sample_2.1 | ecosystem: Environmental > Terrestrial > Soil > Wetlands | place: USA...
GTCTGATCCAGACGCAAGGAGCCGGCCATCTGGCGAGAAGGCCACAGCCCGAACCCAACGTGAGTGGCCCTTCAGTGTCTGCACCGTGGCCCCGGTCGTGGGATCCCACAGCTGGACTGTGCAGTCGGCTGATCCAGACGCAAGGAGCCGGCCATCTGGCGAGAAGGCCACAGCCTGAACCGAATCTGAATGGCGCTCTAGTGTCTGCACCGTGGCCCCGGTCGTGGGATCCCACAGCCGGACTGTGCAGTCGGCTGATCCAGACGCAAGGAGCAGGCCATCTGGAGAGAAGGCCACAGCCCAAACCCAATTTGAATGGCCCTCCAGTGTCTGCAAAGAAGGGCTCCAAATTTTTTCAATTGGTTGCAGGCTCTTGATCCAGGTCGGGAGTTGGCTTGAGAACATATTTCGAATAATGCTCTTCGTTGGGCTGAAAACGAGAGCAGAATTATATACCTGGAGAGGTGCCATTTCGATAACGAATCTGTGGTTGAGAATAAACCGTCTTGCGTCATGGACTAGAGCATATAATTCCGCATGTTTGTCCGGCTTAATATCGGCCGAGTCAGCGATTAAGATCATGGCACAGATCATGGCACAATGGCATAAAATCACTTACCACCAGCTTAGATTGTAATGCCGTTATCATAAGAACACCCTCAGACATTTTCCCCATGAGACTGAGGGCCTCGAGCCAATGAAGGAAGTGTTTTTGGACAAATTTATGGACTGGCCCATTGTCACAGAGTTCGATGTCGCTCCGCATGAAATGGTCAACCCAGTAGCGGCACGCATACTGAATGTAGACAGGAAGACATTCGTCTACCGAATTGCGGTCAATTTCGCTTGCGAGACGACCCGGCTTCTGCAAATTGCAAATATCCCTCTTTAGAGCACTCGACATGACTCGTAAGCAGTTTTCAACCAGGTCACTGTGTGCCTTCCTCTCATTGACCCAGAATTGATCATCGGAGCATCTTTTATTGTCAAGGAGAAAGTCACTGAAAGAAAGGTGAAATAACCGGATAGGAGAGTCGAGGTCGTCTGAAATATCCAAAACAGAATGCATAGGTTCCAACGTTCCGTTCATCTCGCCTGATGACACAGCAAGCAGCTCGGTCAGAGCCCTAGCAGAAAGCGAATTGAAGAGAATAACAATAGAGCCGACAACTTGTTTGAATAGCCTAGTCCGCATGTCTTTCTCATCCTCGTCAGCATCTCCAATGACGGAATGTTCCAAGACCAGTGTGTACATCTCGTCAAGCTTCTTTGTGGACGACTGGCTAGCAGAGTTAACCTGAAGCATTTGAGAAAGGCGCTGTTCTGGATATCGTGATTCGGCAATAAAACGGCATACTGCCGCTGCGTAGATGAATAAAGGATTGGCTTTTCCAGCGAGGATTTTGATGTTGTCCTCGCCTGGCCAATCTCTCTTAAGAGCGCGTTCTTTCCTGATTCTGTCCATCTCGTGTCGTAAGAAAATAGAGATATCATGCTCGATAACCGACCGGGGGGTATTATGGAGCACCTCGTCGTGATAAATGATTCCAGGCATTTCACGAAAGCCAAGGCGAATAGGTGTTTCGGGCCTGCTGGTTAAGAAAACCCGTAGCTGCACGGTCTTCAGATCCTTTACCTGTGCAAGGAGTTGAAGAATTTTTTGAAGATTTCTGTCGTCCTCACACTCGTCTAATGCGTCGATCACCAAGATTAAGGTCAAACATGGAAGTAGACTCTGGAGGGGCTGAAAAATAAGGTACTTCCACTGGTCATTCAGCGCTCGCTGGCCAATGTCGCCATGCTCAGTTAGAGCATCACAGATGTAGCGTTTGAGATCAGGTAACACCCTCGCTAGCTGGACGGCAAGAGTAGTAAAGAATCTGGTGGCACGGCCGCGGTCGCCCGCGCCTCTGGAGAAGAAGAAACTGGCTCCAAGACGTTTATTGTCGGCAAAAGTGCTGGCAACCGTACGAGCGATAGTGGACTTGCCGGTGCCGGCCCTGCCGTTGAGCCAAAAGATGTACTTGCCACAAGGATCCTGGGTCCAAGCCCAAATCTGGTTGAGAATATCGACTCGGGTGTCTTTGAGGCATTGAGGCTTGTATTGATCCTCAATAGAGTCGAAAGCCGCGTAGTCGGCAATAGGCAGTTTTTCCAGTTGTTGGTGTTGCTTGATGGACTGGAAGGAACAATAAGCACAGGGCGCCAGTCAATTGAAAGGGGGTCTTGCCTGGACGTCAGCCTTAGTCTCCATCAGCAGAGCCAGCGATTTATCGGCCTGTTTCTTAAGTCCAAATACCCTATCGTTAATCTCTTTCAAGGTATTGCCACCAAAAGCGTTCAGATCTTTTTCGATGTTTTGTTCAATCTCCTTCACACCCGCAAGCATAGCCTTCCAGTCGTCGGCAACCACGCAATCTCTCAAAAAGCGGAATAGCTTGGAGTATTGGTGGGCGAATCGGATCTGATACCCCAGGATTTGAGAGTAAAGCTCGACGGTCTTGGTTTTGAAAGAGGTATGGAGATCTCGAAGGTGCTGCGACTTGCTACTACGTAAGATTAATTAGTGTCCGTCAGTTATGAAAGAGTGTTTTCCAGGGGTGCTCCAAGCCCACCAAACCTGTTTCTCATAATTCAAGTGACATTCGATATTTAAATCGAGAGCTCAAAGATAAGTTTGGGATCTTTGATGACCTCTGAAATGTCTTGGGAAAGTAATCAGATACCTTTGATCCGGTATTGAATGTGCAGCTATATATTCTTCCAGATAAATATCCTCTCTGACTTTGCACCGGACAAGGAGATCCGAAATATATCCAAGACCTTCCAAAGCGGCCTCTTCCTGTATGACTGGATTCAGAAGTAACTGCGAGGCGGATGTCAGCACCAAAAAGTGGAAAAGTAAATCATTGTATAGAGACTTACAGGGAGGAAGACTAAGACTCCAGCCCATGCTAGAGCAGCATGCGGTTCCGCACTGACTACAGATCCGATGTAGTCCTTGGCCGAGAGAATTGTATGAACAAGCTTGCGGACTTGCTCTTTAACAACAACTTCTTCTCCGCCGACGGTAACCGTAAGGCGAGCATTTTCCACTGCTTTGAGTTTGAGATCAATCAGTTTTTTGATTTGCACTTCCCGGTCCGCGCTTTCGACATCGTCGTCTGTGGGCATTTCTCCTTTGCCCATGAACGTTCGTGTTTTCGATGCATCTGTGGAAGCAGCGTTAGCATATGCCGCATCGACACAAGCTGGAGGTATTCGGGAGAGCTTGAGTAATTGTCTGAGTCATTTAAACCGGAACTCGTATCCAATCCGTCCTGACGTACCCTGTTGATGCGGATCCTGTGATGCCAGCAAGTCCTTCTCGTAAGCAACAATAAGCTTGGTTTCCTTCGTCCGAAGCGCTTTGTAGGCCTCATCCCAGAGACTTTTGGGTCTCAAGTCTTCGGCTGTTGCAGATGGAGAAGTATTGGAAGTGGATTGTGATTGCGCAATATCGTCAGTTCTGTCCACATTGGGGTTCGGGCGTTCTTCTGTAGGCTTTGGTTCCACATGAAAGGCGTCAGCATCTCACCTAAAGTACAGATTCACAGTTACCGCTTACCGTCGTGGCAGCGTTGTCTCCTCTTACGGGAAGCCGTTTGACCCTTACAGCCCGTTCGATCCGTTTCCACAGAGGCATCTCTATACTTTTGTGGAGCAAAGCTCAATGTTCCACCCAGCGACAACTGAGTAGGTCAGTAAGCACCGCTGTTAAGCTCTGTATTACGATCGAGGGTATCCGTAAGGCAAGACCGAAAGTCAGGCTAGATGGCTTGGCGGTGTGTTGATTAATGTGTCCGTCTTTCCTCTGTAGTTTCAGCTTTCACGTCTCGAAAAGCGTAAGGGATCAGTCCGAGTTCGGTGCAAAATGTGAGAGGGGAACAATGCTGGAAGACTTTAAAGTTGTCTGAGAAGCAGTGCAGGACGTGTCACTTCATTACTAGCGCCCGCTTCGCCAGGCAAACTAACATAAATCACCGCATAATTCCCACATTTTCCACAAAATGTATGAACTTCAAAATTACGTAGAACGGACCACAATGCTCGGATTGAAGCAGCGATTGCTGATCTAGAATCACAAATGTATGTAAATGCTGCGACCGCTAGAAAATGGAATCGAGCGCAACTTGCAAAGCGCCATAAAGGTCAAACAAGCACAATTCTCATTCATTGTGCGAAATATTGCAAGGTTGTATGATTGTATGCCCTATTTTTACAAGGCTGGCAGGGCTGTGTGTCGCGCTCCAATGACGTCGAAGGGGTCGGCCCGCCAAAAAAGTCAGGTCAACTCAACCGCTTCAGATCTGCATTGGAGAAAAGTTCCCTCCACAATCGCGCACACAACTTGGTAATCACAATACCTCCGACCGTCCGGTGTCATGGGTGTGGGTCTTCTGGTCTCTATTGATCCTCAAAGGTTGCAGTCAGCCGAAGCTACAGGCCTCACCTTGCAACAAGTCTCATACTTCGGCACCTGTCTCATCCACGCAACTCCGGAGACTGTTGAAGAGAACCTGATCTTCCTTCGACAAAACTTCAAGCAACTCGCCATCTATGTCGATGTCCGGAAACTGAGAGCTTGGGATGAAGTCGTTGGCTTTCTCAACGCCGGCGCAGCCAAAATATTCGTCACCTTCGAACAATTGAAGCATTTGTCACTGGAGCCTACTATTTCACCAAACCGTCTGGTGCTCACAATCTCGCTGGTCAACCCCAAAACTAATATAACGAAGCTCAAGGCCTTCCTCTCCGAGAACACACAGTGGAAGACAACTGAGTGGGCATTCGATGGTGACAAGGGCAAGGATTACGTGGACTCTGTTCTGACCGAGCTGGAGAACTACCCGCCAAGCGTTGACCAAACAATTTATATCACAGTCACGACTGAAGCTGATGGACAAGCATTACTTCACAAATATCCTGGTGATGCGCTTATCATTTCATCCGAGAGGTTGACCTTCGATCCCAACAAGGAGGGAAATCAAAAACTCATTCCGGCGTCACAATTGGTTTTAGCCGGGGCTACCGCGGACAGGAAGACGGGGCTATTTGCTACAGTAGTCACTGATGAACACGGTGTGGCGCTAGGACTCGTGTGGAGCAGCCAAGAGAGCATCGCAGAGACACTGAAGACCGGCACCGGAGTGTACCAGAGTCGGAAGCGTGGACTCTGGTATAAGGGAGCAACAAGTGGAGATACACAAGAGTTGGTCAACATCGGATTCGACTGCGACAAAGACTGCCTTATCTTTAGGGTGAGACAGAAAGGTAGAGGCTTCTGTCATCTGGGTACGGCGTCTTGTTGGGGACCGCACGCCGGACTGTCGCGACTGGAGAAGACGTTGGAGGATCGAAAGCGAGATGCTCCAGAAGGCTCATACACTGCTCGACTTTTCAACGATCCAAAGCTTGTCCAAGCTAAGATAAAAGAAGAGGCGGACGAGCTGTGTGAGGCAACTTCGAAGGAAGATATCGCCTCAGAGGCAGCAGACCTCATTTACTTCGCGCTGACCAGATGCGTTGCAGCAGGTGTAAGTCTAGCAGATATTGAGAAGAACCTCGACCTGAAGAGCCTGAAAGTCAAGAGGAGGAAGGGAGATGCAAAGCCTCAGTATGTCGACGAAAAGGCGCCTCCAGCTAACACGAACAGAACGACGGACGGGTTGAAGAGGCCTGTTGAAGAGGCAATAACAACACAGACCGTTAAGGAAGCTGCTTCAGTCCCGAAATCAGGTGACGATCCTGCGGGCCTGCGGGAGGGTGACCGGATACAAATGAAGCGCTATTCAACTGGCGCCGCCTTCTCCACGGATGTACTCAAGGGGGCATTACAAAGACCTTCCCAAAGGTCGAATGACATGATCATGAACCTAGTCAACCCTATCATCGCCGACGTCCGAGCCAACGGAGACTCTGCCGTTCTCAAGTATACGCACAAATTTGAGAAAGCAACCTCCCTCAAAACCCCTGTCCTGAAAGCACCTTTCCCCCAAAGCCTGATGCAATTACCTCAGGAAACGATATCTGCAATCAACGTTTCATTTGACAATATTCTTCGCTTTCACTCGGCGCAGAAAGAAGAACGACCACTGAGTGTGGAGACCATGCCTGGAGTAGTGTGTTCGCGCTTTTCCCGTCCAATCGAGAAAGTCGGCCTTTATATACCTGGTGGTACAGCTGTTTTACCTTCCACTGCACTCATGCTTGGCGTTCCAGCCATGGCTGCAGGATGCAAGAAAATCATACTTGCCTCACCACCCAGAGCAGACGGATCCATCACGCCCGAGATTGTCTATATCGCCCACAAAGTTGGTGCCGAGGCGATTGTGCTCGCAGGTGGCGCGCAAGCAGTCGCCGCTATGGCGTACGGTACCGAGTCGATCAGCAAAGTAGACAAGATCCTTGGACCTGGCAATCAGTTCGTGACCGCGGCGAAGATGATCGTGAGCAACGACACTACGGCAGGAGTGAGCATTGACATGCCGGCCGGTCCGAGTGAAGTGCTTGTCATTGCCGACAAAACAGCAAATCCTGCGTTCGTTGCATCAGATCTGCTGAGCCAGGCAGAGCACGGCACTGACAGCCAAGTCGTTCTTATTGCCATCGATCTGGAGGAGGAGCAATTGCAGGCCATCGAAGACGAGGTGCACAAACAGGCAAACGCTCTCCCACGCGTCGACATTGTACGAGGGGCAATCGAACATTCCGTGACAATCTCTGTATCCGATGTGAAAGAGGCATTAAAATGGTCTAACTATTACGCACCGGAGCACCTGATTTTGCAGATCGAGGATGCAGCTTCTATATTGCCTGAAATTCAAAACGCAGGATCCGTCTTTATTGGCGCCTGGACACCCGAGAGCGTGGGCGACTATTCTGCTGGTGTCAACCATTCCTTACCAACGTACGGATACGCGCGGCAGTACTCTGGTGTGAATTTGGGTAGCTTTACGAAACACATCACAAGCTCGAATCTGACGCAAGAAGGACTGAAGAATGTAGGGGGAGCAGTCATGGAGTTGGCGAGATGTGAAGGCTTGGACGCACATAGACGGGCTGTAGAGATCAGGCTCGAGAGTATGAATGCAGGAAAAGCATGAGGCATACGGTGAAGTTTCGAAGCAGTAGAATCGGACGGCGTTCCCTTGATATGTATGCTCTTAGCCCAATAGACATCCAGATGCTCACGCATGGCCGATCACGGAGTTTACTTTGTAAATCTGTCTACCGTCCTTGTTAGTCTCTTCACGCCATTGGGCTGCACCTAAAAACATGCATTTGACAAATTGAGGGTTGAAAATGCAGTATAAAACGTTATAACCTAGAGGGCAACCTTATCGCACCATCGAGTCTCAAGACCTGCCCATTCAACATTGGATTTTCCACAATCTCCTTGACCAATCTCGCAAACTCGTCCCCCCTGCCCATCCTAGTCGGATACTCAATCATGTTGGAGTTAAAGCCTGCTCGACCTGCGACTCCGCCTCCTTTCTTTTTGCTCTCTACGCCCTCATCCTTCTTCTTCTTCTCCTGGTCCTGCTTCTTCGGGGGTTTCGTCATGCCCGTCTCAAAGAGTCCAGGTGCGATACCCATCACCCTTATTCCGGCAGTCCGGCCCACCTCTCTCGCCAATGGCAGTACCATACTGGCGACTGCACCCTTACTGGCACTATATGCGAGCTGTCCAACTTGGCCTTCATATGCCGCCACCGAGCTCACGACCACTACTACGCCGCGCTCGCCGTCATCGCCTTCCGGCTCGTTTTGAGCGAGATACGGTAGTGTTTGGCGGATGAGGTCGACGGTGCCGCGGAGGTTGATGGCTAGGACGCGGTCGAAGAGCGCCATGTCCATCATCTTCACTTTCGAAGGATCATCGCTCGCGGAGGCAGGTTGGCGGGGTAGGGCGAGGGCGGGAGAGCCGATGCCGGCGCTGCAGATGACACCGGCGAGAGGCTTGGAGGTTGCTTTAATCCAGGTCAGGGTGGCGGAGAGGGCAGAGGATATTGACGGGGTGGAGGAGACATTTGTAGAGGTGAAGAGTGTGCGGGCGGGATCTGAGAGGGCAGAGGATGATGAGGATTGTGGAGGTGGATTGAGGTCGAGGATGGAGACGTTTGCGTTTTGGGAGAGCAGGAGCAGGGCAGTTGCGAGACCGAGGCCGCTGGACTATATACACCATATATTTAGCGACGATTCCTGAAACTATTCAAAACTTAGACACTGCGAAGAGATGGCTAGCGCCAATGACAGCGGATTGTTGTCGAAGTTGCCATTTGCAGCGAGCACTTGAATTGGAGAATGGTGTGCATCCAGTAGTTTCAGAACGGCATTGGGTAAATACACAGCGCTCGTCTTCCGCTTAGCTCGTCAAAATCGTGGAAATAACACCCCAAGCGAATTCGGGGCGAGATTGATTTCACGAAAGAGTCGAAAAGCCAAGCCTAATTACGCATCGCGAGGGAGACTCACACCGCCTGAGATGATGAAAGTACGATCTTGGATCTTCATTTTTGTGAGAATGATGGGGTGGGAGAGGAAACAAATGCTTGATTGATGCTGTGGTCAGTCTATAGTAAGTTAAAGTGCGCGGTGCATGTGCATTGGAGACGGAGTCAGCCGAGGCTCGAGGCTTCTCCCAAGTGCTACAATTGCCTCCCCACCCGTGCCTGTCTACCGAATAAGCACGTGATTCGATCTGCTGGTCAGGGAGCTCTTCAGCGCTCAAGCTTCGCGACACAGCCCCTGAGAGTTCAAAAATAACAGGGAAGACATTCCAGGCACGAGAATGCGGACTTTGAGATCTTCACAGCCTCGTTTCGGAACTCAGGCGTCCCCAAAGTTAAGCCTTATCCGGCCCCTCCTTTCCTATTTTGGGTCCCCAATCTGCGAGACGGACTTTGGATTTGAATCCATCCTGGCCTTTTCCCTTCATTGGTCCAAGGACAAAACATCGCTAGTCATAATGCTCTTGTTGTCTTGGTAGCAAGATCGCCGTCCGGCTGGCCTCGTCGTCCGCTGTACTTTCGGGATAAGTTCTTAAAAGACGTTAAAGGCAACACTGTCGTTTTCCAACCTCTTTGCTGTTGTGTACGCACTTTGGTTCATTCATCACAGCAACCTCTTCTGCGGAGAGTGATTGTCTATCCATTCCTAGCTGTGCTCTCTACGCCTCAGGCAGTTTGTCCCTTGCTATTTGCTCCAAGACGGCATTTTAATCATCGCTCTCCGTCACGCTTGTTTGATGCCGGCCCTCTTAATGGCATCTGTAGGCATGAATCGCTTACTCTGCTTTGTTCTTCTCGCTACTACTGTCCTTTCCCAAGATTTTCATCAGATACCATGGATCGAGTCAGTAGTTAGTTCTGCCACTTCCCAGTTCACCCCATATTTTACCTACCACGGCCCGACTGGGTCGGCCCCAGTTCCAACAAGCACGCTACACCCAATCCCGAGTCCTACAGCCAGTGCTTGCTCTTATTGGATGGAGGAGATTGAACATCAAGGCATTGCAGCATTCAATCCTGACACCTCCTACAACGTGTTCCGCAATGTCAAGGATTATGGTGCGAAAGGCGATGGCGTCACCGACGATACTGGTTTGTTTGACTTGGATATATTTGTCCACTCTTGCTAATAGTTGGTAGCTGCCATTAATCGAGCAATTAGCGACGGCGGCAGATGTGCCCCGGGAAGCTGCGCATCTAGCACAATATCTCCCGCAGTAGTGTACTTTCCGACAGGGACATACTTGATCAGCTCTTCTATAATCGACTACTATTACACTCAAATCATTGGCAATCCTAACTGTATCCCGACACTAAAGGCGACCGCCAATTTCACGGGATTCGGGCTTATTGACGGCGACCAATACGGTGCGAATGGACTTGCCTATGGCTCGACGAATGTTTTCTGGAGGCAAGTCCGGAATTTCTACCTGGATATGACAGGAATACCTGCAAACTTAAGCGCGACTGGTATACATTGGCCTACGGCTCAAGCTACCAGCCTACAGAATCTAGTCTTCTACATGAGCGATGCATCAGGCACGCAGCATCAGGGTATATTCATTGAGAGCGGCTCTGGTGGCTTCATCAACGATCTGACCTTCTATGGCGGCCTTTACGGAGGTAATTTCGGTAACCAGCAATTTACCATGCGCAACTTGACATTTTACAACACCGCCACTGCCATAAATCAACTCTGGGATTGGGGCTGGACATACCAAGGCATTTCAATCAACAACTGCTCTGTGGGATTGAACATGTCATCAGGAGGTCCCACGGATCAAAGCGTTGGTTCGATCACATTCATTGATTCGTCAATCAGTGATACTCCGATTGGTATTATCACGGCTCACTCCCCGTCACAGCCTTCTAAAATGACGAACGGCAGCTTGATCTTGGAAAATGTTGCACTTAACAACGTGCCCGTTGCAGTACAAGGCCCCGGCAATACTGTAGCTCTAGCTGGAACCACTGGCGCCATCACCATTTCAGCATGGGGTCAGGGCCATTCATATACTCCAAACGGACCTGTCGTTTTTGAAGGCCCTATCGTGCCAAACTCGAGACCCGCTTCACTCCTGAGTGGTAACGGTTATTACTACCGCTCTAAGCCTCAGTACGAGTCTGTACCTGTTTCTCAATTCTTGAGCGCAAGAAGTGCTGGAGCCCGCGGTGACGGTGTGACTGACGACACAGCGGCGTTGCAGAGCGCCATTTCCAAAGCGGCCACCTCCAACATGGTCCTTTTCGTCGATGCGGGTACCTATAAAGTCACGTCAACGCTGAACGTCCCGGGAAACGCGAAAATCGTTGGCGAAAGTTACTCAGTCATCATGGGCAGTGGAGCATATTTCTCGAACATGAATAGCCCACAGCCAATTGTCAAGATTGGCCAACCTGGTGATGTTGGCTATATCGAATGGTCTGATATGATCGTAAGCACTCAAGGTGCGACTTCTGGAGCGGTACTGATAGAGTGGAACCTTTCTTCTGGTAGTCAATCAGGACCTCCTTCAAGCACTTGGACTAGCCCACCGTCAAGAAAGCCCACTGGTGCGGGATCACGCAGATGGCCTACTTCTCCGTCATACGGGTCGACTGGCCAGCCCTCTGGGATGTGGGACGTCCATGCACGCATTGGTGGTTTCGCCGGCTCAAATCTCCAACTCGCCAACTGCCCAACCACTCCCCAAATCACCGTGACACCCGGCCTCATCAACAACGCCTGCATCGCCGCCTTCATGACCATGCACATCACCCCGTCCGCGTCAAATCTCTACCTTGAGAACGTCTGGCTCTGGACAGCCGACCACGATGTCGAGGACCCAAACCTCACCCAAATCACCATCTACAACGGCCGCGGCCTATACATCGAAGCCACCTCGGGCCCCATCTGGCTCGTCGGCACGGCCGTCGAACACCACACCCTTTACCAGTACCAATTCGCCAACACCCAAACCGTCTACATGGGCCAGATCCAAACCGAGACCGCCTACTACCAACCCAACCCACCCGCCTACCTCCCCTTCCCCGCCGTGCCCAGCATCCACGACCCGGACTACACCGCCATCTGCTCCAACTCCACCGCAACCAACTGCGACGGCTACGGCCTGCGTATCCTCAATTCCTCATCCATCTTGACTTACGGCGCGGGCCTCTACAGCTTCTTCGACAACTACAACACGTCCTGCTCCGCACAGGGTAACGGCGAGACGTGCCAGCCGCGTATCCTCAGCCTCGAGGGCACACTGTCCAATGTCGACATCTACAATCTCAACACGGTGGGCGCGACCAGTATGATCAATAGAGACGGTGTCAGTCTGGCGAGTTTCGCGGATAATGTCAGTGGGTTTGAGGATACGATTGCGTTGATCAGGACTGGGTGATGTGGGTATATAAACGCGTTAGATTGGGGTCCTTTTTGGGGTATTTTACTGGCTGAGATGCGACACGCAATGGAAACGGCTTTATGAATATGTGGCCATAAAAAGGAATCTGATAGTATATCTCTCTGTATATGATGTTTTGAATCTCAAGCCGGAAGATGTACTGCTTCTGTTACCGGCACTTCGTATACCACAGGTTGGTACGATCAGATGGTTGACGAGCCAATTCCAACTTGAGTCCCCCCGATGGTTCGCCGAAATGAGATACGCTAAAACGACGCGCATCTATAGTAGTGTGCTAACCGCCAGGCTTGTTTCCGACCATGTCCACTTCATGAAGACGACGTGCTCTTTCCAAGGATGGTGCAGAAGGGCAATTGAGGTAGTGCTGTAACTGGCAGCGTGCTACGAAGGTTGACATCAAGCGTGCTTTCAGCTAATTTAATCTAGTAACATCCAGCCACGAAGAGCTGCTAAAAAGGAAGACCAACTTTGCTTCCCGAATTGATTGAGTAGTTTGCCGTTGCAGCTATATACATAGCAGAACATGATCGCGGCCGCGCAGGCTGAATAAGTCGTGTGCAAACAAAAACGCTGTCAAACCGAACATCAGTCTAGGGTATATATTGCTTCGGTGGAAAAAATTCCCTCGCCGGGGCCCCCTATCTTTGGAAATCAATAAACACATAAATCAACAATGTTATCGATGGCGATTCGATTTGTGCGCAAGCGGAGAAGCAGGCGCCAGCGCCGCAGCTCTTGAGGGCTCTCGTATTCGGCCATGCCGCATTGGCGTTTGCGCACAGTAGACGCAGATGTATACTGCGGGGATTTGTCTGGCATCAATGCCAACACAATTGGTATGCAGCCATTTGGAACACGATTCACTGTCGATAGTCAGTCGAGAAGCATCCTTAACAGTAGACATGCACAACGTACCATTGAATCATATACTGGCCGTTGGGAGAGGGAGAATTACAGATACACCGTGTACTGTTGTTACTCGCGTAGCTTTCTCTATCCGTGCTGGGTGTTGCAAGGTCGGGGTCAGTGATTGTTGTTGGCGACACATTGAAAACCCCGTATCTGTTTTCCTGTACCGGAGGGGAGGAGTGAAATTCTGCAGGAGGTCCAGATTGTCGCTTTATGAGACCTGCTTGGATAGATGTAGATCGTGGTCGGTCTTTGAGAACGGCGCGGAGGGCATGCTGCGCATCTCCCCTTTCATCGTCCGAGTCGTCGTCGTCGCCGTCGTCGTCGGGAAAGTTCCTGTCGATGTGATTTGTTTTGGCGAGACTGTGCCTGGGCTGGGTGGCTTGAGGTTGGGTAGTTCTCATGAGGGCATGGTCTATCCGGCTCGATCGAGGTCTAACGCTGCCGAAGTTCGAGCTGGTGCGGGATGAATGATAGGTGGAGTTGGACGAGGTCATGGTTGAAGAGTAGGAGCTGTTTTTGGAATGATTTCTAGGTTCAGATTGGGATTTCGCATAAGACTGATGTAGGGGATCATCTTCTTGATAAGCAAAGGAGTTGCCTTGGCCCCGCGCCATGTCGAAGTCTGCAACACCGAACGAGTCGGCATCACTATCAGCAGAGTCATCATCCGAATTCATATGACTATCGACCGTTTCAGGCACTGTAGTGACTAGTGTCTTAGCACGGCCATCTTTGTCAATGGTAAAGGTCAGGGAAGTGCGTTGCCTGGAACCAGGACGATCAGACGATGATTGCAAAGAAGTCCGCGAGAGGCGCTTGAGGGGGGAGGAGCGACCACCTCTCGAGAGTCGCCTTGTTACACCATCAGCCACAGATACAGGCTCAGCAAAAGAGACTTGGCTCTGCTGGCGAAGGTGGAAAGTGTTCCCTCCAGCGCCAGAATCGGTCAGGCTTCTTTTAAGACCAGGTCGACCTTCAACGTTTGGAGACGCAGGCCGCCTCAGACTGTTTGAAGATTGTAAGGGACCAGAAAATCGCTGAGGCTTGGCTTTCTTAGCACGCTCGATTTCCTCTTCTCGTTTCGACTCTTCGATCTGGTGATGGTATGGCTGCAGTTCAACCCGCGTGACCGGGTTAGTCGAGTTAAAAGACTGGGGCGGTGGTCCAAAACGTCGGGCGGGCGAGCTCAGAAAGAGACTTGGATCTTCAGCTACAAGAAGGGGTGGCCGAGGCGACGCAGTAAAAGAAGCAGGAAACGTTGCATCATTGAAATAGGGCGATGTGGGTACGGTGGCTTGTGAAGGTTGCGAAGACGGTAGGTCGTACGCTGTATCTGGTATAATGTTTGTGTTTTCAAATCCATGACTCATAGCTGGTGACGGAATAAAGGGCGGCATAAAGTCATTCTGGGAAACTCCGAAAGAGTCTTGATATACTGGTGAAACGGTATTCCCATTGGCGTTGGCAGAGTTGGGGTCCCAAAACAGACGTTGCTGAGGATACGCTGGTGCTGACGCCGGGCCGGAGAACTGAGGTTGGAACAGGTCTGGTGAGAATTGCAGAGCCGGAAAGAGCTGGGGAGATGCCTGCGTTATACGATTTGGAGTCTCTGGAGGGCCCATATTCGAAAGTCTCGAATTCGAGTTTCGCCTAGGGTCTGCCATGGTCGAGACCGACAGCGTTCTGGCCTGGGCACCTGCTCCTTGTCGTTTCGAATTGCCGGATGGAGGTGGAGTCTGTATCCAACCTGGGAGTTCACTGCCCTCACTTATTCTTCCGGCCAAAATGCTATCATCCGTCTTCAGTGATGTTGCTCCAACAATTGAATCCCGCTCCACGGACGAGGAAAGCTGCCGTGATGACTCAACTGGTGGCAAGGCTAGAAGTGGATTCTGAAAGAGATGATGTACATGAGAAGCGAGTTTATTGTCGATGTCTTGTTTTGATAAACTCTTCTCGTCTTTATACTTTCCGCCACCAGCACGTCTGGCTGGATTCAAGCGCTGCAGGCTTCCAGCCTGAGGATCAGGAGTAAGCCGAGGTCTCTCAGGGTCATGGAAGCTCGATTCGATTTGGGAAGTTTGGAAGAAGGACTTGTCATAGGTAGCAAACGTTGGAGTTCTGACAGGAGTGGGAGGCTCGTCATTCGAAATTCGGTAACTGAAAAGGGTAATCCCATCGTTAGTCTCCTGTGTACAATGCAGACATACCCACAACGAGAATTCTCGTTACAATCGAGCGGGGGCTGGATGGGAAGGTCCACGAGGACCATGTTCCTGGAAATCATACATGGTATTTGAAAAGGCCCAGTTCATATCAAGGCCGGAAAATGTTCCTCCACTTCGATGTTTCTTCAGAACCAACAAGCAATTCTTCAAAGTATATTTAGACTTGATCGGGGAGGTCGGCCGCTCGGCGCAACAATTAGGGCCTTTTTGAAGTAGGCACCAACAAGTCTGCCTGGCACTGTGGCAAGAATCGTAACAGTAGTCTGCTCCTACTTTTTCCTGGCTCGCCTTTTTGGAGAGGTTCGTCGAAGCAGAGGGGTAGCGGCGCTCGCAGGTAGGGCTAGTCGGGGGTTCGGAATGCAGGAATGTGAACTCGTTCGGAAACTTCAACGAAGGTCTTCAGTTATGCGATGAAGCATCTAGAGCTGGAGATGCTAACGGTAGAAGTCGTCTGGAGATCTCACGGCGTCCGCCCGTACAAGGAAGGTATCGACTTCATGTCAGCGTCTAAGCCTGCAGCGCAGGCGATAGAGGGTCACCGCTGGTGTGTGGGGTGGACGCAGTCAATTGGTAGGACAATCTAGAGGAGCGCTGAGAAGCTTGCATGGCAAAAACAAGGACAGGGTTCAATGGAAAGCGGATCAGGTAGATTGAAAGAGGCTACCGAGTACGAATGTGCCGTGTGCCTTCTGCGGGCATAGCTGTACGAGCATTGGCCAGTTAAACGGAAAGTCAAAATCAGCCCGGATATGAGGGAGCATCATCTCCAACGGAGCCTAAGCCAATCTCCCCGCGCTACTAAATTATTTGTCCCTGCCATGCCATGCCGGCTGGACCCTGGAGGACAACAAGGTCTCGGCTTCGGATGGAACGAGGAAACGGAGAATGCATTTGAAGCAGCTGGCTATTCCCCAAATCTGGCGAAGTGACCTCGCTACCCCTAAAACATATGGTCGTGTGCTCAATGTGACGGCTCTAAGAAAAAGATGAATCAGGGCATCTGAAGGCCCCGCCCACCAAAAAAGGGGCCGGAAAGCCGTTACCGACGATCCTCGGCTCCATGTGTTTTGTGGGGTCTAAGGTTGTGCAATTATGGCCATCTTTTTTAGCATGAACCATTGATTTTCATGCTGGACCTGCAGCAGTTGTGGATGTTGTGGATGGCGCCAGGTACCTGCACCATTGCAACCCCACCAATGCAAGTAAGTTTTTAAGTTGTTGCTGGGCCACAAACGACAGCTTCTTCACCTCAACAATCTGCAAGCGCAGGCATCTCGGAAAATAAAACCCTTTAACCAGCAACTTGTCATTCATCCCGGTTGTTGCCTCCTTGCAAAAGTCCGACGTGCCAGACCATTGTGCAGATTAGTACATGCCTAACAAGAATATTTCTGATCAATAAAAAGCATGCAGACATCCACTTCCAAAACTAGCTCATATTCTTTGGATCCATGAGCTACCCCGAACACGTCGTCGCATCATCTCTCTCGTCTGCTATGTCGGCCCAAGCCAAGAACAAGCCCCTCCAAAACGCCTTGCGATATGAAGATAGAATCCGTCAACCCACCTAAGCTCCAGGTTGAAGAGCCTTAACACCCCCCAAAGATTACAAGTAAATCGGGGCACCTACCGCTTTGGGCGATATAAAAACCCTTCGCCGCCCTCACCCTCCGCCTCGCGCGAGCCAGGTGAGCCATCACCCATGCTCACCTATCCTCCACCTCCCTCACCCACCGCCGTCCGCTCGACCAATCAACTCCGGCTGCGCGGGTCCATTTCTGGCCCCTGGTCAGCGCGGCCGAAATGGGCTCCCACGGCGGTGTCGTTTTCTGGTTGCAACGCATAGGATGGTAGGTTGACTCGAATTATAACCTCTGAGCGCTCTCTCCCACCTTCCCGTCCATGTCTCTCTTTTCCCTCTTCGCGATGGCACTACGGAGGTCATTGTCAAGCTCGTGCAACGCTGGGCCAAGAATAACAAAGACCCGGAAAAATCAGTGTACGCCCTTGCTATCCTCATTGCCCTTCGATCTCAGACTGACACTGGAACAGGCTCGAGGTTCCAGCTTACGAACACGGCAAACTGAGATTCGATATAACCGCGTTCGCGGTGTTCGCTGGGATCAGCTCACCGGCAAGCGAGCCGCAACTCGAGCTGCGGATGCATCCTTCAAAGCTAGACCTACCCGTCCTGAGAACAGTTACGAGGCACGGAGGCCTCTCCGATAGATTGCTAGATGACTCAACCTTCAGATACTATTTCCAGCGCACCGTTCTTAACGATGGATACTATGGGGAACTCACCATTCATGCCTTGCGGCGTGCTGTCGAGAATGAGGTCGACAGTGAGGTTCCCTGACCATCCTATTTTACTCCCAGTTTTAAATGCTAACCTTTGCCCCTTTTTCTTCGCTGAGCAGAACGAGCCACCTCCAGAGAACGAAATAAGATTCTCGGCCATGCCTCATCTGATGTGGGCGACCGCGACTACCTCTCAAGCATCACCTCTATTGACGTACAGACTGCCTTCCTTCGGGAAAAGCCACGTACTGATCACATTGCGAAACTTCGAAGCGTTAGTACCAAACGGGCCCCAGGCCTTCCACAGGCATTACCTGCAAAAAAAAAAGGTTAACATCTTGAACGACCCGACGGCTGTTAAGTTATACCGGGACCTGTGTCAGCTTCGGGAACATGGAGCGACCGAAAATAATGTACAATCTCTTGCGACGGGGTGTATCGCTCTTGGCTATGCCTGAAATGACTGGAATCGTTATTTCTTCCCTCCAAGCATGTGCGCTGATCTGTTTAAAGTCCGTGGATGGCTCTAACTTCCTTCAGGCTTCACCTATTTCTCTTTTCTCTTGTCAGCAGGCTAAGTTTGGCACGAGTCGTCATGACAAATCTGCTTGAGTCTTCCGACGTCCTCTAGTCCTTCTACGTTGCAGAATTGCTAGCTACTCTCGCTTCCACCCCCAAACTCCGGAGGCATGTCTCAGTCAAAAAGAGCTTCTCATGCTTGAGATAAACTATCTTCGTGTGTCTTAAAAGCCTTTCAGGGGTTAAAAATGTACTTGGGAATTACGCCATTCGGTTTCGCGACCCCCCTGACCGCGCTCTACCGCCTGCCGCGTCCGGTATGGCGATCTCATCTGCCAGCCCGGCCCTTCGCCAGGTATAAACATGCACTCGTCCCCCGCCGCTTTTCCAACAATTCTCTCCCTTCCTTTTGTTTTGTTCCTTTCCCCTCTTTACCTTCCTCTACCGCCCCCTCGTGCCTGAAGCCGCGTCGAGCTCCATTTACTCCTTGCCGGTCCCCCGGTCCCCCCGAACCAATACGACGCGGCCAGTGGGAAAAAATGTCGCAGCGCGACGACTAACTCTTATTCGCTCGACGCCTCGGCAGCATTGTCTCATCGAGCGTCTGACCTGTGCGTCGACCCCTGATAATGACGCCGATGAAGCGGCCGGCGTTCCAGCAGGTCGCCGGCGACTTGGTCATGCGACGGCCTCAGATGCAGGACTCCTCCTCTTCAAGCTTCGTCCCAATCCATCCCACCTTCTATCTCCACCATGGTCGACCAAGACCGCGTCAGCACGCTGACTAGCTACATCACCAGAGCGTCACCACTACGTCGTCCTGTTGCCGATCTCCACCGTGGCTGGGTTTGGTCAAGGAGTGGTTGGGTCTAGGCACAGATTTCGCTGCGACTAGGCCAATGGAGAAAAATGCCGCACGCTCAGCCCGTGCCCCCCTCAAGAATGACGCAGCGGTTGACGAGAGCAGGCTCAAAATAGCCACTAACGTGGCTGGCATGCTTAGGTCATCTGAAGCCCCAGCAAAAACGAGCCGTTCATTTTCATTGGCGAGAATGGAGATTTGACGGCGCTCAGCGTGGGACCCGGTCCAGCTAAGAGCGCGATGGGACCAATAGAGAAGATTGCAGAAGCCGAACCACCGCCCTCGTAGCCTCTCTCTGCCGCATAAACAGCGGCGTCCGACTCTCATCGTCTCTAGAGTCTGGGTCGACGTCGACCAGTAGCCGAACCACCGCTTCGTGACCTCTCTCTGCCGCTAACGAGAGCGGCGTCTGATCGTCTCTATCCTTCGAGTCGGCCTCGACGTTGTCCCGCTCTACCAGCAGCCGAACCACCGCCTCGTGGCCTTTTCAAGTTGAGTGATTAAAGAGCGATACGAATCACCATTCGATCTCTGCGGAAAGTTCCCGCATTCGGCGATTTAAGAGCGCCGCCAATCAAACATCCCTCACAAAACGGGTAATGGCCTAGGGGAACAGAGAAGATCCTGGGACCGGTTAGAAGACGCGCTCCAAGTAGTCGTGTCTGCCAAGCTTCGCCAAGGCCTCCCCGGTGGCTTCCCTGTCGCCTGTCATGTTCGTGACAAGCGGAAACAAAAGAGATGATCGTCGGTGGATTTATGGGTATTGTGATAGTCCTCTCTTTGGGTGGTCCTAGTGTAGGATTCGAGCCTGTCTCCTAGCGCCCTGAAGCGTCCACGGTACCTTACTTCGTTGTTCAAGCTTACCCTAATTCCAATAGCAATTCCATAATGATCATGTCAGACGAATATAGGGTCAGAGATTCTTGCGAGCATTCTATCCCGTCAGATCGATTCTCTACCATAAAGATTGAGCAGAGTGCAGGTGTATCCCGTTGCCTCACCCAACTTCGATTACGACCCCTCTGCCTCCCCCCGGGGATCTTCAATAGAAGCCCCGCTTCCTTAGTCGCAGATTTTTGTGCTTAGTTACCGTGGCATTTTGAAGGCCGCCATGCATGAGGTGGTTGATCGATTCTGGCCACTGAACGTATACGTTTAGTAGAATGGTTGATAGCATGTCCAAAGGTTCTCATCACTATAGGTATAGCTATTCCCGGGCTGGCTAATGTCTACTTAACCATGCTCTCGCGCTTCCTCTTCTGGCGTCGCTCGGTCCATCCAAGGCTCGGCGCCGCTGCTGAGGCCAGCACTTGCCAGGCAAGGTCTTCCAGGGATAGTATAACTATTGTTGAAGCTCTAGGGGGTGAAGCTAGACCCCCGGGCGTGGACGCTCGGGGTACCTCCATAGTCGGAGACAAGATTATTTCTCTCCAATTCCAGTTACAGTCGCGGATTTCCGCCACAGCAGCCTCGTTTGCGAGGATGAGGCTCTTCATCTCCAGCCGCTCTTGGGCGAGGAGAGACGCACGAAGCTTGGGGGTCTTTGGAGGCTGCTTGGCTGCCACTTTAGGCAGAGGTCCCGATTAGCAGATAGTTTCACAGTGATAGTAATCAAACTCATTTGAAAACTTTCCCGTTTGGCCGTGATATTCTCCGCAAAGTTCAACACACTCAGCATAACCAGTAGGCTTGTCTTCAAGCTCTCCAGGTTACGCCTCAATGTATCCATCTTGGCCTTGCAGAAGAAGTACAGCAGCCGCTGCGCAAAAGGGACAATTACCTTCTCCGCTTCTGCCGCCACCATATCATCCTGCCCCATCCGCACCAGCTTCTTTGTATTAGTGCTCTTCGCGACCACAGCATCCAGCTCCTCAAACAAAGCTCTTACATTCCTCCACTATCTGCGCACTCGTCTCGAAGGCACTGGCAGAGATACAGTTGGTTTGATGGCCCCCGTTCGAGCGTCACGGCGAGAAGCTTCAGAACTTGCGAGAACAATGAGATGTCCTTTGGTTGTGCATAAGATTTCCTTGTCGACGCTGCGGACGGCTTCCGCGAACGAGAAGAGCGTGATGGAGAGTTTGAAGCCGACGTTCACCATGTCGAGGATAGCTGCAACTTCAGCCATTTAAAGAGTGAGCATCCTTCCTGTTCGCAATCATAGTGGGCAGAAGATATCGAGCCGCGGCTGGACACCCTGCAAGTACGGCTGCGGCTGCGGGGTAAGAATGAGGCTCAGATCTCGAGAGCGGGGTTCTCACATCAGGTGATACCCCGAGGAACTTTGGGAGCAGATCTTCTTAATCCAGGCCTTCTGTGGGTTCTCCTCTTCTTCAACCGTGGCAACTTCATTCTGCTTATATTCCTTCTACCAAAGCGTTCGCACCCTCTTGACTGCTTTGTCAATGTCATTCTATTTCCAGTTACTTCATCGGAATTGGAGAGATAGCCTTTGCGGAGGACCGGGTGGAGAAGGATCGCGACGGCGTAGACAGCGTAAGGGGGTCTGTCTTCGCATACTACTTGTCAAACTTATTCTAGGAAGTGATGATGTGCGTGGAGAGGACCTTATTATGGCTATTCTCCGCTGACGCCTTCTGAAAATGCCAAACGAGGTAATCCACGCGGTATGTATCGACGCTCACTTTGTTCTGCTTCGTGAAGGATTTGCATTAGTTGCCCTCTGGCGGCGGACTTTCTTAGATACGGATCGGAAAAGCATGTGGATTGAATTCTCGTGGCCTATTTCCCACGACCTGTAACACAATGGAAGAGAGTACTTCTAGGTACATGTTCCGCAACGGCTTTCATTTACCCACGCAATCGACCCATAGGGCGTGGATTACAGGACTTTTCATTCGCTCAGCCGTACAGAGCCTCAGTAATGTTCAGGTTGTAATGCATCGTATTCCCCCTGATGGCTGCCTCAAAATATGGAATATGCTCGCCAGCACTATTGATGCAGTTGTTCCCGACAATATCGAGGTGTAAGATGAAATCATGGCCAACGAACCCAAGAGCCTTCGTGGTATTGACGTAGCTGCGCATATCAAAGGAGTTGTTTCCTGGCTTAAGAACAAGATCTTGGATCAACGAGTAGCCAAGGTACGTGCCATTAGCCGAGAGATTCATGGTCACATTTCCCATTTCGAGGCTTATGACAGAGGGATTAGGGATCGAGACTGTGCCGATCAGAGTTGCTCCGTCTGGCTCTGGGGGAATCTTGATGTGCGCATAGGTAACGTTAAAGCCAGCGAGCTTGTTCAACCCTAGAGCAATGTAAGCTAAGTAATAACGGCCAATTTTCCTGTTTCTTACCTTTCATAGTCACTACCTTGTTGTAGTCAACATCATACTTCGGCAGGCCGCTTAATTTTACCGCCGTTTTGCCTCGTAGGGCTAATCTGAATTCGTCGCTATTGAAAACCAGCTTGTTGTAGGCAATGAACTGGTCCATATTGGTGATGAATACTTCTTGGTCCACGCTTACAGGGAACTCGGCTTCCACATGAACCTCAGGGATAGTGATATCAGCGAAGGGTATGATGTTCGGCTCGGTGGCTTCCAGGAAAAGAGAGGCGTTGAAAGCTTCGAGGTCAGGATGGTGGCTGCTGTGGCTAACAACATTCGTATTGAGCGATAGATAGAAAGAATCTGGTGTCGGATGAGAAACGCCCTGGTACGCTACCTCGAGGGTGGCCAGGTTCAATTCCCCTTGGGCCTTCTGCTGGCCACCGACATAGACTCTGCGGCAGGTTAGTGGCTGGCTCGGTTGGATCCTGGTTCGTATGGCACAGTTGTTGCGATGTGCGACAAATACATACAGAGGTAGATTAACAGCCAGCGCGACGCTGGCCACGACCAAGAAGTCAAGCCACCAGAATCTCCTGCAATGACGCTTAACCTTAGTGACCCAAGTCGTTTTCTCTGCTCCATTATAACTCGCGGTCTCGGTCTGCGTCACAGAGCCCTTATCATGCGTAGCATTTGAATCCATCTTCCCGAAGCCCAGTTTTGGTTGTAGGTCGAAGCGTGAATTCTGCTATGTGCGGACAGTTGGACCTATTTGAACCACAGGGCGGATGCCGGATACGTCGCTTGTTTGTGGAGTTGGAGAAGCTTAACTCAACGAGAGGAAGGGCTTCTTGAAGCACATACTGTACGAGTTGACAACAGCCCCTAGGGATTTGCGGCGCCTCCTGTGGGTCCTTCACCGTAGAGGAAGGCTCTCAAGTTCAGGAGGCGGAGTGACGTTAGTGCCGGGTGGGGGGATAGAGAGATATCAAAAGGCTGGCCGTAGAACGTGGAGGGGAGATATATAATGGAACGGGGTGGGAAGGCTTCAGAACATGTCATAGAATGCTGTAGGATTGTTGTATGAGCTCTCTGCCCTATCTAGGCTAGGCCAATTACCATTTGGTTTCACCACAGAACAAGGCAGGGATCAATGATAAATGGTCAACGATAAATGGTCAACTCTGCTGGAACAAACCTGAGCTTTAGCCAACCCGATCCGGCTGACCGGACCGAGGCAAAATAGGTAGTAGGAGAGGGGAAGCACATGTGAAAATGCGAAACAATCGCTGGCATCGGTCCAATCGCCGCCACGTAGGAAGCAACACTGCGAATGCAACGCAGTAAACCTCAGTAAATGAGTTCGGACTGTATGAGAGGCTTTTGACTGTGCTCATAGATGGTTTGAATAGCAAGAGACTTTGAAGGGAAATATTTCGGTATGAAACATTGAGGTATCTGCCATCCTGGTAATTATCAAGTAAGAGAAAGGGTTGGCAGGGAAGGGTTCTCCGCAACTCCGGAAAAGCCATGGAATATCATCTTGGTCCATGCTTCGGGCCAGAGCCATCGGTGGGCGCTCCGAAAATAGTAAGGACGATATCTAGGCACCATTGAGATGGCCCCACATAACTGAGATATTTACTAGTGTACGACGCCTTTGACGCAAGGAAACCATGTATGTCGATCTCGTCCTAGTCAATTGTTGACGTACAGGGACTTGGAACATCCGATTGCAAGCGTGCATTAGTAATAGGCCAGCGAAAGTCTCTTACACTAAACGGTACGAGAGAAATGGCTTGTTGGATTGTTCTCCTCAGCAACTGAATCAGCGAGCTGAAGTAGCTAGAGAAGAAAGATGCAGGGCCTAGAGAAACGTAGTGGCCAGAGAAATGTGGTTCTAATCGTCATAGCCATTGACTTCCAGATTGGGAATTTCTGGACGTCGTAACCATTGACCTCCTGGTTGTGACGAGAAATGCCAGAGAAATGTAATGGCCAGAGAAGGGGTTTGTGAACAAGTATGAAAGGAAGTATCTGGAGAAAGTGCGCAAAGTAGTTGGACCGGGTAGTGCTGGAGGCGCTAGAGAGGTAGTCACTGGAGAATGGTAGGCGCTGGAGAACAGCAATCGCTGGAGAACGGTAGGCGCTGGAGAATGGTAGGCGCTGGAGAATGGAAGGCGCTGGAGAAGGAAAGGCGCTGGAATACGAGGCGCTGGAATACGAGGCGCTGGAATACGAGGCGCTGAAATGGTAGGCGCGGGAGAATTGGGATGCGCTGGAGAATGGGAGGAGCTGGAGAACGGGAGGCGCTGGAGAATGGGAGGAGCTGGAGAATTGGAGGCGCTGGAGAATGGTAGTCGCTGGAGAGAATGGTAGTCGCTGGAGAAATGGGAGGCGCTGGAGAAATGGGAGGCGCTGGAGAATGGTAGTCGATGGAGAATGGTAGTCGATGGAGAATGGCAGGCGCTGGAGAATGGAAAGCGCTGGAGAATTGAGGTAAATAGGCCAGAAAAGGGGCAGCTAGTAGCCTTGGCAGTTGTGGGCGTTGCCTCAGGCTTTGCCGGAGGCTCCAGCGGGCGTCAGCCTGTCGCAATAGGAGGATTGGAAGCTACATAAGCATTTTGCTGTACCAAGGACTTAGGGAATGCATAAGGATTCCACAGCGCCTTGCAAATCAATTTAGAAGTTTATCCTTCATCTTTCGCTTCAGATTCTACGGAACTGGTGTATTACGATTCGCTATCCTAAATCTTGTACCTGGATCCTCCCTCTTGTAGTCATTTTCCCGCTTAAACCGTTTTTCTTTTGTCAATTAATGGCTTATAGGGTCTTGTATGAATCTGAAGAGCGAACCTTACTTTGAGTCTTTAGCGGAGCCAACCAGCTGCTGGATACTTTTCAACGCCTTCTTCATTTCCAGTTCCTCGGCTCCAAGACGCGGCATTTTAGAAAGCTTAGGTGTACCCCGTTCACGATCCAAGACTAAGCTGAGAACGTATTCTTGCGGAAGCAGTTGAACGAGGCAGGTATCCAGAGGAAGGCCAAGTGCTCGCTTTCCAACATAGAGTTTACTCAATTCGACCATCTCGAGGAACATGTCCGCAGTCGCGAAGACGAGTATGCTGCAGTAGGTCACAGTTGCGTGGACTTTAAAATGAAAGTATATTGCCCTAATGGGTAAAATAAGAGCAGTTTTCTCAAAATGGCAAACCCTTCCAAACGTGTCACCCGAGACCATTTGTCTCCACCCACTAGACCCTTATATGGTAGATGCACACGAGATAGATTCGGCGTGTGCTGAATATTAGAGGGCATTTATTGAGAGCCGTGCGAAAGAATAATATGCGGCCGACACATCGCGTTGATGGCTAAATGCTTCTGCTTATCATCGTTTAGGACGTATACAGTTCTATTCATAACTTTCGACTCTGACCTAGAATGATATTGTTGATGAACGATGTATCAAAGTGGTAGACTACTCACTAGTAGTTGACGTTGCCATGGATGGTCTGCCTACCCACTTGAATCGCGCTTTGTTCGCGGCTATGTCAGGAACGACATGGGTAAGGCCGTTATTAGAGAGCGCGGTCGTGGTCTTCTTTGCATGATATGGCTTACGGTAAGCAGCTTAATGGGGCCGAAAATAAACGCCAGGCAGCAGCGTCACGTCGGCGCTCTGGGCAACACCCTGGGTGAGACAGGTGAGGGGATCACCCCCGGCTCACCTCAGCTCACCTCTGCGGCACCCGACGGGAGGTGAGCGTCGCTGCCCTATGCTCACCCGCCAGAACAGGAAGGGCAACATCGAACCATACTCTCTCAAGTTCTGCCTCCCCCCCCCTTTGCTGTGCAATGCAAATTGATCGCAATCACTTCCTTCCCAATGTACCAGTCATCCTACCTCCGCTCCCGGCAAGCAGACTCTGCCTCACAATTAAATCTGCCGCTGCCGCTGCTGCAAGCCTTTCTTTCTGTCGACTCCTATCTCTTAGATAAGCAGTAGCTTCAGGCCGCATTCTTAAAATCCTCAGAATCATATCGTCGTTAGGCTCAGCTTGTGCTTCCTTCCACTTCTCCTCTTTCGCCTTTTTCATGGTCCCAATGTTTCGACTCAACATGATGCTCTTTGCCCGACGGGTGGAAGGCATACCCATGAATCCACCAGCACCACCAAAGCCGGATCCGAAGGCAGGTGGTGCAGACAAACGATTGCGGTTCGCTGTTTGGCGAGCGGCAGTGGCACTGGCCATGCGTTCGGATGTGCGAATCAGATTTTCAGTAGTCTCAAAATAGAAGAAATTTAGCGTTTGGATCTCGTGGTATTTCGGACTCTTTAGCACATTCATCGGCACCCCTTCAGCTTCGCCCGTCTTCTCATCCACAGCATGGAAAAAGTCGAAGAGCAATTGTAGCCATTTGAAGACGACGTCGAGCTCCTGTTGGGTTAGCGGCTTCTGCTGCGAAGGTTTGTCGGAGAGTGGCGGGACGAGTAGTGCCTCAATAGTCACAAGGACTTCTTTCCAAAGCCGAGTCATTACGGAAATCATGGCCTCAGACGTCAGTGTCTGGTTCATGATGGCAAAGTTGTCGTCGAAATAGGTGAAGAGTGGCTTTAGTGCATTGAGAACGTCTGCATCCGTAGTCGCCGCAGAAGAGGCAGGCGCATTCGTACGAGCGCGGCTAAAGTATGAGGACACGGAGGAAATTGTGATCCCACGTGACAACAAAGAGCGAAGCGCTCGACGAGAGAGACAGTGGTTGATGTATGCGGAGAGCTTATCATAACGTCAGTTTCGGCAAATTGAAGTTCCCGTAAATGCGTGCTTACCTTGTCAGTGATTTTCCGCGTCATGTCTCGCTCTGTACGCTTGAGCGTTCTGAAAGCCTTGCCGAAATAGAACTGGATGTCGTCCCGTTCGCCTTCCATACTGACTCGAACCAAGACTCGCCCTTGCGTATCAAGGTCCAGCCAGTACTCGCGCGGCAGGAAATCGCCAAAGTGAGAAGGATCCAGCTTCAATGAAGTGCGGCCCACATAATCGTGGTCGCCCAACGTGTCCCAGTCCCAGATGGTGGCAATGACGTTCAGCGAGCCTTGCGTGGTAATGTCGACAGACTCATCCCAGCGAGGATTCAGATTCTGATAGATGATACGCGTCTTATACAGACGCTTCTGATACTCGTCTGTCAAGACCACGTACGGATCGCTGTACCCACTCACATCGCATGCCTTGAGGTCTTCAGCCTCGACAATTTTGATGGTGAAAACGTAATTTGTAACCTTACGTGGTCGTTGTGTCGGCGGAGGGGCGATTTTCTGAAGTACTTCTGCGCACGCATCGACATTGATATCTCGCTCGAGTTGGTCCCACTGGTTGAGGGCGAACCCGATGTCGTTCAATTTCACAAACGATTCAGGATAAAACTGGAATGGCTCGATCTTCTCCTTGTTGTTCCAAGTATCCTTCGCGAGCTGCATCCATTTCTCTTGTCTCGTTTGGCTGGCAGCAGCTTCTTGCTCCGGACTTAGTCTGTCCATCTCTTTGGCAAACATCTGCTCAACGATCTCGCAATATCGAGCAATGCCATTGCCAATTGCCTTGGATAGAGAAGTCATGAACTTGGCATACCCCACGTCGTCATCCCAATTCAATTGCACAACCTGTTCGATGAGTTGGTTAAAGGACCTGAAAATATCAATGACCGATACGCTGTGCCGTTCATCTTCAGTAGGAATCTGCTGAGGATTCTCCGTTCTGACCGTGAAGTGATCATGCTTAATGGCGTTCTCGACCCAGCCGATGATCTGCTCCTCGCTAATCCGAATCCAACGCCAGACGAACTCGGCCAAGACCTCCTCGACGTTGAATGAAAAGGGTTTGCCAGGTAAAGCATCGGCATAGACTCGTCGAAATTCCGTCATTTCTTTGTAAAGATCAAACCCATCTTGAATTGGTACTTCCTCACCCTTCTCCTTCGCTGCTTGCACGATTCGTTCAATCATAGCTCGACTATCTTCTGCATACGAAGGTAATGTGTTCTCAATCAGGATGGTAAGCGGATTTACCCCAGAGATTTCTGGATTCTTTCTGTATCGCTTTTGTATTCGCTCCGCCAGCTTAAGAACCGCTTTGCCGAGTTGTGTGATATGATAGAACTCCCAGGTATCCTGATCTTGGGGGATCTCCTTGTCCACAAATACCCCGTACATCTCACGCGCTTTGTTCGCTAGACCATCAGTTGCTGAACTGCGGAATCTTGCGTATTCTTCCACATTCATGGAGAAGCTGGGGTCTTCCCGGACGTGAGTATCGAGAATGTACAAGACAGATCCCAGGAGAGGTGGTGGTTTAGTGTCATAGCATTGCATCAGAGCAGTATAGAGTTCACGGAGCAGCGAGTCATGTATAGAACTAAGAACTTGACGCATGAGGGCGAAGTCTGCGATGGTCCACTTGTCCCGTTCAGACTGCACCGATGACATAATGACGAAGCTCCGCTTGTTGTCGTTCGGGGGGTCTTTGACATAATTGAAAGCTCCATCAAGCGTGTCAAGGCTTATCTCCTGCTCAGCAAACTTTTCTTTCACCACATCGAGGAAGAGTACAGCTCGACTGAATTTTGGTATGCGCCACCGTGTAGCGAGCTCGTTCAGTAGCTCTGTTGACGGCTTTGAGAACAGATTGGGAGAAGGTGTGTTTGTGGCAGCTGCGGCCGCCTCGTGGTTGTCGCTTCTGAGATCATGAGTAAGCGCAAGAGAGAGCACAAATCGGTATGTGGCTCGAGGATCGGGTGGGATGTAGGTAAAAACACTCTCAGTATTGTCCGCATAATCGAAAGCTCCATCATCGCTTAAGTTTAGGCTTGCTAGATCGAACGGTTGATCGATAATATAGGAAGAAGACTCATCAGAATTCAGTGACAATGCTTTCGATATTTCAGAATATCCTGAATCAGATGTCCCCGCTCCATTTGCTTGGCCATGGAATTGTGGCAGATTGCTTCCGATCGTCGTCTTCGCCAACTCTGGATTCGCTTGCATGATCGCAAGCATCATCTGTGACAGTTCTGGCGCTTCAGCTCTCTTCCACGCTTCATATGCCTCCTCTAGGTCGAAATCTTGGCTGCTAAGCGTCTTCCTCGTGCCTAAGTTCAGGTGCGTTTGGTATGTCTTGAGGTCCTGCAGCGCAGCCTTCTCGGTCCACATCGGTCTGTGCTTGTTGAGGTCTGATTGAGCCATTGTATTTGTCAACCCGAATATACGTGCCACAGCCTGTACCAGTGGCATGTCCTTGACTTCGTAGCTCAGCGGTACTATCTCTTCCACCATCGAACCTCCGCCACTTCCTTGTGGGCTGGACAAATCTTGATCATGAGCCAGGAGCTTGGTTTCGAGTGTCGAAAGCCTGGTCACTAACTCCGGCTTTTCTTTCGCCCAGTCGTTGTCCTTCAATATCAAGCTGAGCAACCGAACAAATAATGCGACGTGGCGATCTACCATCATCTTCACCCCTTCGTCTCCCGGAGGTTTGCCCTTCTGCAACTCTTTCGTAGCATTGGAGAAGAAGATAAGGACTAAATCTTCAATCCGTCTATCTTTCTCCATGCGCTTCTTGAAGGATTGCTCCGACAGTGTGTTTAGGAAGACCGCGAACGTGCGCTTTACAACGGAGTCCTGATATTCAGGGCGTTTCTCCTTCCCTACTAGCACACCTGCCAACCTTTTCTCGACCTCAGCAATGAAGCCATGTGGGGACCGTGTGCTCTTGGAGTCTCTCACTAGAGAGAAATCTTTCATAAGATCATGAAACGAAGTGGAGGATCTGATGAGTTGTGGCCTTGGGGCTGCCACAAGTCGAGTTCGCTTGGCTCGCGGCTGGAGCAGGTAGGAGAGGTAGGCCACTCGTAAAGCGTATAGGTATGCATCATTATAGCTGACGGACTTCTTTCTGGACCGGGAGTTGTCACGAGATGCATAGTGATCTCTCTGGAGACTGTTGATCCGGCGATCTATGCCTCGAGACTGTGTAGAGGACTGCGACATGGAGTGAGAGTTTTTCTCGGTCTTACTCGCGGTCTAGGTGCATGCGCGCAAAGAGCGAGGAAGTTCATGGGGCTGCTGTCTGCGTGGGCGGCGGGCAGGTGGCCCCAGGCGCAACACGAAGCTTGGTCGTTCTGGCGTCACTTCGAGACTGATGCGGATGGTAACGTCTTTTTCATACAGAAGTTAGTAGAGTCGAGTGATGGAGTTGAAGAGAGAACGGCTGCAGTGAATTAGACAGCCGGTGCAGGAGCGTCTGCTCAAACGGTAGGGGTCTGGTTCGGGAAGCCCACGCAAGGATTGCCCGCTATCACTAAGTTATTCTAAAACAAGGTTTTTGCGGCTCTGTTCTCCATCTTTTACCTCCGTTACCGAGGTGGGAGTGCCAGCCGTGGCAAGGCAATATTAAACCCTTGTAGCTATACAACGCTGTAACTTGGCCGACATGGTAGTCAGCCTCTTGTATTGCTCGTGTCTACATCTATTCACAACCGAATCATAACCTCACCTGTCCACTCTTCAGCGCCTCCCAATCCTTCCTCCTGAACGGCACATAGCTCTTGCCATCACTCGGCAACCAATAAACCCTATCCCCACTGCCACTCTTACCAATCAAATCCAAATCGATCCCCTCTCTCTTTGCCTCCCCCTTTTTTATCTTGAACGTCCCGGTATACTGCAGCGCGCCCGTCAATCTTAAGAAAATCGGCACTGCATATCTTGGAAGCGTGCTCGTCACATGTCTTGCCAGCCCTTCAAAGTCGAATTTCTCTTCCGCCACACCCGACGCCATGACAATGGTGGCACATCCACATCGGCCATCAGCGTGTGGGACATGTACGCCGTACACGTTGACTTCTTGTATCTGCTCGAACTGACCCAGCACATCTGAGACTTCGTTCGTGGAGACATTTTCAGATTTCCACCGGAATGTGTCGCCGAGTCTGTCAACGAAGAAGACGCGGCCGTCCTTGTCCTCTCTCATGACATCGCCGCTTCGGAACCACCTTCATGAAGTCAGCCATTAGTTCTCAGTCGAGCATGGAAAGTCGGAAAGGAAGAAGAGAGGCATACAGATCCCCTTTCTCAAACACGTCTCGAATCCACCTCTTGTCACTTGCATTCTGGTTCCTGTAATACCCTGCGAAAGCCGCCTTCGCCATCACTGGATCTACTTTATGCAGCACCTCCCCTGGCTCGTCAACGCCCACCTTCATCGCAAACCCATTCTTGTCCCTCGCGATCTCCTCTGTGTCAACATCCATTCTGGCCCTAACCTCATTCTTAGAATTCCTCAGATGCCAGACTAGGCCCCTTATTCCGATAGCATTTCTTCCAAATTCGCCCCGGTTATAGTTGAAGGACGAGCCCAACCCATCTGTTGCAGCATATAATTCATTTATCACCGGAACATTGAACCTTTGTCGGAAAACTTCCCACACATCAGGTCGCATTCCATTTCCCCAAGCCATTTGGACTTTATGCTTTCGTTCTAGTGGATGCGGCGGCGCATTGACCAAGTACCTGCACAACTCTCCCACATATTGGATTATATTAGCATCTGATGCACTGACTTCCGGCCAGAAGGTTTTGTGCGAGAACTTGCGGCTAAGGATGACGGCGGAGCCAGCGTGGATGCTAGGTGTGATGCATAGGCCTTGGCCAGCGCCGTGGTACAGAGGTAAGGCAGTGTACATTCGATCGCCGGGTTTCAGCTTCAGATATTGCGCAACCAATCGACTTGTATTGAGGCCTCGTCCTGTACGGATCATTGTACCTTTGGGTAAACCAGTTGTGCCTGATGTGTAGATCAAGCAGCGTAGGTCCTCTGACCTGATCCCACTACGACGTGATTGTGGTAAAGGTGTTGTATCAGAAAGCGATGCAAAGAGTTGTGGATCATAGTAGACGGTTTTGACCTAGCAGCCGCAGATTAGCCAGAGAAATTGGTCCCTTTGGGGACAGTGACATACTCCAATTGAAGTCAGCTCGTCCTCACAAGGCCGCACATTGTCCTGATTGTCTCGGTCCGTTATCAGAAATCGTGAGTCGCAGAGCTAGAAGGAAGCTCCAGTCAGCTTGAAGGACATTACACGCGGCAGGCCGTTGAGGGTAGGGTCTTGCCTGTCTGCCATATTGCTACCTCCTGGAGTTTAACGTACCTTCACGCAGTGTACCAATGGCTGATTGGTCAAGTGACAGTTGATGAATGAAACGCATGCCCCGATCCCGTCCAATGCAAACCATAGCATTAAGTATTCAGGGCTGTTAGCACCGTCTATTGCAACCAGCTCCCCTTTTCTGATCCCGAGGTCATTCATGAGCCAGTTGCCGACTCTTTGCAGATCATTGAAGAACTGCTTGTATGTCCATGTTCGGCCCTCAAACATAAGGAAGAGATGGTTTGGCCGGTTTCGGCGGGCATGCTCCTCGATATCATCTATTCCAAGTTAGACCAGGGCTTTGGGAGACGTAGGCCGATGAGCTTACGGTAGACGAGGAGGCGATCCTGCTTCGTCCGTTCTGTGATGAATGCCAATGCTGCCGCTGCATTGCCACCGATTGAACCGGCCGTAAGATCATGGCGGATGAGATATTTGGCATCCAGGTAGGCAACGGCTGCAATCGAGCCTGCGACGGCAGCAAGTGGGACTAGACGGTTATCAGCAACAGTCGTAAGAGTCTAGTATCAGAATGTTGGACTTACGTACCATCCCACCAGCTCCTCACCCTTTTGCGAACTTTCGGTAAGCGTAAGAAACATTGTCAGTTTCCGCAGTGACTCTTGTCTTAAGCGTGTCAGAGCGATCACTTCGACCGAGGTTTCTCGGAGCACTACCCCACAGCGAGAGCCTTTGAAGCGGCGCGTGCGGCGGGGCAATACCCTGTATCTCTTGGCGTAAAAGCTCGTATTTTGCAACTCAGATCTCGACAAATCGACCACCCATATGAGAACGCTTATGATTTATTTGTTCCTCATGGGCGTGCATCTCATGGGGATACACTTCAAGAGAAGCATGTGTCTCATAGGCGTGCATCTCACGGGCATGTGTCTCATGGGCGTGTATCTCATAGGCGTGTATCTCACAGGCGTGCGTCTCATGGCCCTTCTATGAAATGGAGAAATAACTCATACATGGAATACTAACATAGTATGAACTTATCAGGCTAGAATAGCCAATGTTTGGTGTCTCGCATCTACTACTTCCCAAGCTACCACTAAAGCTACATTCCCCGCATCATAGAAGAGTAATGATTAGAGCATGCGAGAGTAGTTGGATGTTCTGCGCCAAGTATCCGTTTGTATCATTGCATGCCCTCTGATATAGCTCTGAAGCAGCTTCGTACTCCCGCTGTTGATGAAGAAGGAAAGCCAGAGAGTATACGCTGGTGAGCGTGTGCGGGTGCTCTGGCCCTAGCACCTTCTCTGATCCTTTCAGCGCCCACCGGTGCATCGCTTCGGCCTCTTCATACTTGCCCTGCCTCTCCAACACCGAGCCAAGGCTGCCGACGCTGGTGAGCGTATTCGGCTGCTCTGGCCCTAGCACCTTCTCTCTTCCTTCTAGCGCCCGCCGGTACATCGCTTCAGCCTCTTCATACTTACCCTGGCTCTCCAACACCATGCCAAGGTTATTGACGCTGTGTCCAGGTGCCCTGGCCCTAACACCTTCTCTCTTCCTTCTACTGACATTCGAACAACTTTCTCCGCGGTTTTGTACTCGCCTCTAAGGTCTAGGTACCAACCTGTGCTGAAAGCAATCTTTGCCTGATTTAGCACGTCCTCTTCATCTCCTGTTACATGGGCTAATAGCTTCTCTCGCGTGGGGAAGGAGTACTTGGCAGTCTGCCCATGTCTTATAGTCTCCACTAGGGAATGCCGCTGTTAGAACTCTCATCGACTCCTTTATCCACTTACTTAACTGCTCGTCCGCCTCGAGCCAACTTCTCATCGATAGCTTCACTAGACGGTGCATCTCGAACGACTGCTCTCCGATCTCTGCCCGCACAAGGGAGAAGCTTAGCAACGGCGCCAGAGCATCGTCAAAGTCTAATTGACTGGTGTTGTTTTGCAGCAAATATCGGAACCCCCTGTCTATCGAACATGCTCATCAGCGCAAGCAAATCTGTAGCTGACTGCTCCGTCTTCTGAATCTGGGTGAACGAGATCTGCCACGTCGCGATAACCGCATGCCGTATGCTGCGGTCTCGCCGAAAGTCTTTTAAACCCTTCTTATCTAGGAGACGTACTTGATTTGCCTCGCTCTTGCGGAACAGCTCGAGGTAGTCCGACATGGTTGTCATAGGTGCTCTTGTATTGATGTACGCCGCGGCGTGGGCAATTGCAAGAGGTATGCGCTCTAGAGCCTGGACAAGCGCCTTCGCATCAGCTTTGCTGAACTCGCTAAATGGAACTCTGGTGTTGAGCAGCGCTAGCGCGCCCTCTTCATCCATCGGCTCCACCTGGACGATGCTACCGTATGTCCCCACGAGATTAATCGCTGCAATTCTGTTCCTTGAGGTGATGAGGATCATTCCATTCGGCGTTTGAGGGAGGAAGCTTTCGAGCGGCCTCGTGTGGCTCGTGATGTCGTTTATCTGCGCAGTGCCTGCGCCATCTCCGTCGATGGCGAAGAAAACGCTATCGTCGTCGGCATTATCGAGTATCATAAGCCACTGCCCATTCCTCCTATCTGACAGCCACGCGCATACTAGTTGCAAGATGTCAGCCTTTGGATCTTCTCGCCCGGGAATTGGAATTTTGTCGGCAATGTCTCTATATCCTTGCTCAAATCTGGTAGGATTGCTTGCATGTATCCAGACCACTAGAGTCTGCGGCTCCTCTTGTTGAATTCTATACGCATACTCAATTGCGACCTGTGGCTTCCTAAAGACGTGTCAGAACGCCATCTAAAAGGATGCCGCGGACGGTATTTACCCTATGCCTCCCAGCCCGACAAGAGCTATGCGGGTGTGGTTCCGCGAGGCTGCTTGCTTACGTTTCTCGCTAATCTTTGCGATGATGTCTCCTCGGCCAACGGACAAGTCGTCCCTCGAAAAGGGACCATGAACAGTACATCAGGCGCTAGCAAGAGTAGATTCATAAGCGTTCTATACCAAGTACTTGATAATCTGCTGTACGTACAAGAAACATCCGCAGGCCTGGCGGGTGATGTCCCTTTACCATCCAGCTCCTGTCTAACAAAGCTCTTAAGAACACCAGAGATGGCGCGGTAGCCATGCTCATCTTTATTGCAGTATCTAGCCATCTGCATATGATTTGCATCGATATTTTCGACAGCCTCTAACTCCCTTGGAAGATCGAGCTTTGAAGAGAAGTTATCCACAACCTTAAATTATTAGTCGTCGCTTAAAAGAAAGCAAGATATATGGTGTTGCTGGGGAACATACTTTTCCATCTATATTTATCATCCTCAGCCTACTCGATGTGCGGCCTGGATTTTACATAAATCCAATGTGTGACACGCCATGAAAGCCTGCGTAAGGGCGATTGCGTGTACGTACATGGCGCATAAGATAGCGACATGAAAGATCTGGTGCGAGCTCCCCCAAATATCAAATTTACCCGGTGCGAAGCGCTCTGGAATTCGAGACTGCAATTGTCGGTAATAGACTTGGGGCAGCGAGCGTGCAGACTTACCCCGTATAGACTAACTCCGCCACCATAGAGAGCAAGCTCTAGCAGATACCATTTCATTCCCGAGTACTGCAGCATGTACTCGAGCCCGTATAGCTGGACTCCGTGCAGTAGGGGAATGACTGCTGACGCGCCAAGCGCAACGTAAGCGCCCACCCTCACCGTCCGCCAGCGCAGCGTCCTGAACCTAGGTATACAGATCAGAGCAGCGGTGGCGGACCCCGAGACCATGATCTAGAATCCATGTTAGTATATCGGGGACCTGGGCCGGCTGCGGGGAGGGAATGACTGACAATGGCCCAGTGCAACTTTTGCAAGCCCGGTTCACAGGTGAAGAGATAATAGATGCCCGGAATGAATGTGCCTACTGTCACGATGACAATCCCCAGTAGATCCATTTGATGCCAGAACTGTTCTACGTCATGCGAGTGAAATCCTACTAAGTGGTAAGCAGCGCTGAAGACTAAACAACACTCCGCACACCAAAAGAAGATTCCGAACATGATATAGTCTGTTCCCGATACGTTGAGGAATCGAGGCTCAGAGAGGACCCGCATGAAGGCGGTCGCGATAAGCGGTAGGAGTAGAGCCCCGATCAGGTGGGTATACACATTGCATGTCTCGTTATGCAGGAACGTCAGGCTGGTGAAGACCTCCAGATAATCTGCTTTTTCGGTGCGATAGCCGCCGAGAATATATTTATTATCCCGCTGCCATTCGGAGACCTCATGCCATGTCACGGTTCGGGCTTTAGCCTTGCGCGGGGTCGTGGGCATCTCCATAGTGATTGTATTGACGCCCTGCACGTGCCGATTCCTAACTTCTGGTTTGGACATTATCCCTCTAGGTACCTTAGGTGTGCTGACTGTGGAGCCCAGAGCTGGTGGTGAATGAGGACGAGGGAAAGGATATCCGAAGGACTGGTTTGCAAGAGGAAGAGCGGAAAAAAGGACAAGCGTCGCAGAGAAGATATGATGAATCGGTAAGGGACGCGCGGCGACGCGTACCAGAGCGTATTTTGAGGTGCTGAGAACAGAGAGAGAAGTGGCCTAGATACGATGCACGGGGGGATGAGTGAAACGTGCGAAGATATGGACGATGCTAAGACCAGACGACGCTAGTACTAATCAGCAACTCCGGCCCTTGGCACATAGTACGACCTCGAAGGACCTCAGCAGACCTCAATCCCGACCCAGACTTCAGTCCTATCGATCGAGACGACCTGGAACGAGACAGATACCTAGACAGACCACCCGACAGCATTCAGAAAGACCTCAAGCAAGACCACCAGACAGCATTCAGAAGACCTCAAGCGAGCTACCTCCAGCCCGACCTCCAGCCCGACCTCCAGCAACACCTCCAAACGACCTTCTATCTACAGTTGCAAACAATACTCTATCCTGTTAGGTGTGGTTGTCGACACTAAGGACAGGATTCTTTACATGCTCGAGTAAGATTGTTGTCAAGGCTCTAAAACATACCCTAGATGAGAAGGTCAAGAAGCTTTTGTAATTCAGAAGGTGTATTGGAAGCACAGTTGCTATCAGACAGACACAGACAGATTCCAGATGTTAGGCTTTGGCCTCCAGGCAGATTTCAAGATAGATTTACAGATAGATCCCCACATAGGCCCGTATGAGGCCCAAAGGGTTTAGGAATCAACTCAAGTCTGACATGGTTCATCTACTCCATGGCGCATCTAAGGGCAGGCGACCCAGACAAATCACTGGAGGCACTCAACAAATGCTGGGATGAATCTGGGCGTGGACGGTGATCAAGAGAAGCGCCATGAAAGTCTGTCCGTGGCCGGATGTGGCGCATAGATTAGCCGAAGTTATAACCCAAGTCCTACGACGGGCAGAGAGGCATACCTTTCCGGCTCCCATTGTATCGCCTACCATCCCGCCACCGGTTTCGGGCTGTCTTCTTAGCTGCCACACCACGAGGTAGTACTGGTGGAATTTGATAGGCATCCGGATGCCTGGGATGTGGAAGGTTACTTTGCTGTCGATGACCACTTTATCGTAACTAGTAAACTCCTTGAAGTCCTTCCATCCTTTCTCATTCCACTGTTCCAATGCGCTGCTGTCTTGTAGCCGATTATTGCTGCAACTTGGTCAGTCGACTTGCTTTGATTGTTCTTATGTGAGATGCAACCTACACCTCATCCCACGTGCCATTCACGTCTACATGTGCGGTCAAATCCGTCGATCTTGGATCCTTGCTCCAACCAGGTATGCGTTGCAAAGGGCCAATGCAGCGGTGATCTGCGATGTCGTCTGGGCTGACATTTGAAGCAGGGGTTTGAGACGCATCACGGCTGAGATCGTTGTCACCTGGGTTGGCACTCAAAGCAGGGGTTTGAGGCGCATCGCGGGCGAGATCACTGTCTCCTGGTTCTGAGTTCACGTCAGGGATTCGAGGTACAGTACGTCGTTCGACCCCAAAAGCGTGTTCGTCCCATCAGCGGTAAGGTCGAATACCCCGTTGGGCGATCCCTCGCTATTCTGGCCCTTGGCGTTATCACCTCGAGACTGCCCTTCCCCACACTGCCGCTCCAGGTCTGCCATTTGTGCCTTGAGCTTGTCAATGGTCGCTCGAAGCTCGGCCTCTCTTCGTGCGGCATCACCAAGCAATTCCGTTTCGCGACGCTCGACGTCTTGAAGTCGCTCCTGGACCTCCTTCAGCTCCAACTCACGCCCAGCCATATTGGAAAGCTCTTTCTGCAGCGTCTCGTTCGCTTGGATGTAGGTCTGAAGCTGGGTGCGCGCCTCTGCATATTCCTCAGTTGTCTGCGCATCCCGCTCGATCTGCTGCTGCTGGAGAGCTGCGTGTTTCTTCCTCGCCTCGGCCAGCGCCTTCCGGACCTGATTCAAATCCTCAGCAACCGTCCTTCGCCTCTTCCTTCTACTGTCTAGGACCCGGTCATCGTCGTCGGACTCCACGGTGCCGGAGCGCTTGTTGATGTGCCTGCGTACCTCTAACAGTCGCGTCAGCCAGTTGAGCGCAAAGTAGGGTAAAGTAGCTTGATCGACGTAGAGCGTAAAGGTAGGATAAAGTAGAACAAAGTAGCTTAATCGACGTACCTTCTGGCGACCATCTATAGAACCTCAATTCATTGTCTGTGAGAGACGGATCCTGTTTCATCCAACATAGTCCAGCACGAAGCGTAGCATTGTTCATTACAGGCCGAACTGCTCCCTCATGTGTACAGAAAATCTTGTCTTCCCCGAGAGGAGAGCCGAATTGATCATCGATTTCCTTCACATACAAGTCCCACTGTGCAATGTTGGCGTCGAGTGGAGCGCCGTCTGGCACAAGCTCAGTGATGCCACACAGTGCGGGGAACTCCAGTCGACTCCACGTCGTCGCAATAGAACAGTCTGCGAGGTCTCTATTGACGACGAGACACTTGGGCGGGAACAGGACTCTCACTGGTGGTCTGAGGACCATGCCGCCGAGGTTCGGTCTCCGTACCTGGCTCGTGGCCTGCATCTCACAGGCCTGCATCTTATAGGGACGGCGGGAATGTATCTCATAGGCGTGCATCTCACAGGCAGTATCTCGTAGATAGTATCTCAGGTGCCCCTGAATGGTTCCTTACCGAGTGACCGTCCAAGCTCGCCAATCGATAACATTTCTAGAGCGCTGCCGGAACTTCAGCTGCCCGAAATAATGCGAAGACGTACCCGTGCATAGTTGAAAACAAACAAGGCAGGGATAATTCACACCACGGACCATTGTCATGCGACCATATATACTCGTAAAGAGCCTTGCAAACAAGGCTCTCAGAGTATGGCCTTAAGTGAAATCATGAACCAAGGATTAGATCCAGCATAACATCGACCCCATCAATGGGTTCAAGATGTACTTTAACTTTTTGTCTCGGCGCCGCAGGCAGTGATAAGCCATATTGCTTTCCAATAATCAGGCATTCCACAAGAGCTTTATAGGCCCGCTTTTGAACCGGCCCTTGGTGTTGCTGGGATATCAAGGCAGCCATTGTTTCTGGGACTGCCTCAGCAATTAACCACCGGTGGGCACCGGGGTTGTTCTGACAGAGAATTAGGCATGACGCGGGAGGCATGTTGAGGAACCGGCCCTGTCCTTTCTCTCTCGAGCGTTGAGCGAATTGGAGGATAGCAGTGAGGAAGAGAAGTAACCTGGGGGAGTCGTGGCCTTCGCTGATGGCAGCAAGCTCATTGGCGCATGCCTGGTTCGCATCACTGAACAGTTGATCCTCATAGCTGCCGCCGATATATCCTTCGTAATACTCCGCGATAACCGTCGAGAAGTATTCAATCGGCCGCGGATCCTTGTTTTCAAGCATGGCGATGTGCGATGTGAAGAGGACTACCGTCCGGGCCACGTTCTCTGCCCTGTTGCCACTCTGAATGCAGCCATCAAAATCGATCAGGAACTCGCGAACTCCATAGTGCAAGAACTCCCCCGCGCCTCTGTGATAGGCGATGGAGGCCCACTTTGAAAATGCCCTGGCTGTGATGGCGTCTCCTTCTCTCCATTCGTGTCGAACCGCTGCGAGTTTGACCTCCGAGCCTACGAGGACCGAAATTACCAGCAGGGCTTCAAGATCTGCAGTAGAGACCACTCGAAATATCAGGGTTGGGAGATCCGTCATGGCCGCCAGGTTTTTGGGATTCCTGGCCACAATCAACCGGATGCCAAACTCGCGATATGCCTGCGCCCATTTTCGCACTTTGTCCATCTTGTTATTCTTGACGAGGTCCTGCAATACGGACATCGCCTCCCAGCGGCCAATCGACGAGTATTTCAGATATAGTGTCACCAGTTGAAGAACAAGCGGAACGCGGAAGGAAAGGCTTAGGGCCTTAATCATGATATTAACTTGTCTCGATGAATCCTCGTATCGTGCGGCAAAAAGCTGTTCTTGAAGCTCCAGCAGCTGTTTCGCCCGCTCTTCCAATGGTTCCGTGGGCCCTTTTAGGGAGGCGACTCCTGGGGGAGTGGGCAATCCATCCATACGCGCTCCGTGTTCAAGTAGCAGTTTGATGATCTCCTTAGAATTCGCCCGAATGGCTCGAATCAACGGTGTGTCGCCATAGCTGGCTTTACCCTCGATCCGAGCGCCCCGGTCTAGCAGCAGAGACACGACGTCCTTGTGCTCTCCAGTGGCCGCAATATGGAGTGCAGTCAAATTGCTTCGATCTTTGGAATTGACACGGGCGCCATGATCGAGCAACAACTCCACCACGTCTCGGTGGCCCCGGGTGGCGGCCCAGAAAAGTGGCGTCCGGCCATAGTTATCTTTTCGCGAGGTGAGACGGCGGAAGAAAAGATGATCGGAGGCATGCTGACGGAGTAACATCTTGGCCCAGGCTAGATTACCAAAGTACGCAGCTAGGTGCAAGAGCGTGAACTCTGGCGGAGCTCCGCCGTATTTCTCCTGCTCCCAATAGAAGTTCCACCAATCGTCCCGGACTGGAGACTCGGCTCGGAAGAACGGACGTGAAAACTCAGATGATGCATCGATCACATCGATGGCATGTCGAAAATGCTCCGGCCAGTATAGGCTAGCATAAGCCAAGAGGGAATTGTGAAGAGACTCGTCGCTGATACTGCCGGGAGATTTGTAACTTCCCTCGAGGAGTGCCAGGCAGGTCCGCATAAGAGTCCAATGGGTGGTGTGGTTCATGTGAAACATGCTGATCCCTTCAATATTGACCTGGTCACTCTGGAAGAAATCCTTTGCCGACTCGTGGACAAGATTTACTACATCTCCTTCAATTTTCACCAACAGCCCGCAGGATCGAAGCCGATCCTTCATCACTTCGGTTGGCATAAGGTTATTCGATGCCTTGATCTCCGCTGCCACTGTCAGTTCATCCACTGTAAGAGGTCGGGCGGCGAGAACGATCCATTGAAGGATGGGGACCAGCTTTTCTTTGTTTTCGACTTGCTGGAGCAGCCGCCGATAGATTCCACCAAGGCCCTTGGGAACACCACGAAGAATGTCATTAATTTTGCGCCAACTCCTCCCCTTGAGCTCATTGGTGACGAATCCAACCCATAGAAACGTTCCTTCAGCGCCGGCCAACAAGGCCTGCCGAACTTGTAGGATCATTTCCTCTGAAAGGGTTTGCTCGGATGCCAGTTCGGCAACTTTGGCGAAGATGTATCTCTTAACATCATTCGAAACCTCCATATCCGAGTCATCCAGTTTGATTCGATGGTATCGGCCGAGCTTGCTCTCCAAAACTGCCGGCTGGGGGCGGGAGAGAAGAATGAGCTTTAGGCTTGGCCTTGATTTCTCCTCAGACTTCGATAAATAGTCCCCCAGGGCGTCGAGAAGCTGCTTGAGAGATTCTTTTTCGCACTCATCCAGGCCATCCAGCACACACACTACCTGGCAAGACCCGCTCTGCTGAAGCAGGGTTAGGAAAAGCCTCCACAAGGAGACAAAGCTGGAAATGGTATATTTGGTCGTTTCAGATCCTTCGAAGGAGTTCTTGATGTGTTGTGCTAGGTGGGGATGGAAGTTGAGCCATTGATGTATGATGCCTCTCATTATGGTCACTGCCGTGTTCCGGTTCTTGTCACGGTTACTACAGAAGTAGTAAAGGAGAACATCCTGGGCCGAGTCGACCACTGGCTGCAACACTTCGGTAATATAAATGGCCAGCATAGTTTTCCCTTTTCCAGGGCCCCCTGAGATCCAGAGGAGTGGTGAATCGGCGTCTACCAGCCACTTTTGATAGCTGGGATGCTGTATGAGCCATTCGCAGGTGCCGTCGACCTTCCGCCCTTTCAATGCAATGAGAGAGCTTCGGTCAACTTCGGGTCTGGTTAAGAGCAAAGCATCGAGGACAGTTGCGGCCACCGCATATGTGTCTGCTGCCAGAGACACTGGCTTTGGGGCCGTGGGGATCAACGACAGAATCTCTTTGGCATATGCTGCGGCGGCAGCGGCGGCGTAGGCGTGCCAGAGCTCGGAACTGTGCGAATCTGCATAGTCACAGATTCCCCGGATGACCAAGCACTGAGCGGCGTCCATCAAGCCAGCCGCCTCTGTCTCGAAACAAAGGATCCCATGCTCACGCGCCAACTTATCCCGGGTCGCACCATGGCACATCAACTGCTTGCCAGACGCAACCAGGCCATAATGAACTTTAGGGTTCTGGGTCTCACGCGGTGGCCGGTGGCGGATTCTATCCGGGTTGCAATGATTGCACCCGTTCTCTGCGGGCTCGATGGTCATGTGATCATAATCCGGGTCGAAGAGGACGTCCTGCTCAGGGCCTGGATGGGCAAAGGTAGGGGGGTCCTTCTGCACAATCTCGGAGATGTAAAGGGGTATCTGACTTTCGCCGAGGATGTTGTTTGTCTCGGTCTTGCCCACGGCTGTGAGAAGTAGGGCTGATGGCTGAGTTAACGCCCCGCCGCTGGTAAACTGATCTTCCGCGCACTGCCTCTCAAAATCGTACTGGATGAGGCCCGGCCGGGCTGCTGTCGGCTTACTCACAACAATGTCGCCAAGAATAATATCCTCCTTCGTACTTGGCACTCCTCCTCCAATGCCGACCATCAGGCTGAACCGGATGGATTTGAAGCTCGCGCGCAACTGCGTGGCGACGGCCGCGGCCGAGGTGCTTCCATACACGCCAAAGGTCGGATATGCGAGTACGACATTATGACCGTTGAGACTCCCTAGAACATAGCTATTGGTGTCATTCACAGTCGGATCCGCAGGTAGGTCGGCGTGAATGCGATCAAGCATTGCCTTAGCTGCCGCCACCTCGACGGGCAGAGCGCAAACCCATCCGACTGTATAGTCATCTCGGGAGACCATTTCTGGACGGTGCGCGGATCCACGGTGAGAGATTGATGGGAGAATCGTTTCTGGGTGAGTCAAGGAACTAGGAGGATAGAGTGCAAAGAAGCCAGCGTCACCAAGGTGTATTAAATTAAACAGGGATCAGCCCCCAAGAATAGCCCCTGACATCGTTGCTTGGCCTTTAATCGTTTCAGCTGGTGGGGGGGTGCGGTTATACGTCGCACCCCCTGCGGATAATCGTCGCACCCCCCCTTGATAACCGTCGCATCCCTTGATAAAGCGCATATCTCGCGGACGTATATCTCATGGACGCGTGTCTTATGGGCGTGTATCTCATGTGTGTGTATCTTATTAGGGGTGTATCTGACGAGTGTACATTTTATTCCCTACACTATCAATATCTCGTGCAGCCTTGCAAGCTTTAAGCGGTCATTACCCGGGAAGGCACCCTACCGCCCCTAAACTTTAGACGATAGTTACCCGGGAAGGCCCTTATCTAGGGGCTTACCCTCTAAACTTTAGGGGTCGTTGCCCAGAGGTTACACGAGATGTTAGTATTGCAGGGGATAGACGTATATTCTCACGAGTGTACATCTCATGGGCGTGCACCTCACGGGCGTGCACCTCACGGGCGTGCACCTCACAGGCGTGTACCTCATAGGCGTGTACCTCATAGGCGGTACCTCACAGGCGGTACCTCATAGGCGTGTACCTCATAGGCGTGTACCTCATAGGCGGTACCTCATAGGCGGGCACCTCACAGGCCTGTACATAGCTGTCAAGCCTTTTGAGAGCGAGCAAGGAAAGTCATGAAGGGAACAGTGTCTCTCTCTTCTTGTCCTCGTAGAGGATGTCTAGAAGCCAAATAACAATGCGACTGTATGCATAAAGGAGGCTTATCTCAGTGTTTGAACAGCATCTCCGAGCCGGAGATATCAATACGGGGTATAGATTAGACGGAAATACCAGAGCAATCAAACGAAATGACCTAGGAAATGCCATAGAGGCTTCGGAGGCTTGACAATAGCCAAAGGTACAACCTACACCCATCGGCTCCCTTTTCATGACGTCGCGTCGATAGTTCACTGTCCTCTCAGCCGTTTCCAAATTTTGGTCGCGCGGGAACGGGACTCCTCCGCCTTGCCCACCGGTTCAAGTTCTTTGTGCGTGGGTGCCGACGCTGATCGATCTAGAACAAAGGGTTTGCCTCGCTCGTTGAAGGCGAGTCTTATCTGGTGCTCTGTCTCTGGATTGGTACTTCGCTTCCTGTAACCGACTTGTCGAAGCCGTGATAGGACTATGTCGTCAGAAATGAATTCTTCCCACGTCATGCGTCCTGCTGGGAGGATATTGGGATCCGCACCCCTGTCTAGAAGCATGTTCATTATAGAAATGAGGCCCTTTTTAGCAGCGTAATACAGTGCAGTCCTTCTTCCCGAATCTGTGCCATTGACAGAGTATCCTTGTGCCAAGAGGAATTCGATCACAGGAATGTTGTCGTTGACAACAGCCTGCCGTAGTTCTGTGACCGCCCTGCAACAACGTGACTTGCGGAAAGCTAAGTTACTGGTCGTTTGGTAAGAATGGTTGGTCGGCACAAAATCTAGCCACTCTTCTGCAGTGAGACCGCTCTCATCGCACTGGAGGCGAGACTCTGAAACGACAGAGCTGTCAAGTAAAATTCTGACAGTAGCCAAATCTCGACTATGAACTGCCAAATGAAGGGCTGACCAGCCATGATTATCCTGGTTGGAGGCGCTGGATTTTATCTGGTCATCCTCCAGGAGGGATTGTACGACGTGAGAATGTCCCATGAAGGCGGCATGGTGTAGTGGAGTCCAACCGTGACATGTTGACTTGAGAGGGTCGGCTCCTTTTTGAAGAAGCAGGCTTACGATATTATTTTGTCCTCCGTTTGCAGCACAGTGCAATGGTGAAGTACCATAGGAACTGACCGCATTAACGTTGGCCCCGTCCGTCAACAACAGACGCACAACCTCCAGATGGCCCTCCTCCGCTGCCCAATGTATAGCGGACCATCCTCCGCGATCACGATAATTTGGATCTGCACCGAATCTGAGCAGCAACTGTACCGTGAGAAAGTTACCACATGCTGCCGCTTCTTCCAACGGCACCATTTGCGTGTTTCGAGTCATATGCATGACGTCCGCTCCCTTCTCCATAAGTAATTTGGCAATTGATGAGTAGCCCAGGCTGGCTGCCCAACCCAACGCAGATTTTCCATCCGCACTGGTTGAGTTGACATCGACGCCTAGGGTCAGTAGTAAAAGAGTGGCGCTTCTTTGCCCAGCAATAACAGCCCAGAGGTATGGAGAGAACCCATAGCGGTCAGTAATGTCTGTATCGACACCGTATTCAACCATTAGTTTTATCCCGTCAGTGAAGTCCCTCTCTGCAGCGTAATGCAGGGGTGTCTGGCCATTGTCATCTCCCACGTTCATGATATCTTTATCTTCAGATTCCAACAGCAGTCTCATCATATCTAAGCCCTGGGCCGATTCCAGAGAAGCGTAATGCAATGCTGTCTTCCCGTCACTTGTTCTGCTGCGTAGATTTGCACCTTGGCCTATAAGGGACCGGACCAAGAGCAGATCGTGGGCCCGCACTGCGCGATGAAGCTTTGAAATTCCACTTGCATCTTTGTCCTCCAAGTCGAGTCTTTCTACAGAGGGACCGATGTCCTCTTTGCGATTGTTCAAGACGCTACCTTCAGCTTCATCCTGGAAGTCTAGGGCTTCATCATCCAGTACACTGTACATGGATCCGCGCAACTTTGAAACCCCAAACCCATCATCCTCTAATGGTTGGTCGCTATCGACGTTTTCAGCATTGTCATCAACGTCGCTAGGTAGTTTCTGCAATGCAAGCAAAGCAATTTCTTTCATATGAGCGGCGACGTGTAAATGGAGAGCTTCGTTCGAGAAGACGGTGTTTGATTCGACCTTTTCCGGGGGTTGAAAATCGTCGCCAAATGGACACTCCAGAATCTTCTCGAGAATTGGTCTCCGAGCTGCACTGCTGAGCGTCCCCACATGCGCCTCAGGGACGCCATGTTCTTTACGTGAGTGCTCCTGATATTGGACCTCCTGTTCGAAGATGATTGGGTCGTGCGAAGGGGCTCTGCACTCCCATGCATACCCGTGAGCGTTCTGCATGTGGCTCATCCAGGCTTTCGATGTTTCGAATGTCAACGAACCAGGCTCTTGTTGACTTGAGTCCGTGCAGTGGGCAAAGATACAGACAAAAGGCTCTAGATCTCTGATAACATGGTCGCTGAGGCCGGTTAGACGTTATGTTATCATGACAAGAATGATCTGCTTACTTCCACATTATGGACTTTGCGGTACCCTTAAATTCAACAATGACGCCGCAGTATGGGCACTCGCTTGTCGTCGGCACCGGAGGGAACGATAATTTGTTGTTCACTAGAACAGACTTGGCCCCAGGAACCTCCACCGCGGTGTTGGCGTACAGAGCTCGGACAGCAGTTTGTCGAGCAGTAGTCGCATAGGTTATGGGTGCTGGCGGAGGGCCAGTTGGTTTCGACGTTTCGTCAATGGTCTTAGGTTTCGGTTGCACGCTTGGGGCGAAACGTACGGCAGGGGCACTATCCGCTATCTTAGGTAGCTGAACACTTCTTGGGTTTGCCTGTGGATGCTGAACACTCAAGGTAATGCGCCTTCGGTGTGACCTCTGATAATACAATCGTCGAAGTCGCAGCGCATTGGCCTCGACCAATGCTGAGCGAAGAGCCTCTGGTGCCTGAGGAAATCGGAAGTGAATGTAGCATTCTGTGTAAAGACGCAATTCAGTGATGGCATTGTTTGCTTCTTCGTCGTCTCTATATCTTCCTATTTTATATGTTCTCTTGGCCTTTGCGGACTTCCGAATAGCACTGGACAAACGGAAGAGCCGTGTCACTGTTCCTCCAATATTATAGGTGATTAATGAAACATTCTCTTGTGCTTGATCCTCATCACTGTCCGCATCGCTTGAATCATCGCCGGCTCTCTTGGTGACCTCCGCATCGCCTTTTTCTGATATGCGTTGTTTCTTCCTGCTCGGAGTCTGCGGTTGATCGTCGATTGGCTTAACTATCGTGAAAACTCCCATTAGCCTAAGATTCTTAACGTACGGCAACTACTTACGAGATGTCAAAGAATCACAAATGACGTCCAAAAGCTGATGGATAATCTCCACGACTGTTGGACTGTATCGGAGCCTGTAATCCAACGAGACGTTGAGCGGCCCAAAGACATCCATGTTTGATGCCCACAGCGTAAAGCGCGCCAGCTGATCGTCCATCACAGTAGGATCTGGCACAATCTCCGGCACAGCCATGTATTTCCGGAAGAGATGATTGCACTGCAATGCGTGTTCAGCGATGGTCGGGCCAAGATCGTCTTTGAGAAAGACGTCTTCCATGGAGTCTAGCTCCATGCGAGCCGGAAGTGTCATGACGAGAGGGCTATGCTATAGGCGATAGGCCATAGGCGATAGCTTGTGATTGCGCCGAAGATCCACGAGGTTGGTCTTCCTGGTTGCGAGGATGGAGTTTCTTCAATTTTGAACAATGCATCGAGAGGCTAGAATTTATTTGCAAAAATGTTGAAAGGCACAAGGTTCTGACCACATCCTCGGCATGGTGGCAGTGGCGATAAGGCCGTACCAGAGGCTCGGCCAGACCGATTCAGAGCCTCTGCTGCGGTGGCTAATCTGTCGGAACGACAAATTTGTCCGGCAGGACCGACAAGCCAACGGCCAATCTGTCGGCAAATTGAAAGTCTTGGCCAATTCCCCTGCATTTTCTGCGTCATTCTCCCTCTCAGCCCCTTCGTTACAATTCCCAGTACGGTTCACCTCATTAGAGCAACTGTATGTTAAGCTTGCTAGAAGCTCAGAAAATTACACTGGAAAACACTCGGTCCCCTTGCTATTAGCGCCAACACTGACACTGATCCGGTTGAGAAATCTCTGTCTGCGGTAGGCCACTGGGACACTTGCGCCAACACCGTGTCGGATGCCCAAGCCGGGCCAAGCTTGCCCACTGCCAGACACCTCACCAGCGATATATATCTCGCCAGCGGTCCTAACTGTATAGAGCTTGCCCGCTGTCACACCCCTTGCCCACTACCACACAGCTTGCCCACTGCCACATAGCTTGCCCACTGCCACACAGCTCGCCAGCGATATATAGCTCGCCAGCAGTATACAGCTTACCAACTGATACACAGCTCGCTAATGGTTTACAGATCGGTACATAGCTTGCCAACTGTCACACAGCTCGCTAATGATGTACAGATCACCAACTACCACAGCTTACCAACTGCCACAGAGCTTACCAGCCGCCACAGAGCTTGCCAGCTGCCACAGAACTAGCCAGCCGCCACAGAGCTTACCAGCTGCCACAGAGCTTACCAACGGTACATAGCTTACCAACTGCCACATAGCTTGCTAACGGCATACAGCTTACCAACTACCACGTAACTCGCTAATTCCCCATTTTTCCTCCCTTCCCTCAACTCCTTCCTCCCCTTTGCAGATCATATCAGGCGGCAGCTCCCCAGTCATCATTTCCAACGACGGCGATGACCTGTTGGCTGTGAGTGAGCTGTTTGCAAGGGCAAACCCTTCCCACAGCAGCAGCAGCCACCGCCAACCCCGCCGCGGGTACCCACAAGCGGCAGGTCTCGGAGGCTGTGCCTCGGGATGAACGCCCAAATAGGCCTGAGACTACCTCCGCGGCGCCGCCGCAACAAGAGGCTTTGGGGCTTCCTAGGAGGCCCAGGAGGTAGATACAGGCGCAGCCAACAACATCTGCAAGAGTAGCAGGGCCCGGAAGCCCAAACGGCATAATTGAGATGCAACTGCAGTCTAAGTACAGTGCAAACGGTGCCTGAGAATAGGTAGAATAGCGCAGTCAGTCACGCCCGCAAGTGCTCAATCTCGAGTAGCTACCCTGCATCTCATTGTCCATGAATTGCTAGTATTTTTGGTGGTCCCAGTGGCAATTGCGATGCCAGCCCCGCACTGCATCGGGGGATCGCATCGGTGTTGGCGCAGGTGTCCCAGTGGCCCACCGCATCTGTCCATCCAAGCGGGCCGTTCCTCGCCGTACCAAAAAAAATCTCCACCCCCAAGCACATGGCACGTGCCAAGTGGGGGCATGTCGATGATTTCAAGATTAAGAGAAGGCAGAGCTCTACAAGTACACAAAGGCCCCTGAGAAGCTAAATCAGAGCCTGAAATCTGAATTTGGACTCCGAGAACCATGTCTTTCACCAAGACTTATTTTCTCTGCCCGACATCCGACTTCATCCATCCACCTCCAGCGGGTCCGCTATGTCTCGGCTCTATAATCCGCTCGACGTCAACACCGCAATTCCCTCTCAACAGAGCAAATATCGTTCCCGTGGCCAACGAAAACCTACCTGTGGTGGAGACTGATTGGAAGAAGACCATTTCAGCCGAGACAGGACTCGGGTTGGGTGTTTACGCGCAATTTCTACAGCTGGCTACAGGAGGTTTGGGTCTGGGCCCTGCAGTGGATGTTGAACATTCCAGCCGAACGGTGAATATGTTCGCGTTTGACAACGTGACGACTGTGTCGTTTGAGCCGACATCGCAGTATGTTGAAGAAGCCGTTAAAGCACCTGCTGTGCAGACGTGGTTGAGGGAGCCCAAGCAGCGGTTTGCCCCCGTTGTCTCGCTCTTCCTCGTCACGGGCATGAAGCTTGTCAAGGGTGCGAAAATCAAGTACTCGACTTCGGGCAGTACGGCAGTCACGGGAAACATTGGCATCGACGTGGCCCCGCTTGGCATGACCTTTGGTCCAAAGGGCCACTGGAGCAGCACGAACGATGATGAGACGGAATTCAATCGGGATTCTGAATTTGTTTTTGCGTTCCGCGTCAAGAGGCTTGCGTTTGGGCGGAAACTCAAGGTTGAAGAGTACAATAGGGGCGCTTTCCTGGCGATTGGAAAAGATGAACACGACGACGAATCTGTTTTAGTGGAGGACGTGGATGGTTCTGACATAGAAAATGCGAGACTTGTTCCCGATGTGACCGAAAACGGTAGCGTTTACTGCATCCCCGCTTGACTATGGTATTTAATCTTCGAACTCGTTTGAGATGTCGAAAAAGTTTAAAGAGTCGGGAGTTGACTAGACCATCCTAAAGCTTCTAGTCATACATGTGTTTTTTGATATCCCTGATCTTGTTATACACATGCTCCCTTGACGAACCCGTATCAAGCAGTACGTGGGGCGTGATATAGTCATAGCCTGCCCCTCTCCTCTGTCTGACCATGCTCTTCAGAACCGCATCCATTGAATGAACATCTTTCAACCACGGCCCCAGCAGTTCACTTCCTGCAGCCAAGCCCTGTTCTTGCTGCCGGACAAAGGACAGGACCGAAGCAGCAAGCCCTGCGGCAATCGGCGTTGCTACCGATGTTCCTGACATGACATTGACAATGTCATTGTGGCCATTCTTCCCTGCTGGCCAGTGAGAACAGACATTCTCCCCGAGCAGACTGAAGTTGACATCTTTTTCGTCGGCGGTCGGGTTGAACGCAGAAGGGTTTCCATTTCCATCAGTCGAGTGTATACAAAAGACGCTGGGATATTTCGCCGGAAAGGCTCGGCCAAGATTTGCTCCATCGTTCGATGCTGCAGCGAACATTAATGTTTGATTGTGTAATGCATTCGATATTGCTGTTTTCATAGGCTCATGATATTCACGGATTCCGAATGACATCGATATAATGTCTACATTCCATTCAGTGACTGCGTGGTTAACCGCCTGTGCGAACAATTAGCTTATGTATAAAATTTGCTTTGGTATGGAGCAAGCCTTGCCTTTGTGATAGCATCGTAGCTGTCGCGACCCAGAGTCTCCCGATTTGCAACTCTGGCAATATAAATTTCGGCGCATGTGGCAACTTTGAGGAGGAGACCAAGAGCATGAGTGCCGTGCCCGATCTCATCTTGAATGTCGAAGGGTTCTGTTTGATGTACAAAATTCTGCACTCCCTTGATCCGTGGATCGAGTCGTCCGTCTTCAGTCATCAGAAGCGAATTTCCAGGATCAAATCCGGAATCTAAAATTGCTATTCGTACCGGCTCGAATGTCCTGCACCCATTTTCGATAGATCCCGCAGATGGTTGCATGACAGCGTCAAACGAGTCAACATGGTGATAAATCGAGGACAAAAGACTGTTCATCCATCTTTCCGACAGTTCGGTACTGGCAGATCTTTAGTAAGGAGAAGTCTTGCAAGAAATGGAGAATGGCCTACTCTTGTCCAGAGACGGTCTGATGGCTCGCATCAAAAAAGTACAGACTCTTAGTAGAAGATTCCGCAAGGTGTGGGCGGTTTTGGAAGCCCCGAGAATGTTGGGTCCGCATTTGCAGGACCATGGCCGGGTTGTGTAAAGTATAGCTTAGAGACGTAATGTTGGAGGCCGAAGGCAAGGAAACTGCCAATTCTTCGTTGCTTCTTGCAGAGAATTCGGGCTTGTTTGTTTGTTGGCGGACAACTTCTCGGCCGATTAGACCCCAGCAGAGTTCATTCTCCCGAGAATCGAGAGAATCCAAATCCTCTAACCGAAGGCGCCACGATTTGAATATCTCGGATTCGAGTCGTTTGACGACATTCTGATAGAAGAGCCTTTGAACGCTAGCGGATTCAAAATCAGCAGGCTCTCCAGCAGGATAGTATTCCCACTGTAGGCATGCTTTCGTAGCGAGATAATAATCTACGCCAGCGTCGACTTCTAGGTTCTTAAGAATATCAAGGCTGGTATAATAGTCAGTGTTGACATTTCGGGCGGTCTCTGTGTCAGTTTGCCATGACTGTACGGGTGTGCAGTAGTGAAGCTCACACAAGAGAATACCTAGCGCCAACACACTGGCATTGGGATGAACCATGTGTTTGGAGCTGGTTGGTTCGGCTTGGCCGTTTCCAGTGTCCATCTTGTTGGCCGAAATGATTGGAACATGTTCCATAGCCAGAAAGGGTTTCGTGATATTGGGTAGCTCTCCGTCCTGTAGCGGCTGGAAAAATTGAATGTTTGAGTGATTAAAGGCAGGCTGTACCCACGGCGTCTCCAAGAACGGAAGTAACGCTGTGGCAAGTGTGACCGCCAAGATTCGTTTCCCTTTGAGCGGTAAAGCCGATGAACCGCCGCGTAATTCTTGTTGACGCTTGAAAAGAGCCGACAGAGATACTGTCCGAGGCATTTGGGAATCGCCAAAAGTCTTTGGTTGCGGGCGGAGCCTCTTAAACAACCCGCCCTCCAAAAGAAGATGCAAGCAATTTCGTTGATTCAGTGACTCCGTGATACTCTGGCAGATGTGAGCGAACTCGGACGAGACACTAGGTACAAGCTCAGATGCGCTCATGGTCTTGTCATTCTGTACGTCTCTAACCCGAATGTGTTAGTAAAATTCATTGCACGAAGCCTCAAATGCTTACTTGACCGTTATCTTGGCTTCCTGCAATGTGATTGCAAGTAGAGATCGTACGCCAAAGAACACTTCGAAGCACGACTCGATCTTAGAGCTCTTCTTCCGTTGGGGCAGTGAAAGTCTCACGCTCAAGCCCGAGCACTTCTGACACACACAAGTCCAATGTGTCCGTAATCCGTGATGTAACGACACCGAATGTTTCCTCATCAGCATAGCAAAGTCAGCCTCGGGCTCTTCTATGTCATCGCCCATGTTTGGCTCTTCGCGAGGCAGAACTCGGCGCTTCTTTGCCTCCATGTCCAGGTGTGAAAGCTCCTCGATGGCAGCGTCATTTTCTCGTTTGCGTTTGCTAATACGGATGGTTGTGCCTGAATTGGGATACGCATCGTGATTCGGACGCTCGATCATGCTGCGAACCGCCTGGAGCTTTGGGTACGGCACAGTGTGGTGTAAGCTCTGCTTCACAGGTTGTATTAGTGGGCAGGAAGTGAGAGGCTGAAAGACTGAAACTTGCTGTGAGGTAACAGTACTTACGGAGTCTGGTTCCCGATCAGAGTCATATTGAACAAGATTTTCGAACGCTCTTAATGTTTTTGCTACTTGCTTAAGGTCGATTTCGTCGAAGTTATTGGTATTATGCTGCAGAAACGCGTCCGCCCGCCTCCAAGCGTCGTGCGCCTGTGACCTCAACGAAGTGGGCGGCGTTGACTTTTCCGGTGGTTTTCGAGCAAAAAATCCAAGAATACTCTTTAGTAGACCCCGAGAGTCATCGTGATCCATGGCCGTACATCTAGGATCCGTGCATCTGAAGGGTATTCAAAAGTTCAAGTCAGCTCCGTCGCGTGAGGCTGAGACGCATAACTCTCATCGATGAAACGGGCCAAGGCCACCTAGCGAGCCCCCCCCATCTGCCAAGCCATCTAACCTTACACCCACCATAACATCACGAATACCTATTTCTAGACTACGTGACCAAGAGAAAAAGATTCAGCAAGATCTAGAGGATGTTGGATCAAAAAAGTTTTCATCGTACGCTCAAGCTGCAGCTTGAACGGGCATACAACCATAGGATCTTTCTAAGGTACTTGAATTGCCTTCGGTCAAGAATTTTGGAAGATATATGCCAGATCTTAGGTTTCCAGCGCATCCTGATGGAATCTATGAGACACCGACGAAGATCTCTGAGTTTAAAGAGCTACAAGAAAGAATTGAAGCTAGGGTTACACCTCATACTCGTCTCCACGTTTATAAGCTCGCCCGCGGGGCTATTCACGAGCTTACAACGAGTCAGATCCTTCAATTTGAGGTCAGGGACACTCGGAAACGACGTATGGATGTTACGCTTGAAAAGCGATTGAACTATGAAGCTTTCTGTATAGGCGTACCTCGCTGTCGCGATGACTAAGCATGGTGTTACAGTTGCGAGTGCCCGAATGACCCTATTAGGCCTTGCTCTTGAGCTTCCTTATAGCTAACGGTGCCCATACGCCGGCGCTTGCCTCGCCCATGTTCCTCCTCTTCCAGGTGCTGTTCGAGATGGCCTCCCTCCTGCTCTTCCTCTTCCGGGGACTCTTCCGGGGGCTCTTCTCGTTGTAGCCGTGGTGGTACTGTCGAAGCTGGTAGAAAAGAAGGCGACGTTGCTCGTAGTGGCCGTTTGGGGCTGCGAACAGCTAAGGTGATGGTTGTGTCACCTTGAGATTCGCCTTCTTTTGGTACTTGCCACTGTTGCTCGCGGGCCTTTTTCTCTGCCTTCACGCGAGCATTTAGCAGACGCCCAGCTATTTCAGCGCCGGTAAGCCCCCGTGCATCAGCCTTTCCGTAGCTCTTCCGTTGTAGAATCTGCCTTCTTGGTTGAGGATCAGGCTTGCCAATAGGGAGTGCTTGCATCTCTAAATGGCGCTTGCCGATCTTCTCCAGCTCGATCTTTGACCGTAGAATCCGGTGCTCGAAGCAGCGCTTTTTCCTCAGGGCCTAAAAGGCCCAGAAGTTGCTCCACAGTATAGGTTGGTTCTGGTGATATTCGCCTTGTAGCTACCTCATCCGGGTACGTTGGTTGCCAGTTTGGATAGCGAACTATAGGCCCATAGATCCACCATCAAGGGTGCACGAGAGATTTCAGTATAGGCAATAACGAGAATGGGATCGGAATAGAAGCGAGCTGCTACGTTGAGCTGCTACGTTGAGCTGCTACGTTGAGCTGCTCGCGGTGCGCAAATCACAGCTGGAGCATCTGCTTCTTAATGACGTTGCTCTCCTCATCCTCAACTCACACACGAGTTCTATACACAAACCCGGCCTCATGGCGCTCCACAAGCAGGGTATCGATAGTCTCAGGTTAAGGTATATCGGGTACCAATTTCCGCAGAGAATTATAGTACTCGCGCGATGTTAGCCATAATGCCTAATTCCTCAGCTTCAAGCACTCTTCTGCTCTCTGAATATGGAATCACAGCTATGCGGTGCTTTCGGGCAGTACGTATCAGGGCTTGGAACTCGTCGAGAGCTTGCCGATGACGAGGAAAAAGACAGAGGATTATCAGCAAGATCATGGGAATGAAGCAGGCTGTTGACAGTCATCATGAATGCCTTATTGCCTAAGCCTCGTTTGCCTATATCTTTCTAGCTTACCCGCACCAACCAATCGCAACCAAGCTGCCCACACTTATTCCATCTCGCTTATGTCTGCTGGTTATACTTCTCTCCTCATTGACCTCGACACGATTCTCGAGCTTGCGCCAGTTCCATGTTTCTTTCCCGCGATGGCCATACTGCCAGCGACCACCCAGAACACGTTTATTGCCTCCTCCGGTATGCGCAGTATCGAGTCCTTCAGCCAAGGCGAAGCCGCGTAGGCGCTGTTCGCAGGCCTCGATAGAGGCGAAGACCTCACCCTGTAACAGGTGGCAAGAGGTAGGAAGATGGAAGGGCATTCACCGCCTTTTCATAGACGTCGACGAGGTGCCTAGGGCAGCCGGGCTTTGCGTGGAAAGGCATTGCGAGATGGGGCGGAAGAGGCGCTATAATCTTTGAAACTCAACACCAAGGGTTCTCTGTACCAGGAATGGCGATGACGACGAGATCAATTCTACAAGATGAGATGAGAGCCTACGCGGCCTGCACCATACATTTTACCATGGCCAGACGCCTGCCAAGACTCAGGGGACGCGACTTCGCGCGCCCCTGAAACATCCATGATGTTCCAGATGCTCAACTGGATGACTTTTGTCTTTGACCTCAAAGCCTGGACTTGCGCTCATCACCGGGAAGAATGACAGTCTCACCTACCGTTGATCAATTCCCAACTTTCGCGGGTACACTCTCATGGTTGACGAAAAGAGCGTGTCAATGCATTTGGTATCTGCCTAATAAAAAAAGATGCTGCATTGTTGGAATCACCGATGAGGTTAATCAATCGATGCTCCGTTTGGCGGAAGGTATATCGAAAGCAGGTCCGCTGATGAAAACGGCGCATCAAGTATTAGCGGAAATAGCTGAGCAATGCTGCTGTGCTCTTCACCATCGCAACAAAATGTGGGGCAGCGGTCTGGCACAGAAGTTGGCACTTCGATGGCAGAACGAGATACAAGTCACTCTGTCTGTTGCGAACTGCGAGATTGCTCAGACCGTTAAGCTCGAAAGTGTGTCGCCTGCAGTCTCTACAATTTCGGAGTGCGGCGGCGGCAAGCTCGGCGGTCTCCCTCCCAACAAGCCAGTCGCATTTGCAAAGCACGAGGTTTGGAAAGGAGAAACATTGGTCTCAAAGTTGTTGTCACCTATCGATCCTCAAGCGGCCACAATCGGATCCCTGTACATCTTTACTCACACAGAAGATGCCTTCTCTGGAATGATCAAAATAGGTTACACCCGCAGGACGATCGAAGTTCGACTAAGTGACTGGGCTGAATGCGGCCATGGGTATCCTGTCCTCCTCGACTCTTATGCTGGCGTGCGACACCCTGAACGGGTTGAGTTGTTAACCCACTTTGAATTGATGGAGTATTGGTATGCACAGAGATGGTGCGAGCTTCATCGTCAAGCCCATATCGAATGGTTCAAGATTGATATTGGAACCGCAAGCTCGATTGCCCGCCTCTGGTCACGGTGGATGGAGCGTGCCAATCCTTATGATAGGCGCGGTCACCTCAAAGTTTTTTGGAAAGAGACTATTGGTTTCTTGACTATGCACGAGGTTCCCATCGCAGCCGAAGTAATGATGCAAATCCAAGAAATAGAAGAAGGTTCACCCGAATTGCTCGACTTTATTGACGACGACGCACTGCGTAAGCGACGAGAACCGGTCGTGAAGCAGGAGCAGTTCGACACATCACAGGTCGTCGCTTGTCTGCCGAAATGCACGAAGACCAGTCATACCCCCGAAGCAGATCCCGACGTCAAGTCCAGTCTGGTCAAGATAGAAGTCAAGGAACTGCAAAGCTCTTCTGAAATGGTCACCACGACCGATGTTGTTACTATTCAAGACGGAACTCCAAAACTTGAGGTCGCGGGAGAGAGTAACCTGTCAACATGCTTGCCGCAAGAAGAAGTCCATACACATACCGCCATCTCCAGCTGCTTTGCGGCTCGCAGCTGTTAGTTGCATTCGTACGATCACGACCCTCGAAGAATATGCAAGCACACGTTCCACGACGTGAAGATATACAGATGGGACACATCCCCCATTTGCACGATTGGTTTACGGAATGTATCTACATTTAGTGCTCGTCTGTGCAACCCTGCAGCAGACACGGCTTATTTTACGCTCGATCACTTTGATCTTTGCACATATACTACTCATTCTGTTGCCGTTCCTCAAACCAGCCGATCGTAATGGACGTAATGGACTTCGATATCAATGAGGATGATCTCAGCTCCGCCTTAGGCACCGAGTCCCTTGCCGTTGGGGATATGGTACCTGAGGGCTTCGACAATACCCCACGAACGTATGGTATCTAATTGGGCAGCCCGACATAAGGAGTGCAGCGCCGGGGGCCGACCCTTGGGCACTTTTTCTTTGCTGGTACCAGAAATTTGGCCATGGAGAACTGCTATCAAGCGTGCAGCGGAGGATGGATCTCCCCAACGAGATTATGGAGGAGTATGCGCACACGGCTCAGGCTATGATCTATGAAAATTCTTGGATGACAAGGCTGTTTAAAACCAAGCGGGGCTACATTGGCACAACGCAACGCTTCTCAACTTGTGTCCAAGCAGGTGACGAAGTGTGTCTTTTATATGGTGGAAAGTATCCGTACATACTTCGCCGACGAGAGGATGGCACATACTGATTCCTTGGAGCTAGTTACATCGAAGCTTTAATTCACGGAAAAGGATTGGGCTGGCCAGGAATATCAGAGCAATCTTTCATCCTCACATGAAGATTCAATTGTGTTAAATCGGCTATCAGAATGTTGACGGGCAAGGAGGCGCTGTCTCGACGCATCCAGGTCATCTCGGACCTCGTTGCCCTCTGTGGGCTGCGAGAACCGTCTCGACGCAGACCGAAGATGGACAAGATAGACTGGTCCCAGTTCGAAGAGCCGATCGACTTGGACGACCTTGAGGGCAGCACTACCTGCTCGACCGACGAGGCAAAGTCAGAAGACTCTTCTCAGACGGACGAACTTGCCTTTCCGACCGACCAATGCATCTTTTGCGCAGAAGATGTCACCTTGCGCACCTTTCATCCGCGAACGAAACAGCGACCCGACTCACTCCGGCGTCATGTGGAGAATCAGCATCTCCTTCTATTCTCCCGGACAGACCCTGTGTCCTGTCCTCATCGCGTCTGCAGCGACACCGGCGTCCCCACTTTCCCTAACCGAGAGGTTTGGCTCAATCACGCCGCCATCGTCCAACAGTATGACCTCAAAATCCAGCTGCACCGACTGGCCAGCATATTGTGAAGGGGTTGGTTCGTGGGCAAGCTATAGCAACAACAACAAGCCCTGGAAGGGAAAGGGGACTTTGCCGTACACGCTAGCGTGTACGGTAAAGTCCAGGCCGGGCTCACGCCGACATCAGATGGCCAAGAGAGAAGAAGAAGAAGAAGAAGAAGGAGGAGGAGGAGGAGGAGGAGGAGGAGGAGGAGGAGATATAATAGGATAACAGGGGCCTCTGAAGAAGCCGACTATAAGATGTACGCCTGTAAGAGATGCACGCCTATGAGATGCACGTCTATGAGTCATCCCGCCAATGTATACCCAGAAAGCGGGCTTATCTTTGGTGACTTGTCTGTTGCTCCCGATAGCCATCGAAGTCGGAAGGATGAACCTGCCACTGATAATTTTGATTTTGCACATGCGAAGCCCTCATAAGTATAAGGAATAGGTGAATTTGCGTACCCCATTGAGTCAGTCAGGCTCGGTCTTGAAGATGTTTGGGTTATGCTTGCTCCAACATTTTCCACCGGATTAAGTATCTGGTATGACCGAAAGAAGTTGTTCGCCGCACGTGATGTTTGCGGAGCGATCCCACAAGTAATTCGGTACATCTCTCTCCAGCGCTCCTCCTCGGACACATCTGGTTGCCTTTTGCTTGTCCTTTTTCCTTTTCCTCAACTCTCTCGCTTGGTCTTTGTCGATCCCTCTGAATGGGGTGAAGGAGTGACATTCACAGCTTGGTTGCACTCATAGATGCTCATTTAGAGCCTGTTCTGATTCATATATCGTACCGCACCAATAGCAGCAACGATGGTATCGAAGCAAGACCGCTGGTCAGGGTTGAGCTGGGCGTACATCTCGTCCCGTAAGTAGAGCTCCTCCGTAGGCTCGTAGCGGAGGTTAGTAGTAAGGAGTAGGTTCCCTTCGGTGCGGGCCTAGGCGTGCTGGTGGGTAGGTAAGTCGTAATCCGTAAGGGTGCGGCCATGGTCAGTAAGAATGCCGGTAAGCAGAAACAGGTCGTAGTTAAGATGGAGATCGGGGCCGGCGGTGGGGCAGGTCGTCGCGCCGGGCGAGTAGATGAGGCAGGGAGCCCGTGGATACTACACTTACGTCCCGACCCTGGTTGGCCGATCTTGGCGCGTTACATTTCCAAAAAATACTTCGGCTCAATTCGCCTCAGTCTTGCACCGCCACTGCTAACGCCTGGCTTTGCTCAAGTCTCACTCAGTCTCAATCAACCTCTGCTCTAACTGGCCTCAGGCTGCTCATGATATGCCCAGCCTCGCTCGGAGTTCTACATCTGGGGTACCAAACGGGCCCCTAATATTTGTGTGCGTGCACGGGACTCTAGCCGAGCTGCAACCACATGTTGCGTCCACAGCAACTCAATAACCACCTCCAATAAAAGGCAATACATCGTGCTAGACATGCCACACGACTCACTCCCCAAAAACAACTCAAACAGTTTTAACCGCGAAAAGTGCCTGAAAAATGGTGCCACCATCCCATCGCTCCCTCTCTTGGCAATCCGCGGCCGTCTCTGCTTCCGCTGCTTCCAGCCCGCAGAACGGCTCATGAGATGTACTGGCTGCAAACGAAGCTTCTATTGTTCCAAAGAATGCCAGGAGAGAGATTGGGAAGTTGCTCATAAGGGATGGTGCAAGTACTTGAAAAAGATCAATGAGATTGAGGCGAGGGAAAGTGTCAAGTGGAGGTCTTGGGAGGAGTATCGCGATTCGTTGGTAGGTATAACGTTTTCTTTCTAATTGCTTTGCGATGTCATTTTTGAGATGATGTAAGACATGAGAATCAAATCAAATGTCGAACCTTCATAGACCGCTCCTCTCAGAGTATAATCTGATTGTACCTTGCGATATCGACTAATCCGATCTATAGTACGACAAGACAGTGTACATCAAGCAATTAAAGAATGATCAGAGCCTGTTTGAAATTGTTCAGTAGGCTGCCCTGCGACCCGACCTTCATCACATCTGCTAATAACTCACTTCATAGAGGTCAGGCATACTGCAGTTCGTGCCATCGAAGTGCTACAAATCTGGCTAATGCGAAACCTCCGATGACTCTCAAACTTTGCGAACAGTGCGAATTGGTCTCCGCTTGTGGCGAATGCACACTCCAACATCCCCCAAAAGTCTGCAAGCAATACCAAGAAATGAACCAAATCGACTTATTCCGTATAGCCCATTTCGAGCTTACCGGGAAAGCATCTATATATCTCCCGGCGAAGCCTCGGACCTCATATAAACCACTCTCGTCCGCCGCAAACTGGGCAGACTATTACTTCAACATTTCCGGCAGATGTATCACACTTGGGCCTTTCCTCCAGCGCGTTCTGCGACAAGATCTTGCGTCAGAAGAGGTGGAGGGAGTACCGGAAGGAGCGACTCCAGATGAGATACACGCTATTCGTCAGTTCAATCTCTCGTTGAAATTGGCCACGGATACGCTATCTCGACCACTTTCCATCATCGCTGCACTTGAAGACACTGGGCTGGTAAGCAAGGAAAAGATTACGCTCCACGTGATTGGCGCCGCGGGAAAAGAAATGGCAGAGATGATGTTGATGGAGGAACTGCTACACCTTCTCCCCTCGCTCAACCACCTGGACATACTCTACATCGGACCCAACACGCCCGTGCTCAAGTCTCCTTTCGAGTACGAGACGATCGACATGGACTGCTGTCCAACCTGCAAATCCCGCAACCGTCGACGCTCAGTGACACTATACCGTGCTCTCTATCACGATTTTGCTCAGAGCCCCCATTACCGGAAACCGGATCTTGCCGTCCTTTTCCATAGCGGCCGTTCCCAGGCCGAAGAAGCTTCTTGGGCGCCTACTACCAGGTATCTCCTTGATTCGGCGACAATGACGCTTTGTACGGCTTATACGCTTCGAGAGGCTATGGAGGAGTATGCGGAGTTGCATCAACTTGGTGCCAAGTTCTTGGTTGAGCCGGAGGTTAATCATTGGAGATCTTTGCTTCCATTGCCAGAGTTGCTGGAAGGGACAGAGCATGGTGTGTTCTATCAGAATTATTATAGGTATATCTTTCGGGGCACACGGGCTTGACAGTTAGACTGTTGCCATCTTTCAAAGTAAGGAAGAAGAGCCCATAGAATGAAATCCACCTCGAGATGCCCCGGTTTCAAGATCCTTGCTCAGACCGACTACAGTACGTAGGCGATGGTATGAGTATCACAATTTCGAGAAGTTTGAATGGGTGAGGTGCAGAATCCTTATTCAAAGTACTCCGTAATAGATTACAGTATTGCAGCAAAGCAGCATACCTGATTCTCAGACCCCTAAGGCCATTGGGAGGGGCCAGGGTCAAGAAAGCGGGCCCAACAGAGTCGGTTTGGGCGGAAGCCGATTTCGCTAGGCACAATAACACCCTCGTTCCTCGAAACGCGTAATAAATTGGCCCTGCCTTGATCGCTGACCTCCACACATGCTGCAGACACATTGTCCTTGCCGCCATTTCCTGACACTACGAGGGCGAAGTCGTCGAGAAAGTCGCGGATCATCTGGCTCGAAAGATCACTATCGGAAGCAAAGCTTATGATCTACTCGTCGGGTAAACTGGTATACGGCGGCGAATAGGGACCTTTTATCTCTTAGCGCAAAAAATCGTATTTTGCAACTCAGATCTCGACAAATTGACCACCCATATGAGGACGCTTATGATTTATTTGTTCCTCACGGGCGTGCATCCCACGAGCGTGCATGTGATTGGCAGGTGTCTCATGGGCGTGTACCTCACGTGCGTGTATCTCTTAGGCGTGTACCTCACTGACGTGCATCTCACGGGCGTGCATCTCATGGCATAGGCGTGCATCTCGCGGGCATGTGTCTCGTGGGCGTGTACCTTATCCCTTCGCTGGCCTCGGGTAACGCAAATTAGCGTTTTCGTTCTACCCATCTTTTTGGTGTCGTACTCATAAGTACTCGAACTTCCAGGTAAAGCATCTAAGCTTGCCTAAGGCAAGACACTAATTAGCGGAGTATGGCTGGCGGGGATAGGCGTCATCTGCATGGCGTACCTCATAACATTGTTTCGGGGCTGTACCGCCACCGGAGGTAGTGGGCGCTAACCCGCTACGATTGCCGCCTTGAGTGAACTGCCCCGCCTGCCACCATACCCCAGCACAGGACGTTCTCTACGATTAGATGGAACATCTCTTCAGTCGTAATCTCCCTCTCCGTTGATGTTTTGAATTACACACTCCGCGCCGATGTATACGACAAGCCACGCGAGTAGCGCATGCTATTAGAGGCCCTCCACCCAATGCCTCCAAATGCGTCTCTTAGAACGCAAACCCGACGGCGAGCTCGTCCTAAGCGAATTCACCGGCAAAGATGTCCCTGTCCCTGCCTATGCAATACTCTCTCATACTTGGGCCACAGACAACAGCGAGGAGGTCAGCTTTCAAGACGTAGAAGCCGGCACCGGGAAGAGCAAGGCTGGTTATGACAAGATACGGTTTTGCGCGGAACAGGCGGCAGCTGATGGCCTGCGATACTTCTGGGTAGATACTTGCTGCATTGACAAGAAGAATAACACGGAGCTTTCCGAGGCCATCAATTCCATGTTCCGTTGGTACCAGAAGGCTACGCGGTGTTATGTCTACCTATCGGATGTCTCAATACGTGATGAACAACAGAGCTGTCAGTATTCATGCTTTGCATGGGAGGCGGCTTTCCGGAAAAGTCGATGGTTTACTCGAGGCTGGACACTTCAGGAGCTGATCGCACCGACTTTGCTCGACTTCTTCAGCTCGGAGGGCGAGCGACTTGGGAACAAGTCGTCGCTAGAGACGATGGTTCATGACATTACCGGGATCGCAAGGAATGCTCTCAAAGGGAATCCGTTGTCTGATTTCAGCGTTGATGAGCGGATGTCCTGGGCGGCGCACCGCAACACCCAGCTTGAAGAAGATGAGATTTATTCTTTGCTAGGCATCTTCGACATCTCGATGCCGCTGATCTATGGGGAGGGAAGGGAGAAAGCATCCAAGCGACTCCGGGAAGAGATCAACAAGTCTTGTAAGGGTAAGTGGATCTGATTTCAGCGCTTACCTCTACAGCTAAAGAGATAGTGCACGATGTTCAGCAGTGCTGACCGAGACAGGTGCTGAATTTGATCAATTCGCCGTTAGTCTAAGTCTTTCGGCCATTCCCGAACCTGCACAATTCGTCGGAAGGGAAAAAGAGCTAGCGGAGATGCACCAGCTGCTTTACGGCCACGCCACTCGATCGACAGTCATCCTTCATGGTCTTGGAGGGATGGGGAAGACTCAGTTGGCGATCGCATATGCTAGGCGACATAAGGCTAAATACACGGCGATATTCTGGATGAACGCAAATGACCAGGATTCTCTTAAGCTTAGCTTTGTCGATATTGCCCAGCAAGTTCTGAGGGATCATCCTTCAGATAGTGTGCTTGCTAGCGTAGACTTGGAAGGGAACCTCGACGACGTAGTCAACGCAGTCAAGGCCTGGCTCAGCATTGGGAAGAACGCGCACTGGCTGGTGATCTATGATAATTACGACAATCCTAAAATACCTGGTAATGCGGACCGCTCGGCAGTGGATGTGCGTCAATTCCTTCCTGGATCTGACCATGGTTCGATTATTATCACAACCCGATCGTCGCAAGTCACCATAGGTCGACGTATTCAAGTTCGGAAGTTGCTGAATGTTCAGGAAGGTCTGGAGATTTTATCCAATACGTCAGGACGAAAGGGTGTTATGGACGGTATGTTGTTTGCGATCTACAGGTGCAAGTTGAGAGGGCACTGACAAGACAGATCCTACCGCTATAGCACTCGTCGAGGAGCTAGACGGCCTGCCTCTCGCTCTGTCCACAGCTGGGGCGTACCTGGAACAAGTGACCATGGGTTTCTCGGAGTATCTTCGTCTCTATAGGGCATCGTGGCTAAAACTCCAGATGACGAGTCCTCAATTGAGTTCATATGAAGACCGATCACTGTACACTACATGGCAGCTCTCCCTGGATCGGATCGAACGACAGAATGCGCTGTCGGCCAAATTGCTCAAGCTGTGGGCATACTTTGATCGACAGGACGTATGGTTTGAACTTCTCCAACATGGAAGCTCCGCATATCATGACTGGATACAAAAGCTCACTGAGGACGAACTGAGCTTTAACGAGGCTGTCAGACTGTTATGTAACTATGGAATAGTCGATCCAGATTTATCTTTCCATAAGCAGTGCGGGTCGAGAGGGTACAGTATGCATAGCTGTGTGCACTCATGGACAGTATCTGTTTTGAATAAGGAGTGGGATGAGAGCCTGGCAAAACTAGCCTTGACTTGCATAGCGTCGGAAATTCCCAGTAATGATGAGAAGGACTGGTGGCTCTTGCAGCGGCGGCTTCTCCAGCATGCCTTGCGGCATGAGCAGTTTATAACAGATGGCAAGGTGAAGACTGAGGGAATGGAATGGACATTGCATTGCTTGGGCGATCTCTACGAGGACCAAGGCAAGCTGGCCGAGGCGGAGGCGATGTACACTCGGGCGCTGCAAGGATACGAAGAGGCACTTGGACCGAAGCACACATCGACACTCAATACGGTCCACAACCTGGGCGTTCTCTACAAGAACCAAGGCAAGCTAGCCGAGGCGGAGGCGATGTACACTCGGGCGCTGCAAGGATGCGAGGAAGCGCTTGGACCGAAGCACATATCGACACTCAATACGGT
>Ga0335072_10000618_pt1 | contig 65677 bp, 69 predicted proteins | sample Lox_Sample_21_FD_206725 | JGI IMG/M metagenome (GOLD analysis project Ga0335072, IMG submission 206725) | Soil microbial communities from Loxahatchee National Wildlife Refuge, Florida, United States - Lox_Sample_2.1 | ecosystem: Environmental > Terrestrial > Soil > Wetlands | place: USA...
CGTGCTCGGCGAAGCCTTCTCGACCGTGCCATTTGTGCGGCCGGGCGGCGAGATTTTGCTCCGCCTTTCCGGCTGGCCCAAGGTCGAGCGCGTGCTCCAGGCCATCGACGCAGTCGAGCAGCTCGGCGTCGATCCAGCGGATGCTTGTCCCGATCATTGGCGGCAACTCCACAACCGGCTGGTGTCCGATGAACCGCCGCGCGCCTACACCGTGGACCGCCATCGCACCTGGCTTCTGCGCCGCAGGATCGACGCATGACGCGCTCCGGCCGGATTGCCGCGACCTGCATCGCGGCGCTCGGCCTCGGGCTGTCGGTGCCGTTTCGTCCCACGCCCAGGCTGATCTGGAACGCCAGCGCCAGTGTACCGATCGGCCTTTACGCCGTGCACCCTGCGGGCGCGCTGCATGTCAACGAGCTGCTGGTGGTCATGCCGCCGGAGCCGCTCGCGACGTTTCTCGACGAGCGCCGCTACCTGCCGAAGGGCGTACCGCTGCTGAAGCACGTCCTTGCCCTTCCAGGCCAGACCGTCTGCCGGTCGGACCGCACGATCACTGTCGACGGTGTCGCGATGGGCGACGCGCTCAACCGCGATCATCTGAGCCGTCCGCTGCCCGTTTGGCACGGCTGCCGCGTCGTTGCCGGCGGCGATGTCTTTCTCATGAACCGGCAGTCCGGGGATTCCCTCGACGGCCGGTATTTCGGCCCGCTTCCCTCCACCGCCGTCGTCGGCCGGGCCGATCCACTCTGGACCGACCAGGAGCACTGACCATGCCGCAATCCTGCTTTCGGCGAGGCGCTACGCCACAACCACCTCGGCTCCATTCCTTCTCCTTCCCGGTCCCATCGCCCGCCGCTCGCAGTGCTGCGATGCCACGGCGCTGGTGCCGCTCGCGCTCCTTCCTTTGGGTCAGCATCGCGTCGGTACTGCTGGTCGTGGTCGGCGTCGCTCATGCCGAACCTGTCGCCACCGAGCAGCACAGCGTCGCCACGATGGCCGATCCAATCGCCGCCATCGTCGCCGAAGCGTCGCAGCGGTTCGGCGTTCCGGCGTCGTGGATACGCGCCGTCATGCAGGTCGAAAGCTTCGGCGACGTGCGAGCTCTGTCGCCCAAGGGAGCAATGGGCCTGATGCAAATCATGCCGGAAGCGTGGGCTGCTCTGCGTTCCCGCTACGGCCTCGGCGCCGATCCATATGATGCGCACGACAACATCCTGGCCGGTGCTGCCTATCTCCGCGAGCTGCTGGATCGCTACGGTTCCCCCGGTTTTCTGGCTGCGTACAATGCCGGGCCAGCGCGATACGAGGACCATCTCGCGACCGGTCGCGCGCTTCCTGCGGAGACACAGGCTTACGTGGCCGCCCTCGCTCCGGTGATCGGCGGCGGGGCGATCGACGACGCCACGGTTGTCAATGCGGTCGTGCGTTCGTGGACAGAAGCGCCGCTGTTCGTCGTGCCTGCGGAGAGCGGCCCGACGAAGGCTTCGGTGTCATCCGATCCGCGTTCGGACCAGCGATCGACCGACAGTCCAGCGCAGGATTGGACCGGGCTCGCGCCGCAATCGCAGGGGCTGTTCATCGGCATGTCTCATGGAAATCGGCAGCCATGAACCCGGTCGCGCTTGATCGTAGGCTGGCGGGCCATGGCGGACGTTTGAGTGTCGGAAGGAGAAAGCCCAGGAACCCGACCAACGGACGGCAAGATAAAAGCGCCGCCTTCGGTCGGGCGCAAGTGGTTGGTTGGGTTGGATTTTTCGACACATCGGCGATCCGCGCCTGCTGGCGCTTTTGCCGTAAAGGTCAACGATTTCAACGACCAGAGCGCCGTCGCCGCGATTTTCCGAAGCGCGTGCAGCCATGACGACGCGCGATGACGACCTGCATGTCCGGCCCGGCCGCATCCGCCACGGGAACCAGGGTGCCAAGCGTCCGAAGACCTTCGTTGGCGAGGTGATGCGGGCCGCGAAGAAGGCTGGTCATCGAGGCAAGACCTTCGGGCGGAGCGGCGGCTCCTCGGGGCGCTCCACGTTCGGGCGCGGCCGGCGCGCCGCCCTGTCTCTGTCGACCCGGCCCCGCGGTCGGCGGGTCGTCATCATGACGCGGATCGTCCGCCATCAGGGGTCGAAGTTCCGCTCGGCGCCGCTGTCGAAGCACGTCGCCTATCTCAAGCGCGAGGGCGTCACCCGCGATGGGGCCGACGCCAGGATGTTCGACGCCCGGTCCGACGACGCCGACACCAGGGCGTTCGCCGAGCGCTGCGAGGACGACCGCCATCACTTCCGCTTCACCGTGTCTCCCGAGGACGCGGCCGAGATGGCCGACCTTCGCGCCTTCACCCGCGAGCTGATGGCTGACGCCGAGCGTGATCTCGGCACGAAACTCGACTGGGTCGCCGTCGATCACTGGAACACGGACAATCCGCATATCCATGTGCTGGTGCGCGGGCGTGCGGACGACGGCGCGGATCTTGTCATCAGCCGCGACTACATCAAGCAGGGATTCCGCGACCGCGCCGACGAGCGGGTTACCTTGGAGCTCGGCCCGCGCACCGAGCGGGAAATCCGGACAGCCCTGGAGAAGGAGGTCGCGGCCGAGCGCTGGACCAGCCTCGATCGCTCACTGCGTGACATCTCCGATGAGGGCGGCGGCGTGGTGGACCTCCGCCCCGGCGGCGCCGGAGAAGACCTCGAACTGAAGCGGCTGATGATCGGGCGAGCGGGCAAGCTCGAACGTCTTGGGCTCGCCGAGCAGATCGGTTCCGCGAGGTGGGAGCTGAAGCCGGGCCTCGAACCGGCGCTGCGCGACCTCGGCATCCGTGGCGACATCATCAAGACGATGCACCGGGCGATGGCGGGCGCGGGTCACGAGCCGGACGTGACCGGTTTCGCTCTACACGGGGATCAGCCTGCCGAGCCGGTGCTCGGTCGGCTGGTCGCGCGCGGGCTGCGTGACGAGCTCCAAGGGTCCGCCTATGTCGTCGTCGAAGGCGTTGACGGGCGCACCCACCATCTCACCTTCCCCGACCTGGAACTGACCGGCGACGCCAGGCCAGGTGCGATTGTCGAGAGCCGGTCCTACGAAGACAGCGCAGGTCGGCAGCGCCTATCGCTCGCGACCAGGTCCGACCTCCCGATCGAGGCGCAGATCACGGCGCCCGGCGCGACCTGGATCGACCGCCAGCTCCTTGCGAATGACTCCTCGCTCAGTGGCGGCGGCTTTGGTGCCGAGGTCAGGGAGGCGATGGACGGCCGGGTTGATCATCTTGTCGAGGAGGGTCTCGCACGGCGCCAGGGACAGCGGATCGTCTTCGCGCGCGATCTGATCAACACCCTGCGCCAGCGCGACCTCGACGAGGCCGCCTCGAAGCTCTCAGCGGAGACAGGGCTGCCTTATCGGCCGTCGGCTGAGGGCGAGCATGTCTCGGGTGTCTACCGCCAGCGGGTCACACTCTCGTCCGGCCGCTTCGCCGTGATCGACGATGGCATGGGGTTTCAGCTCGTGCCCTGGCGGCCAGCGTTGGAACAGCGGCTCGGGAAGCAAGTGGTAGGCGTCATGTTACCGGGCGGCATTGCAGACTGGTCCATCGATCGCACGCGGGGGCTGGGTATCTGACCGAGGAGCCGAGCAGAGCTCGCCATTCGGGTTTAGGCTCTTATCCTGAACCGCCCAGCACCCGCCATGTAGCGCACACGGCGGCGTTCCATCGACCCACGCATGGACCCAAATAAAGCGTATGGTGACATAGGGAAGCCTCACCGTGGAACAGGGTTCGGATAAAGCAGCGGCGACCAAGAAGATCGGGCTGATCGGCGGCCTCGCCTTGCGAGCGGGCGTCTTCTACTACGAGCAGATCCTGAGGCGCTACACGGCGGCAGAGCGGTCCCTAAAGCTGGTGCTGAGCCATGCCGATGTGAACACGGTTCTGGCCTGCGTGCGCCGCGGAGACAGGGCCGGGCTGGGGCAATACCTGGGCATGCTCGCCAACGAATTGTTCGATGCCGGCGTCGATCTGGTCGCGGTGACAGCCGTCGCGCCGCACCTGGCGATTGGCGAGATTTCACGGGTGTCGCGCGGGCCGGTGGTTGACGTACTCGGTTGCATTCCCGCAGGGCTCGCGATGGCGGGTATCGAACGGGTGGCGATCTTCGGGAATCGCGCCGTGATGGACACCGACGCCTTCGGCAGTGTCCCCGCGGACAAGGCGGTCAGACTCGAGCCGTCAGTCCTCGATGCCGTGCACGCGATGTACAATGATATTGCCCTATTCGGAAAGCGCGGGACGCCGGTCGAGGTGGCTTTCTTGGAGGGCATCGCCCGCGACTTGATCGACCGGAGCGGCGCGCAGGCCATCCTGCTCGCCGGCACGGACCTGTCATCGTTCTACGCGGAACAGCCACCGTCCTTCCCGTCCCTCGACGTGGCCCGGCTCCATATCGACGAGATCGTGCGGCGCGCTGGAGTTGCCTGAGATAAGCGGACATTGTGCCGGAAGTTGCGATCGGCGGCTCGGGTGGTCAGCGGCCCTAGCTGACCGATCACGTCGACTACCGCTCCGCCTTCCAGCGGTCCCTCAGGGCACTGGGTCGATGCCCTCCAAAGCCGACACCTGAGATGACGCCCTGATGGCCGTATAGATGAGATTGCAGGAGTAGGAGCGCAAGGAGGGCGTGATATTCCTGCGCCATGGTCCTGCCTCAGGCCTTGTTTGCCGCTGTGACAAAGGCGGCAAGCTCACGCCCAAAGCGTTTCGGCTCCTCGTAGAAACGGGCTATGGCCGCTCTCAGCGAACACGGACAAGCGGCTTCCTGGCTTGAGTGACCGGATGCGCTGTGCCATCGCGTGGCGGACGAGGCGGTCGTGTGCACCGTGCGTCAGCAGGATCGGACCGTCATAGCCTGCGAAGACGGCTTCGAGGTCGGTGGTCGAGGTTATCAAAAAGCCATCGTAGGCGGCGCGTGGCGTCATGCCGTTGACGACGAGCATGCGCTGAAACTCGATGCCAGTTGGCGGCTGGTGGAAGCAGGCGGCAAGGAAGTCCGGCGTGGCCGCAACGCGTTCCGAGAACTCATGCGAGGTCGTGGTCCGGCTGAAGTCGTTCGTGAGCGGCGTGAACAGGTCCGGCGCCAGCTTGGTCACCGCATCGGCCAGGTTGACGCCGGCGATGCCTGAGCCGCCGTGCTTGCGAAGATACGCTCCGGCCACGTAGCCACCGAGCGACCAGCCCACAAGAATGGGGCGGCGCGACTTTGTCGCCGCGATCACGGCCGCGACATCATCTGCCCAACGATCGGCGTCGGAGTAGCTCTCAAGAGCGTTGGGCTTATCGGAGTCCCCGTGTCCGCGCAGGTCGAAGCGAACCATGCGGAAGCCTGCCAACGCCGGATCGCTGAACTGCTTGTCCCAGCTCAGTCGACTCTGCCGCAGACCGTGGATGAATAGGATCTCTGGCGCGGCCGGGTCACCTTTTGCCTCAGCCGCCAGCACCGTGCCATCGGCTGAGCGAACAGAGAGCAACTGGCGCTCGACACCCGCACAGGCGGTCGCCTGATGGCTGGCTGGCACGCGCGTCTGGGCCAAGGTGTTCGCAGGCGGCTGCGTCACCGCACCGATGGCATCGGCGACGGTTAAGACGCGGCGGCGGGAATGGTACACGAGGCAGGCCCACCTGTTTAGCGATGGCTATTCAACGCTCTTGACTTGGGGTGTCAAGCCGTAGTTTAGTGATCGCTATGAAACAAGGCACGAAGTCGCGCGGCGGACGGCCGTGGAGCTTTGATCGGGATGCGGCCGTTGAAACCGCCATGCTGTTGTTCTGGCGCCATGGCTACGAGGGCGTGTCGATCGGGGATCTGACAAAGGCGATCGGGATCGCGCCGCCGAGCCTGTATGCCGCTTTTGGCAGCAAGGCGGGGCTCTACCAGCAAGCGCTGACCCGGTACAAGGAGACGCTGGGTTGCCTGGACGTGGCGGTGATCGGATTGGCGAAGTCGCTGCCGGAAGCGGTGCGGCTGCTGCTTGAGGGCGCTGTCAGGAACGTCACGCACCGCGAGCACGAACGAGGCTGCATGATATCGAGCGGCCTCGTCGCCTGCCATCCTGACCATGCCGCCATCGCCCGCGATGCTGCCGCGCGGCGTGAGACGCTGCGCATGGAGATCGTGCAGGCACTTTCTCCCTTTGCAGAGGACGATCAGGTGCAGCGGCTAGCCCGATATTTGGCTGCGGTCATGCAAGGGATCTCAATCCAGGCGCGCGACGGCATCGCGCCGCAAGAACTACGGAAGATCGTCGAGGATGTCGTCGCGGGCGTGGCGGCGCGCTTCCATTCACACCGAAAGAATGACGATGAGTGATGAGCCGGGTGCGTATGAATCGTTGCGTACAAGCGACATGCGGTTCGCCTTCCGTCGAGCCGGACACGGTGGACGAGCCATCGTATTATTGCATGGATGGCCGCAGACGTCGTTCGCCTGGCGGCGGGTCGTGCCTCTCCTCAGCGACCGATATGACATCGTCACTCCCGACTTACCGGGCTTCGGTTACTCGTCGAAGCCCACAGGCGGTTTCGACAAGAAGACGATCTCCCGGCGTCTCCGGGAGTTCGTCAAAGCGTTGGGCCTGTCGCGCATCGTGCTGGTCGGCCACGACCTGGGTGGACACGTCGCCTACGCCTATGCCGCACATTGGCCGGAAGAGGTGAGTCACCTCGGCTTCACAGAGAGCAGCCTGCCGTGCTTCGGCCAGGAAGAGGCCATGGACGTGTCGAAGGGCGGCAGCTGGCACTTCGGCTTCAATATGGCAGGCGACATCTCCGAGGGGCTGGTCCGCGGGCGGGAGTTCCTGTTCGTCGACCACTTCATCCGGCGTGAGACCGTCGGCATCTTCGACGCCAATGCGGTCAGCACGGCTGACATCGAACACTATGCGCGCGCCCTCGGCCGACCCGGCGCCCTGCGCTGCTCCTTCAGCTACTACCGCACCCCGCCGGCGGCTCGTGGCGACAACCGCATCTGTGGCGAGACTCCGCTGCCAATGCCCGTCCTCGCTGTCGGCGCGACAGGGGGTACGGGGCAGTCTCGGCGGGGACGGGCCGCCGCGTCGCGAGGAACGCGCGCGACGTGCTGATCGAGCGCAGCGGCCACTACATCCCTGAGGAGCAACCGGACGCGCTGGCCGGCGCCATCACCGACTTCATCGGGACATAGCCATCGAGATGGCGATGGGCGCCGTCCTGTTCACAGAGGGAACATGACAATGAGCGGGAGAATTGAAGGATTTCGCAGCCAGATGGTGCGCGCTGGGGAGATCAGGATGCATGCGGTGGTTGGCGGGAAAGGGCCGCCGCTCGTCCTGCTCCACGGCTTTCCGCAGACCTGGTGGGAGTGGCGCAGGGTGATGCCCCGGTTGGCCGAGACGCACACCGTCGTTGCGGTGGACCTGCGGGGGGCAGGCCATTCGGATTGCCCGCAGGGCGGCTATGACAAGGCAACGATGGCGGCGGACGTCCATGCCGTGATGCAGGCCTTGGGCTTTGATCGCTACGCCGTGTGCGGGCATGACATCGGGGGGATGGTGGCGCTGGCGTTGGCCTGCACGCATCGCAGCGCCGTCACCCGTCTTGCGATCCTTGACGTATCCATGCCGGGCTGGAGTGAGTGGGAGGCAAATTCCGCAAGGCCCGCGCTGTGGCATTTTGCCTTCCACATGAAGCGCGACCTGCCGGAACGTCTGCTGTTCGGTCGCGAATATGATTACGTCTCGACCTTCATCTCTGATCGCGCCTTCGACCATGGTGCTCACACGATCGAGGACATGCAGGTGTTCGCCGGTTCACTGGCTCAACCCGGCAATACGAGAGGCGGTCTCGAGTGGTATCGCGCCTTTCCGACCGATCACCGGAACGCCCTGGCGTGGAAGCACGAGAAGCTGGCGATCCCGGTCCTGGCTCTGGGCGGAGAGCACAATTACGGCGCAAGAATGGTCGCCATGCTGGAGGAGTTCGCATCCGACGTATCCGGCGGCAGCATCGCGGGCTGCGCGCATTGGCTGCCTGAAGAACGCCCGACCGAGACGGCGGACGCGCTCATCCAATTCCTGACGTGAGCGAGGTGACGATGACGGACAGTTCCAACGACCCTGGCAAGGATGCCCACGACATGGGTCAACTCCCAATTCCCGGTCTGTTCGACGGGTTCGCTGCCCTGGATGTCGCAACACGGCGGGTGCGGTTCGCCGGGGTGATCGGCGGGAAGGGGCCGCCGGTCCTGCTGCTCCATGGCTACCCGGAAACGCACGCGGCCTGGCACAAAGTGGCTCCGACCCTTGCCAAGCACCACACGGTCGTGGTGCCGGACCTGCCGGGCTATGGCAGGAGCCTACTGACCGATGCCGGCGCGTGGGACAAGCGGGAGGTTGCCGCCGAACTCGTCGCCATGATGCGGCACCTGGGCCACGAGCGTTTCCACATGGTCGGGCACGATCGTGGCGCTCGGATAGGATACAGGCTGGCCCTCGACCATGCCTCCCACGTCAGCTCCTTCTGCCCGATGGCGGTAGTGCCGATCCTGGACGTCTGGCCGGCAGTAGATCGTGAGTTCGCCAAATGGGCGTTCCATTGGTTCTTCTTTCTCCAACCCGGCGATCTCGTGGAGAAGCTCCTGGCCGCCGATCCCGATGCCTTCCTGGATACCACGCTGACCCACATGGCCGGTTCGCTGGATAAGCTGCATCCGGCGGCACTGGCGGATTATCGCGCCGCCTTCCGTCGCCGGTCCGTTCGAGCTGCGATGATCAAGGATTACCAAGCGGCGGATGGGGCCGATGCGGCCTACGATGCGGCCGACCGGGCAGCAGGGCGGACGCTCTCATGTCCCGTCCTGGTATTCTGGCCGGAGGAACGCCTTGTCGCTGAAGGCGCGGCAGGTGGCGCGATCACCGCGGTCGATGTGTGGCGCCGATGGGCCGCCGACGTGTCGGGCGTTGGGGTATCCTGCGGTCACCTGGTTCCAGAGCACGCTGCCTACGAGGTCGTCCAGGCCATCCTGCCGTTCTTCGAGGTCGCGACAGCGCGTGACCAAGGCGCGGTGGCCCACCTCGGCTGGAACTAACGAATAGGCTGCATGGCGGAAACGTAGAGATCATCCAAGGTGAGGACATGAGCGTGCCGTCATGCCTTTTGGTCGACTGCATGCCCGAACCCGGCGCGAGCGTCCGCGTGCCAGGTCAATCTTGCCTGGTGACGGCAGCCGCGTAGGGCCGCTTTGTAGCGGCTGCCGACAGGGAGGATGTCGCGAATGGCTACTTTACCGCAAAGTCCGTTCGAAAGCTGTCAGGTTGGAATCGTTCCACTGCCAAGTAACGCCAATGTCGGAGTATTAACTTTCTCAGTATCCTACGCTGAAGCAGACGGGCGGCGGCCCACCACTTTCTGTCGGTCGGGCCTACCCGGCATCGTGCCGTGCTCACGTAGTCAGCTGTGATGCTACGACGCGTTAAGAAATGTGCGCAGCTGATCGTTGGGCCTGAATCTCTGTGACTTCCCTGCTGTGAACGGCTGCACCCTCGCAAAGGCCGCTTCCTCCAGTGCGATGTGAGCGTGCAGATAAGCTTTGGGGGACTGGGAACACTCATGCCCGGGCCAAAGCGAGATCATGCTTGGATCGACACCCGCCTGAAGCAACTCCATGTTGGCGCTGTGGCGCAGCGTCGAGGCACGGCAAGCGATCATAGGGCAGTCCACCGGGCGCCGCCTCCCGACTGCCTGGTATCGGACGATGGCTCAGGCCTCCGCGACTGGCGGCCGGCTCGACGCCTATGCCTTACCTGGAAGCCTTTGTGCATGACGATTTCGCTGCCGCCGCTGGTGCCCTTGAGGTTGACGCCTTGCTGGTCAGCGGGGCTCGGGACAGTGACGCATCCAGGGTGCAGCGCGACGGATGGCAGAATGGGATCCGCCGGCTGGAGACGGTCGTGTTGGAGGAATGCGGCCATTGGGCCACCCACGAGGCGCCGCTTCTCACGGCGGCCATTTTGGAGGGCTTCTTGGCTCGGGACTGAACACGGGCCCACGATTTGAACTGTCAACCGGCGCGCGAGACGGACCCCGTAACCGGCGTGAACTTCAGGTCATGAGCAGAACCGTTCAAGCACTCGGTTACATTTGAAACGCAGTTCGTCCGAAGCGCAACAGGACTGCATTCTGGCGGCACCACAACGAGTGCCCTTCGCGCAGTGCGGGACTCGGCAACCAGCGCGGGCCAAGGACGCCTCGGGTCCGACAGCCCATCCCACTCTCGCCGCGAGTGAAACGAAGCTTCGGCCGTCGTGGGCCGCGGCAGAAAGGAGTGCGACGATGTTGGATTCAAGGAATCGAATCAGCGCAAGCTGTGCGGACGAGCTGCGGACAGCCCTACCCGGCCGCGTGGCGCTGCCAGGGGAGGAGCTCTATGATAAGGGCTCCCAGGTGTGGAACGGCGCCGTGCGCCACCGCCCGGCGATGATTGCATTCTGCAACAAACCCGAGGACGTGCAGGCGGCGGTGCGTGCCGCGCGGCACCACGGCCTGACGCTGTCGGTGCGCGGCGGCGGGCACGACTGGGCGGGGCGCGCCTTGCGCAACGGCGGGCTCGTGATCGACCTTACCGGGATGCGGGATGTGGCCGTGGATCCGCGCGCGCGTGTGGCCACTGTCGCGGGTGGCGCCCTGGCCAAGGACGTAGCCGCTGCCGCAGATGCTCATGGCCTGGTCGCCGCATTGGGCAACTGCGGCACGGTTGGCATGGCCGGCCTGACCCTGGGCGGCGGCTACGGCCCCCTCAGCGGCACCTGCGGTCTGGCGGCGGACAACTTGCTTGGCGCCGACGTCGTGCTGGCGGATGGGCGGCGCATGGCAACCGGTCCCGACGTGGAGCCCGAGCTGTTCTGGGCACTGCGTGGCGGCGGCGGCAACTTCGGCGTCGTGACCTCCCTTCGCGTCCGCCTTCATCCGGCGCGCGACATGCTCGCGGGAACGATCCTCTACAACTGGAGCGACGCAGGCGCGGTATTGCGCCGCTACGCTTCCTTCGTGGCGACGGCGCCAGACGAGCTCGGCGTGGCCGTCGGCACGACGACCGGCCCGGACGGCAAACCCGTCGTCATGGTCATTGGGCTGTGGAACGGCGACCAGAGCCGGGGCGAACGTGTCATGAAGGACCTGCAGGCTTTTGGCACGCCGCAATTCGCCCAGGTCGGCCCGGCGACTTACACGGACCTTCTCGCCCAGTTCGACGGGTGGGTGGAGGCGGCGGCCGGCTGCCATTGGGAGCTCCGGACGCGCTCGCTGTCGGCGCTCACCGCGGGCGCTGCCGAAGCGGTCATGGCGGCGAAGGCCCGCGCGGCGTCGCCACATTGCGCGGTCTTTTGGCACCACTTCCACGGCGCAGCGACGCGGATGGCGCCGGACGGCGCCGCGTTCGGCCTGCGCCGCGAGCACTTCATGGTGGAGATCGTCGCGGGTTGGCAGCCCGATGGTGATGACGGCACGACACACCGGCGCTGGGCATACGATCTCTGGCAGAGCCTTGCCCCGTTCGCGCTGCCGGGCGGCTACGCCAACCTGCTGGGACCGGATAACCGCGAACAGGCGACCTGGGCTTATGGCGGCAACGCCGCCCGGCTTCGGGTCCTCAAGCACCGCTTCGATCCTAATGGGGTCTTCACGTCCGCCATCCCGCTGCCGGAGGGATAGATCGGTCCGGTTACGTTTGGAACCCATTCCCCACGAGCCGCAATCGAACTGTATCTCGACAGCTCCAGGCTGCCGCCTTTGTGGAAAGACTTAACCACACTCTTGCAGGTTTAGCTGTGACCAGGATCGCTCATTGTTGCTGCGGCTCGCTGCGTGCGGAGGCTACCGGCGAGCCGGCGCTTGTGGGCGCGTGTCATTGCATCGAGTGCCAACGCCGTACCGGCTCGGCCTTTGGCGTCAGCACCTATTTCCCGAAAGAGCAGGTGCGCACCGAGGGGCCGAGCAAGGTTTACGTGCGCGGCAGCGACTCGGGGCGAAAGATCGAACTCCAATTCTGCCCCAATTGCGGTTCCACGGTGTTCTGGTACGCGGAATTTGCCCCGGACCTTATCGGCATCGCCGTTGGCGCGTTCGCTGACCCCTCGCTGCCCTGGCCGATGCTTTCGGTGTGGGAGACGACGCGACATCCCTGGGTGACTTTCGATCACGAACTCGGTCGCTTTGTGCGTCAACCCGAGCTGGGCGAACGCCCTGTCGCGGCCCGCCGCCGGTGAGCACCCGCGCCGACGCGCAGGATCTCTTACGGCTGCAACCGCGGGGGGCTCGACGAGATGACAGCGTATTTCGGCGATGGTCATTGCCCGGCGCCGGGCGGCGCAGGCAAGGATCTCGTCAGTTTCCTGCTCAGGGCGGAGATCGAGGGCCGTAAGCTGACCGACGAACATATCAACGGCACGTTGCGGCTCCTGCTCACAGCCGGCATCGATACCACCTGGAGTATGATCGGGATCTGCCTGTGGCACCTTGCCAGCCATATCGACGATCGTCGCAGGCTGGTGGCGGAGCCTGATCTTATCCCGACCGCGGTTGAGGAATTTCTGCGCGCCTATGCTCCGTCGACGGTGGCGCGGGAGATCGTCAAGGATACCGAACACAGAGGGTGCCCGGTCAAGGCGGGGCAGATGATCATGCTGCCACTGGGCGCCGCCAACCGCGATTCGGCGATATTCCCCGAACCCGACCGCGTCATCATCGACCGGGCGCAAAACGGGCACGCTACTCTCGGGCTCGGCATCGATCGCTGCCTGGGCTCAAATCTCGCGCGGATGGAAATCAATGTGGCTCTTGAGGAATGGCTGAAAGTGTTCCCGGAGTTCGCAAACTCGCCCGGGGCCGACCTCGCCTGGTCCGTGGGAACGATACGTCGCCCACACCAGCTGCCGTTTACGATCGGATAAGCTGGAGCCGACACAAAGGAGACGCTGCGTGGATGTCTGTCAGTAACGCGAGGCTGAACTGCCGCCGATTGCGCACGGATTGGGCCTATCCCGCCTGCTCATCACATGCGACTCCGATAACCTGGCGTCCCGTCGAGTGATTGAAGCCAACGGCGGCATCGTTGCAGGGAACGCACCCCATCCGGAACATCCTGACAGGCGTAAGCTGCTGTTGTGGGTGAGCACCATTGCGTGAGCGCGTTCCCGGTCCGTACCGGGAAGCGTGCTACGCCTTTATCAACCAAAGACAGCGACGGCGCAGCGGACGTGGATACCACCACGCTTGGTGCGGCGGAGCTGCCGACCGACTGCCGATCTGAACACGGCGGGTAGCTGCAGAGCTGGGGCGATCCTCGCCTCGCTGGGCTTGATGACCGCTCGTCCTTTTCGTGTCCGGCGTGTGACCTGGCCGGCAATGACACGCTGAGACCAGCGAAATCCGATTTCGTTGAACTAGAGGTCCGCGAGTTGCGGGCTGATATGGTGGAAGACGCCGGCGATCGTCCGACGAACACGATCGTTGAAGCCTTCAACCGAATTCGTATGGATCGGCCCGCGGGCATACTCGCGGTCGCTATGCCTGACGGTGTCGTGGGCCGCAAAGGCCTGCCCGGCAGACATGAATGACTTCCACTCATCGCTCATCAAGTGTGCTGAGGGATCGACATGCTCGCTCAGCACCCGAAAAGCCTAGCGCTCGGACAGATCATCGACAACACGTGCACCCGCCGCACCCGCCTGCGTTCCTTCGTCGAGACTTTCCGGTCTTTGAACGATGGTCAGAGCCGCCGTTTTGGTTGTCCGCGGCTGCCCTTTGCGGCCGCGACCCAAGCGCGGACGGTCGGGGTCCTTGCGCGGGCTGCCGCCGATGTAAAGGTCATCGATCTCCACCGTTCCGGCCACCGCCTGCTCGCGCGTGACCAGAAGACGCAGGGCATGACCCATACGCCATGCGGTCGGCTGGCTGACCCCGATCGCCTCGGCCAGTCGAACCGAGGAGATGCCCTTGTCCGATTGCAGGATGAGCCAAAGCCCGGTGAGCCAAACGCGGAGGGGTAGCTTGGTGGAATGCAACGGGGTGCGTGTGGTGGCGGTGAACTGCAAACGGCACTCGCCGCTCGAGCATTGATAGAGGCCAGGGCGGGCCTTTCGGCCCTGATCACGCCCGGCCAACGCGATCGATTCCCGAAATCCGCATGCTGGACAAATCCGACCGCGTGGCCAGACCATCGCTTCGATAAGCCGGCGACACCGATCGTCGTCCGCAAACGCCTCGACCATGTCACCGACGGTCGCAATTTCTGCCAAACTCGCGCGTGCGTCATAAATCATCGGATGCTCCCGGCCGATCAGCAGGTGCACCATGACCAAGCCAACGGAAAAGTACAAGGAATTTGCTGTCTTTGGTTGATAAAGGCGGCGTGCTATCCTGCCGTTCTATGGCGTACCCCCAACTGGGTAGTGTCTCAGTTGAGTTTCGGGTTCCGACCCAGGCCATAGGTTCGGCTGCCAAGCCATCCAGGAATTGGACATTCGGCCTGGCCAAGCGGCGACGACTCTGCGCGCATGGCCGTACTCCATCCGAGCCGCGCGGCGTTTCCGAAGCGGACCTATCCGTAACGGCCTCGCGCCTTGAGCACGAGCAGGACACAAGACCAGATGACGCAAACGGCCAGGGCGAGACCGAGCGCCGTCGCGACACCCGAAGGCCGGACGGCGGCATACATCACGAGCAGCATGATGCCGAACCCGAGCATTGGCGGGAGAGCATTCGTCGCTACTTGCGCGGTTGCTGGGCCGCCAAGCCGCGGGCGCAGGATAGCGATTAGGCTTATCAGGCTAACCGGGAATACGGCCGCCATCCCGGTCGTGGCAGGACCGAGAACCGCGCTGACTGCGGCCACGAGCGAGACGAATGCCGCGACCAAGGCTGCGCGGAGAGGCAGGTCGGACCATCGGTGCTGTGGTGGCCGCGCCGGCCTGGATTCTGGTCTCGCATCCCTGTTCACAAAGGTAAGGCCTGGAAGATAGACGATAGACGGCGAAGTTCAGCGCGGCCGCGGTGGCCAGTGTCCAGACGGTTTGTTGCATCACCGCCAGCCAAATCGCCACTGAGGTACCGAGGCTGCGCCATGGCGGCATGTGCTTGGCCAAAATTCCATAGGTCATGAGGAAGAGGCCGGTCGCCGCATTTGCCGCGGCGCTGTTGAGCGCACTAGCGGCGACGAAATCCGGACCGTGCTGCATTGCCAGGAACACATAGGCAGGTCCCGCCGAAACGGGCAGGCTGGCGACGATGGCGCCCCAGCCCGGACCAAGAGCCTCGGCGGCCACAGAGGCGGAAACGACAATCAAGGCAGTTGCGACAGCCTTGGCGACAAGCGGCAGCCACAGCATAGCGGTCATCGGGTTCGACCTTCCGCCTGCCGGGCTGAGCATCCGAACCGCCCTTCGACAGGACTCGTTGGTCGGATAAGGTCGCGGCGCATGTCTGCACGCCTCGCCTAACGGAGCTTGAAACAGGCTCGTCGCCAACTGTCAACGGTACCGGCATCAGGAAGCGGACAGGCACATAATCCCCCCAATCTCTGGACACTCCCTTAACGGCCATGGGAACCTATTGCTCTTTCTGATTTGGCTGTCCCGTCGTTTACGGCACCCCGACAGCCGACTTCTGCCCTGGGCGTAGCATCGGCCGACGGCAGCGGACACAATCTGACAAATGATTCCCAGGGCGGATTCCCGCGATGCACGCGCCATGCGAGTCCGGGGAATGCGCACAGGGATCATCGTAGAGGTCGATGCTGCGGATCGTGCTGCTGACGGCCGACGGCGGGTGTCAGGGCAGCGCTTTTAGGAATTCTCTGACGACCGCCGCGGAATTGTCCGATGCGAGTTGGAAGAAAGTGCCCATCTCGTTTTCGGCATCGCCGCCCCCGGCAAGATCGGACAGGCTGCGAAACGCGATGAACGGGACTCGGTTGGCGTACGCGACCTGTGCGACACCTGCGCTTTCCATGTCGAGAACCTCGGCGCCGAAGGTCTTCCGCGCGTAGTCTCGAAATGCGGCGTTGTCTACGAAGGCTTGACCCGAGACGCCGTGGCCGCCGACCAGGACCGTCGGCTTGTGCGTCAGGCAGACGTTTTCGGCGGTGCAATCCTTCAGCATGATCTTTTGCGCCACGTTCTTTGCGATTGCCAGAAGTTTCGCATCGACCGGGAACCACATCCGCTTTTCGACCGTGCCGTCGCCTGCGGCGATCTCGACAGGCTGGGGAAACATCATGCCGTAATTCGGCACCGACGAGCGGGCAAAGCTGGGCACCGCATAGCGACCGGCCTTCTCGCGGGCGAAGACGGACTCGAGATACTCGCTCCAAGCATCGGGAACGACCACGTCGCCGATCGTCAGCTTCGAATCGACGCCGCCGGCGATCCCGGAGAAGACGATCTTGTCGATGGTGAACCGATCGAGCGCAAGCTGTATCGTCATCGCCGCATTGATCATACTGATGCCGCTGAGAAACAGCACCACCGGCTTGCCTTCGATGGTGCCTGTAGCGAAGGTTACCCGGTTGACGACATAGTCTTTGCGGAACTGCACCATTCCCCGCAGTGCCGTCCACTCCGGCAGGAAGGCGGACATGACCGCAGTGCGCGGCGTCGCATCGAGTGTCTCGGCGGCGTCGACACGTGCCGTCGCGCCCGTGAACGACACGCCGAGGGCAAATGCGACGGCGGCAAGTTGTGGGAATCTTGTCGTCAAGAGAGGTCTCCTCTGAAGCCTGACCTCCATAGTCATGCCGGCGCGGTGCTACGGACCGATTGCAGCGCTGCGGAAGGGTGTTACGACGGTAATCCAACGCTGGCGCAGCGCCGCTCCGTCGGTTACCTGGAAGCCTTTGTACATGACGATTTCGTCGCCGCCGCTGGTGCCCTTGAGGTTGACGCCTAGCTGATCAGCGGGGCTCGGGACAGTGACGCATCCAGGGTGCAGCGCGACGGATCGCAGAATGGGATCCGCCGGCCGGAGACGGTCGTGTTGGAGGAATGCGGCCAAATGGGTATCCCCTTCACTGCCCCTGAGCCACGTGGTGCGCTCAGCGGGCGGAAACTGTTCAACACCCGGTTGCCGGGGTTAATTTCCCACACACATTCTAGGTGATGGACGAGGGGTTCCGCGATGACAGGGCCTGCCGGGACTACATCCATCGTCTGGGATGGCACCAGGGATTCGCCTGCCCGCGCTGCGGGGCGGCGGGGAGGACCTTGGGTGATGGCAGGAGGATGGCTGCGGTGTCGGGTCGATGACCGGGCAGTGAAGGGGATACCCATTTGCAGCCATTGGGCCATCCATGAGGCGCCGCTTCTGATGGCAGCCATTTTGGAGGGCTTCTTGGCTCGGGATTGAACACGAGCCCACGATTTGAACCAAGTCGAGGCTGTGGCTGCTCCTCGCGCTCGTAGCGAAGCTCCGTCGCCTCCGACCGCAGCACTTTTCAGACTCTGAGCAGCAGATCCATTCACTCGCAGAACGCGCGTTGCGGCACCTCCAACGGTCTTCTAGCAGGCGTTGCCCGGGGAGTACTACGGTTCAGCCCAGGGAAAGCTGCTCGCGCAGCAAGAACTTCTGGATTTTCCCCGAGGCTGTCTGCGGGAAGTGGTTCACGAACCGCCAGATGCGGGGCACCTTGTAGGAGGCGAGATGTCGGCGGCAGAACGCGTCAAGCTCAGCCTCGGTGAGGCTGTGGCCTGGGCGTTGCTGCACAAACGCAGCGACCGTCTCGCCCCATTCGGCGTCCTGCACGCCTGTCACGGCTACGCCCGCAACACCGGGATGCATGTAAAGGATATCCTCGATCTCGCGCGGATAGATGTTCTCGCCGCCGCGAATGATCATGTCCTTAAGGCGGCCCTGGATACGGCAATAGCCAGAGGCATCCATGCTGCCCAGGTCACCGGTATGGAGCCAACCGTCCTTATCGATAACAGCGGCAGTGGCGCGTTCGTCGTCGAAATAGCCGGTCATCACGCCGACCCCACGCGTGCAGATTTCGCCGATCGCATCCACCGCAAGCGTCTCGTCAGTCCGAGGATCGACCACCTTGACTTCGGTGCCCGGCAGCGGCCGGCCGACGGTGGCCATCCAATCTGGATGAGGATCATCGGGTAGCGTGTGGGTGATGTAGGGTGAAGCCTCGGTCTGGCCGTAGCCGATGGCGACCTTGAGTCGGAGTGTCTCCTGTGCCCTGCGCACCAGCTCGGGCGGCACGGGGGCGCCCCCGAGGCTGGTCAACCGCCAGCAGCTAAGGTCGCGTCTCGCCGCATCCGGATGGTCGAGCATGCGGATGAGCATGGTCGGGACGGAGAGCATAACGGTTCCGCGCTCCGCTTCGAACAGCGCCAACATAAGCGCTGGTTCGAACGAGTGCGGCAGGACGTGCGTACCGCCAGTTTGCAAAGCGCCGAGGGTCACGAGACCACAGCCGGCTGTGTGGAACATGGGCATCGGATTCACCCACACGTCTCCGGGTCCAGCTCCGATGACACGGGCATAAAGGCGTGCGTTGTTCGCCAAGCCGCGATGGGTAAGCTGCGCGCCTTTCGGAAATCCGGTAGTGCCTGACGTGTATTGGATCTGCGCCGTGTCTTCCGGTCGGACCTGGGGCAGCGGGACCATCGGCTCCGACGAACCGATGAAGGCATCCCAATCGCCAAGCGAAATCACGTGACGCAGATGGGGAAGAGCGGCCCGCACGCTCTCAATCACCTGAACGAGGTCGCGGCCGCGATAGATAGGCTGCACAATGACGCCGCTGGCTCGCGAGTGGCCCAGCACATGCGCCGCTTCGTTGCCGAGATACGCAGGATTGACCGTGACGAGCGTGATGCCGCCGAGCGCGGCGCCCAACTCCAGGAAAACCCATTCAGGCGAGTTGGCGGCCCATACAGCCACCTGCTCACCGGGAGTGAAGCGGGTCAGAAGCGCGCGGGCCGTCCGCTCGGCGGTTTCGAGAAGATCGTTGAAACTCCATTGGCGCCGGCTTTGCCCCAGGGAGCCATCAATAAGGGCGGTACGCGGCCCGTGTCGCAGAACGGCCTCACTCAGCGCTTCACCGATCGTCTGATCGAGAACATCTTCCGATCGGTCTGCGGGCCAATAGGCGGTGGTCAAGTGGTGCGTTTGGTCTGTGCTCAGCATCATGCCCTCTCAGTGTCAGTCTGACCGGCCAATCCCATTCTTTAATCCATACCAGACGGTCTGTTTCGGAACTCCGGGCGCCATCTCCGTATCATTGGATCGATTCCACCTTGGGGCGCCGGGTAGCTGCATTCAGCGCATCACCGCTCTGCTGAGCCCGCAGGCCCAGGACCAGGCTGTCCACCAAACTCCGTCGCCTCCGACCGCAGCACTTTTCAGGCTCTGAGCAGCAGATCCATTCACTCGCAGAACGCGCGTTGCGGCACCTCCAACGGTCTTTAATTGTTGACGACACTATGCGCTCGAAGAGCCGCTGTGTACGCTCATCACGCCGCTGGGCTCAGCGTCCGGCACCGGCGCACTGGAAGCTCTGCCGATCATTTCTGGTTGCCACGCGGTCTCGCTGCAAATCCTTTCGCCGCAAACAGTCCTCCAGCGTCGTAGCCATTTCCGTCGCATTGATCGGCCAGGCCACAACATCGGAAATGCCAGCAGTCACCAGCGCGTTGGCAGCAAAGTCGTCGGCCGACGTGGTTGCGAGCACGATCGGAAGAGTCGGAGCGATTTCGTGCAGCGCCAAAGCAAGATCAAGGGCTTTCGCCATGGGGCCAAGATGACCCACTACGATAGCATCGAAGTGTTCGGGTGATTCTCGGCACCTCGCCTGCGCCTCCGCAGCGCGCGTGAATCCCACGGGTTCGTAGCCCAACGCCGCGAATGTTTCTTCGTCTCGAAGCAACCGCACGGCGTCCTGCTCGACCACCAGAACCGTCTCGCCGTGCCCAATCGGCGGCGTGGCGACAGCTTGCCCAGAGGTGGAGGCAACCGCGTTAACACATGGCAACCAGACCTCGAAGCGGCTCCCGGCACCTGGGGTGCTCTCCACGTGCATCGCGCCGCCGTGCTCACGTACGATATCGCGGGTCATCGCCAGGCCCAGTCCGCTCCCGAGCAGGCGCGTGGTGAAGAATGGTTCAAAGATTCGCCCTAGAGCCGCCTCGTCGATGCCGCGTCCGGTATCGCCGACGGCGATGTGTACATAACCACCTGGCGCCAGCACGCCGTGGCTAAGCGTCCGCGCCGTGACGACGTCGACCGCCTCGATTTCCAGCTCGACACGACCGACCTGATCCATCGCCTGCGCCGCATTTTTGCACAAGTTCAGGACAACCTGTTGCAGTTGCACATGGACGCCTGAAACAGTCAGCTCTTCAGCCAGCTCGTGAACCACAACCTCGACTGTCGGCGGCAATGAGGCGCGCAGCAGCGATGTCGCCTCGGTGATCAGTGCCCGTATGCTCACCGGATTGCGGCGCACGTCACGACGCCGCGCAAAGGTGAGGATCTGGTCGACCAGTTCACGCGCCCGCTCTCCGGCCCGGCGGATTTCCCCGAGAAAGCCCGCCGATCCGTGCTGCTCGCATGCCATTTCGGTATAGCCCAGAATGGCACCGACTATGTTGCTGAAGTCATGTGCGATCCCACTGGCCAGCGTACCCACGGTTTCCAGGCGCCGTGCGTGCTCCAGGCGTTGCTCGAGACGCGCACGCTCCTGCTCGAAGGACTGCCGGCCGAGCGCATTGGCAATGACGTCCAGCGCCATCCGCAACAGATCAAGTTCGCCGACGCTGTTGATGCGGCAAGGATGCGTAGGGGAGTCGAAACCGAGGAGATTGCGGCCACCGTCTGCCCCCGTGTGGAAGACGCATGTCCAAGCTCGCAAGCCCGCGGCGGTAAGGGTATTCCTCTCCGCGCCGAACGCCATGCGTTTGACGTCTGATACATGCACGATCCCATCGGACGTCGGGTTACTTCGATCCACGAGTACGAGCGCCTGGTCTGGCCAACCTGGTGTGAATGCCACTTCTTGCCCACACCATGCGTAGCTACGCGCCTGCGCCCCGGCGACGATGTAATAGGCACGCTCGACACGAAGGCATCGTGCCATGTCAGCCAGGGCCAGCTCGACGAACCGATCAAGGTCCTGCGCCCGGGCGGCGATGAATCGCATCGAGATGCCGGCGAGGACGTGCTCGAAGGCGGCACGGTGGCGCAAGGCCAGCGATCGTGCCTGAAGCCGCAGTCCGAGATGGACAAGCAGTGCAACCAGCACCAGTGACGCGACGTAGAGCAACAGCCGGAATCGGCTGGCCGTCATACTCGCGGCGGTTTGCTGTGCCAGGATCGCGACCCGAAGCGCCTCTCGGTCACGCGCTTGCGGCACGGCGAAGAGCGCCTTCAAGACGCCGTCGGTCGCCGGGAGCAGGTCGTGCAGCAGATGCCCGTGCGCCACCAGCACTCGTGCGCGGTCGGCTTCGGCGAAGGGTAGCGGCCGAATGGCGAGTAGATCGAGCCGATCCTGCACGTCGCGCGCACTCGCTGCCGAGGTGTCGAATGTCAGCCGCAGCATGGACGCAGCGACTGAGCTGACCAATGGCGCTACCGAACCGTCCCATTCGGAGCTGAACAACGCAAAATATGCCAGGGAATTCTGCAACAGGGCATTATCGCTCTTGAATTGTTCGATCAGCGGTCGCTGTTGGTCGAGGTCTTCCACGAGGCGCCCGAATGCCGATGCCGTCTCGGCATTTGCCGCGACGCGCTGCCGCAACTGTCCGACTGCCGCGTCCAAAGCGTTCGTTTCCCGCACCAGCGGATCGTAGTTTCGGAGGATACCCGCGCGCGCACTGAGAACATCGCGATGCAGTGCGGCTTCCAGTGTTTGTAGATTGTCCACTTCCCGCAGCGCCACGTCGAATTGTTCTGCATCAGTGTTGGCTGCGCGTAGCGAGAGCCAGGTGAGCAGAAAGATCAGCAGCGTAACAGCGGCGATAGCGGACACGGTCCTCATGGCGATGGCGCCGTTACCGCAGCACCGTCGAATCTGCCAGTCAACGTCCTCAGGAAGGCGATGATTGCCGTGACCTGCTGCTCCGTGAGCGTTCGATCGAGTTGTGCGGCAGCCATCTTCCGCACCGCGTCGTCAAGGGTCGGGGAGCTGCCATCATGAAAATAAGGCGCCATTGCCGCGACATTTCGCAGGCTTGGCACGCGCAACAGCTCCGGAAGTGGCGAACCTATAGGGCGAAAGACACCATGTCGCTCGAATAGATTGCCGCCGACATTGACGCCCTGATGGCATGAGACACAGCCAAGCGACTTGAACAATGCATAACCGGACTGCTCTTCCGATGTGATGGCTGTGCGATCTCCGCCAAGCCAGCGATCGAACCGACTTCCCGGCGTCACTAACGACCGCTCGTAGGTCGCTATCGCGTCCAGCAGGCTCGCGCTGTCCGGTGCGTGCCCGTAGGCTTTGCTGAACCGGTCCACCATTTGTTTGTCGGCATCCAGTTTTCCAAGGACCTCATCCACACTTGTGGCCATGTTCGCCGGGTTCTCCAGCGACGATTGCGCCTGGGACTCAAGGGTCTGGAAATTTCCTTGCCAGTTCAAGCGAAAACTCAAAGCTGCGTTGAATACGGTAAGAACGGTAAACGGCATCTTCGATCCGTTGCGTGCTGTCGTTCGCCGGTCGTCGCTGGCTCCATTAGTGTGCAGGTCATGGCAGGATGAACATGCAAGGGTCCCATCGTGCGACAGGCGACGATCCGAAAAGAGGCGCTTCCCCAGAGCAAGCTTCAGCGGATCGGCGGCAGGTGGTTGCGGGATCGGCGTTATGGCTTCCTGGTCGGAGGGAAGCATCGTGGTGGAAGTTGGAAGGATGGGCGCTTGGGCGACTGTTCCGCTCGCCATGAACCAGAACAACAGACAGAGCCACGCCGGCCGCCGACGCAATTGGCGAACGGTCCGGCGGGCTCGACTGACTGCGAAGAGGCGCAGCTTCAAAGGTATGGGCATCAGTAGACCGTCACCAGCGACTGTGATCCCACCGATCGTAATGATCGCGATCCCGCCCGGCACTTCCGATCTGGCATCGATGCAGACCGATATCCTTCAGTGTTCGATCGTCGAGTCTGCATAACTCGGTCATCGTCCGCCGTACCTGCCACTCGGAGCGCATGCTGGACCAGACTCTGACAACCGCGGACTTGACCCTTTCGATCCAACCCCCAGGCGTGGCTCGCGGATAACTTGCTATTGGGCATGGCGCTTCACTCTCATGCTCGCTTTGGCCCTGCGAGCCTCGCGAGGGCTCGTGGTGGTCGTCGATTCCGAGTGGATCGACGAAGCCTGGATAGATGGCGTGGCCATAGGCGGCGTGGCCATAAGCGGCGAAGCCTTCAATGAGGCAAGCGGCCAACCACGACAATGCCGCGGTGACAGGGTGTCGCGGTGCATCGGACAGCGACTGTTGCTGCGCTGATCCGGTATGTGGTTTGGGGCGTTCAATGCGGGAGAGCAAACCCACAAACGATCCAGAATTTGCCGATTCAGAGTTCGCATGTCGTTCTACAATCGGACCGGAAGCGACAGACGTTCGCGCTGTTCCGGCTGTACGCTCGTCGAGCTGCAATGAAGAAGTTTCGCCTTCGAGGTGACCCACAGTCCGCATCGATCTCTCCCATAGGTTGTCGACAGGGAGAGAGACTGCAATTCACCGATTACCCAAGCATTCCAGTACGAGAACATCGGGTTACCGCTGTAGCGCCGCATAACTATACGAATGCCGGTCCGAGCGGCTCCACGGGCAGGGTAAACACGTAACCGACGCCACGCTCGGTCTGAATGATGCGCGGCATTCTCGGATCTGTCTCGAGCTTGCGCCTGAGCCGGAGTATCTGCACATCGATGCTGCGGTCGAACACATCTTCGTGAATTCGCGTTGCCTGCAAGAGGTGCTCGCGGGTCAATGGCTTTTGCGGAGCATCGAGGAATGCGATCAGGAGTGCGTATTCGCCCTTCGTCAAGGCAACCGGCGTCCCCTCGGCGCTCGTCAGCCGCCGCGCCCGACGATCAAGCTGCCAACTGCCGAATCGGCAGGAACCGTGTTCCGCCTCCCGTTGGGCGGTGATGCGCCCCGTTTCCCGTCGGCGCAACACCGCACGGATGCGTGCGAGTAGCTCGCGAAGTCCGAATGGCTTCGTCACATAGTCATCGGCGCCGAGTTCCAGCCCGACCACGCGGTCGATTTCGTCGCGTCTATGACCGGTGATGACAATAATAGGCACGTCGGAGCGTGATCGGATCTCGCGCAACAGATCGAGACCGTCTTCCTGACCAAGCCGAAGGTCCAGGATCACGATGTTCGGCTCTCCCGCCATGAGTTGCCGCGTCGCCGCCTGTTTCTGGGACGCCGAATGAACCTGCATATTATGCTGTTCAAGGTAGCTCACGAGCATGTGTTGCATGGCGCGGTCATCATCGACGACCAGAACGCGGGCTAATTTGGCGCTCCCAGGGCCTGTGCTGACGGAATATTGATGCGGCGCATGAGCGGTTGCGACACTATCGGTCAAGTCTGCTTCTACATTCATTGGGCCAGCCTTCGTCCGGAGACGGACGAACCTCCCTACGACGGCCACGCCGCCGGTGTACCGGCAGTCGCAATGGGCCATCGTTGTCCTGATGAGTGGCTCTTATCACTCAGGGTTCGCTGCACATAGTCAGCGAGGCCACCGTTGTGAAGGAGATGCCGCTTACCTCGCGTGCGGGGTGGCACGCGGCGGCATCGCCAATCGCGAGGACGTTGCCTCACCGATCTGCCCTTCCGGCTTCGGCGCGCGGGCCGACGCCGTCGACCCGGGTCGTCATACGGCCACGCGCGTCGGACGCTAAGCCGCCGGACGTCTTCACCGTTCTGCGCAGCCATCTCCCATCGCGGCCATCGCGCATCTCCGTGTCGATCGCCCAAGGCCCCGATCCGCCCATGACGAGCGCCGCGAGGCACGCCAGATACAGCACGTCCGTTTCGTAGCCGGGAGGGCCGAACTGAGGTCCGGCAGACGTTATTGCGAGCAGCTTGATCGAGGTGAAGCCAAACGGAAGATGCACGCTGAACACGGCCACCAGCAGCACCGCCGCCATTGGCACACTGACCAGCACGACGAACGCACCGAGCAGCACGGCGAAGCCACCGAGCAGCTCGACCAGGATCGTCAGCCATGCCATGAAAAACGGCTGCGGCACGCCCATGGCATGCACGATGGCGACGAACGCGTCGGGACCCTTCATCAGCTTGGCGTAGCCGTGCGCCATGAAGCCGTAGCCAACGATCAGGCGCAGGGGAAGCGGGGTGTAACGGGCAAGCTTCTGCTGCCACTCCGTATCGGCGAAGAACATCTTTCACGGTCTCCCAATTGCGGAAAATGACGTGGATCTTTGCGCACCCTCGAACCCCGAACAGCCGCCGGACGGCGCTGGGATTCGTCGCAGGTCCTCTACGGGCGCCTTACCGCGCGCCGCATGAGCCGGGTCTTGAAGCGGATGTGATCGCCCCTGTAGTGCAGCTTTTCATAGTCGACCGGCCGGTGTCCGACCGAATAGGACGTGCGCTCGATCAGGAAGATCGGGCTTCCGGGCGACACCGAGAGAGCCATTGCCACTGCGGCGTCGGCGATCGACGCTTCGAGCTGGTATTCGGCTTCCAGCAGCGGCGTGCTGTATTTCTGCTCAAGCAGCGAGAAGATCGGCTCCGTCACAAGATTGTCGGCCATGACCTTCTGGCCCAATTCCTCCGGCAGGTAGGTTTCGTCGAACGACAGCGGCACGCCATCAGCCAGACGAACGCGGAGGATTTGCACTACTTCCGTCCCGAGCGGGAGCGCGAGCTGCCGTGCGACGGCCTCACTTGCCGGAATGACTTTCTTGTCAATCACCCGCGCCGTCGCATGCCGGCCAAGGACCTGCATGTCTTCGACGAAGCCGGTGAGCTCCGTCAGTTCCTGGGTGATCCGGGGCTGAGCAACAAACGTTCCCTTGCCTCGCCGGATTTCCACGAGGCCCTGCCGCACGAGGTTCTGGATCGTCGTCCGGATGGTGGTCCGGCTGACGTTGAACTCGCTGACGAGGCATTCTTCCGACGGCAATTGATGGCCCGCCGGAAGCGCGCCGCTCGCAATGCGTTCGGCGAGCGCGTCCTCGACCTGGACATAGAGGGGTAGGCGGTTGGCGGTATCTAGAGACATAGCGACATCATGATGTCGCTATGTCTCTGTGTCAAGCGAATTTTGACGCAGGGGGAACGTCGGCCTTGGGTGGTCCTCAGCTATCCCCGACCTGACCCTGGGGCGCGGGGCTGAGCGGCACCCGCGGCTTGGCGGCGGATAACCTGCTCGGCGCCGCAGTCGTGCCGGCGGACGGGCGGTGCGTGGTCAGGCAGCCAGATCGCCAGTGTGGGCTTTCCGCCCGATCCCTACGGCGAGAAAGCGCTCGATCATGGCATTGATCTGATCAGGCACCTCGAGGGGTGAGAAGTGTCCCGCCCCAAGCGTCTTCGCGATGGTCAACTGCGGGCAAACAGTCTTGAAGCGCTCCAGATCACTGGCCTGTTCGATCAGTGGCACGCCCGCCGCCAGATAGGCCACCGGCACTCGGCAGGCTTGCGCCGCGGGCGTCGGGTCATACCCCAGTAGACCGTCGAAGACCGAGGTCGCCGCATGCTGCGGGGCCTTGAGGTGAGCATCGTATATTGGTGCCAGCAATTGCTCCCTCCGCTCCGGATCGTCGTAATCAAGGTATAGCTCAACCGCCTGAGCTCGCGCGGCGGCCCGAAAGTCAGCCTCGCGGAATCGTTCCGCCATCTTGCGAGCCGGTTCCATGAAGATTGGCCGTGGAAACACCAGGCTATCAATTATCACGATACCTGAAGGCAGATCGACATGACGGCCTGCGAGCTCAAGCCCGATCACCCCACCAAGGCTGTGGCCGACGACAAGTGGTTTGCGCAACCCCAGTTGCTGGCATTGCCAGGCAACATCGTCGGCAAATCCAGCTATCGTGTAGTCCTGCTCGGGGGCCTCGCTGTCGCCATGTCCGCGCAGATGGACCCCCACCACGCGGCGCGTTTGAGCGAAGTGAGCGATCTGCGGCAATAGCGCCCGATGATCACCTATCCAACCATGGATGAAAACCAGCGGTGGGTTCGTCGGCACAGTCGGTCCTGCTTGCACATGGGCGAGCCACACTCCGTTATGATCCAGCAATACTGACCGCAATTCGATATCGTGGTTCATGTCAGTCTCCTTGTAAGATAGAAGGCGTTAGGCTGATCTCGGCTGGACGGGCGAGCCGCAGATAGGCGATCAGGCAAACCGCCGACCAGAGCATCATGGAAGCGGCCATGGCGAGCCCAGGTGCCCGGTCGTTGAGCGCAAATACGAATGCGCTCGACGCTGACTGGGCCAACACCTGCACGAACGCAGCCATGGCGCTGACCGCACCCGCATGATGCGGCAGCGGTTGCATGGCGGCATGCATTGCGTTCGGCGCTATCAGGCCGAACCCTGCGGCACCGAAAATTAACATCGCGATCAGTCCCGGCACCCAGATCCATCCAGCGACCAGGACCACGACCAACAATGTCGCCGAACCGAGAGCGATCCCTATACCCACCCTTAAGGGATAAGCAGGCGCCACGCCCCGTAGACTCAGTCGGCTGTTGAGCAAGACGCTTGCCATAATGCCAACGAAAATCCCGGCGTAGATCACGCTGTACGCGCCCCGCGAGAGACCGAGCGTGCCGATCAGGAACAGCGAAGATCCGCTTATGAAGGCAAAGATCGTTGCAAAGCCGGCTGCATTGACCAGGATGTAGCCCAGACAGGCCGGATGGCTGAGAGCCTGAGCGTAGCCGTGCAGCATTGTAATTGGACGGAAGCGTTCCGGAAACCGCGACCGGGCGCTTTCGCCGAAGGCGAGCCTGATGGCGCCGAACAGGATGATGCCAACGACAGAGAGCAGGCCATAGATGCCACGCCAGCCACCGACCGCCAGCACAAATGTTCCGGCCGTCGGTGCAAGCATCGGCACGAACAGCATGATGCTCGCGAGATTCGAAATCTTTGCTCGCCCGACCGCGCCATCGAACAAGTCGTTGATCACGGCTAAGGTCAGTGTCGCTGCTACCCCACCACCCATTCCTTGGGCAAGGCGCCAGGCAAGTAACTCCGTCAATGAAGATGAGAGGGCGGAACCAAGGCTTGCTATGGCAAAAGCGCCCACCGCCCCCAGGATGACCGGCTTGCGACCGATGCGATCCGAAATCGGACCGCATATCGGCGGTGCCAGTCCGTAGCCCAGCATGAACAGGGTGATCGTCCAGCCGGCGCTGTCGGCGCCTACGCCAAGTGAGGAGCCGATGGCATCGAGCGCCGGCAGACTCATGTCGATGCCGAACGAAGGTAACGCTGCCGTTGCGCTGAGCATCAGCGCGAAAACGACGGAATGTGGTGACACCAGCATCGGCGGCCACATTTCCGATCAGGCGGAACGTCGCCAACTGCGCGTGGCCATTTCCTCCATCTCTGCTACCAGAGCAAAGGAGCCGAGGTCGGTTGCCATCGCTTTGCCGAGCTGGGCTGCCGCTACCTGGTAATGCCGCTCACCAAGGAGCCGTACGATCGTAGAGGCAATCTCCGCCTCGGTTGCACCATCAGACAGTGCAAGGCCGGCACCACGCGCCACCACGCGGATTGCGTTGCCCCCCTGATCACGTCCCATCGGGATGACCAGGAGAGGTACGCCATTTACCAGTGATCGCGCGACAGTACCGTGCCCGGCATGCGTCACCACGAGCGAGACTTCCTTCATGACGATGTCGTGCGGAGCGCCAGGAAGGATCGAGACGTTCGATGGTGCTGCGAATGTTTCCTTCATCATCGCAGGACCGACGGTCACGATGGCATCCAGTTCCATCGTTCCGAGTGCAGCGATGATGCGCTGGAGCAGCGCTGCCTGGTTCTGGAAGCTGGTACTTAGCGAAACAAGAACGCGCGGGCGAGTACTGTTGTCGGACCACGGTGAAACCCATGCGTGGGCCCATTCGGGTGTATCAAGAAGCGGGCCGACATAACGCAGATTTGCGGGCAGGCGCGTCGCATTGAAATCGAACGCGGCAGACATGCCGATCAGTACACGGTCAGCGCGGTCATAGTGGTCAAAGACGTGATTGAGCGGCAACAGCCCAAACGCCGCGCGTGCACGGTTGATCACCGGCAGGTAGCTGTTGAGCAGTTCGATCAGTCTCATGCGCAGGACATCTTCCGCGGCATGGTACTCAGCGGTGTCATCCGGAACCAAGCCGTTGATGCCGGATGGCACACCATCGAGCGGCCGCACGCTGATGTGCGGCGCAAGCAAAGCGTACGGGACGCCCGCAGCCTCCGCGGCGATGGCCGGACCCGCCAGGAGGTCGTTGGTAAGGATTGCATCCACAGGTTCGCGGCGCAGAGCGTCCATCGTGTCAGCCGCGTAATCGATTGCACCACCGAATGTCATCTGCCCTAGTATGGCGCGGATCTCTGTCCACGCAGGATCTCCCTCGCCGGCGGTCGGAGGAACCAGCGGAGCCGGCCGCCGCCAGGCAATGTGTTCAAAGCCTGCACGCGTTATTTCCTCTCCATGGCAAGCTTCGTCGATGAAGCGAACACGGTGACCCTTTTGGGATAGCCGGCGCGCGGCTGTCAGAAAGGGGTTCAGATTTCCGGGATTACCCCAAGACGTGAGCAGAAAGCTGAGCGACATCAGAGAAAGTCTCCTTGATCCAGAACCATTTCGCCGCGACGACGCTCAATGCGCTCGGGCGACGGGGTGCACGTTTGGAGATGCGCGCTACAGGGTGATGACTGGTGCCAAGGTATTTGTTACGCCTGTAGCTGTGGCATGGTCATAGGCCGGATTGCTTTACTGTTGGCCACCGGCCATAGTTGGTTATGTACTCGAGCTGTTGGCGGGTGAGGCCGATGTCAGCAAGCTGCCGATCGTCCATTGCTCTCAATTCGGCAATGCCGTTGCGCACGGCCAGCTTGCAGACCAGTCGCTCGAGCAGCTTCGACACGCCAGCAATCCAATTTACGGACGGACCGGGATTTCCCGCCGACACGCGATCAGCATTTGATGCTTGGCTCATCTTCGTTCTCCCGTCACCTAGACGAGCCACCTCAGTGGGTCGAGGCCGAGTAACAGCCGTCCGGCCATCTCGTAGGTTCGCAGCGTGGCTATCAGGTGCTGATTCATCGTCAGGATATCGCGCAAGCAGCGGTCAAACGGCCCTGTCTGATAGACCGCCGCGCCGCCTGCGATCTTGCAAACCAACCGCACGACATCTGCACAGACGCCCATGATGTGAGTAGCGGCGGTCGTGACCAAAGCGATCTGCTGGGGCGTAGGCTGTCCGCCACTGGACAAAGTCATCCAAAGATCGCCGATGACTTCGATTTGGTAGGCTCGGGCGGAAGCCAGCATGGTTTCGGCGCGTCCCACCGCCTCCTGCACAAACACGTCGTCACGCATTGTCTTTGGCGCTTCCAGGCGCTCACCGAGCGGGTAACGTCGAGCCGGCTTCCTGGACGCGGTATCGATCAGCATGTCGATTGCATGTCGAGCAACCCCCAATGCGGGAGCCGGCCCTTTCGTCATGAACATGAACGGGAATGCGTACAATGGGCCTGACCGCTTGATCAGTGCCGGATCCTGAAAACTGAATGTACGCTCGGTCGCGACAAACACGTCGTGGACACAAATATCATTGCTGTCAGTTCCGCGCAGGCCAGTCGTGAACCACGTATGAAGGATCTCGCAGTCCGATAGCCTCAGCAGACACTGGCGGGTCTCCGGTACACCGTTGCAATCGGCCTTCTGCATACCATCGTCGGCGACGGCACATCCGACCCAGACCCAATCGGAATGCTGGCAGCCACTAGAAAAGGGGAAGCGTCCACTCACGCGATAACCGCCGGGGACATGCGTTGCCTGTCCGGTTATCGTGGCGGCTGCCGCGGTAGGCACCTGGACATCTGGGTACATTGCGCGTCCCACATCCTGATCAAGGAACGCGGTTATGTAGCCGCCATCAGAGTTGATCATGGCACACCAGCCCACGGACCCATCAGCCTTAGCCAGCGCCTCAATGACCCTGAACTGAGTCAACGGATCGAGTTCGGGACCACCCCAGGCAAGTGGCATTGCCATCCCAAACACATCGGCATCTTTCATGGCCTTGATAATCTCCGCCGGCAGGCGTCGCTCTCCTTCGATTTGATCGCCGGAATTGCGAACCTCCCCGGCCATCGCAATGGCATCGCGCAAGATGGAAGAGTCAGACGGTTCTGCTTGGCCTGCCGGGCCTGTCATGAGCATGTCTCCGTACCAATTGCTACGATCGTGCCGCGATTGTCTGAAGCGCGGCGGAGCGCTGATACGGCGAGCCTGCTACCGTCTGATGTCGACTGAGAGAGAACGCGCTACGTCGGTAATACTTTGACGCCAAATTGCGCGATCAATCGGCCCGGATGACCGCGAACAGGCGGCTTGGGCTTATGGTGGCGACGCCGCCCGGCTTCGGGTCCTAAAGCGCTGCTTCGATCCCGATGGGGTCTTCGCGTCCGCCATCACGGTGCCGGAGGGATAAACCGGTTCGGTTACGCTTGAAACGCATTCTCGGTGAGCTGCAATCGAACTGTATTTCGCCCCCTCCAGACTGCCGCTTTCTCGTTTCCACCCCGGAGGGTAGCCAGATGACAACGCTTCTCGACAAGCAACGGTCGGCAACCAGCGACACCCAGAGTCCCGACGCGACCACATTAGATCAGGTGCTGTCGCGCATCGCCGCGCTCGCGCCGATGGTCACGCGGCTCGCTCCTGAGATCGAGCAAGGCCGGCGACTACCGGCGGAGCTTGTGTCGGCTCTGAAGTCGGCGCGGATTTATGGCATGCTCGTACCCCGGCGCTACGGCGGCCTCGAACTCGACCCGCTGAGCTCCTTTCAGGCGGTTGCTGCCCTGGCTAGGCTCGATGGGTCGGTGGGTTGGAATGCCATGATTGGCCACATCGGGGCCCTGATGCCGTTCCTGGTGAGCCAGACCTTCTGCGAGCAAATCTACCAGGACGGAAAAGATCACGTGCTTGCCGGTTCGGGTCAGCCGGTCGGCACGGCCGAGCGCGTTCCCGGTGGATGGCGGGTTACCGGCGTATGGCCGTTCGCCAGTGGGTGCCAGAACGCCGAGTGGATCGTAGGCAGTTGCGTTATGATGGAGGGCGGTTCTCCCATCGACGCCCCGGAGGGACCCGGCCCGATGATCCGCGCCTGTATCATGCCGGCCAAACACTGGGAGATCCGCGACACCTGGCACACGTTCGGCCTCAGGGGGACAGGCAGCCACCATGTCGCGTTGACGGACGTGTTTGTTCCCGACTCGAACTTTTTCGAGTTTCCATTCGGAGCCTCATTCGCGTTGGATCCCATCTTCGGAAAGTTCTTCGAGGTCCTCGTGCTGGCGCATGCTGCCGTCGTCGTGGGGATGGCCGAGGGCGCCATCATGGACTTGGTTGAACTGGCGCGGACCGGCGTCAAGCAACTGTTTATGACTACGCCGCTGATGGAGACCGAGCGCTTCAAGGAGGGCCTGGCACGGCTGGATGCTGAGCTCATGGCGGCGCGCGCGCTGCTGGAGGCGCAGATCACCCACGTTTGGCAAAATCCCGAGCGATCGGAGGTGAAGGACCTGTCCCGCGTGGCGGAACAACGGCAAGCGGCAATCTGGATCACCTCGGCCTGCGTCCGTGTCGCCGAAGGCTGCTTTGAACTCGCCGGAAGCCGGGCTGTGTATGAAAGCTCGCCGCTGCAACGGAGGGTACGGGATCTTCGCGTCGCGGCCCAACACGCGGCGGTGCATCCGCGCGATTACGTCACGGCAGGGGCCGCCGTGCTTGCGCGCCTGTCATGAGAACCGGCCGCAATGGCCGATGGACTGTATCGAAATACGCAACCACGGAGGGCAATCAGATGATCCATCACGTATCGATCCCGGCGCGTGAGCCGCAGCGCGTTGCCGAGGTTCTGGCCGAACTGATGAACGGCAAGTGCACCCCGTTCGGCCCGCTCGAAGGCGCCTTCATGGCGGCGAGCGGCGACGCGAACGGCACGATGTTCGAGGTCTACCCGGAGCGCACGACGCTCAACATACCGGACGGCGACGACCAGGTCGTTTGGGCTGAAAATCCGGCGCCGCCGCAAACCTGGCCGTTCCACGTATTGGTGTCGGTACCGCGCGAGGCGGAAGAGGTCGAGCAAATCGGCGCTCGCGAGGGCTGGCGCGCCAAGACCTTCGGCCGCGGCATGCGGGGGCACAAGCCGTTCTTCCACGTCATCGAGTTCTGGCTGGAAAACCGGCTGATGATCGAGGTCGCGACACCGGCGATGGCGCAGGAGTATCTCGACTTTCTGAAGGGCGCCCAGACCGCGACGATGAGTGACCCCGAGTCTGTCCGCTCGATGCGGGCGACACATTCGAAAGAGCCGGCGAAAAAGCCTGCCTGACGCGAGTGCCATGACACCGCCGGGCAGTGCGAGCCAGACGCGCCGCCCGACGGCATGGCTAACTCACCTCTATGACTTCGAACTGATCAGCACGGCTCCATTGCGACCTGCACGCTCGACGTGCTCGATCGCGTCGGCAAACCGGGCCAGGCCGTAGTCGGCCTCCACCTCGAACTGCTCGGGCGCGGCGCGGCCGATCTCGATCGCCTCCGCCACGTCCTCGCGGCGCTGTTCGGCCGACGTGGTGTGTAGCCAGCGCGCAGACGACACGCCCTTGAACATGATCTCGTGATGCGCCAGTCCGATGGAGGGGAACATGATGGGTTCTGGGGCGAGTCCGCCATAAAACAGCAGGGCGCCGTCATCGCTGAGCAGCCCGGCGAGATCGCCCACCATCGCTCCGCCTATTGGGTCCATGATGACCTGTAGCGGCCGCTCGCCGGCGGCCCGGCGGACTTCGCCAACCCAATCCGAGCCGGCCGTCGACACCACGATCATATTCGGAAACCGCGCGGTAAGGGCCTTTGAACTCGCTGCGCTGCGAACCGTGCCCATGACCTTCAAGCCACGTCGGTGGGCCGCCAGCATCACGATGCGCGCGACGGCCGACCCGGCGGCGGTCAACAGGATCGGCATTTCCCGCCCGGCCTCGGGCACCGCCCGTTGCGCTGCGCGAAGCAACAGGAGAGCGATCACCGCGTTCGGGAGCAACTGGGCGGCGATGGTGTCGGGCAGGTCATCCGGGATCTGCGTCACCAGATCCGCGCGCGTCTTGACGCGCTCCGCCCAGGCGCCCGGGCTTGGGTTGAAGATAACCCGCGCGCCCGGTTTCACGCCCTGCGCGGGGTCCATCCCTGCGCCCACGGCTTCGACGATGCCCACGCCGTCGCCTCCCGGAACCAAGCCGCCCGCCGGCAGCGGAATGTTGAACCGTCCACGGATCATGACGAGGTTGCCTGGATGGACTTGGCGCTTGGTCACGCGGACCACGACTTCGCCGGGCCCCGGCGGCTGCGGCTCCGGCAGGGCCTTCAACTCGAGAACCTCGGCCGGCTCGCCGAACCGGGTGGCAAGGATGGCTTGCATGATTTTGCTCCAGGTGAAGATGTCGACGGAGCGGAGCTGGGTACCTGATTGCGGCTTGATTAGCGGCTATTATGTTGTTTGTATTTCAAGCAATCGTTGAAAGTTGCCGACCTCCATGGAAACCCTGGCAAACCTCGAATCCTTCGTACGGGCGGCGGAAGGTGGCAGCTTTTCAGAAGCGGGACGCCGGCTGGGACTGACCGCGGCCGCAGTCAGCCGGAACGTGGCGATGCTGGAGCGCAACCTCGGGGTTAGGCTGTTTCAACGGTCAACCCGCAAACTCTCGCTCACGGAAGCCGGTGAGCGGTTTCTAGTTTCGATCGACGGCAACCTCGATGCGCTTCAAGCTGCAATTGCCGAGGCAGCGACCCGCAACAGCGAGCCGGCAGGTGTCTTGAAAGTCAGCATAAGTCCACCCGTTGGCCTGCCGTATATTCTGCCCCTGCTGCCGCCTCTTCTGGCCAAGTACCCGCGAATCAAGCCGGAGTGGCACTTCGAGAACCGTCCGGTGGACCTTATCGCCGAGAACTACGATGCCGCCATCGGCGGTGGCTTCGAGCTCGCCCCCGGTCTCGTATCGCGCACGCTGGCCCCGGTGCATGTCGTCGCCGTGGCCTCACCGGCCTATATGTCCGGCCGGACGCCGCCGGCCGATCCTTCGGAACTCGCTGCCTACAACGGCATCGTCATGCGCTCGCTGCGCACGGGGCGAATTCGCCATTGGATGCTCCGAAATGCCAATGGCGTCGAGGTGGCGGGAGCAATCACCGAAACCATCGTCGTGGATGATCCCGCTGCGATGCGCGAGGCCGCCCGTCTTGGTTTGGGTGTGTCATTGATCGCTCTGTTCGATGTGCTGCCCGAATTGGAGCGTGGTGATCTGATTCGGCTGCTTCCGAACTGGTACGCGGATGCCGGTGCAATATCGCTATACTACGCATCACGGACGTTCATTCCGGCAAAGACACGTGTTTTTGTCGATTTCGTCGTCAGCGCCTTCAAGAGCCAGCGATTGGACCTTCGGTTCGCCGCCAGCCTGGGCTAGGTCGATAGTGTTGAAAAATTTGTTATGGGCTTGAAAGTTCGCATACCGCCAGCGCTTCGTGCTCGCCTCCCGCCGCTTTGCCATGATCGACGACGGCCTGGGCTTCCACCTCGTGCCCTGGACGCCATCCCTCGAACAGCAGCTCGGCCGCCAGGTATCCGGCGTCGCCCGCGATGATGGCAGCGTCGACTGGGGCTTTGGCCGCAACCGGAGGGTGGGGATTTGATCACCGTCACTCGCGCCCTGCGCGATCAGGCCTCGGGTGGATGACGTGCAATGTCCGACCGGAAATCGATGCGAGCCTGGGCCATACGGATACCGAGTTCGAGTGGGCTGTTCGATCCGACCTATGCCGACAGCGCCGCCTACAACCCGCTGCTTGAGGTCCGGCGCGGCAAATGGGAAGTCCGTGGCGTCCAGAATATCGCCGACGTGCTGGTCGATCCCGATGACGCGCTCGAACGGCGAAACCATTGGACAGTCGGAATTTCGGCTCGCGACCCATCTCAGGTGTTCGAGGCGGCCATCAGAGCACGAAAAGCGGACGCTACACAGAAGCGTTCAAGTAGCCAAAGACGGCTCTTTGGACCCTGATCGAGAGATCCCGCTGATCGTCACCGGTGCCTCCAAGGGCATCGGTGCGGCGCTGACGTCGCCGATGCGGCGGCCGTGAGGATGCTCTTTGACCGGGCGGAGGCCTCGTTCGGGCCGATCGACGTGCTGGTCAACAACGCCGGGATACTCAAGGTCTCGCCATTGGCGGAGGTCGCCGACGAGGACTACCAGCACCAGATCGCGGTCAACCTTACTGGCACGTTCAACGGCATGCGCGAGGGCGCGAGACGGGTGCGGGACGGGGCGCGCATCATCAACCTGTCGACGAGCATCATCGGCGCCTACCTGCCTGCCCACGGCGTTTGCATGGCGACCAAGGCGGCGGTGGAGGCGATAACTCACATCCTCGCCAAGGAACTCGGCACCCGCGGCGTCACCGTCAACGCGGTGGCGCCCGGACCGGTCGCGACGAAACTGTTCCTGACCGGCCGGTCCGAGGAACTCATCCGGCACCTGACGAATGATATCCTCTTGACCGTCTCGGCAAACCGATCACCTCTACGAGGAATGGGCCAGAAAGCCCGCTGTGATCGTCACCTATGGCGGACATGGTGGCGGGAAATGCGGCCGGCGACTGAAGCAGGTGCTCAAAGGCCTGAAGATGCGGCCGATTACAGTGAGGCCGACATTCACGTTGACCCACGACCAGATCAAGGCGAACACCGGGATGATCGATCCTGTCACCGAGTTCGGCACGTGCGATGCAAAGCTTCGGCGAGCATTTTCGCTGTTGGCGGTGGGGCCGAGCGGCGGCCGGCTTGAAAGCTTTTGGTGACCCTGGTGAGCGCCGGGCCGATTTCATCGATGATCGAGCCGATTGGGAGCGGCTCAATCCAGTCAGTCCGAATTGGGGCGCTAGCCGGTCGCCGACGGTGTCGTCGTAATGAGCGAGCCTGGTAAATCCGGGTCATGATAGTTTCGGTTCGCCGAACCATCGCGATGCGGCCTGAGCGGCTTCCTCTACGTTCAGGGTCGTCCCACCTGCCCATGCGACAATCCCATCGGGGCGCACGAGCACCGCGCTAAAGCCTAACCGATCCTTCGCGTCCCCCGCCACATAGATGAGCCGATCACCCCAGCGCGTTGTGATCGCGCGAAGCGGCGTATGAGCATCGAAGTCCAGCAATAAGCCTCTCCCTTTTCTGAGGAGTTCGCCGACCTTCGTCCCGTTGGCCAGTTCGAAATCGGGAACGCTGCGGCCCACGAGCGGGTCGTTGCCGCCAAGATCGTAGCGGAGGGAAACTCCCCAAACACGCTCGGCGAAGTAGGTCGCGCCGTCGCGCGTGTCGATGAGATCGCGGATGATGGCTTCGAGCGCACGCGTACTGGGGCTCGGCCGCATGAGCGCGACCTGGGCGCGCGACCAGTCGAGAACAGCCGCTCCCACCGGATGACGTTCCTCAAAATAGCTGTCGAGCAGGCCAGCCGGCGCGCCCCCGCGGATTGTCGAGGCAAGTTTCCATCCGAGGTTCATCGCGTCGCCGAGCCCGAGATTGAGCCCCTGGCCGCCGAGGGGAGAATGGATGTGCGCGGCATCGCCGGCGAGCAGGACCCTTCCTCTGCGGTAGGCGGTCGCCTGGTGGGCGCGGTCCGTCCAGGTCGTGGCAAGTCGGAGTGCCGCCAGCGTGACATCCGTGCCGGACACCCGGCGCAATACCGCCTGCACATGGTCGAGCGTGATCGGCTGAGTCCGGTGATAAGCGCCGCCGTCGAAATCGACCATCGCGGTCGTTCCGGGCGGCGCATAGGTGTACATGCCCGTCGGTGTATATGTGCGGCCCGGTTGCAGCTTGCCCGGATCGTTCGCCTCGATGTCGACGGAATAGCCGGTGAATTCGGGCTCTGTGCCGACGAAGTCGAAACCGCCGACCTTGCGCACCGTGCTGTGGCCGCCGTCGCAGCCGACAAGCCAACGTCCGCGGAAGGTTTCCGCGCCGGCGCGAACGATCACCTCGTCTTCGGCCTGTCTGAACGCCTCGACGCCAAGACCCCGCCGAATCTCGACGCCCATTGTGCTTGCCCGAGCCGCCAGGACTGCTTCGAGGGATGCCATGGTCACCATCATGCTGGTCTTCACCGAGCTCGGCAGACGGTAGAGCCAGCGGGAGTCGTCGATCTTGTCGTGGAAGAACTGGATGCCGGCGAAGTGCCCCGCCGGCCGCCGGGCCTGCTGCATCCAGTGCGCGGCCGCCTTCGTGGCGCCGGAGGCATCGTTCGCGCGCTGCGCCTCCGCGACGGCGTCCAAAAGGCCGCGATGGTAGAAGGCTTCGATAGTAGGTGCTGAAAGGCCGCGCATGCCGAACGGCAGGCGCTTCAAGGGCGATTGAGAATCCTCGGCTCGCTCCAACACGAAGACCGAAAGGTCGAAAAGCCGCAACTCACAGGCGAGAAACAGGCCGACTGGGCCAGCGCCGGCAATCACGACATCATAGAGTTCCGGATGGTGGCTGCGCATAAACTGCTCCTGTCTCGATGTTCGACCGGAGCGTTCCTCGCAATTGAGAACCACACGGACGAACAACCGGGGCGCCCGGGCGGCGTCCGATGTTCGTCGTGGGGATCTCGTGCGCGAAGCCAGAGACCAGAGCTTTCGTTGCCGAAAGGACTTGGGCTTACCAAACCAAGTCTGCCTTTTCCGACGTGGGGTAAATAGCATTGCGTTGGTCGACCTGCAACGGACACAGCGGGAAGCGTCGACTGAAGGGCTGGTGGCTTCAGGCTGTCGAGTTTTCGCACAGGCTGACCCGCAACACCCCGAGAGTGAGAATGCGGACAGAATTTCCGTGACGGGTTGAGGACTGGAGGAGAGGCCTCCGGCGCCCGTCGCGGAGATGCGCGATGTCCAGCAAGACCGCTTCAGCGCGTCCCGGCCACCACCGGACGAGCTTCTATGATGAAGTCACCGCCAAGATCATCGCCGAACTGGTGGCCGGCCGCGTACCGCTGGGTCCAGCCCAGCGGCCCGCCGCCGGCGGCGGGCCGCGGTTTTGCGTCATGCACTTTATCCGGTAGTGATAGGGAAACAGGTGCAGTTAGATTGGTTTCCGTCATGCTTGCCTCGACCCTTGATCTTATCGGGCGCACCCCGCTTGTGGCGTTGGATCGCATTCATAAGGGGCCGGGGCGGATTGTAGCCAAGGCGGAATTCCTGCAACCAGGTGGCAGTGTGAAGGATCGCGCTGCCAAAGCCATCGTGCTGGCGGCGCGGGCCGATGGTCGCTTAAAGTCGGGGACGCCGGTTGTCGAAATGACAAGCGGCAACATGGGTGCTGGTCTCGCCGTGGTATGCGCGGCGCTCGGTCATTCCTTTATCGCGACGATGTCGGCGGGAAACAGTCCAGCCCGCGCCCGTATGATGGAGGGGCTCGGGGTGAAGGTCGTCCTGACCCCCCAGATTGACGGCACACCGGGGCAGGTGACAGGCGCTGACGTTGCCGCCGCTGCCGAGGAAGCAGTACGGATCGCTCGTGATGAGGGCGGCTTCTATGTCGATCAGTTCAATGCGGCCGAAGGCATCATGGCGCACGAAACCACCACCGGTCCCGAAATTCTGGAGCAGTTCGGCGGGCCGGTGGATGGCTGGGTTGCGGCTGTCGGCACGGGTTGTACCTTCATGGGCGTGGCACGGGCGTTAAAATTCGCCAATCCCGCGACCATCTGCGCGGCTGTCGAACCCGAAGGCAGCGAACCACTTGCAGGGAAAGAAGTCGTCAAGGCACGGCATATCGTGCAGGGAGTCGGCTATGGCCTGATCCCGCCACATTGGGACGCAAACCTAATGGACCTTAGCCTCACGGTTACGGATGCAGAGGTGGAGGATTGGCATCACCGGCTTGCAGTGGGGGAAGGGCTTTATGTCGGCTATTCCGCAGCGGCCAACGTGTGTGCGGCGGCAAAGCTGCTGGCGTCTGGCAGGCTCGGTCTGGATGCCACTGTTGCAACCGTTCTTTGTGACACGGGGCTAAAGTATTAACGACGGCGTCGTCTCTGTTTCCTGACCCATAGGTCGGCTGTCATGTTTCCGGCTCCGTTGTCGGTCATCGGCTTATGTCATCCCCAGAACGGGCGGCCCGTTCCGGACTGGCCGTTAGGCTGGGCTACTTTGGGGGCTCGTTTTTCGAGAAATGCCTGCAGCCGATGGACTAGACTAGTCGACCATCATCGATCCGAGTCGCTTCCCGATCACCGCTTCGGCACCGATTATCATCTCATCGATGATGCTGGCGGCGCTCATCAGACGCTTCGTCTGACCAACCGATTCACCGGCCAGCAGGCTCATCTCTTCGAGGTCGCCTGTGAATTCCGGAGTCGGTGGAAATCCGCAAAACCGCTTCATAGAAAACTGCTGTCCATAAAGACTAGCCTGACCGATCACCGGCAGCTCCGAATCCGGAACGACCTTGTATGGCGCCGGATGGTCACGCTGTTCCCATTCCCGCACGATGCGGTTGCGCAACCCGCGAGTCGAAGCATCGGGGAATTCCGGACCAAAGATCAGATGGCGCGCGGTATCCCCGACGCCGGCAGCGACGACTCGGTCCTTGTACTGCGGATGGGCATTGGCCTCGAAGCTCGCGAGGAGACGAGTCCCCACCCAGACCGCGTCGGCGCCCAGTGCCAGCGCAGCGGCAACGGTCCGACCATCGGCAATGCCACCGGAAGCGACGGCGGGCACTGAAGGGACTGCATCGATGACTGCCGGAAGCAACGAGAATGTTGCCGCGGCGGCGCGGTTGTGGCCGCCAGCCTCGCTACCTTGCACGACGAGCCCTTGCGCCCCGCGTCGGACAGCGGCTTTCGCTTCGTCCACGCTGCCGACTTGAAACCAGATGTGAGTGCCGGCCGCTCGCAGACGCGATAGCCACTCATCCGGCGGATCATCCCAGAAGAACGCGACAACCGGTACCTTTTCTGTGACGCACACCTCGATGTGCTCGATCCCGCTGAACCGTGCAATGATATCGACCCCGAAGCACGCGGGGTCTGCCGCTTTGATATCGCAGAGCGCCGCTTGCAGCACGTCGGGGGGCATTGCAGCAATGCCCAACATTCCCATTCCGCCTGCCTTGCACACCGCTCGCACCAGAGGCGCGGTAGCGATGAACGCCATGCCGGCGTTGATGAACGGAACCTTTAGTCCGTATTGCTCCGTAATGCGTGTCTTCAACATTGAATTCTCCCGTATCGAGTTGGATCGCCGGCTACCATTTGCCGATATGCGCACCGCCGTCCACGTGCAGCACCTCCCCGGTGACGTGCGGAGCCTCGGTCAAATAGATCACGGCATCGACAATCTCCTGAACGGTCGAAATGATACCCATCGGGGATAGGCTTTTCAGAAAGTCCTTCGGATTATTTTTGTTCAGCGGCGTATCAACTACCCCAGGTGCAACCGCATTCACGCGGATACCATCTTTCGCATACTCGATGGCGAGGCTGCGCGTGATCGCGTGAATGCCGCCCTTGGTCATCCATGAGATCGAGGCATCCAGGCCTGCGACCGGATTATCGGCCAGCGCGGCCGTGATGCTGACGATGCTCCCGCCCGATCTTTGCGCCAGCATCTGCTTGACCGCGAGTTGAGTCGTGTAGATGAATCCCTCCATATTGGTGGAAACCAGCCGTTTGAAGTCCTCGACCGCGTAATCGGTAAAAGGCTTGGTGAAGAATATTCCCGCGTTGTTGACTAGCACGTCGATCGAGCCGAACGTATCGATGGCAGTTGTTGTGGCCCTCGCGGCAGTAGTGGCGTCCGCGATATCGCCGTCCACCAAGACCAGCTTCGGCGAGGAAGGCAGTTCTTTCGATTTGGTGATACTGCGCGAAATTGCGACGACATTGAAGTCTCGGTTGAGAAAAGCCTTCACAGTCCCCGCGCCTATGCCTTGCGAGCCGCCAGTCACGATTACGGTCTTTGTCGTATTGCTCATGTCGCACTCCTTGCATCGAAAATAATGAAGCTAACGGCCGAAGGCTTTGCATCGCATGCTGCCGTTTTGTCATTTGTTGCTGATGATGGAGGCTGCAGAAGCAAGCTTGGGGGAAACTGCCGCTCGCATTTAAGGAGCGGATCCCGTACGATGAAAGCTGCCGCATGTGCCGCCGCCTCGACACGGCGACGGCATACGCAATCGCGTTAGCAGAACCGACGTCGAGTCATGCCCTATTTGTCGGGCCAGCTTGAAGATTGAGGTGATTGCGACGTGCTGATTTGGTCTGAGGCGGAAAAGTTCGCCTAACCCCCAAGTTAATGACGATTCCGGTCATTGCGATCCAAGCTTCTGGCGATATTGACCAGGTGTCCTGCCCGTTGCCTGCCTGAATGCTCGTGTGAAGTTCGCTTGGCAGGAGAAGTTCAGCGCCAGCGCAATATCGACCAACGAACGGTCACCATCTATCAACAGTGCTTTCGCGCGCTCGAGGCGCTTGGCGCTCACGTAGCGGTGAGGGGATTGCCCCGCGGCTTGCTTGAAAGCCCGCGCAAAGTGGTATCTGCTCAGGCACGCAATCGATGCCATGCGATCAATGGCAAGGTCGCCCTCCAGGTTCGCTTCTATGTAATCCAACACGCGGAAGAGTCTACGTCGATCGAGCCCTTCCCTTGTGAGACGTGGCAAGGCGTGAGCGGATGATCGCCGGAGATGGCTTTGAACCAACCTTGCCGCCAGACTACTGGCCAAGGCGTCAATCAGTAGACTTCCAGCGGAGGTTTGAGCCTGTAGTTCCGATGCAATGGCGTGTGCTATCTCGGCCAGCAGCGGATCTTCGAAAGCGCTTTCGTAATTCAGCTCACCGATCGCTAACTCATCGCGGGTGGTGCCGAGGTTGCTCGGAGAGAACCGGCACACTGAGAGGTAAATATGCAAAATTCCCTGCAGATCTTCTGCGATGTTGACTGAACCTTCCTGCCAACCAGGGGGAGACAGCCAAATCGTACCTCGGCTGGCGGCTCTTCGATCTTCGATCCCTTCGGCCCGCCGCGTGACGACCGATCCATTGCCGCCGACAGCGACGCAAATCTCGATATCGGATTTCGGGCTCCGCCAGGCGATCACGCCTTTCCTGTGATTCCGTAACTCGGCCGACAGGCCGGACCAGCCTCGATCTGCTGATGACAGCAGCAGCCCCACGGAACCATATTTGTCCCATCGTTTCCCCAGCAGATTGCTCGGCGCGCCCCGCTGCTTTCGTTCGGCGTGGTTTTCGTATGTGTCCGGCATCGCCTTGGTCCATCGCTTTGAATGGTTAGATCTCGCCGCGGCCTCGCTGGTCAGTTCCGCGACGCTGGCGTTCCTGTCATCCTCGGCCGGCGCAGTCGCAAGCGCGCCATCTGCCACGACAAGGAACGGTATCGCGGCCATCACCTCATCGAGAACGCCTTCTGCCGCCTCAAGGACTTCGGCCGCGTCCACATCCGCTACGACAAACTCGCCGCCAACTTCCTCTCAGGCGTTGCCCTTGCCACCGCTATAGCGTTCTGGCTCTAAACAAGTCTGGCCCTAGGCAGCATCCTGGATGTCGAAGCGAGCCACTTTGCCCTCTCGAAGACGGAAAATGTGGCCGACCGTCTTGTCTTTAAGCCCGTGCGTCTGCCCCTGGAGCGGTTTGCCTTCGAGATCGTGGACGAACTGCCGGACTTCCGCGATGATCGCGCCGTCCGCAGCCCTGCGGAAGCTCACTGGCTTGACGCGCGGGCTGACCATGGTCCATTGGCGCGTCCAGTACTCGCGCACGGCCTCGTGACCGTGAACGTGGCCGCCATCCATGCCGTTGGCCCAGGCGACATCGTCGGCAAGCACGGCCAGCACACCGTCGATGTCCCGCGCGTTGAACTGGTCATAGATGCGTTTGAGAACTTCAATATCTTCTTCCATCGGGTTCTCTCCGTGGTGTCAGCGTTGCATCAAAGTACGGCGTCTGATATATATATGGACGTATGTATCTGTCTGCAATGGGTGGAGTATGAAACTGGATGTGCTCGCGACACCCGGGCACCTGATCAGCCTCGCGGCTCGCGGCTTCGCCCGCCTGAGCGAGTTGCGTCTCAAGCCGCTGGGCTTCGGTGTCGGCCACCTGCCAGTGCTCGTTGCACTTCGGGACGGTCGGGCAAGCACGCAACGTGATCTCGCCCGCTTTGCCAAGATCGAGCAACCCCCGATGGCGCAGATGCTCGCTCGCATGGAACGAGACGGACTGATCCGGCGGACACCCGACCCGGCCGATGGACGTAGCAGCCGCATCATGTTGACGGAGGCGGCGGAAGCGCGCCTGCCGGACGCGGTCGCAGTCTTGCTGCAAGGCAATCGTGAGGTGCTGTGCGGCTTCACGGACGAGGAGACAGAGCTGCTTGTTGTCCTGCTCACGCGCTTGATCGCAAACCTCGATCAGATCGCTGGCATCGAGGCATTGTGCAGCCACTCCCGATAAATAAGAGGTGGTCGAAATCGCCGATCGTCCCCAATGGATCGTGCGACCCCTTCATTCGGCGGCGGCGGAAGCAGGTCGGGCCGGATAGCGGCGCGCGACCTCTGCCGTCATGTCCCGGTTCATCCTCTCAAATTCGACCTTGAGCTCCTCGGGCTTGATGATCCACACCAGCAGGCCCTTGAAGGTCTCGCCATGGACGATGTCGGTGCCGCCGCTCGCGTTACGGCTGAGCACCCAAGAATGCGCCCCGTCGAGCAGGCTTTTGATGATTAGACGCCCTCTCCAGCGCAGTTCGCGGTGCTGATCGACCACGAGCAACTTCGGCCTGAAGCTCATCTTTCTGCCCGACGACATAGAGATCGTGACGGTCAGCTTTTTGCCGACGTCGACCTCGCCCGAAGCCGCGCGCATGAAGCTGTTCCAGCGGGCATAGGACGGATAATCGATCAGCACCGACCAGACCAGATCGGGACTTTGCGGAACGGAAAAGCGAGTTTCGACTATGCGCATGGCGTAAGCACTCCCTGCGATAACAAATATGAGCACTCCAGGAGGCAGCCCAATCGGAACGGCGGTATGCCCATCGCGGCAACGTCATCTGCGGGATCGACGCCGTCGTGGCGCGCCGTCCCGAGCATGATGCGCCAGGATTTCGGGTCGTGAGGGGAATCATTCAAGCGCCGGGTTACGGCTGAAACACGATTCCTCTCAGCTGAAACACACCCATTTTTGCAGCGACCATAACATGCAACTCATCAACGTGACGATGCCTCAACGACTATCGGGGAAACCTTGAATATTACCAGCGTGACGCTACTCCGGAAGGCTGACATCCTTAAGCAACTCAGAACTGTCATTGTTCAGACCTATTCCGCCCAGATGGTGGCTCTCGCATTGTTGGCCGCGAAGCCCTGCTACGACCCAGTTGCATTCGAGCTTGCTTCGCCGTGGTGGTCGCGTCTTGTTCCACAAGTTTTGCGGAAATCTTGGGTGGGTCCGCCATGTCGGCGCGATGGCCGGTTTTGACGCCCGCCGGCGATCCCCCAGGAAGCTACGGCAACCAACCGGTTGCCGTACCGATATCGAGTCTGTCTGCGCTGTGGAGACCGGCCCGTCGACAGAATACACAGGGCTGACTGATAGGACGGCGCGGGCCCTGGAATATCTCACCTGGCCCAGGCGTGTGCCTGAAACGGCGCCTCGAGAGGAGTCTTCGTGATGCTTCCAGTATAGTTGGTGATCGTGGATGCGGCGACGATGGCGATGACCTCTAGGGCATGATCCGTGCCGAAGCCCGCCGCGATGAATCGATCGACATCCCCATCATCAAGACGCCCACGCTTTTCGATCATCGTTCTTGCCAGAGCCGACAGCGCAGCGAGTTTGCCGTCGCTGGGCAGACGCCTCTCCCGAATGGCCTGTACATCCGCAGGATCGATCCCCTCCTTGAGCGCCAGGGCCGTATGGAATGCGACGGCCCAGGTGCACGCGTTGGTGACCGCGTCGGTGAGCAGAACCGTCTGGACCTGCGCTTCCGTGAAGCTGCCTCCATGCACATTCCCGAACAGACCGACGAGGCAATTGATCAGAACCGGAGAGGTCGCCATTGCTCCGGCGATGTTCGGGATCATGCCGAATGCCGACTGCAACTGCTGCAACGCCGGCTTCGAACGTTCAGGGGCAGAGTCAATCGTGTGAACTGGAAAGTTTGTCATGTGAGGCAGCCTTCATCGATGGTTCCATGGGGTCATTGGGGCCGGTGCCTTGACTGATCCCGGCGCAATCCAATTTAGGAGCGCGACCGTTGGCGGGCGCGCCAATAGACCCTCGGATCTCGCCAACACGGTCTAGCGCTGGCGAGGTCAATTCCCGGCAGCGGTCGGAACGGCGATCCCGAGCCTGGCGGCGACGCGGCGTGCCGTTTGCTCCCGCTGTGTCGTGATGGCCCGCACCGATTGCCGCGCCTGTTCCAGTATCGCGGCTGGCGCCGTCTCTGGCGTGCCGCTGTCGAAGGGCGGCTCCGGTGCATAGACCATGTGAAGTTGGATGGCCTGTGCGGCCTCGTCGCCGCGCAATTCCGCCGCGAGACGCAAGGCGCCGTCGATGCCAGCAGTGACACCGGCAGCGAAGACCCAGGCACCGTCGACGACCACCCGTTCGTTAACGGGGATCGCGCCGAAGAACGGCAACAGGTGAAACGACGCCCAGTGCGTCGTCGCCCGCCGCCCCTTGAGCAGGCCGGCCGCGCCACAGAGAAGGGCGCCCGTGCACACCGAGAAAATGCTGCACGCGCTGGCCGCCTGCTGCCGGATCCAGTCCAGCACTTCGGCGTCTTCCATCAAGGCTTCCTGTCCGAAGCCACCCGGCACATGAAGGACATCGAGCGGCGGCGCATCGGCCAGGGGCGCGTCAGGCGTAAGCCATAATCCTTTCAGATCGCGAACGGGTGCCGCGGTCTTGCCGTAGATGCGATAAGTCGCGTTCGGGATGCGGGACAGCACCTCGAACGGTCCCGTCAGGTCGATCTGATCGATTCCCTCGAACAGGAGGGAGCCGAGACGCAGGTGGGTGTCATGTGGGATCATGGTCATCTCCAGGTCCGAGGTCAGCGATGGACAAGGTGAACCTACCCGGACATGGTTTGGCGGAAATGCCAAAGCCCCCTCGCTTCTCGCCAAACCCAATCCGGGTCATCGATGTGCTCACCTACCCGGCGGTGCAGTTGCTCGATGTCACGGGGCCGATTCAGGTGTTCGCCTCCGCCAACGATCTCGTCGCCGGCGCCGGGGGCGCACGACCCTATTTGCTGAGGGTCGTGGCACAAGGCGGCGAAGGCGTTACAGCCTCGGCCGGGGTGGCGCTCGCAGCGGGTCCGCTCACGCCATTCGGGGAGGCGCTGGATACCTTGCTCGTCGCCGGTGGCGAGGGGGCGGAGGCGGCAGCCGAGAACCCGGTCCTGGTCGACTGGGTGCGGCAGCGAGCGACGCAGGCGCGTCGCGTCGCCTCCGTCTGCACGGGCGCATTCCTGCTCGCCGCGGCCGGGGTGCTGGACGGGCGCCGTGCAGCGACTCACTGGATGTACTGCGCCAGGCTTGCGCAGCGCTTTCCTGCAGTGCGTGTCGAGCCCGATCCGATTTTCGTGTCTGACGGTCCGGTTTGGACCTCGGCAGGGGTGACTGCCGGCATCGATCTGGCTCTAGCGCTCGTGGAAGAGGACCTCGGCCGCGCCGTGGCGCTCGCTGTCGCCCGCTACCTGGTTGTTTTCCTCAAACGCCCAGGCGGGCAGGCGCAGTTCAGCGCAGCCTTGGCCTTACAAGCAGCAGAGGATAAATTCGGCGTGCTCCATGACTGGATCAATGACCATCTCGGCGACGAGCTTTCGCTTTCGGTTCTCGCCGATCAAGCGGGCATGAGTGAGCGCAGTTTCAGCCGGCACTACGCCGAGGCGACCGGGCAAACGCCGGCCCGTGCCATTGAGAGACTGAGAGTGGAAGCGGCGCGGCGTCTGCTTTCGGAGTCACGTCTGCCGGTCAAGCGGATTGCGCAGCGTTGCGGATTCGGCTCGGAGGAAACATTGCGCCGCAGTTTCCAGCGCCTGCTAGCCGTCACGCCGCAAGACTACCGCGCTCGGTTCACATTTTAATTGTCGCCCGGGTCCGGCCGCCCCATTTAGCCGTGCCGCCTCGCGATCGACGCAGCCCGGCCACGCCATGGCCAGGTGCGCCTTTCGCCATAGCCGACGGACTTGTTTTGATCAACCTGATGACGCCGCTCTTGCCTAAAATCACGAGAATTGACCATCGACGCGTTCACCACAACGAATGCCCCTTGTACTTCCGAAATTCTGGGCCTCAGCCAGGATGATTAGGAAGCGCGTCAGGTCCCGCTTTGGCGACCTTGAAATGCCGTCGATCGCGACACCCCGAAGCGCTTTCGGTAGTCCCCCGGCTTCAGTCCCATCACCTTTCGAAACACTTTGCGGAACGAAGCTGCATCCTTGTAGCCGACGTCCCAGGCAACTTGGTCAATCGTACGACCGGTCAGTTCCAGCATCTCGCGCGCTTTCCCTATGCGCAAACGCTGACAATATTCCGTCGGATTGAACTCCGTTGCCTTGCGGAATCGCCGCAGGAATGTGCGCTCCTCCAGTCCGGCATATGCCGCCATGCCCGCAAGTGTGACATCACGCACGCCCTTCCTTTGCAGCCAGTGCTGGACGCGCAGCACGGCTTCGTCACCATGATTAAACCTAGGTGAGAAGCTGCTGTAGAACCGCTGTTCGCGCCCCGCAGTGTCGATAAGAAAATACCGTGCGGTTGCCAGCATCACGGATGGTCCGAGGAAACGGTCGATCAGTCTGAGACCAATGTCAGTCCACGCCATGATGCCGCCGGCCGTTACGATGTCTCCGTCATCGATGATCAGCCTGTCGGCATCAACATTGATCTCAGGAAATCGTCTGCCGAGTTCTTCGGCGTAGCTCCAATGCGTGGTCGCGCGGCGGTCGCGCAACAACCCCGTCTCAGCCAGCAAGAAGGCGCCGCCGCATATCGAACAGAGCGTCGCCCCTTCGGCATGCCTTTCCCGTAGCCATCGGGCCAGCGACCGCTCCGGTTCCTCCTGCACTGGCGGCCCTTTGAGGGTAGGTGGGGCGATAACGACTGCGGGGCGGGTTGGACGTTCGACATCGGTATCCAGACTGCATTCCATCGTTTTCCCGTCACGCACGACACGCCAGTGCGTGACGCGCAGTGTGGGCGCAGCAGTGCTGCCCAGGTCGCGCGAGATCCTGCTCGCCTCGACGAAGAGGTCGGTGAGGCCATGGATCGCGGCAAGCTGGGAATTCGGATATGCCAGGATGGCAATCTCCGTTTGAGCGCCGTCCGTCGCTTTTGTCAGTTTCGCCTCGAAGAATGTCAGTTTCGCCAATCCGCATCATCGGCGATAGATCGTACCCTTTCAACGGTACTGGCGTTCGGAATTGAAACAGCGAGAAGGATCGAGGTCAGGCCCGCGATCACCACGAAACATGGCGTTGAGGTCTTCTACAGGGATTGGGGCAACGGCGCCCCGTAGGTCGCTGGCGCCAGTTTCGTTGACGAGCGGTCAAATACCGCCGGCCGGCTACGGCTTCGCGAACGGAGTGACTGGACATGACGATCCCGCCAGCACCGCCTTTGGCGCCCTCGCGCCGACGCGTTCTGCTAACCGCCGCCGCGGTTGTCGCGATCCCAGCGACCACGTCTCTGGCGGCGCATGCGGTGGCTTCCGAAACTCAGCCCACCGATCCGAAACGCAGCCAAGGAGAGAAGGCCATGGGCATGATCACCACTAAGGATGGCACTGAGATTTATTACAAGGATTGGGGAAAGGGTCAGCCGATCGTATTTCATCACGGGTGGCCACTGAGCGCCGACGACTGGGACAACCAGATGATGTTCTTCCTGGCGCAGGGCTATCGGGTTATCGCGCATGACCGGCGTGGACATGGTCGCTCCACCCAAACCTTCAGCGGCAACGAGATGGATACCTATGCTGCGGATGTCGCGGAACTGGTCGCAGCGCTCGATCTCAGGAACGCAATCCATGTCGGCCACTCGACGGGCGGCGGTGAGGTGGCGCGGTATGTCGCGCAACACGGAGAGGGCCGCGTCGCCAAGGCAGTGTTGATTAGTGCAGTACCGCCGCTCATGGTGAAAACAGCGGCCAACCCGGGCGGTCTGCCCAAGGACGTCTTCGATGGATTTCAGGCGCAGCTCGTCGCCAACCGGGCTCAGTTCTATTACGATGTGCCTGCGGGACCGTTCTACGGCTACAACCGGCCGGGCTCAAAAGTCTCGCAGGGAGTGATCTGGAACTGGTGGCGCCAGGGTATGATGGGCGGTGCGAAAGCCCACTACGACTGCATCGTAGCCTTCTCGCAGACCGACTTTACCGACGACCTTAAGAAGATCGAAGCCCCTACCTTCGTCATGCACGGCGACGATGACCAGATCGTGCCGTACGCTGACTCCGCGCCACTGTCGGCGAAGCTGCTCAAGCACGGCACGCTGAAGACCTACAAGGGCTTCCCGCACGGGATGCCGACCACGAATGCCGATACGATCAACGCCGACCTGCTGGCGTTTATCAAAGGCTAGCGATTGCGCGGCCCCGAGGGCAGCTCGCAGACGCTAGCAACCCCGAACGTCAATCAGCAGGGGAAAAGACATGACCACAACGCAGCCGCAGCTCCAAACGCCGACAGGTCTGCCTCGCGACGCGCTCGGCAACGTCGCCGATGCGCTGAATACCCTGCTGGCGGACAGTTTTGCCCTCTTCATGAAGACGAAGAACTTCCACTGGCACGTCTCCGGTCCGCACTCCTGGGAACAACGGACGAGATCGCTGAGCGAATAAGGAAGACGGGCAACACGACTTTGCGGTCGATCGGCGACATCGCACGTCGTCAGCGGATCAAGGACAACGACGCCGAGCTCGTGAGCGCCGGCGACATGCTGACGGAACTCCGTCAAGACAACCTTGCGCTCGTGCAGTCTCTCCACGAGGCGAAGCGGATCGTGGACGATGCGGGCGACAACGCCACGAGCGGCGTCATGGACGGTTGGACCGACCTGGCCGAGGAGCGCGCCTGGTTCCTGTTCGAGGCCAGTCGGGAAGGTTGAGAAGATCGCGTCGGGATTGCCACGACATCGGAGGTTGCAGCCACATTCTTGGTCGACTTAGCGGCACAGGGAGGCGATCCCCTGATCGCCCCGAAGGCAGCTCGGGCTGAGCCGACTGAGTTACAGAGCCGCTTACACTGGAAGTGGCCAACCGGGCGACCTATTACCATCCCAGATTATCCCGGCCCACGCTGGGGTCCTGTTGGCACTTGCCCTCGACGCAGGTTGCCTCGCTGATCTCTTCTCGCCATGAACGCGACCAAAATCCTCTGGGGCCAGGTCCTCGCCGTCGGTGCCGTTGTGCTCGCCTTCCTCTGGGGGGCGACGCAATGGGTCGCTTGGCGTCTGGCATTCCAGCCCCAACTGGGACACCCCTGGTTCAACATCCTCGGCTGGCCAGTCTACAACCCGCCGGCCATTTTTTGGTGGTGGTTCGCCTACGACGCGTATGCGCGACCCATCTTCGTCGAAGGCGCCTACATCGCGGCGTCAGGCGGGATCGCAGCCATCGTCGTCGCGGTCGCAATGTCCGTATGGCGTGCCCGGGAGGTGACGAAGGTCACCACCTACGGCTCCGCCCGCTGGGCGGAGACTAGGGAGGTGCGACTTGCCGGTCTCCTGGGCCATGACGGCGTGATGCTTGGCCGCTGGCGCCATGAATATCTTCGCCACGATGGACCCGAGCATGTGCTCTGCTTCGCCCCCACCAGGTCGGGCAAAGGCGTCGGTCTCGTTGTTCCGACGCTGCTCACCTGGCCAGAAAGCGCCATCGTCCACGACATCAAGGGCGAGAACTGGACCCTGACCGCGGGTTGGCGGGCGAAGTTCGGTCGCGTGCTGTTGTTCGACCCGACCAACGCGGCGAGCGCCGCCTACAATCCGCTCCTGGAAGTTCGCAAGGGCGAATGGGAAGTCCGAGATGTTCAGAACATCGCTGACGTCCTGGTCGATCCCGAGGGCGCGCTGGAAAGGCGGAATCATTGGGAGAAGACGAGCCACTCACTCCTCGTCGGCGCGATCCTTCATGTGCTTTACGCCGAGCCGGACAAGACGCTCGCCGGCGTCGCCAATTTTCTCTCCGACCCGCGCCGACCGATCGAGACGACGCTGCGCGCCATGATGACGACGCCGCACCTCGGAGAGGCCGGCGTACATCCCGTTGTGGCCAGCTCCGCCCGCGAACTGCTCAACAAAAGCGATAACGAACGCTCGGGTGTGCTCTCGACCGCGATGTCGTTCCTCGGGCTATATCGAGATCCCGTTGTCGCGACAGTGACGCGCCGCTGTGACTGGCGCATTCACGACCTGCTCGAAGGGAAGACAGCCACGACCCTCTACCTGGTCGTGCCTCCCTCGGACATCAGCCGCACCAAGCCGCTCGTGCGCCTGATCCTTAATCAGATCGGGCGCAGACTCACCGAGGAGTTGGACGCTCGGCGCCGTCGTCACCGGCTGCTGCTGATGCTCGACGAATTTCCTGCGCTTGGGCGCTTGGATTTCTTCGAGTCAGCACTCGCGTTCATGGCGGGATATGGGTTGAAGAGCTTCCTGATCGCACAGAGCCTGAATCAGATCGAGAAAGCATACGGCCAGAACAACTCGATCCTCGACAACTGCCATGTCCGCGTGAGCTTTGCGACCAACGACGAGCGAACCGCGAAGCGAGTGAGCGATGCGCTCGGCACTGCGACCGAGATGCGTGCGATGAAGAATTACGCCGGGCATCGGCTCAGTCCGTGGCTCGGCCACCTGATGGTCTCTCGCCAGGAGACAGCACGCCCGCTGCTCACGCCCGGTGAGGTCATGCAGCTCCCGCCGGCAGATGAATTGATCCTGGTCTCCGGGTGCCACCCGATCCGCGCGAAGAAGGTGCGCTATTTCGAGGACCCGGAGATGAAGGGTCGCATCCTGCCACCGCCCGCTCTGACTTCGCCTAGCCCGCCGCCAGGCGGAGGAAGCGCGGCCACACCGTCTCACGGAGATTGGGATGACGCCGTGATCGCGCAGTCCGCGGCAACCGTTGAGGACCCCGCGAATGCCGGCATCCGGCGCGAGCCGGAACTGCCGGAGCACGAAGAAATCGTCGCCGAGCCGCGTAAGCCCGTTCAGGAATTCGAGCCGCTGGAGGACGAGCCCGACGACGAGGTGCAACGCCGACGGGTCATGCAGCGTAACTTCAGCGCCGCCGCACGCCAGACGCCGCTCGATCGCGCCGACGATCTTGGAATGTGAGCGCGCATGCGGACGAAGCACACCTTCCGCCTGCCGCCGGAGCTCGCCGGCAAGCTCGCCGACTACGCCGCCCGTAAGCGCGTTCCCCAGGCGCTGGTAGTTGAGGCCGCGCTCGCGTCGTACCTCTCCCCGGACGGTGCCGACCGCCTCGAAGCGGCGTTGGCGCGCCGACTCGACCGCATGGGTCGGCACCTGGAGCGGATCGAGCGCCACGTCGACATCTCGAACGAGGCGTTAGCCGTGTTCGTACGCTTCTGGCTGACCAGCACCCCCGCCTTGCCGGAAGCGGCGCTCGCCGCCGCCCAGACCAAGGGGCGCGAGCGTTACGAGGGGTTCGTCGAGGCTCTCGGCCGGCGGCTGGCGCGCGGCCGCAAGCTCGCAGAGGAGATAATGGCGGATGTGAACCCACACGCGTCGGCGAATCTCCCCGACTAGGCCTCGCTCGGGCCGATTTCCGCATGCAAAGCTGTGGCTTGACGGCGGGCGGCGATTTCTGCCTCGATTCTTCGAAGCGCCGCGACCCAATCTTGATTCCACGCGCGGTGATCGTTCAAGTGGCGAGCTGTCGCCACGAAAAGACGGATCATCCGCAGCAAGTCGTATCCGGAGCGATGGACCGCATCATCGAGCATTGATGTCGTGAGACCTGCCTGCTGCAAGCTGACGATCACCGCCATGAAGTCCCCGCTGATCTCTGCGTAGGGCGCGAGCGCTCCACCGAGCGCGGTAGGACTTGGCGACCCGGCTCCCGAATGATCGGCCGGGCCTTCATCTGCCGTGAAGACCTGTGGCCACCACCCGAAGAGGCGCGCGACAGCTTGTGACCAGAAATCCCGACCGAGCCGTGGCTCGACGAGCCGCGCTTCGCGAACGCCCGCTCAACGGCGCGCCACATCTCGGGCGCGTCACCGGGCTGTGCCTGGGCGTTCGTCACGAGGGATTCGATTGCGCCAAGTCCCCAGATTCCCATGATCTCTGCCGGATTGCCGCTGCTGTGTCGCCTGGCCCGCCACGCTCGTTCGCGCTCGAACCTGAGTGCAGACCAAGTGCTAGTGAACCAAGCCGCGGCGCCAGGGAGTCTCGCCAGAACATCGCCCGGAATGATTCGCAAAGGCGCGCGGGGTAGTTGAATAAGATCATGCGCGCGCGTCAGCTCGAAGCCATCGCCCTTCACCAGACCTTTTGCGACGGACCCGACGTCCAGATCCGCGGTCGCCATCGTGCATGCCGCCACACTCAGCACCGCCACGGCGCGAAACTGGCGCTCCAGCGGCTCTGTCTCCCTGATCCACGCGTCTTGGGCGCGACGAGGCGTCATGCGGCTGCTAAGGGCATGCGCCAAAATCCCGATGCGATTGATCATCTGTGTGCGCGGGCCGTTCCGGCCCGGACGAGGAACACGGGGCGTCTGGCGCAGGAGGTTTTCAAGCCAGTGCCAAGCAAGCTCGACACCGTCGGGACGCGCAAAAAGGATGTCGAGGACCCCAAAGACAGTGCTGCGGAACTGTGCAATACCTTTACTCAGGTCTTCGGTCTCCTCCTCCTCGCTACGCGCCGATAGAAGTTGTTCGCTCACGGATTGCAGCAGCAAGATCGCGGCCATCCCCGAGCGCTGCCAGCGGCCCTCTGCGTCGAAAGCGGTATTCGCCAACCGCAACAGGATCAAGCGATCGGGCAGACTTGTCAGAAGCGCTTTACTGCTGAGGCACTGCTTCACGAGCGTCGGGTGCGGCAGTTGGTCGACCATCTTCACAAAGCGCTCGGCATCGGCTCTTCGCAGAATCTCGAACGCATCGCTTGACCGGAACAGGATTGGCCACAGGTCCGCTTCCCAAACCTCCTGAAAGCTCCCCGCCCGCGCGAATTGCTCCACGATCGACGCCATAGAAGCGCGCCGCGGCGGAATCTCGGTCACGGTGTCCGGAGCCTCGTTGGCTCTTGTGACGATCGCGGCGAGAAAATCGACGAACGCCTCCAGAGCGTCGGGATTCCTACCCAACGCCTCGGCCGCGGAATCGGCGAAATCTTCCCACAATGGGCCGTAGATCGACGCGACGAAATGGCCAATCCAGTCGAGCTTGCCGGGACCATGGATCGCATAGGCATGTCCGCTCGCGGCCGCCAGCGCATGACCGATCAGAGCCGCTTCGTCAGGCTCCCTGCCTTCCGCGTCGTCGATCTGCCACGCGAGCGCCTCGGACAGCCCTTCAAGTCTTTCCACGGACAGCCGATCGACAAGATTCAGATCGGCAGGCAGCGAACCAATGTCCTGTCTGGAATAGACCATGAGATCCCGCGCGAAGAGATCGGCGATCCAGCGTTCGCACACGGCGGTGGCGGTTTCAGCCTCGGTGCGCTGTTCGAGCCAGGCAGCGACCCGCGCGCGCCGATCGCGCAAATGGTCATCAAACCTGCGTGGCATCAGGCCCGACCCGGTCAAGCTCTGGGAGTCCTGCCTCGGCGATCCACTCTGCGAGCGGCTTGGAGCGGTCAAGCACGCGATCGATGGCCGCGATAACAATCCGGGGCTCGTGAACCCGGCTGATCAAGCCAATGCGTTCGCCGAGTTCGTTGAACGATGGTCCCGACGCCCAGACCACATCATCAATCACCAGAAAGCGGTCGTGGAAGACGGGCTTCCTTGAGCTTGGCATCACCAATACCTTCGGCGCCCCCGGCCCAAGCCGACCCTGCACATGTCGCAATTGCGCGAGTAACAGAACGCCAGGCGGCACGGAGGATGCTGTCTGCTCCTCTGGGGAGAGTTCCTCCGCATTGTCGTTTGGCCGGGCTTTGCGCATGTGCGGCGCGCCCGTCAAAATCGTCACCTCCACGCCATCGCGCATAACTCGGAGCGCGTAGTTCTGGAGCTCGCGCATGCCAAAATCTGGATCGACGAAGGTGACCCGGCGCTGCGCCCCGGCCACGAGGTTGGCCACATAGCCTTCAGCCTCGCCGCGCAATTGCACCAGATCATCGCCCGTCAGATCGTCCTTGTCGGCGTCATGGACACCGAACAACCGTTGCGGGGCGGATTGCGTCTGGAGGCGATCCTTGCGTGCCTCCTGCAACTCAACGACCCGGATCGCGCCAGAGAGAGGCAGCGCCTCTCCCACATGCACACCGCCAGCTTCCTTGACACGGCCCGTCTTGTAGCGCGATGCCGGTTTGCGACGACCGCCCGAGGGCACCTCGACATCGAGGACCGCATCGACCAGACCGAAGGCGACGCTGACCTGCTCCATCCACAATGTCGGTGGGACCATGCGAACGAGGCCGCGGGCGGGACAGGAGATTGCGAAGCCTGTCTCGCTGACCGGCTCCGGGTAGTCCTTGATCGCGAAGCCGTCGTCATCGAACGACGCAGGCAAGACCTCCGTCCAACCGGCAGGCCGCCGTTGGAGTATGACGAGTTTCAGCGCGGCGGTATCTGCTTCAGGGTAATCCTCATAGCGGCGTCGGTACGCTTGCAAGATCACGCGCTCAGAGCCGCTGGCCTTCCGGTCGCGCGTGAAATGCCCGACACCCCAGCGGATCGGGGGCAAGCAGGGAGAGGCTTGCAAGCCACTCCTCGTATTCGAAGGGATCGAAACCAGCATTCGCAGCGAGCCACTCGCGGGCGGCAGCACTTGATCCAAGCTTCTGGACCGCCTCCGCCGGATCTTCCATCGGAACCAATCGGTGAATCCGCGGTCCGCCATGCCATTGTGGTGAGAACGGAATCGTCTCGCCAACACAGAACCGCCCTAGTGCCGGCTCGAAGGCGAAGGGCGGCGCTGCGATCTCAATCGGCTGAGGAGTTAGCGGGATCGTCACCCGCCCGCGGGCCGCCGCTTCGTACCAGGCGAGCGCATCGGCCGTGGACATCGGCAGCGCCGATGCCGCAAGCGTCACATGGCCGCCAAAGTTAGGAACGGTCCAATTCCTCTCGCCGGCCGTGAAACGCTCCGGAACCGGGATATCGCGCGGAAACAGCTCCACATAGCCGAACAGCAGATATTGCTTTCCTGCGGCGCGCATCGTCGCCAGCCTTACCAGCGCGCCGTGATAGTCCGTCGTGACCTTGGGCCATGTCGGCGCCTGCTGCGCTGGGCCTGCCGTGTCGGTGCGCTCAGCCGCTGAATCGCCGTCTTCTGGACTGTCCATCTCCCCTCCAGCCAGCAGTCTATCACGACCAGCAAGGGGGATAACCCGCAGAGCGCTCGCGCTCTGCCGCGGCCTGACCGCACGCTCCGCCGGTCGCATGTCTTTCTATCCCGGAGCCCTCCTGGGTCATCGTCGTTGTTGCGCCAGTCCATTTCCGGCTCTTTCTAATCAACCCCGCTGACACATGCGCCTCCCTGCGAGGCGAATTAGCGGGGTTCGACGTGACGATGATTCCTTTGCGATCTGAAGCTTTCGCCCGCGGCGCGCGCATGTTGCGCACGGCGCTCGGGCCAGCGATCGCCGGCTACCTCGAAGACCCCAGTATCGTCGAAGTGATGCTGAATCCCGACGGCCGGCTTTGGATCGATCGGCTGTCCGGCGGCCTCGAAGATACGAGCTGTCGTGTGACGCCGGCTGACGCCGAGCGGATTGTGCGGCTCGTCGCGCACCATGTCGGCGTGGAGGTGCATGCCGGCTCGCCGCGTGTCTCGGCCGAGCTGCCGGAAAGCGGAGAGCGTTTCGAGGGCCTGGTCCCGCCCGTCGTGGCGGCGCCGTGCTTCGCAATTCGGCGCCCCGCCGTAGCTGTCTTCACCCTCGGCGATTATGTCCAGGCCAGCATCATGTCCGGCGTGCAGGCCGAGTTGCTGCGCGTAGCCGTCCGAGAACGGAAGAATATCCTCGTCGCCGGCGGCACTTCGACCGGCAAGACCACACTGGTCAATGCGCTCCTCGCCGAGGTCGCCAAGACCGGCGACCGTGTAGTGCTGATCGAGGATACGCGCGAGCTGCAATGCGCAGCGCCCAACCTTGTAGCGCTGCGCACCAAGGACGGCGCCGCGTCGCTGTCCGATCTCGTCCGGTCCTCGTTGCGGCTGCGTCCCGACCGCATCCCGATCGGCGAGGTGCGCGGCGCCGAGGCGCTCGATCTCCTGAAAGCGTGGGGCACTGGCCATCCCGGCGGCATCGGCACGCTGCACGCGGGGTCCGCCATGGGGGCGCTTCGCCGGCTGGAACAGCTCATCCAGGAAGCGGTCGTCACCGTGCCGCGCGCGCTCATTGCAGAAACCATCGACCTCATCGCGGTCCTCGCCGGCCGCGGCGCCGCTCGCAGGCTCGCCGAGCTTGCGGCGGTCAAGGGCCTCAGCCCGACCGGCGACTACGTCCTCAGCCCGGCAGGAGAACCGTGATGCCGCTCAACCGTATCCGCCACCATCTCGCTCTGGCCTACGCTTTTGCCTTCGTGGCGCTCGCGACGTCGCCCGCTTACGCGGCCGGGTCGAACATGCCCTGGGAGCAGCCGCTCAACCAGATTCTCGAATCTGTTCAAGGCCCGGTGGCTAAAGTCGTTTCGGTGATCATCATCGTGATCACTGGCCTGACCCTAGCGTTCGGCGAGACCTCCGGCGGGTTCCGGCGGCTGATCCAGATCGTGTTTGGCCTCTCGATCGCGTTCGCCGCGTCCAGCTTCTTCCTGTCGTTCTTCCAGTTCGGCGGTGGGGCGCTGGTCTGATGGAGCAGGCCGAGGCGATCCCCGGATTCTACGCGCCGGTTCATCGGGCGCTCACCGAGCCGATCCTGCTCGGCGGCGCGCCGCGCTCGGTCGCGATCGTCAACGGCACGCTCGCCGCTGCCGTCGGGTTAGGACTGCGGCTCTGGATCGTCGGCGCGGCCATCTGGCTAATCGGCCATCTCGCGGCGGTCTGGGCCGCCAAGCGCGATCCCGCGTTCGTCGACGTGGTGCGCCGGCACCTGCGCTACCCGCAGCACTTGGTCGCGTGAGGCGACGCGATGATGAATCTCGCCGAGTACCGCCGCCACAACCAAAGCCTCGCCGACTTCCTGCCCTGGGCAGCGCTGGTCGGGCAGGGCGTCATCCTCAACAAGGACGGTTCGTTTCAGCGCACCGCGCGGTTCCGCGGGCCTGATCTGGACTCGGCGACGCCAGCCGAGCTTGTCGCGATCACGGCCCGGCTCAACATCGCGCTGCGTCGGCTGGGATCGGGCTGGGCGATCTTCATCGAGGCGCAACGCCAGCCCGCCAGCCACTATCCGCGGAACGAGTTTCCCGATGCCGCCTCCGGCCTTGTGGACGCCGAGCGTCGCGCGCAGTTCGAGGAAGAGGGCACGCATTTCGAGAGCCGATATTTTCTGACGCTGCTCTGGCTGCCGCCAGCCGACGACGCCGCTCGCGCTGAGGCCTGGCTCTATGAGAACCGCGCGCATGACGGCGCGGATTGGCGCGCCGCGCAGGCTGGCTTCGTCGATCGTACCGATCGGGTGCTGGCGCTGATCGAGGGCTTCATGCCCGAGGCCGAGTGGCTCGATGATCCCGAGACGCTTACCTACCTGCACTCGTGCATCTCGACCCGCCGCCAGCGCGTGCGCGTGCCAGAGACGCCGATGCATCTCGACGCCATCCTGATCGACGAGGACTTGACCGGCGGCCTCGAGCCGAGGCTCGGCCGCACGCATCTGCGTACGCTCACGATCATGGGCTTCCCGTCGCAGACCTGGCCGGGCCTGCTCGACGATCTCAATCGGCTCGCCTTTCCCTATCGCTGGGCGACGCGCGCGATCTGCCTAGACAAGACCGATGCAACCAGGCTGCTCGCCAAGATCCGTCGTCAATGGTTCGCCAAGCGCAAGTCGATCATGGCGATCCTGAAGGAGGTGATGACCAACGAGGCGTCGGTCCTGATGGACAGCGACGCCGCCAACAAGGCGCTCGACGCCGACGCCGCGCTCCAGGAGCTCGGCTCCGACCTCGTCGGCCAGGCCTATGTCACGGCAACCGTCACGGTTTGGAGCGAAGACCCTCGTATCGCCGAGGATCGTCTCCGGCTCGTCGAAAAGACCATTCAGGGCCGCGACTTCACCTGCATGCGCGAGACAGTCAACGCAATCGAGGCCTGGCTCGGCAGCCTGCCCGGCCACGTCTATGCCAATGTCCGCCAGCCTCCGATCTCGACACTCAACCTCGCGCACATGATGCCGTTCTCGGCGGTCTGGGCGGGACCGGAACGGGACGAGCATTTCCAGGCGCCGCCGCTATTCTTCGCCCGGACGGAAGGATCGACGCCGTTCCGGTTTAGCCTGCATGTCGGCGACGTTGGACACACGCTGATCGTGGGGCCGACCGGCGCGGGCAAGAGCGTGCTGCTGGCGCTGATGGCGCTGCAGTTCCGCCGTTATGCCGGGGCGCAGATTTTCGCCTTCGACTTCGGCGGCAGCATCCGGGCCGCGGCGCTCGCGATGGGTGGCGATTGGCACGATCTCGGCGGCGCCCTCGCCGACGATCTCGCCGAGCCGGTCGCCTTGCAGCCGCTCTCCCGCATCGACGATGCCGGCGAGCGCGCCTGGTCCGCCGAATGGGTCGCGACATTGCTCGCCCGTGAATCCGTTACCGTCACCCCGGAATTGAAGGAGCACCTATGGTCAGCGTTGACCTCGCTTGCCTCCGCGCCCGCATCGGAGCGGACGATCACCGGGCTTTCGGTCCTTCTGCAATCGAACGCGTTGAAGCAGGCGTTACAGCCTTACACGGTCGGAGGACCCTGGGGGCGATTGCTCGACGCGGAATCCGAGCGCCTCGGCGAGGCAGAGGTCCAGGCGTTCGAGACCGAGGGGCTGATCGGAGCAGGCGCGGCGCCGGCCGTCCTTTCCTACCTGTTTCATCGCATCGAGGACCGGTTCGATGGTCGCCCCACGCTGCTCATCGTCGACGAGGGCTGGCTCGCACTCGACGATCGCGGTTTCGCCAGTCAACTCCGCGAATGGCTGAAGACGCTGCGGAAGAAGAACGCCTCGGTCATCTTCGCCACCCAGTCATTGGCCGACATCGACGGCAGTGCCATTGCGCCGGCGATCATCGAGAGCTGCCCGACGCGGCTGTTTCTGCCGAATGAGCGCGCCCTCGAACCGCAGATCGCGACCATCTATCGCCGCTTCGGGCTGAACGATCGCCAGATCGAGATCCTCAGCCGTGCGACCCCGAAGCGCGACTATTACTGCCAGTCGCGCCGCGGCAATCGCCTGTTCGAGCTCGGCCTCTCCGAAGTGGCACTCGCCTTCACCGCGGCGTCCTCCAAGACCGACCAGACGGCCATCGCAACTATCGTCGCCGCAGAAGGGCGAGATGGGTTCGCTGCCGCATGGCTGCGGGGCAAGGGCCTCGACTGGGCGGCCGACATGCTCACCACACGCAACCAGGAGATTTCCCAATGACCGCCCGTCGCTTACGCGCGGTGCTCGCCGCGGGCGCGGCCGTTCTGGCGCTCGCGACCGCCAGTGTCCCGGCTCAAGCGCAATGGATCGTGTTCGATCCGACCAATTTCTCGCAGAACGTCCTGACGGCGGCGCGGGAGCTGCAACAGGTCAACAACGAAATCCAGAGCCTGGAGAACCAGGCCACGATGCTGATCAACCAGGCCAGGAACCTGGCGAGCCAGCCTTACTCAGCGCTGGCCCAGCTCGAGCAGTCGATCACCCAGACCGAGCAATTGCTCCTTCAGGCGCAGCGCATCGCGTACAGCGTCGCGGCCATCGATCATGCGTTCACACAGACCTACCCGCAAGCCTATTCGAGTTCACCATCCAGCCAGCAGCTCCTCGCCGGTGCGCAGACGCGCTGGCAGAATTCACTCGCGGGATTCCAAGATGCGATGCACGTGCAAGCCGGCGCCGTGCAAAATCTTGACAGCACGCGAACGCAGATCAATGCGCTGATCTCCGCGAGCCAGTCGGCGACCGGTGCGCTTCAGGCCGCCGAGGCTGGGAACCAGCTCACAGCCCTCCAGACGAAGCAGCTTGCCGACCTTACCGCCGTCATGGCGGCTATCGCGCGCGCTCAGAGTTTGGAGGGTGCGCGCAACGTCGAGAACCAGTTGCAGGCGCAGCAACAGCTTTCGAACTTCCTCAACTACGGCCCGGGCTACCAGCCCGGCTCCGCGCAGATGTTCCACTGATGCGCGTCCGACCCCTGCAGATCCAATCGATCGCGCGCGCCACCGGCTACGTCGTTGTGGCGGCGGCGATCGCCGCGACCGCGCTTCACTTCCGGCACGATGGTGCCGGCGCGCCTGCGCCCTTGCCCGTGCCTTCGACGAGGAGCGATCCACTCGCCCTCGAGTTGGCGCGCTGCCGGTCGATCGGGATGGCGGCGAAGGATGACGCGACTTGTGAAGCGGCCTGGGCCGAGAATCGTCGCAGCTTCTTCACCTACCGCCCGGCCGATAGCGCCGCACCTGCGCGGACTGGCGAACAGAATTCAACTGCCAAGCCCGAGGGTCAGTAGACGCCATGGGCGGCACCGGCGTCATCGACAACTTCCTCGGCGTCTTCACGGAGTATATCGATTCCGGATTCGGTCTCGTGCAGGGCGACGTGCGCTGGCTCGCCGGCGTGCTGATTGCGATCGACATCACGCTGGCCGGCCTCTTCTGGGCGATGGCGCCGGATGAGGACGTGCTCGCGCGCCTGATCAAGAAGACGCTCTATATCGGCGTCTTTGCTTTCATCATCGGCAATTTCAACAACCTCGCGCAGATCATCTACAACTCCTTCGCCGGCCTCGGCATCGAGGCGGGTGGCGGAACGATGAGCCAGGCCCAGCTTCTTCAGCCGGGACGTCTCGCCCAGGTGGGCATCACCGCCGGCCAGCCGATACTCAGCTCGATTTCCGGGCTGATGGGCTTCACCAGCTTCTTCGACAACTTCGTCCAAATCGCCATCCTGCTGATCGCGTGGCTGATCGTCGTCATCAGCTTCTTCATCATGGCGATCCAGCTTTTCATCAGCCTGATCGAGTTCAAGCTGACGACGCTCGCCGGATTTGTGCTGGTGCCGTTCGGCCTTTTTGGCCGCACCGCCTTCCTTGCAGAGAAGGTGCTGGGCAACGTGGTCTCGTCCGGCGTGAAGGTGCTTGTGCTCGCCGTGATCGTCGGCATCGGTTCGACGATCTTCGGGCAGTTCACCAACGGGTTCAACAACCCGCCCACCATCAGCGACGCGCTGACCTTGATCCTCGCGGCGCTCGCGCTGCTTGGCCTCACCATCTTCGGACCTGGCATCGCCAACGGCCTGATCGCAGGCGGGCCGCAGCTCGGGGCCGGTGCTGCCGTCGGGACGGGGCTGGCTGTTGCCGGGATCGGCGCAGCCGGTGCGGCGCTCGCGGCGGGTGGTGCTAGCGCCGCCGGCGGTGCGATTGCTGGCACTGCCCGCGGCGCCGCTTCTGTCGCCGGCGGCGCCACCGCCGCCTATCGCGCGGGCGGGCTCTCCGGCGTCGTCGAGGCCGGCGTCTCGACCGCGATCAGTCCCCTCCGCCGGGCGGCATCCAGCCTCAGCGAAAGTTTCGCGGCCGGTGGCCGGGCCGTGACGGGAGGAAGCAGCCCGGCGGGAGCGAGCCAGTCTGAGGCGTCCGGGCCGCCGGCCTGGGCGCAGCGCATGAAGCGCAACCAAGCCATCAACCAAGGCGTCTCCGCCGCCGACCACGCCATCCGCTCCGGCGATCGACCCAGCGGCGGCAGCGGCGTCGATCTCTCCGAAGGAGAATAGCCCATGTTCCGGCGACCGACCGTCCGCTACGGCGCGACCCCCGAACCCGAGACGCCCTATCAAAGGGCCGGCCAAGTCTGGGACGAGCGCATCGGCTCTGCCCGGGTACAGGCGAAGAATTGGCGGCTCGCCTTCTTTGCGACGTTGGCGCTCAGCAGCGGCCTCTCCGCCGGCCTCGTCTGGCAATCCGTACGCGGCACGGTCACACCATGGGTCGTGCAGGTCGACAGGCTCGGTCAGGCGCAGGCGGTGGCACCCGCAGTCGCCGACTATCGACCAACCGACCCGCAAATCGCCTGGCACCTCGCGCGCTTCATCGAGGAGGTGCGAAGCATCCCGGACGATCCCGTAGTGCTGCGTCAGAACTGGCTCGACGCGTACAACTACGTCACCGACAAGGGCGCGCTCGCGCTGAACGACTACGCGCGCACCAACGATCCTTTCTCGAAAATCGGCAAGGCCCAGGTCGCGGTCGACGTGTCGAGCGTGATCCGTGCCTCCGACGACAGCTTTCGCGTCGAATGGGTCGAACGTCATTACGTCGACGATGCGTTGGCCGCCACCGAACGCTGGAGCGCCATCCTCACCATCGTCGTGCAGACGCCGACCGATGCCGATCGACTGAAGAAGAACCCTCTCGGCGTCTACGTCCATTCCCTCAACTGGTCCAAGGAGCTCGGCTGATGCGCACCAGGCATCTCGCAACCCTTCTGCTCGCCTCCGCCTCGCTCGGCGCCTGCTCGACCTGGAAGCCGCCCGCGATCACCTACGATGACACGCCGCGGCAGGCGGTGCTTCAACCGGACCCGCCGAAGCCGGTGCAGGTGGTCGAGTTGCCGAAGCTCTTGCCGCTGCCAGGCCAGCTCAAGCCCATTCCCGGCGCCAAGACCGTAGCGCACGACGCGGTGGATCCGCATGAACGCGTCGATCAGGCGAATGGCGCAGCGCGCGTGCAGCCGACCCGCGTCGGCTACATCAACGCCATCCAGGTCTATCCCTATTCCGACGGTGCCCTCTATCAGGTCTACGCGGCTCCCGGCGAGATTACCGACATCGCGCTCGAACCCGGAGAGCAGCTCGTCGGTTCGGGACCGGTCGCCGCCGGCGACACGGTGCGCTGGATCATCGGCGACACGGTGAGCGGCGCCGGCCCGGCAAAGCGCGTCCATATCCTGCTCAAGCCGACCCGGCCGGATCTGGTCACCAACCTCATCATCGACACCGACCGCAGGACGTATCATCTCGAGCTGAGGTCCGACGACAAG
>Ga0335072_10000619_pt1 | contig 65647 bp, 68 predicted proteins | sample Lox_Sample_21_FD_206725 | JGI IMG/M metagenome (GOLD analysis project Ga0335072, IMG submission 206725) | Soil microbial communities from Loxahatchee National Wildlife Refuge, Florida, United States - Lox_Sample_2.1 | ecosystem: Environmental > Terrestrial > Soil > Wetlands | place: USA...
CAGGAAGATGTATCCATCTGAAGTCGGCTTTGGGGTACTCATCTTTCCCAATCTTATCGTCAAGCACGTCCTCGAATAGCCCGTCCTCGTTCCACACGAGATTTTCGACCTGTTCAATCTGAACTCGATGTTCATCAAAGGCGGCAGATTCAGTAGCTGCAGAGCCGTCAGTATTAGGCCTCCTGATGTAGAAGTGCACAATTGTCGCGTTGAATCCTGTGTTATCCACTCTGTCCAAAGTGTAGTCCGCTTTCTTCGAAACAGAACGTGGACTCGCCCCGACGGTCGAGCTTGTTAGGATCGCACCGCCGTACCTCATGAGCAACCTTATGATCGGTTCGTGGTTTTTCTTCACTGCTAAGTCAATAGGGCGATCACCATTTCTATCAGCCTGGTCGATGTCGACACCCATTTCGAGCAACAGGCGCATGACGGCTTCATGTCCACATTCTGCCGCATTATGCAGTGTTGATCTTCCGTCATCATCAAGAGCGTGGATATCGACATCGCAGGTGAGAAACAATCTCACTATGGACTCATTGCCCGACATAACGCCTTTGTGGAATGCTCTCTGCAGGTCAAGCTTCAGTTTCTCCTCGTCGTCTTCCCTCTTCTTCCATTTATCCAGGAGCATACGGATAGCACCTTCATGTCCGGACGCGGCAGCCTCGTCTAGTAATACTGCTGGGTCAGTAATGCTGCCCCACTCGACCAGATTGTCTGACCACAGGTGTTGTATGAAGGTGGGGACGTCCATGCCTGCCCACTTCTCGATCGTTTCACGAGCCCAATCCAGTATGGACAGTTCTATAGTTGCCCATTTAGGACCGACCATGCGAAGAGTATCCCGCAAGAACGTTATTGGAGTTTGAGCGTCCACTTCGGTTAGACTCTCCTTACGAATTGGCGGAATAAGAGCGTCGATGTGTAAAACGCAGGATATCTCCTCTTGAGGAACTTTATGATCGTGAGTTAGAGTACAAGCTCATAGAATGCTTGAGGAGAGCTTGCCTTCGATTTCAAGGGCCTCGTGAAGTTTTCGTGCTTCGTCCGCATTATTTGTTCTTAAATAGAGATTGATGAGGTGCTTCGCTGCCATCTTGACATTAGCGTCATGGTATTTCCGTAGGCGTTTGACCATAGAAGACAACTCATCCTGGTACCGTTGATCATGTTCTCCTCGAGCGGATGATAGCACGCTCAGGTTGCAGAGAGTATCGAGCGTGACCCGATGATCTGGACCAAAGACATGTCTTTTTGCTCTGTAAGCCTCGCTGAATAGGGTTTCAGCCCTGTCCAAGTCTAACTGCCGATAGTGTAGGCAAGCAGCATTGTTCATAAGCTCAATAGTCCAAGGATATTCGCGCCCGAGCGCCCGACTTACGCCTGCAATTGCGGCATCATAGAGTTGGTAAGCATCTTCCAACTTACCAAGAGCTTCGAACACTTGAGCCAAGGCCTTGACATAGGCTTGGGAAGCAAGATGGTCCCACCCCCAGACTTCTTCAAACTTTGCTCGGACTTTCAGCAATTCCTCCTCTGCTTTCTCATTTTCGTCTATAGAAGAATAACAAATTCCCAATTCCAGTAGAACTTCTAGCAGTCTCCGTCCAACCTTAGTGTCTTCTCGTTGAAGGCGTTCTATCTCGGATTTGTAGAACGCAATCTCTTCCTCCGTACTGTTAAATTCGCGGATGGACCTTGTCCAACTACTTGACTCGGAATCTACTTCGATGTAAGAACGGTATTCCAGAAACCATCCAGAGATAAAATCACCGGTCTCAGAGCTTGCACTGAGGTTATCACCGGAGTTGCTATCGGAGGACCTTCTGCGGGCGTCCTCGTTAGGGGCGGGTTCCACATTTTCGTATATTGAATTTGAGGCCATTTTCAAACTACAGTCACAGGACAGAGCGGAAGCAGAATTACAACAGAGCAACAGAAGATAGCAAGACGGGTTCGGTTTGCGTGTATAGGAAACTAGGAACGTGGACTCAGTGTGCTTCCACTCCATGCTTCAGGGAATCCTATTGCTCTAGGGACGGAGAGAACTAGCACGTTCTGAGAACCACACCATCACACCAAAATCGAACTGAATTCAGCTAATGAAACACAATTGCCCACCCATAGCTGTAACTTCAGCTGCGTGCGGGGTCAAACGTGGGTCATTCTCATTGGCTGTATGGATTTGGAATGAGGCAATCGTTCTCATTGCTTTTATAATGGGCAGCCGCAAAGAAAGAGATCATTATGATGATTGATTGATTGTCATCGTTGTTGTGGTTGTCGAAGGTACTCAAAACAAGCAACGTCGGGGGTTACGGAGTAGTTACATAGTTAAAGTCCACCGTGAGCTGACTAAGTCACTCCTTCCTTCCATGCCACTACAGCTTTAGTCTTGCAAGGCGTGGATGAAGAGATTTGGTTCAAGAAACGACGAATGATGCCCCTATATTCTTGTACTAGGATATGGTCAAAGATCTTTGTTCTTCCGAAGGATAGAATTCAAAGGATAGAGCTATGGCGCTCGAGAGGCCCTGTTAAGGTATAAAGAGTCGCGGGGAAGGCGTCGATGGAAAAGTGCCTTCAAAAGCGGTGGCAAAGTCCTCAGGTTTATAGGTAAATTTCCCAACAATTGCGTTGTAACTGTAATGTCCTATTCCTCGATTGGTTTAAGAGTTGTATCAAGCAAAGGGGGAAAATCAGAACTCCGATCACAGTCAAATGCTATCTTATTCAAGCGGACAATAAACTATCGTACATTCAATCCGCTACTCACGGCGCTGACTACTTATTGGCCAACGGAGTCATCGAACTACATGTCTTGTAGAGATCGAACTTTGGTGGAGAGAGCAACAGCCTATCGACTTAACGAGTGTTTGGATCTAAGACATCCTTCATCCGATTCCGGAAATATATCTGAATGGAGTCGATCTCATCCTGTTTTCAAAACGCCCCCTGGTGTGAAAATGCGAATCTTGTCCACCATTCGAGTTCCCAACAACAAATTTTGGCATGTTCCAACATAGTCTCTTCTCAATTCTGCCCTGGGTTACCACAGGTACATGGCCTCGAGGTCGAGAGATTCCCCGTGTCTGGTCGACGGTAAAGACAGCACTGCTCCGAGGCACTGTCAACAAAGTATCTCTCCATAGTCGTCATGTTCTTTAACCAGTCATAGGCCTGCTGAATGAGAGATTGATGGTAAGGGCATAAGTCCTTGGTGGGATTGGCTGCTTGAGCATTGTCTACTGCCACCATGTGCTCTTCGACGTTGCTGGTCAAGGCCACATTACCACTATCTTGGTCTGTCGGCATTGATTCCTGAGTCGTGGATGCTGTTGTCATTGTGGAATGTAAGGGAGGTATGTAATGGAGATATTCTTTTCTTCGTTGTCAGTCTGTGCGACGATAGCTTTCATTCCCAGTTGAGACGTACCTTTGTCTTAATCTTTTCAATTTGAAGTGTTGTTGTTTATTCCCTACTAGGAATCCCTAAGTCTCTTGCTTGCTTCAATCTTTGTAGGACGGACGGACTGACTCCAAATTCCTGTAATCAAAAGCGAAGGAAGCAGAATATAATGTACGCAGCACGGCAGAAAAGCAAACATCATGCTTCAGGACACATTGAAGGCTTCCTTAGACCCGAAAGGAGTATCTATCTTTCATTCGTGGCAAGCAGTATGGAGCGACGACGCCTGTAGCATGCTTTGGTCCATGCGACATGCCATCGAGGCTCAGCGTATGATCAGGGAGAAGGACACCATAGCCATAATTTCATATTTACCCGATTTGCTGCAACTTTTCTTCGCGGAGAGAAGTCGAGAACGGCAGACACAGTGCATTGGCCTCTCAATAGAAGCTTCAGTATCAGATCCCGGTGTGATGACATGCTTGCCGTTCGTCTATGCGCTGGTAGCCTTTGAAACGGATCTTCAGCGCCGGGATCTCCACTTTAGCACAAAAACTTTTGCCTGAATGGTGGGCGAGCATGAGCTTTTTGCCTGCAACGCTGTAAGTTTCAAATCATTTGAATTTCTATCATATACGCCGAGAGAAAAGTCTTCAAAGGGGAAACATGCCGGCTTCGAATACAGAACAATTTTGGACGTCACCGCAATTAGGCTCAGAAAAAGGAAGGAAGTGGACAACGAAGAAGGTTGGTTGAGAGGTCGAGTAGAAGATGAAGGGCTGGAGAACTAAAGCCGAACAATGAGCGGTCGGCGGTGTTGTATCGGATCTGTTCCGAAAAAGCTGCACCTCACAGGCAAGGCTGCAGCACCAAGGGCGAATCGGCGGTGGCGGTTGAGCCTTCAGCGCATGATCGTGGGGGCGATATCGTAAATACCTCAGAGTTGCAGAGTAGATGTAGAATCGTCGACATCCTCACCAGTAACTCCACAGGCACTCAATCATCCACACAATCCCGTTTGGGAAGGTCCTTCTCAACGCCTCCGCCTTGGAAAAGGAGGCTCTCAATTCCCTTTCAACGACTCCGCCTTGGAAAAGGAGACTCTCAGCTCCTTTTCAACGCCTCCGCCTTGGAAAAGGCAGACTCTCAGCTCCCTTCGTAGCTTAGGTCAATAATCGCAAATGGACATCAGATCACTCTCTAGTCCCTTTAACAACGTCTTGCTTTTCAACGTGTTGAAAGCGGTCTGCTAGGAGATCCGTGATGAACTAGAAATTGATTGTTCTATTTTGCAACTACGCTAGATCATCGTACAGAAGCAGTTACCCAGGATCAACGTTTCCAGACGCCATAACGCTGGCGCGGCTCGCTGGCTCCGCTCGCTGGCTCTTCAGCATCATCGGGTGACTTTCGATTCTGCAGCGCGTCTATCCTCCGGAACGCCACCTGAGCCCGTGTCACACAGTCGCTTGGCCGGATGGACACCGCCAGTTGAACAGACCTAATGTTAAACCGTGAGCACCGACGGGGACCCGCCAAAACTGAACGGCGCTGTGTCAGCCTTGCTTGAGGCTTTGAAGAAAAAGACATAACGTAATCAACCGAGGAGAGCAACATGAACTGCTCTTTATTGCTGCTGTCGTAGACACCATGTCATCACCGGATCATTCAATATTAAAGAGTAAGAAAAATGGGTTCGATGCTTCACCAGACATTCATCTGGCTTTAGGTCTTTGGCAACATACCGCATCATCATTGGATGGTTTGGACGATACTGCAAAGTGCAGCTTTGATGACGCTTAGATACCTACCCCATCGAGACTTTCTCATTGATAGTAGACAAGGCCCACCAATCACCACTTTCCAGTGGCAGGGCGCAAATTCTCTTTGGAGCCACCAATTATCGTAACTGGTCTTTGTGTTTCCGACCCTTGGCAGATTGATTATCGATGGGTGCCTGACCGTGCCGGACGATGGGAGTGCTAATGCCCTATCCTTTTTGAGGTCCGACCCGCGACAGTTCGGCCGTACTAACGCATTCCATTGCCATCGCCGACATCAAGGGATTGGTAGAGAGACGTAGAGTTAAGGGTGTTCCGATTGAGAGTTTTCTAGCTTGGTTCAAGCCCAAAGATTTGAAAGCCTTGCATCCACGCCGCCCATTGTGGCCATTCATAAGTGATGCTTTCGACGCTAAACTCATCACCGTTGATCATTTCTCCAAAGAGGTACGATATGCGGAGAGGCTCTGGCTTTCGGATGAGCCTTCCCCGTCACCAGACACGGGCCCGAACCGCCATCCCTACTGCTGATGAACTTTGTTGGGGCAGCTGGAGCGCTTTGCTTGGAAGAGAAAAACCTTTGGCCGCAACGATGCCCCAACTCGACATATGCCCCTGGTCCATCCGGAGGTCGACTTCCCAGGAAAGCATCGCAGATGTGGAGAGCAGGAAGGGAACACGGAAGAAGCTCCCCGGTCATGCCTTCCGACGACAACCCGAGTGCCTTCGAGGCCGTTTTTGCTCAGCCATGACGCGCGCCCCTTCTTTCACTGACAAGAGTGGCCTTGACACCTACGATAGCGCTTCAAGCACTACTACCTCGGCTCTGATGCCCATGCTGAATTCATTCATGGCTCACCTGAGAACAAGTTGCCGATGGCCTCCCACGCCCTATCGATGCTTGGGCCTTCTAGCTTGACGCACATATGCCATGGGATATTCAAAGTGACATGATATTCTGGATAGGCTGTGTTCATCCTAGCAAATTGTTGCAACATGTTGTCCTCGGAGTACGGTTTGTTCTTCAACGACTGTAAGGCTTCGATTAGATTCCACTAGATGGTAAATTCGGTTTATTTTGCGAACCCTTAAATAATATCCATTGTACCTTAGTTTTGCGATAAAGTTGAGCTTTCGAAACGGGAATCGAGAGTAAAAGAGGCTGAAGCGAGGTTCAGGTATCACGGCGTTGAAGTACTTTTCCAATTTCTCAATCCGTACTGTAATGCCATTCACTGCCTATCTTCACTCTCATTAGGACAGGGCGAAGGCGATGATTTAGCTGCGACGGTTGCCAATCTTTGCATTACTCTCGTGGGTTCGGTGTAGATAGTCGAGAAAGTCACAGGCGTCCAGCCCTCTTTGGCGTCAGGAATTGGAAGTTCACGCCGCGATTGCTTTTGCATGCCCTGAAACAATGAACTAGTTTCCCTGCGGTCGAGTAGTTGTCGGTGATGGCTCTGCTCGAAAATCCCATTATCAGGGTGGTTGACCGTCAACACCCAGGCTCTGTTTAAAAGCTGAAGGCTTTCATAGAATAAATCCACATCTCTTGCATTCTCTATTATGAACGAGTTCATATTATTTCGTTTTCCTATCCAGTCTTGAATTGGTTTATTACGGACACCGTAACCCTCCTTCACGTGCCGAGAGTAAACTAGGCCAAGACAAGAGCAAGGACATAGGATATGAAGCCTATAATTCGAACACTCCTTCTATTCCATACACATAGGATGATGGAAAAGGTGGTCCAGCCGAAGCTTCCATGGAGCAACGTTATAGATGGTAGTGTCATCGCTTGGCTCATCGTTTTGGTAGCTTGTGCTGCCCATTATGTAGTTTTCATTGGTTGAATAGTATGATTGGTTTCGATTGAAAGGTAGTGTATGCTTTCTACGGATGACAGTCAGGTGTTGGTATATTCCAGGAGTACTACCAAGGCACTCTACTCAGCGGCTACTCGCTAAGTACTGTCTCGTGCATCGCCAGTTTGCAAATCTTCTTCATGTTTGGCTCTGTTCGTTGTATGGGTCATATCGTAGAGCTAAGCGTAGCCTGCTGATTTCTCTTTAGAGTCCCTTCGTTGGCCTCATCTACGATAGATACGGAACACGCTGGTTGCTGTTGGTTGGCAGCTTCATGCATGTGTTTGGCGTCATGATGACAAGTCTTGGTACCAGACACTATGAGATCCTTCTTGCATAGGGATTATGCTGGGTATTGGTACTTCGGTGTTGTTTCAGCCTTGTATGTATCATTTCCATCTTGCTCAGTACATGTCACCCTACTGATCCTCAAAGCCCTCACCACACTAGAGAGATGGTTCAATCGTAGAAGAGATACGGTCATGGGAATCGCCTTTACGAGAGCCAGCCTAGGAGGGGTAATCTTCCCAATCATGGTGCGTTGTCTCAGCCGAGAAGTCAGTTTTGGTTGAGCCATGTGGATCGGCGGTTTCCTCATCCTCATCCTCTTCATAATCGCCACCTTGATCATGCGTCCCTTCCAGCCGCTGCTTGTGTACAAAGCCACCCGAGCGCATCTCGTTAAATCTCTAAAGGAGTGCAATTCTTCCTCGTCTTGACCGGCTGTCTCTGCTTCTGCTTTGCCTACTTCGTTCCACTGAACTGCCTCTCTGTCCAAGCCATCAGTGCTGGAATGATCGCCAACTTGCAACAATACCTCCTCTCCATGTTGAATGTGGGCTCGTTGTTCAGGCGTTTGGCTGTTGGCTTTGCATCTGACAAGATCGGTCGGTTCAGAGCCTTCATCGTTGTCTGCTTTCTTTCAGATATCTGAATCCGGACATTCTGGCTCTACTATTCATGCTTGGCACCACTTATCGCCTTCGTGGTTCTCTTCGGCTTCTTTGGCGGTGCTTAGGTCTCGATGATCACGTCAGTAGTCACTTAGTTTCGCTGATGCCTGAACTTGGATTCCATATAGGCATAGTATTGTGCGGTTGAGGCGTTGCTGGGCTGGCAACCAATTCTGTTAATGGTGCGATATTTGATGATTTGGGCGGCTGTACCGGTGTCAACATCTTCTGTGGAGTCTTTTGTCTTGTTGGACCTTCGTTAGTGCTTTTCGTTAGGGTTAAAAGGGCGGGAATGAAACTGCTGATCCATATTTAAGGAGAAACAGCGCTCTGAGCACCAAAAGCATTTTCTGGTTTAAAGACTACGACCAGATGTAGAGAGTAGGACCGTACTGACACTCGCCTCTCAAAGACTATTTTGACAAGAAACCTGTAGCACTCGTTAATCCAAGCATCTTAGTATTCGGTGAGAAGAATCATAAATATGCTCCCTCTGATAGTACATGATACGCGTTGAAGCGTCAGCCCATTCGGCCACCAAAAGACCAAACTTACACAATGCTCTAACGCGGCTATATGCACGCACAAAGCATATCCAGTGTCAACCATATTATGCCGGCCGTCTCTTGACAAACTCTTCTAGATCGCTTTTTGTGGCAACGCCGAGCACGAATCGCCTGCTGTAGTCGGTCACAACGGCAAAAGCCTGAGGCTGACCTTCGGACTCGCTGCCATTGAAGAAAGCCTCAAGCTCTTCCAACGGGGTGTCCATGGTGATGACTTTGTACTTCCGTCCTTTGCGTTGGAACTTGAGCATCGCATCCGAGACATGATCGGCCTCCTTGACCTTGCCTTCTTTCAGCAATTCTTTCAATCGCGGAATGCTGAGGTAGCCGAGCAATGCACGGTTTTCGGACGAGACAACTGTGAGGTGTGTGTAGTCACGCTCAAAGGCGCACATGAGAGCGTGATTGATGGGATCATGTGGGTTTAAGGATAGTGCTGCGGGAGGATCGAGGTCCTCGACCGTGGCCTGGTTCGACTGTCAGTCTTTTGTGACCGGATATGTGATAAGAAATCGACTGAAAGACGCACTCCACGGTACTTGTCAGCCCATTGAGAAGAAGTGCCCGCTGAAGGATTTGATGGTACTTTTGTTCGATCTGCTACGTCTGCGGCCATAGCGATTCGAGTGTCACGCCGTGTTGATTTTCCGTCATGGTATGTGCAGGGTTGTTCGGACATCAGTGAAGTGTGTTCGATTTGGCCCACCAGTCAAGCCACAGCCGCTGCTAAAGTTGGCGGGCATGTAGGGCCAGAGAGTACCTAAAGCTCCCAGTGCAGCGTAAGCTTCCGAATAGTGGCTTTCCATGGCATGAAACCGAACTCGGGGCACGGACATCAAACCGCGCACTGCATAGATAGTGAGCCCAAAGTCCATCGGTGCCTTCACCTCCATCATCACGAAACAACACCACTGTTGGGTGTTCGCACCCACCACGACGCCTCATAGGGCCCTGACCGCTGTAATGCAGACGTCTGCTTGCCGTCCGACGGTCATTGGTCTCACCGTCACGGCACTTTCGCGGAGGTATCTCGCTCGTTCAGCACGATGCCGACAGCTGGAAGTCGCACAGAGAAACGTTGGGGAGCCGAATTCAGGTGCATTCACGCCGCCGGTGCAGGCTGGGAAGACAGTGGAAAAGAGCAAGAATCCCTTCTACTTTGAAGCCGGCTACGGGCTGTTCGCGAAGAGGAGGAGCAAACCGTTTCCTCCGCCGTTTCTATCAGCGCCATCCGGCAGCTTTTCGGATCCTCTCAGCACCCATGACCAGAGCATAGATCGACGACCGACTGTCAATGGACAGCTAATTCGAGGAATTACAAACGGTGATGATGCGGTTTTGGTCAGCGAGAACTTCATTGCCGCCAACGACGGAGTTGGCGCTTGGGCACAGCGTAAGCAGGGTCACGCAGCGCTATGGTCGCGACTGATCATCCACTTCTGGGCAATGGAAGCAGAAAAGAACGGGTACGGAGCAGACCATGAGCCAAACCCAGTGGCATACCTGCAGCGGGCGTTTGAGCAGACTCAGGCGGCGACAGCGGCACCTAACGAGTGGTTCGGCACGACGACTGCGTCCAGCGCCCTCATCACTTATGATCATGCCAATCGCGCCAGCATTCAACCTGTCGTCTACGCCACCCAGCTAGGCGACTCCGCAATCATCATCCTGCGTCCGCGTGCGCGAGAAGTTATATACAAGACCAAGGAGCAATGGCACTGGTTTGACTGTCCGCGGCAGCTAGGCACTAACTCACCCGACACGCCGCAGGCCAACGCCGTCATGGACCGTATCGCAGTCGAGGAGAATGACGTGGTGTTGGCGGTGTCCGACGGCGTCATTGATAATCTGTGGGACCACGAGGTGGTGGCAAACGTGGTGGACTCGATGACCAAGTGGGAGAATGGCAAAGCTCGGGTGCAGAACCGCAATGATCCTGAAGATCTTGCATACTCGGATCGGATGATGTTTGTTGCCCAAGAACTTGTCAAAGCGGCGCGTATCATCGCAGAGGACCCGTTTGCTGAGAGTCCGTACATGGAGAAGGCTGTGGATGAAGGGTTGAGCATGGAGGGTGGGAAAATGGATGATATCAGTGTTGTTGCAGCACAGTGCAAGAAGCGGAACGTGTGAAGGTGGTTGACGACTATTAAACTCGATGAAGCGCCATTTTGACGATTCCGAGCTCCAGGTATAACGAGGTTTTGCTGCATAACAGTCGTCAGATGACGCAGCAGGTTAAAAACGGCGACGCTTTGGCCTTATTACCAATTCAAATGCAAGCAATTGAGTATTAATGGGTAAGCTGACGAATATTGCTGGCGATAAAATTCCACGACCGCTAACAAATGTGCAGAAAAGCTCTCTAATTGCAGCCTCATAATGTCAGCAATGCTGAATATGAGTATTCCAAGCAACATCTTCGAAGATGAAAGTTTTGGAATGAGCATAGTGAATCGGAATAAACCAGCCGGGGAGAAATCCGTACTCATTGACTATACACCCTAGACGGGAGTTACAGATGATCTAATAGCTTCAATGCAAAAAGACGGCTGCGAGCCTTTACGCGGCCGGCAAAATGTTACATTTCAAATCTCCGCCCTTCTTTGCTTTCCTCTATGCAAATGTCGATAATGCTTGATCTCGGTTTTCATCCATCCAATCAAAAATGCTTTGTTTGCAGAACCTTCCTCTATCGTTGCTGGCTTTGCTGGCTTTGCTCGCTCTCGCTCGGACTGTCGTGATAACTACCCACTTCCTCTGCATCCGCCTCCACATCGTCCTCAAAATCCCACGGTTCCTCAGTCTGGAGAGAGATATCGTCTTCGGTGACGGCCTCGCGCAGGCGCTCCGCGGCCTCCAGCCCACGCGGGTCATCGGCGTACTCAGCATGCAGCTCATCAACGCTCTCGGTCCGGACCCGGTCGTACTCCTGCTGCTCCAACTCACGCGCCCGCTTCTCGGTCTGGCGCCAGATGAGGTAGGCGGTGGCGGCGCCGAGTAGGGCGCCGAGGCCGATGCTCAGGTACGACACGGCCTTGGTGCGCGCGTCCATCTCGCCGCCGTGCTCCGCCAGCCGCCCCAGCTGCGCGCCCACGAACACGTGCACCAGCAGCTTCGGCGACACCAGCGCCGTGGCGAGGACGAAGCGCGCGAGCGTCACCGTCGGGATCGTGCTCAGCGCCCCGTTGCTGAGGCTGTACGGCAGCGGGCACAGCCGGATCATCACCAGCAGCTTGAGCCCGTCGTGCTTGATGGTGAGGGCTAGCGCGGTGAAGCGCCGGTCGTGCTGCATGAGCCGCGCGACGTAGCCGCGGAGGACGTAGCGCGAGGCGACGAACGCGGCCGCAGACCCGACGAGCGACGCGCCCGCGACGATCGGCCACCCGCCCGGGAAGCCGTACACGAAGCCACCCACCGACAGCAGCGTCGAGTAGCCGATCAGCGGCGGAAAGCTCACCACGAAGATCAGGCCAAAGAGGATCAGCCAGCCGCCCGGCAGGTCGCGCCAGCGCTGGGCCAGCGGCGCCACCGCGCCGAAGATGCGCTCGTTGTACACCACGATCAGCACCGTCAGGACCAGCGAGACAATGGCGGCGAGCACCAGTCCGGCTCTTTGGAGCGGCGTCAGCCGTTCGTATTGTGCAAAGGCGCGGCGGTGGATTTGCGCCGCGTGGATCCGCCAGCGTTGTGTCAGTGTCATTTGCGAGGTCGATTGAGGTGTGGAGGAGCGAGTATGCTGGCGGAACGACAGTCGGTCTGACCATGATGATGATGAGGGCCTGGCCTCGGCTTCATCGCTTTCTTCGACAGGTGATACTAAAACACGTGCTTCGTCTTCTGAAGGTAACATGGTGGAGCAGGGAGTGATTGGAGGATGATGAAGACGGTAGAAACGAGGTATGGAGAGGAATTGGACTTGGATGACATGCGGACGGAAGGAGTGAAGATGGAATGTTTTGTGTGGGATCTCATACAAAGTTGTAAGCGGCTTTTGACGTGACGTTGCCTGCTACACGGAGGTCGGAGCGACTGCACTGCCCATTCGTCGCTGACGTAACATGGCCACCGACGTTCCTGGGACGGAGATAGCGAGTACTGTGGACGCAGCGCAGCAATGGGAGAACGGCGTTTAACGCATTGGCTGAACGAAGAGTGGAGGTCTAGACGCCCATGTGGCTGAAGCAGCAAGTATGTATGAAGCAACGAGTACAACAGCATCCAGCCAGGAAATTAATCAATAAAGATACGGAGTACTGATTTGGGAGTACGAGTTCGATGGCTTGTACGATTATTCATCTAAGGTACTTACTCTACGGCACGCACTGCATAACCCGCATCTCACGTAGTCGAACAGTAAGGTAAGTGAGGTCTAGCATTTAGTTACGGCTTCGGTGCCATTATTAACGCCAATAAGTCCATTTCACACCATAGGAGCCATTGTAGTGAGATGTCAGAGTGTTCATGACCAAATCAAACCGACCGTCTCCTGACAAAAGACCAGGGTTCGGGTGTGGAATTGAGAATTGGTCTGCACTGCACGATGGCCGCTCCGGCAGGATCTGTGAGCTGCGTACCAGGAGTGTGGGGAAAGTCCACTGCAGCCTTTTCTCTCATCCATGGCTCGTGAATGCTTTGTACGGAAGAAGTTGTAAAGCGATTACTGATGATAGAGGTGATGAAGGCCACGACGACATCTAAGGTTTGCAAAGCGCAAATGGTAGCGGTATACGATAGTCAGTGAAACCTAGTGCAAAAGTTCAGTGGTGATGGCCCGTAAATAGCAACAAAAGCCAATAGTGAGGGCATGCAATGTGAAGTCGCAATCCTCCAACTTCCACCCACCTCCAGGCCCTGCCCAATCCACTGACTCCACTGCGCTTCCCCCAGTCAATCTCAGTCCAGTCCAGTCCTGGCTAGGGAAGGCTTCAAGGTCCTCACTAACCATCGATCCTCTCACGCTCCTCTACAATCATCCACTGCATCGGCAGCCTCAACTATCACTGCCACTGCTTCCCGCCGCGCCCGCGACATCCCTAATCACCGCCATCAAAGCCAGCTGAATCCGAGTCGCTGCGACATCGCGACGCTACATTCAGCCTTTTTCGTCAACTCTCAGCTCTCACCTTAGGGCCTGGTCAATCTCACCGTCGCGAGAGGCGTCCAGCCAGCCTCTTCTTTCTCCGTCGTGATTCGGTGCGCTTCAACACGAAGTCAGCGGTCACTGCTATTTTGATCGCCATCAACAAATTCAACACAACCAGCTACAACCATCTTCATCGGCAACCACTTCTCCATGAATCTTCACAGCTAGCATCGACTCCCATGCCATTCTCGCAACTCTACCTCCGAGACCAGTCGTAATGCTCACTGACGACCTATATGAGCTGTGCCTGCCCGTGCTGCAGGACAAGGACCTTGACGATGAAGACAAAACCGAGAAGTTGGAGGAGCTTCTGCGCAAACAAAAGGCCGACTTTACACAAAGGCAGCTAGAAAATGCTGTGCTAGATGCGCTCTGGCGTTATCGCTCCGCCAAAGACAAGGACTCGTCCCCTCCTCCAGCCCGTCATAATGTCATTCGCAAGGCCTCTCCTGCTCCATGGCAGGTGGCTCGAACTCCAACACCTTCTCAAAACTCCCCGCGCGTCACACATCCTCCTCGTCTCGCCGCCAGTTCTCCCGCCTTCGCTCGAACGAAATCCTCCGCCGCTAGTCCCTTCACCTCCCCAAGGGCATCACCGCGGCTTGCTCTCTCGACTCCACATATTCCACATAGCCCTCGACTGGATGCATATCAATTCAGCGACAATAGCCCAACTCTAGAGAACTACGGTGATTTGGGTAGCGATGCTATCGACTCTCTCCTCAATGATGACACCCAAAGCAATGCATCCTCATTCATTGGTGATCCTGCTGCGAATTCCAATGACTGGACTTCAGGACAGTCGATGGATCTTTACGATATTCTGCGCACCGTCCTCCCATACGAGAAATCAAACGACGAACTTGAGCAGGTGCTGCAAGAGAATAGCTACGATCTCAGCGCGACCATCAACGCCCTTATGGGTGCACAAGGTCTTGACGCTTCCCAGCCAGCTTTCACTGCTCCTGAGCAACCCACCGTATTGGTTGGCAAATCTATGGTCCCGACGATTAGACCTACCACTCCGGCTGGTCAGCAAAAGTCGCATATACTGTGCAAGTATTATCTACAAAGCGGTAATTGTGCGCGAGCAGACTGTCGATTTAGCCATGATCCGAGCAAAGTTGTCTGCAAGTATGGAGCACCTTACAAATCTTCTCCCTTGAAACCGACTAATTAGTCTCATAGGTACTGGATGCAAGGGAATTGCTTGGCCGGAGACAGCTGCATCTTCTCACATGATCCATCGACCCTCTTCTCCAGGATGATGATTGAAGACTCATCTTCTCCACCGATGCAGCATTTGCAACCTAACTTCCAGATACAAGACTACGAGGCCTTTCCATCCTTGCAGGGAGTACAAATTGATCAAGCTTATAGCATCCAAGGACTTCCCAATGGTCAACTTACGCCATTCGAACAATCCTATGGTATCAGTGCAGCGGTTATACCTCCACCTGGCTTTACTGGCAGCAGCGTTCTTAACCCGTTGGCCACATTCACACCAAGTTCCTCTAGCCGACCACCTTCCCGACCTGGAAGTCGCCATGGCTCACGTGCACCAACTCCATCTATCCCTCCTGTGGATGACAATGATGCATTCCCGTCACTCGGTTCTGCGGCTACTGTTAAAGGCGGCAAAAAGCATCATGGCAAGCGTGGTCATGGTCACCACGCAAAGGAGAATCCCGGTACACTCGCTGAGGTTGTACGGATGTCACCGTCTCCGAGTCCAGCCCAAGCTCGGCGTGGAGGGCTTCAACAACGTACGCGCATTGCCAGCCGTGAGAACAGTGCTGCAGCACAGGCCATTCCACCGCCCGAACATATCCCGTGGCTTGAGACTGGTGATGCCGCGAATAAAGCCTACTTGAAACATCGAAGTGAAGCCTTCAAACATGGTGGATTGAGGAATAAGTTCTTGCAGCAAGCAGCACAGGCATATAATCGTCATGACTCCCGTGCCGCCAAGGCACTAAGTCTGCGAGGTCAAGCTGAGAACAATCTCATGCGTGAAGCTCACCGCAAAGCCGCCGAAATTTTATATCAGGAGCGTAATAAGAACTCCAGTGCTTTGCGGGAGCTGTATATTGATCTACATGGTATGTTTTCTTCAGCCAATCTGCATTCAATCGGAGAACTAACATTTCTAATCAGGTCTACATCCTGAAGAGGCAATCGGATACCTCCGCGAGATCCTCACGGATCATGAGAAGGACCATCCGCCTCGGCCCGTCTACGCAATCACTGGCACGGGCCACCATTCCAAAAATGGCCGAGACAAGATCGGCAAAGCAGTGCGAGGCTTTCTGAATGAGTTCCGGTACGCGTTCCGCGAGTTCTCGGTGCCTGGAGATAGAGGAAACATGGGCGGCATCATCGGCATCGATCCGAGCTCTTGGGATCGCAACGTCCCTGTAGAGCGGGAACCAGAGAATATTGCAGGTGCTGTGGCCACCACCACCGACGACGTCAAACCCGGCGAGAGCACAAAGATTCGTATCATGAAGAGGGAAGAAGTCGAAGTTGTCGGTAATGCCTAACCCTGTTCGTCCGACAGAGGATAGATGATAATTGAAGTAAACGTAATAAGATGTGCATGATTTGCTTTGCGCTTGTGACTACCCTGCTGTATGAGATGGTCATGCATTTCGAGCTTATCACTTTTAGTGATATAGAAGGTAATTCTAGAATACCCTTTAGCAGATAGTACCATGCCTTACGGAGCGATATCAATAAAATGGGAGGATGCGTGCCAACACGGAGTACAGATGTAGATTGCATTCAAGGAATTGAATCTTAACTTGCAGCCCAAATCGTCGTCATACTTCGTCCATGAACACCTCCATCCATGTATGATAAACTCCATCGCAATCTACTACACCACATCATCAGCAGCCAACAAACCCTGCAATCCACAGTTCCATCTGTGACCGAGCGCCCACGCAGCACCGCAAACCCAGCGAACCCAAAACCATGCGGAGTATTTGAAACCAGAAGGCAATATCTCAGCACACCCCAGCACTACACCACCAACGCACGCACAACCACGCCCCTAAGCCCAACCATCACGCCGGCCAGCCCCGCCCACAGCACGCCGCGGCCCACCACGCCGCCGGGCACGCCCCCCAGCAGCGGATACGCCCAGACGCCGGTCTTCGCAGCGCAGCGCTCCACCCACGCCGCATACAGCGCCATGGCGGCGCCAAACAGCACCACAACCCTGGCCGTCCCCAGCAGCAGGTCTGCCCGCGGCGGCCGCGCGCCCGCGTCCGCGAGCGCCAGCGCTGCCGGCAGCGCGTGCTGCGCTAGGTCGAGCGCTAGCGGCGGGAGCGGGCGCCGCGCGAGGAGCGTCGGGTGCAGCGCGTAGGATGGCCAGTAGCTGAGCGCGATGGTCAGGGATAGCGGTGTTGCTGGGAGGCGGGCGGCGCGGGTGAGGGCGTCGAGGGTGGTGGTGGGGTGGGCGGCGTGCAGGAGGGAGAGGGTGGTGTGCAGGGTGCACAGCAGCATTGAGGTGGTCGTTAGGTATTGTAGTGGGCCGGTGTAGATGGTGCGTGGCTGGTGGTGCTTGCGTGGGCGGGTGAAGAGGTGCGTTAGGGTGGATGTGAGGATTGCTAGGCCGAGGGCTTGGAAGGCGACGGTGAGGGCCATCTTGAGTTATTGGGATGGGCGAGATTGATGTGGAGGAGGTGGTGAATGGATTGAAGTTGGAATAGAGACGATATAAGGCTGTAATGAGATGAGCCGAGGATACAAGAAACGGTCGAATATTCGACCACCTCGTATTTCATGCACGTCCTTGATTGACCGCAGTTTGAGTCCTCAAAGAAGTGAGCTGATATGTCGCAGAGCTCTTAAGGAAACAGGACAATTCATAATAGACCGCTTCGTGACAACGAGAACTAACTGACTGTTGTTCAAAAGGAACTGTCGTGGGAAGAGCGTAAGGAACCTACTATGAAAGAGATATCTCAACTGGAGAATTGCAGACAAGAGTGAGTAGCATTACGAGATCGCCAGGTTTATAATATTCAACTTCATTGAGGTTTCGCGAAGTTGATGTGGAGTGTGACACTTGCCGATACAAAAGGGATGGAAGAGGAGGTGCTTACGTACTCATGCGAACGGCAGAGAGAAGAGACCACAACTCAAGTGCGAGGCAAATTCACAGTTGGAGACTTTTGAGAACTAAAGTTTGCTTGTAGGAATTGAGATCCTTCCCAATTTACTATCATATCCATGCCATGTGCCTATTCTACATCCAAAGCCCGGCTAATATATTCTTTCGCGCCGCATCTTGAAGATACTAAGGAGTCGAGAAGAAAAAAAAAAGTGTCATCCAAAATCGGTGACTGACGCCAGCAGATCAACCATGAGGCAGATAAACCTTTTTTTTGTAAAGGGTTTTCTGTGGTTTTTCTAAATGCACGCGGACGGAGGTCGGGACATGGAATCTAGCATCTCTCCTCCTCCATCTTTCCACCAATAAACAACAATCCATCATGCCATCATCGTACGCTCGAAAACCTCAACCCGTCAAAATGCGTGGGAGGAAAAACAAATCAAACCAAAAGGTGGAGAGGGATCAGGTAAACCGTTGTGCCATACGTCATCACCGCTAGTATTCAGTCATGCCGTAGTCGAATTGGTTCGTGTCGAATTCACTAAAGGTATTCAAGTTGGTGTCCGGGAACCAATTCGAGCCGGCCGTAGCAGTAAAGTCGGTGTGATCGGTAGGGAAGAGCGTGAAATCCGTGCCGAAATTCGTACCCATCTCTCCACCGAGTCCTTCATCCAAAGTCATGTCCAGATGCGGCGAATAGAGGGTTGGATCGCCATGGCCAGTTGGAGAAAGATGTGCAAGATTAGAATTGCTAGCGAGGATGTTGATAGGGCTGATGTCGAAGTTTTGACCGGCGCTCAAAGCTGGTGTAGGCTGCTGCATCGGTGCATTCGCGAAACCGAAGTTAAAGTCACCGGTGGTGTCGAGCACGCTTGTATTGAAGTTGACATCGTTGGGGCTAATAGCGTCATCGAAGGATGACAGGTTCGTCTGATCGGGAGAAAAGCCAGTGGAGTAAGTTGTGCCGGTGATGACTGTTGTGCCAGAGCCACGACGATCACCATCCCAAGCATACAACTCATCGGCAGTTGGAGCGGGAGTGATACCAGAGCCATAAACGTTTGCAAAGTTGAACCCACCAAAGTCCATATCGTTACGGATCATCGGTGAAGGTTCAAAGTGGGTTTCGGGAGTAGCCAATTGATTGTTCTCGGTGGAAGGTGTGGTCATGAACGGTGTGAGAGGAGTGGCCGGAGTGCGAGTGGTGGAACCAACAACGCTCTTCTTACGGCCGTTGCTCTTGCTGCGAACATACTCCCAGCCATGAGATTTTTCCATGTGCTGCTTGCAGTTCGACTCACGCTTGGATGAGTAGGTGCACGGTGGGAACTTGCATTTGTACATGGTTGGCGAAGACGAGTGCTTGTCGTTGACATGACGGTCACGCTCTTTCTCGGTTGGCCAGCCCATCTCATGATAGCGGCACTTGGGTTCAGTGCACTTCCAAGGACGAGAATGAGTCTTCTCGTGCTTGGTCAAGTCGCAAGGACGCTTGAACTCCTTGTCGCAGACACGGCAAGGATGCATGATATCACCTGCGCGGTCCGACTTGCGACGGCGAGCCATGGAGCGGTAGACTTCATCTTCATCTTCATCGTCGGTGAGGGGTCGCTTGAGCGTCATGGTAGCGTCGTCGTCAAGAGCACTGGTGTCCGAGAGAGGAATGACTTTGCCGTCCTTCTTACGAACAAGCTCGGCAGGCTTGCCATTCTTGGTGAGGCCACCTTCGAGTATTATCTCTTCATCTCTATATGTAAAGTTAGGATGCATGGACGGGTTGAGGTGGGTATGGCCAGCATGAAATAGAAGTACAAGAACAGTGCCGTGACTCAGCCACCTAATGTGACTCAGAAGTATTATAAGAAAGAGGACACAATAGGATGCACTAGTAACGGTCAAAGACAGGGGTACGTACGGCGAGTAATCCAGTTCGTCGAGTTCTTGGCCTGCGGTCTCCTTCGCGCGGGTTCGAGCCATGATTTCTGCGTATCTGCGGATCTGTTCAACCAAATCGCAAAAATAGCCGTTAGTGTATGCCGGATCGGTCGGTCGTCGCTGATCTCGTTCGCTAAGAAGGTCGACAGTCGTTTGCAGGCACTGAATCGACGTTTCGCAAAATTTGAGGAACGATTTCGAATCGGACGTAAAATCCTTTGCGTGGCACAAGCAATAAGCCAGGGCACAAGCAAACAGGTATGGGACGCGTAAACTTACAGGAGCGAGGAAGAAAAGAGTCTTCTCGAGATCACGCAGGTTAGCGATGTACTTGGCACCGATGCGGCGTGGAATATCTTCGATGAGCGGATGGAATTCCTTGAGCGACTCCTCCTTGAGGATGGGACGGATAATTGTTTTCTGGATGTGAAGAACGGCCTCTTCGCTCAGGAAGTGGTCAGATCGACCTTGAACGGTGTTGGAAGCGGATTTGGTGACGGCGGTGTGAGAGGTTGCAATGGAAGCGCGAGAAGAAGCGCGAGTGGGAGTGCGAGTTACAACACGCTCAGCTATAAATGCGTGAGTTTCCATTTGCCAAGCATCCGAACACGAAAAAGGATGCGTACCACTGCAGGAGCTGGCAACGCTAGTGCCAATGCCGCTGTCGGAAGCGTGATGATGCTCGGTGACTGTGTTTTCCTTGTCGATATCCATCGACTCCGGGACAGAAACGTTGTTGACCATGAAAGTAGGTAATGCGAGGACTTCACGATCGTTCAAGATGCTGGCATCGCCGGCGGCGGGCTTGCATCCCTGGACGGTATCGTCAAACGATTTCAGAAGCCGAGCGACTTGCTGCTGACGAGCGTTGAGGCGGTCTCCTTCGACAAGGAGTTCCTCCAATGACTTTGGGTTTGTTGGTGATCGGCGTGGCATGTATGCTGCCACCTCGAACGGGCTGACGAGCTCCGACGAGGTACTTGTACGGGCGTTGAATGTCTCACTCTTGCGGAGGGACATGGTGGGAGAAGGAAGCGATGGAGTCATGTTGGGACTCGTGGCCTTTTGTGGTCTACGGCGGGGGTGGCTCGCGGATGAGGCCATGTCGATTGAGATTCTGGCGCTTCGAGCTATTGGTTGAGAATGGTTAGCTTTATGCACGCCGCCAGGACTATCAAATGGAAGCCCTTGTAAATGACTCAAAGCCTCAGTTGACTTGCTATCGGCTGCCGTGGTGGATTTGGCTTGCCGACCGAGCGTGGTCGGAAACGGAAGACCGACGAAACCAAAACCAAACGGCAGCCTTAGGTATGAAATGGCCATTACCTTTTGAAGACTGGCTCGATGAATGTGATGATGAGGGCGAAGTTGGCAGAGGCCGTGACCCACGTTTGCATTAAACGCGGCCTCTCGGATGCCAGAGTGCGTCGAGAGTGGCCTGGTCGAGGACGGATGCGGAGTGGTAGCGGAGGCCGTGTTGACGGGCAGACGGAAAGCAAACACCTCCAAATATCGAGTGAAGGTGAACCAGAGAGATAATATGCAAATCCAAAGGTGCTTCGGGGTGGAAGTGTGGGGCTAGGCAGGCGATTAAGGATAGCGAATAATGGCGTGCCTGGAGGAGGAAGACCAAGAAAATAGGTTGCGAAGGCAGTGACGGAACACCGCACGGCAGGGCGACAGGAGAACGATGGGATGGGAGAAGGGAGTAAAAAGGTTTTGTCGAATGTTCGGAGTGGGAGTGAAGTGTGGGTGGACGTTTGAGAAGCAGAAGACAGGCTCGACGTTAATACTGTTGCCTGCTGCGGCTTGGCAAGGGTTCCAGCTTTGCTAAGCCCCCACTGGCCAACATCGCTCTCGCTCTCGCGTTCTCGCGCATTTCGCACCCTCCGCGCCCGCTCCGACACACCACCGCATTTCGATAAACTATTTGGACCAACTCGAAGCCAGCATACAGTACAAGCCTTCCTCCCCGTTGCCAGCCTCGGACACCGTCAATTCAATCCATGTTCACTCGCCTCTGCGCCACGTGAGAAACACCCACTCCACGCCTTTGAAGCGGTTGGAATCACGCAGAACTTTGGCACGGAGAGATGCGCTTACTTTCGGTGCCGAGTCGGTGACAGCATTCGTCCGACTTGGCTTGACCGGTGCGCCCGAAAAGGAAGAATGGAAGAAGGGGCCAACGCTTGTCAAACCTGCATTTGCCCAACCTACTGAGTCCTGAGGACACATCGCTCCATCGAGAAACCACTCACGGTGGAGTACTTTGGTACCTGTAACCCGCCAATTTCCCATCCGGAAATCCTTCTGATCATCAACTCGCCTGCCCTCGTCCCGTGAACTTGGCCACATCGCGCGACGACACCAGATGCGGCCTAAGCTTCATGCAAAGCCGTCCGGGGTGGCGCATTGCTCACTGCCCTCATTCGCTCGTATTGCATCGCCCGACACCCGGAGAGTTTTTGATGCTGTCGGTGGTGGCGCGGTCACCTTCAGAACCCCCAATGATTATTAAGGCGGGCCAATCACCGGCCCAGCTCCCCGCTGACTTTGCTCGGCGTGACTTGTGAGTCAGCCTTGCGTTCTCTGGCCTTCGTACGTTAGATTTCGAATACGGAGCTTTGCAGCATGGCCAGCCCGATGGACCAGAGACGTCGTACCTGCGCTGCGCTATTATCCCTACCGCGGCACGGCTGCTTTTCTGGCGGTGCTTCTGACTTTGGCTTTGGCTCTGGCGCTGGCTCTGGCGCTGACTGGCGCTGCTCGAATAGAGTTTTTGCTTGGTCGTTATTCGCACCTCACAGTCATGGTCTCGTTCAGATGCAGCTGCGATCGAGAGATGATTCAACGTTTTTTTGCAGCTCCCGGATGGCTTCTCAGCTGCCATAGCTCTGTGGAAGACCCAAACAAGTTGAGACCCATGCCCCGGCCATGCGCCATTTTGGCCTGTGACAAACGTCCGTCTTCGCGTCTCGATTTCTCGACTTTTGCGGCCAATGCCAACGCCAAGCGTCGCCCTCTTGGGCGGCCTTAAACGGGCTTCAGGTTGCGTCACGTTGCTGACGATTGCGTCTTGCTTCGAAACCCTCGAACCTTTTCTTCAGCTTCCTGGAAAGCAGCGGGCATTGGATGGCATCTCGCTTCTGACGATCGACACGCGTTTAGTGGTGCTGCACACTGCACCGATCCCACACACGCCTCGGCTGTCTCTTCAGTCAGGCATCGACATTTTGACGCTCAGGATTGGCCAACAACAAAAAATAGAATCTTGGGCCGCGCAGCAGTCAATCGGAGCACGTTGGAACTTTTTAAAGAGCACTCTACTCTGAAACATGCATGCAATCGTTTCCAATGGCAATCTCATTGTAGCTTTATCGGAAGATAAGAGCCCAATTCCTGGAGCCTGGTGATTTGTGCGAAGTCTTGCATTGTGATCAAGGCGACATGAACTCCTCCCTGGTCGCTCCGAGTATTTCAGTTTTCTAGTTACACATGTGTGGACTATCGAACGCCGACTTAAGTGATTTGGGCGATAGGTTAGCTATGTATCTAACTTATGGCACGTATCTTAATAAGCCTTTTAATTTAACATAGTACGGGTACGTATACACATGCAAAGAATGTACCCCTTCTTCCATCTTGTCCCCTTTTTAAGATTTATCCTCTACGCTGATCGGAACCGTACGCTCTTTGTGTTCGGCGAGCATTTCTACGATTTTTGGGAATTCTCTGAGTTCTGCAAGTTCATCCACTCTGACACGGCTCTCATCATATAACGTTTTTTTCTTTTTCTTTTTGAGACGGTTGGCTCCATGTCTAAATACGAGAAAGCCGTCTAGTTGAATGTTCGCGCATTGCAGTAGTTGGCGTACAACGTCAACATGTCCGTTGTATACTGCTAGGATCAGTGCGCTCTGGTTTCGGCCTTCCGTAGCAGATACTTCAGTGCACCATCCTTTTCGATTGTAATTCGCGCCGCGATCGAGCAAATGTTGTACTGCACCACTATGCCCATTAAGGGCTGCATACATTAGCAACGAACATCCATTGACGTCGGGTTCGTCTAAGCGAGAAATTGAAACATCAAAGTGTATATGCTCTTTTTGTCTGCCGTATCGAAGCTCGTTGTAAAGTTTTGCACGAGCCACGTCAGATGCTTCGATCGAAGGCCGGAGCTGATCATCTCTCTCAACCAGCAATTTCAAAATCTGTTCATGTCCGTTGTTGGATGCCAAACATGCAAGAGCTTTCAGTCCTTCGGACTTAGATACGTCTTGACTATTCGTGACGCTGAGAATGTATCGGCATATAGCGGTTTGTCCAGCCGAAATTGCATTGTACAGCATACTGTGCCTGCGTTGCGCTTTCGCCATGTACGTTTCGTTCGCTGAATACTGGTACTTACACGGATCAAACCCAGTTTCTGAAACGAAATATCGTACGCAGGAAAGGCTTCCAGATCTTGTGGCGTGCACAATGAGAGATGAGAATTCGTCAGACTTCCGTGTCAGTATAAATCTTGAATCGGAGTTTATCAGTATCCTCAGCGCTTCGACGTCGTCAAGCCCCACTGCTACTCCTGGTGCGGATTTTCTGGCAAGTGAGGCCGATCCGAACTTCAGTGTGACCTTCTCCTCTCGTCTGTATTCATTTTGAGTAAACCGACGAATAAGATCCAGTCTCCTGTGTTTGACTGCGAAGATGAGCAGTTCTGACTGTGCCTCTGTGTCGAAGAACTTGGTGTGACTAGCGAGAACAGATATAATATCATCGTCAGCTTGCTTTATTGCCATTTCCCAGTATTGCAGGTTTCGAAAGTATTTGGTGTTAGTGCCGTAAGGGCCGTCGGAAAATATACTCTTTCCTGTCGAAAATTCTTGCTCACAAAGACGCTTCAGCGAGATAATATCCGAGGTTTCGATGGCTCGAGAGATATCATCTTCGGTGTTTTCTGAAAGTGAGTATGCGCGAAATGCAAAGGGATCATGAAACCTCGCAACGTGCTCATTGAGTTGGTTCGCATCGGCGAAGCCGGATCCTGTCTGCGCTCTCACACACCCCTCAAAAGTGCAGTAAAATTTGCGCTCGTGGTATTTATGATGGCGTTCACGGTCTTTGAGCTCAGGGTAGCCATCGAAGAATTGAGTGCAATCGATACGGGTGCATTTGTAAAGATTTGGCCCATACATCTTTTCCAGTGTCATTCTTGTTTGGCGCGAAGCACTCATGATTTCAATGACAGCGCGTATTTGCTGAAGAACTGCGGGGAGATCTAAATCTTCCAGGGTATCGCTTATGAATTGACTCAAGCTCCTTTGAAACTCATCATGTAAAGTGCTCTCAGTTGCTTTTCGGAAGGATGAAATATGCTTATATGGGGTCGACTTGCAATGGCTCTGGAGAAACGACTCGATAACTGCTTGCATTGTCTTAAAACCCGACCGATTCGTTTAGCCTTGCAGCTTCAAGGAAATGCTCAGCCCAGTGTGCCATTGCGTATTCCGTGAAGATGTAATGTCCAGTGATGGCAAATTGTCGGATTGCAGATTCCGTAATTCCATTGTCAAAGCAAGGAAGATTGAGGTATCCGAGGCATAGCGAGGAGAGAGTAAGTTCCTCCTCAGCAAGAACTATATGGCTTTTGTGAACAAGGTACCTAGCAGTTGCGCAGCATGTTAGTACTGTTGATGACATCAAAGTTAGAGACAGCACTCGAAAACTCACTGCTTCGCCGTCACATGTACAAGTTCTACACTGCCGTCACGTCGGATTTCTACAAGAGAACCGCAAAGGGTTTTGGAGTCGATGCGAAAGCGTTGACCCTCGAAGTCCACGGTCCTATTTTCCATATCAATTGATACTGCTCCTTGAATTTCGGTCCATTTCAATGATCGTTTGGCACAAGCCAACATGCCAAGAAGTTGTTTGCTATCCTGACGTTCGCTTTCAGGTAAGTCAGGATCCAAGAGAATGTGGTTGACAATTCACCCGTACCTGTCATTAGGTTAGTTTTAGAATATATGTCTGTGACCTGAGAGAGTAAAATACGATTGGTCAATGCCTTTAGGGAAGATACCAGGCTTCAGTTCTTCCCGTAGTTTTACGAGCCTAGTTTGGTCAAAGAGATTTTTCATAACCAGTTTTACATACAAGAACATCCCTAAACATCTCTGTGAGTTATTGCATTTTATCTTTAATCGATCGTCGCTTACCATGTGCTTCATCTGCCACCCGGTTAATAATTCCATCACACTCTGCCTGCGCTAGGCCGAATTTTCGCTTCAATTCGGAGCCTTCAACGTTGCAGAATGATTTGATATCACCAGCCAAATCATCCTCGGTTATTGAAATCTGTGGGACGAGTTTGAAGAGCCGATGTGTCACTTTATCGTCCTGACTTAGGATCAAGCATCTCGTATGGCTGTTGCCGAGCTCAGTTTCCTCATGAATATATCTGATGAACCATGATGAAATCCTCGGTATTTCGCTCACATCACATTCGTCCAGTCCGTCAATGATGATGTAGACTGGCCCGAAGCTTTTTCAATGCCATGTCAAGGACCTTTTCTGCACGTGTCGCCGATTTCAAAGGCTTCTCTCCGCATATTGCGGCTTCCTCGTAGACAAATGAGAGGAAATCATCGCTCTTGCAGACGGCCTGCTGTACTAAAGCTCTCGCAAGAGCCGGGAAAGAATTTCGCTCCTTGTCTTCATGTTTGCAATAGAAGAATAATGTGGGAGTCGAAGAAGTTTTACGCAATTCCTCTACGAGGAAAGATGCAATGATACTTTTTCCTAGAGCGTGATTAGTTGGTAAGGTGGTCACTTAGCACGGCAAAGAAGAAGACGCACCAGATCCTGGGATGCCATTAATCCACAACAAAGGTTTCCTGTGATTTATGGATCGATTTATCCAAGCCTTGACACTCTTTTCTTTGAGAATCCAGCTGCAGACATTAGGGTATTTGTCACGACGTAGCGATCTCATTTCTTGGTCATCCTCGAAGTTTGCCGGAGACAACCACTCCAGAACCTCACTCCGTCGCCTCAGGTCTTCTGCTTCTTGAATTCTACGAAACTCGCTTTCGGCCTGAAGTCGTAGCTTCTGGATCTCCTCAAACTGTGCAAGGCCGGCTTAACTTTCGACTAAATGCTTGTGGCAGCGAAGATTTGCAACCAATAGTCCAAAACGAGAGCGGAAAGTCTTCCATGTGGCTTGAAACAACTGCTTCCAAACTATCGAAATTAGCAAGAAAATCAGTTCTCAGAGTTACCACTGACCTCTATTTTTGAAGTACTTGCAAGCCTTGAGATGGAATTCGAGGACATCCTCATACATGAGCTCTAGGACTTTATTCATGTATGGATTCTCCTTAAAGAATGTCTCATACTGGGCAAGTAGTGGGATGCTCTCCCCAATATCGTAATAGACATCTAGAAGCTCATCAAAAGCTTCCGAATAGTAGCAGGCAACGTAGTCAAATTAAGGTCTGATTACGGAATTACGGCACGAAAACAGACCTGCAGGAGAAATTTCGTCGGGGCCTGTTTGACATTCGATTTAGTCTTAAGCTCTCAGCAAGATGGAATAAAAGAAACGACAGGAAAAGAGCAGTCTTGATGTTGCGACTCAGCCAACGGGCACATTTAGGAACGTACCGGAAATTTTAACGGCGTCTTGACGTACCTCTCAGCGGCGTCCAGAAAGTCCAACCGTTCCTATCAACAAGGAAAGAAACGAGCTCACTCACCCAGACGAACCCGATAACATTAGAGACATTGAGGAACACTTCGACAATTTGGCCATATTGCTGCATGCCCTCCAAGAAAGGTTTCATACGCGCCAAATTCTGCAACTTTCTACCATGTTTCGTTTGGATCTCTCGTATCGCCACTTGAAGATCTTCAAGCACGGTGTACTTGAAGTCATCTTGATCTTCTGGAGTCAGGACTGCTTTAAAAGCATCAAGTGCTCTGCTGAAGGCCGACGCATGGGGGTGAAGTGATGTAGACGATGCCATTTGGAGGCTGGAGGATGTGGTTTGAGAGTGAGCACTCCTAAGAGCGTAAATGTATGATAGAACTTGGCAGCGAGAGCAAAGATAAAGATTGTTCTGCAAGGCTCCTAGAAGGCAGAATACTTCTTGATCTTTCTGATACTTCGTTGCAGGTTCGCAAGGCTTTGGGGCTGAGTGGTTGCCTATGTGTTGTCTCCACGAGATACGACGGTGGCGGTGAACTGGACGTACGTCCAACCCCATCGTACCCGGGCGTTCTTTTCAATCAAACCACAACATTTTTACATCTCGCTCCGGTTGATATTCGAGTATTGATGTCGTGCTGTATGACTATCCGCGAGGAGAGAAATGACAAACCCTCCAGACGACTTGAGAGGGGTGAAACGGCCTTGGCCTTTTCCTGACGGGCCGGGACCACGACGCCAGCTGTGAGTTGCCCCATTTTTATTCATATCACACGCATCGGTGGGAGATAATTATCATTACTACCATGCTAACCTCAAAGATAATCGTAGATGGAAATCGGCCAGCTCAAATGAAGCTGCGGGGCATCTATCAAGCGATCACCGAGAGGAATGGCAGGCAAAAGATTGCAATGCTTTCAGTGCGCACTTAGTATCAACCACCGCTGTTCCAGAAAGCCTTGAATTCGCGACCTGTCATCATAGTTTCAACAACCAGACCAACACAGGCGTTCGTAATCAGCGCCATAAGTCAATGTTCCAGCTCCATGAGGAATATTCCTATTCCGAAGATGTAGCACCCCAAACGTCTGTTTTGGAGTGGTACGAAGACCCCGTGCTCCATCTAGATTGGTCTTGAAGTCACTAACGTGGTGTGCTAGATATGCGGCCAGATTGTGCATATTTCAGATACCAACGGCGGGAAAATTCTATCTGCAACAAAGTCTTCTACCTTAATTAGCCAAGAAATGTTACACTTCCAAATACTTAAACGAAACGACATCTATACGGTCGTTACAATCCAAGGCCATGAACTTATCGATATTGGTGTTCTAGATGAACGGGTGGGGAAAGCACTTCGAAGCTTGGATCTTGTAGCCGGTGTGACTGACGAAGCTATCTCTGAAGTTATCCACTACGACGGGATCGTCAGACGGCGCCAGAGTGGGAAGAAAGAGTCCCATATCATGAAATGGATCATCGAAGTCAATATATACGGTCCACAAGCCTCAAAAGAAGAAGTCGGCAAAATATTGACCACCACCAAGTTCCATTTGCAGACTCCACGAGGCATTTCATGCGACATCGTTGTCAACAATCCACATCTGATCACTTTTCCCAACCTTCCTTCAAAATCGCCTTCAATTCAACTTCCAACGGCTTCACCGACACCAGCATCATCAATACATACAAAGCCCGATGGACTGATTGAAATTTTTGACGGCTTGGATCAACATGAAAGTTTTCAACCAGGCGACAATACAAAGTATTCAGACATTGACTCTGGACTTGCCACTAAATTGCTTGAGTACGTGTCACTCAATGTCAATTTCACAATTTCGTTCGCTAATACTACATTCATAGTCACCAACGTGTGGGGGTGATGTTTCAACTACAGAGAGAGGAGACTGAGTCGTCCACTTGTTTCTCGTTGTGGCAGAAGTGTGAAGCAAACGCATTGAATAAGGTGTACGTTTTTACAGTGGCCCATGCTTGCTACAACAATCCGGCTAATGAGAATTTCTGTAGCTTTCGCCATATGATTACCGGAAAGAAGACTGCTACTCCACATCCAGACAACCTTGGCGGAATTCTCGCAGGCGAAATGGGTCTAGGGAAGGCCTTAACGATGCTAGCTACCATTTTAGCAACATTGGATAGTTCAAAGACTTTCTGTGCTACTAAGAATGGTTTCCGGAACTCAACGGCGGCATTGACCCATCGTGGAGGAACCTTAGTCATTGTACCATCAACTAATAGGGATTCCTTTCCTTTCTTTTAAAGATTGACGCTGTATGCGACTAGAGCTAACTTATTTCTAGTACTTCTGGATGGCTGAATCACAGAAATAGAGCAGTATGACCGATCTCAAAAATTCAAAACGAAATACCGCTAATCTGTATGGCAGACGACATATTGGAACCGGCATCTTTCGCATACACAAATACCACGGTAGCCAAAAGCTTAATGATAGCTCAAAGCTAGCCGAATTCGATATTGTTCTAAGGACATGCCACACTCTTGCCGCTGAGGTCTCTCGGAATGAGAGATGTTTACAACGCATTGACTGGTATCGTGTTGTCCTTGACGAAGGTGGATATCACTCGTTCAAAATCTTTTCATTGGACATTTTGCTCACAGTGTTAAGCTCATTTCATTCGAAATTCGAGAACCAAATTTCTTCAAAGCAGCGATGGTCCTATCTTCAAGAATCCGTTGGTGCCTCACTGGTACACCGGTACAGAACAGACTTGAGGATATCGGTGCATTGGTCCAATTCCTGCGCGTTCCTTCTCTCTTAACCACTTCCGAGTTCAGAAAACTCATCTTGCAGCCTATTGAATCTAGCCAGGGCCACGGCCTCGAAAAACTTCACACCTTGTTAAAAAGTCTATGTATTCGACGCACGAAAGACTTGCTTCACCTTGCCGAGCCTACAACTGTCGAAAATGAATTACATTTCTCACAAGTTGAACGAGCCCGCTATGTCCAAATTAGTCAAGCTCACCGGAAGGCCATTGATGACGCCGTCTGTGGTAGAAAGCCGGCTGATGCCTACAGGACAATTTTTCAAGTTATGCTCAAGCTTCGTATGTTGTGCAATCACGGTACCTTCGAGGTCAAAGGGCGAGTGCCTTCTGCAGAAGAGAATGGGGATACGTTGGCGCAGTTCCAGGATGGCACCGCAATCTGTGCCTCTGCGGTGAGGATGTGGCGGCTGATGGATCTGTAGAAGACTGTGTGGCTGGCCGGCTTGAAACTTGCTCTCACATCGTATGTGATGCATGCATGTACCGATATCTTGAAGATCTGGAGAGACTGCGCGAAGGTTTTGACGTGGCTTGCCCGCTTTGCAAAGCTCCTTTGCAAGAAGAAAACACTGTGCGTCAGGGCTTCGACAACGAATCCCGATCCTCGCCTGAAGCGAGCGGCGTATCCACCAAATTATTCAAACTGCTGGAAGACATCAAGCGTTACAGGTATTCAGACAAATGGTGAGTCCCACGCGGAATTCCGACGTCTTGGTCGTCCAATTAACGCTATGCCTTAGCATTGTCTTCTCTTGCTGGAAGAGGACACTTACCATAGCCGGAGACCTCTTGAACCGCCAAGGCATTCCATTCGTCCAACTAGATGGCTCACTGCCACTATGCGCTCGTCAAGAAGCCTTATCCAAATTTGAGAATGATCCTAGAATATCCGTTTTGTTGATGACACTTGGCACTGGCGCCGTAGGGTTCGAAATCCCTCCGGCTATACACAAAATCAATTTAACTGATGGAGATCTAGGTTGAACTTAACCATCGCCACTCACATCCACATTATTGAACCACAGTGGAATCCCTCCATCACAAGCAATTGGTCGTGCAGTGCGCCTGGGACAAGCGAATCAAGTCACAATTGTTCGATATGTAGTTCAGAACACCGTCGAACAGTATATCCAAGACATACAGACTCACAAATTACAGCTCGCTAAGCTTGGATTTGACACTACGGTCGAGGATGCCGAGGAAGAAAAGCTGGAAAAGCTAAAGGCATGCTGCAAAATAATCATCACGTTCTGTGTCAAGAGCATTTGTTAATCAGCTTCATAGTTCTTACGCCAGTACCTTGATCCTTAAGCTTCGTTCACGGCTACTGGCGGAACAAGGCTTCTAACAAATTCCGATTCGTCGTTATCATTGGATGTATCGCATTCGCGGCGCCGTGCGTCAAGTTCTCAAGAGGAATGCATGAATCAGCTAGACGCTGGTTCTTAATCGTCCGCTGCTTACTCCATTGAACTACGGAAAGAACACCTGTCATGCCTTCCTTGGACCGGTACCGGTACGATAATAGTTCTGCGTTGTTTCTTTTACTAGAAGATATATTGGGTACCATAAGCAGTGTCATGGGCATCCCTTATTAGGTAAGTTGAGCCAGGGGCACGCGAAGTGGCTGCGATCCCCCTGTTGGGCTAGAAGATGGGGTTGTCCATACCTTATGCTAGGGAGATGCACGCCTTTTTAGTGTCGCTGGGAATCTCCTTAACCACACTTCCAACCCGAAATTCAAAATTTGTACAAAGGCCTTTGATCTTAAACAGAAAGCTCGGTGAAAGTATGTTCTACTATTAAGTGGATCGCTGAGAACTATCTTCGCAGAAGGCTATGACACCTGATCAATATCCGCGTGCATGGGCTGTGTGTCCTGCATCTTTGCTTCGAAGGAGAAATGCCCAGTTGCGCAATTCGCGTCCGGCGCATTGCTTTCCATTCAAAGTCCGTCTATCCAGCACTATGATCTAAGTGTAGTCGATATTTGAAACGGGCGTCAAAATATGCGCGCATGAATATCATTTTCTTCAACGTTTAAAGACTCATACTGAAATCCAAGCTGCCAGCCTTGCAAGATGTAGTAGACCGAGAGTCGGGATGGCCTCCATTTTCTACGATCATTCACATTCTAACACGTCACTTTCCCAAATCAAGAGAGCTGGACGAATACTATTCCAAGTTTTGGGACCGGTTGAGCTAGGACGCCGTACAACCAACATGGAATGTGTTGCACCTGGTAGGCCGCACGAAGGAGATGCACCTATCCGCATACTTGAGGTTACTTGTGTCTGTCAACCGCCTGAAAAGGATAATGGGCATGATCAGCTTCCTTTCGAGCCGTACAATATGTCCTATCTCATTCCTACAAGGTATTAGACCAAGATTCTTCTATAGTCCATATGGGCGGAAGGTAACAGATAACAGGCCGGAAAGCCACTCAGATATCAGTGGAAGCAACACACCAACAAGGTCGGATCAAGCATCAACTGTAATGAAATCGTGGCCGTCCTCGACTTCTGTGACCGACGATCGTGGTTCAGAACCACCTCGGTCACCTGCCAGCGAAACCTCTCCATGCGGATACAAACTCACTCTTCCAGGCCAGACAAATGAATCTGCAAACTGGAAAATGGAAAGGATTCATTACCCGGAGCGGCCCGAGGGACACAAGAGATTTGAGTATGACGAAGGCACTATGTTTGATGAACTCTCAACAACTGCCAATCATGACGATACAGGAAGCGAGGGCTCGGAGCAAACCGTATCTTCGAACGGAATAGCTAGGAATGGAGGCAACAATACATCTCAGACCATACTTGATACCGTTTTGATTGAACCTGCTAATACTCAGAGCAGAGGAATTGCCAAAATGTCTCGGGCCATCAATATTGAACTAGTTCACTCCGCTGGACAATCAGATTCAGGTGAAATCTTCCATGAAGCGGATTCAACATTGAACCAAAGTGATGGCCAACAAAAATTAGGGTACAGTGTGACTCAGTGTTCGTAATGTCCATTTTGCTAATCGCTCTCCTTTTGGATTTCTAGGTCTGAGGAAGTGTCTGGGCACAAAGTTGAAAACGGCAGCTGTATTTATCGTACGGATAAATGTGAATTTTCGGAAGGGAGTTTCAACAGTGATGATGGTATTGATTCTGATGAAGACATTTCTGATTCTGATGAGGACGATGAATTGGACACCACATACGCTCTCAGCCGTTTGTTAAACTCCGAAGTTCTGCCTGCCTTGGATTTGAAAAAAAGACAACTCATCCGAGATACGTTAGTTAGCCTGCGCAAACTGTTTCCGGCTCCTTCGTCCATTATAACTTGTACTGGCACAGAAAGTTCTGGCGCAGCTGAAGGACCCAGATTGACAAAGCAGCCGCCACAGGGAAGCCAAACACGAGGCTCTCACCGATTGTCTGGAAATGGTAAAGAGAAAGCAGAAGAGAATGAGGAGGGCGAGGAGGAGGAGGAGGAGGGTGAGGGATCTAGAAAAGCCCACCAAAGTACCATTACCGAAACCAATTCTCGGAGACTTGCTTGTCCTTTCTTCAAGAAATACCCAACGAAGTACCAGAACTCTCGAGGTTGCCCGGGCCCAGGATGGTATTCAGTACATCGCTTGAAGTAAGTGGCTTTCGAACTTTAATGCCGTAATGACAGATCCTAACCTGAAAAGGACACATTTATACAGGAGACACTCTCGTCCAAGACAATGTGTCAGGTGCTGGGATACATTCAACAGCGAGGGTGATCACACACAACATCTCAGAGCAGAAACTTCGTGTGAAGTTGGACCTAAAGTACAGGCAGATGGGATAGATGAAGAGCAAAAGGCAGCGATACGAAGCAAGAAAAGATCTAAAAACATCAGAAGTGAGGCTGAGAAATGGATTCAAGTGTACAAAATTATTTTTCCTGACGATCAGGACGTTCCCTCTCCTTGTAAGCAATTTTTCATTTCATATTGCTCTCCACAAGCTAAAACTGAGGGCTCTGACAGACTATACTTCGTCTGAGGAGGGTCGACGGACTCCTGGATCGGATGAGGATTTCGCAAACTTTGAAGAGTTCAAGCAGACACATATGGGCGAAAGGTTAGAACAAACGTTGCATGATCTTCTTAAGCATGATGAAGATTACGCGCGATTCGAAGAGCGTTTGACTCAGCAGCTCTTGGAAGTATTTCAAGAGGTGCAAAAAGGATTATGGAGCGACTACCAGAGATCAAAGTCATCCGCTCCCTCCGCGCCGAATGAATGTCCTCCTGAAGCAGGCCCATCCTCCTTTGCAAGAGGCTCTGAGGAATCTACGCTAGCCCTTCAACAAATGCCGGGGATGGAGCGGTTAGATTCAACGTTTGGCATACCACCGATGCTTCGCGTGCCACCTCCTCCACCGTACTACACTTCGACAGCTCGCCAGGGCGCGATATTCGAAAGGTCTCTGAAAGCTCAAGAAACCACTTCAGGCCTCAGTCAAGGCTCTAGATCAGGACAACCCACGAATTCAAGCACGTCCGCTAGACCACAGACTGTCTCAAGTATGACAAATTTTTCAGACCTTCAGCTTGACAATGGCGAAAATGCGAGCATACAAATCCCAAGGGATATGGAGACACAACAGTGGATGCAGTTTTACGGCTCAACCACCCACAATCTCACACCATTTCAATTTGGGGCCCAGCAGCAAGATCCTCAGAGGACGCAAAACCAATCTACCTTTCAGCCATTGATGTTCGAAAGTACCTACCAGAACCCTGGACTTCAGCCAACACAAGCATATTTGACCGGGCCGAGCTCAGAGTTGAATGACCTTGTTCAATCTGGGGGCGGTGGCACGCATCCGTATTCATCTGCTCCGTTCCCACCCTTATACAACGATGTACAATTAAATCCGATTTGGTCCACCAACTTCGCTGACAATAGCAACAACAGCAATTTCCGCCGACACTCTTCTGACAACGAGACTCAGATGGACCCAGAAATTGTTCGCCCTCGGAAGAGAAGGTATAGAGGTATGTGATTTGGGTTTAATTTGCATACGTTAGCTTTTGATATTCTAGTCATTCTTTATGATAAATTTCGCTCGTGTGGCAAGGCCCTTGACATTGTTAGCTGGCTCTGACTTAACTCACTCATTGTACTCTATTACCGTTGTCTGTCTTTTCATGCTATGAAGTGGAATTTCTTTCTACCCTACGTTTGGATTGAGGTGAATGTTTCGTTTTTGTCTTTGAAATTAGTGGATACCTGCGGAAATAGTGAAGTACAACATGTCTATCGCTTTTATACTATAGTGCTTTCTTTAGCATGTATGAAGCCACCGTCTTCTTATTGACCCCGTGATTGCCCCCATATAACGCTGTTTAATATTGAAAAGCTGGTAAAACTGGAATTTTGTTATGGTAGAAGCGGTCCCTGGGCTGGCTCGCACTTAGTCAATAACGTTACGGCGCACACAAGGGCGATGTAGTTGATTCGTTGAATGAGGCCGAGAGAATGAAAGAGAGTGTGGAGGGAACTACCAAAGCTGCAACCAACTGTGTCCAGACTGTCCGCTTGCATTTCGAGCAACACGCATGCAAGGTGGCATGTTTCTGGCTCTGCAATTGCGTGATCCACGATGCAACTTTTGACCCGTACTCCTAATAATAACGAACAGTGGTCTAGAACTGCATGCTGTTTAGATGCTCTATTTATAACTTTTTATGCCCGAAAAAGTATTCAAAAAGGGGCCGACTGGTCTAGTTGGTTATGGCGCTCGCCTAACACGCGAGAAGTCGGCGGTTCGAGCCCGCCGTCGGTCAATTCTTTTTGCTTACGCTTTTTAGGCCTTTTTTTCCATTGATTTATCAAGAAGAATGTGTTTTTGAGAGGAATTCAAGCAGTAATGATTGTATCAGGACGAGGTTACATTCTTTATGCCTGTTGTTGCCGTGCTCTGCCATGGCCACAACTGTCTCGGCCATGCTCATCGTGCTCACAGCTGCCGCAACGAAGCCTCAGAGCCCGCTTCGCTTAGCACAATCGGAACCTAATTATCGATCTGACATTGGCGAAGGAGTGGAATGAAGAGAAAGAGAAGGAGGGGCTTGAATTCTCTTGTTGAGCCAAATCTGGCACTGCAGGGCTGCGTATTAAAACCAAACTTTCCAAAAATTGAATAATCCTATGACTCTAAATTGACGCTGGCCAAGATAGTAACGTACAGCAGGCAAGATTCTCCGGTGAATCCTGCTCACTTAGTACTTCATGGTTGTAAAATGCAGATATCATGGTCTGGGAGCCGGTATTGTTCTTCCTAGCTACGGTAAAGTTCGGTATCTAGACTGACGAAGGGCCCGATTTGGCTCCTTCTGTCTCACATGTCGTGGAACGATCCAGAAAGCGGAGGTAGTGGACAACTCCTCGCTTCGCTATTTACGAGAATCCAGCTACGATAAGTAAGGTCTGCAAAATTTAGTAGTTAACCTCTCCCCTGGTGTAGTGTAAAATCCATCGTGCCGGAGATACTTGGACTGATCAACATCTCATACCCTGCTCCGTTTCTTTCTAAATCTACTATTGATATTAATGTATTTTCCACTCCCGGTGTAACGGAACGGGTCGCGTGCCGGAACAAGTTCGAGGCACTTTGACTTTGAGCAATTCAGAATCGGCGCATAAATTGATATTTTTATGCCGGCATGATCAGTTGTATTCTCTAGCAAGTCATTAATATCTGAGACCCTTCCTACATGGGAAATCAAAGACGCGTTTCTGGTGACGTCCCTTCGTCGTTTTCTTTGCTGTTGTTCCACGTACAAGCTCTCTCGAAAGATCTTTCGAAGGAGAGGTTTCAAGACAACATTGCTGTCTTGTTGCGTGTTTAGTGCAGCCTATAATTAGGGACAACATCAGAGTACTAGGGAAGCGTCGTGTAATGGGCTCGTACTTCCTTGCATTGCTCACATGTCCGCGGAAGCGGCCCACTATCAATGGCACGACAAATGGCATGCCATGCAGTCAAATCATTCTCTGCATTATACCACATTCTACAGTTCGCTGTCTAATGCTTCTTGTCAGCGGATTGTGAACGATTTCTCTATATACATAACAGAGCGTTGGACATCCGTTCCGAAGCCCCTACAAATCTCACAACTGCGCTAGAAGCAGCTCGGCAAACATGTTTAGCCCTGCTAATGAGTCCAGTCGTCCTCGTTAAAATCCGGCCAGGGCTCCACGTTATTCGAACCAGAACGATCGTCCTGCTGCATGTCGCTTGCAGGGACATCAGAGCCTGGAAGCCGTGACAAAACATCAGTAGTTCCATCAGGCGGTTGCCCGCCGACAAAGCTGTTCTGCGTAAGTGCGTCGAGACTACTTGGGAAAGTGGTGTTCTGGGAACTGTACGCGGAATCGGAGAAGCTCAAAGGTCTGACAGGAGGGCACAATCCGGTAGAATTCTGGAGCAAATCCTCGTATGTAAACTGGTAATTGTTATCGGGAATGAACGGAGGCGGGAAGAAAGCATTAATATCTGCGAGTACATCCGTTGGCGGCTCGTCTAGGGGTGCTGGCTCGTTTGAAGATGGGCCAAGACTAGTTATAGAGGCTTGTGGATTCTGATTCGCAGCATAAGCTCTGAAGAGTTCCCATTGGCAATTCCGGATGATGTCGATAAGCTGGCTTTGAAGTCCGCTCTCAAGTGGTCCCCAGGCCCCATGCACAATAGCTTCAAGCTGAGTCCTGACTAGGCGGGGGAGCTCGCGAGCCATGTAGCGGTCGTACTCAGCAAGCTGGTCCGACTGCCTAGTCAAATCGACATCTGCCTCGTGGTCTTGGGTCCGGTTAGTGTTTGAACTGAGCTAGCTTCCATTGACTTACGTGGAGATGGGATCGTATCCTCGTCATCGTCAGGGAACAGAATGAGAAACATTTCCTTCCACCTCTGCTCCTCGGTACCGGCAAATTTCTTTCGACTTCTCAACTGCGCTTCTTGAACTTTGTCCATACCTTCAACTGCCTCTGCTCGCTGTATTATGCAGCTCTCTGGCTGCCTCAAGTGATCGGAGAGCTCCTTGTCGTTCGGGAATGAGGCGCAACATCTGGCGCATCTGTTCGGAAGCCTGTGCCTGCGGTAGAGATGTTCTCTTTATTCTGTTAGGACTGCAATAATTCAAAGGAGGGCAATCATACTTGACCCGATGACATGAGCTCCAACCTGGCCCAGCACAAGATCTGTACTTCTGATGTAATCCTGGATTCCGCTTATAATAAGGACAAGCCAATTTGCGAGTTTTATCATTTGCAGCAGGAACATTGATCTTCTGACGCTTGGCTGGGCTGCCATCCCCCGAACCATCCTCAGGCATTTCTGAGCCAGAATCATCATCCCTGGAGCGCTTCCGGTTATTGCCAGAGTTCCCGGCAGACTCTCTGGCTGCATCCTGTTCGAATGACTGAGAGCGCGAAGACTGGGCGCTGTCAGTTCTGCTTCTGATACCAATTTGCCGATTGAGGAGAACGCGAACTTCCAGCATGAGTCGATCTACAATTTGCCTTAGCGATTCATCCAGAATTGGAGCGAAAAGGCCATTTTGTTCTGCAGAGGTGGGAGTTGATGGCCATAATGAGGTTGAGGAATCCCTAGAGGAGAAGGATGTTTCGGGCTCGGATAGTTCCTCTTCGGTATCAGTTATGTCTTCGTCCAGGATCGTTGATGGTGTTGCACATTCTTCAATGGGGGCCATCGAGGTACAAGTAGCGCTAGTGGAATCTGAGTTTGGCGGCTCTGGTGCTGAGTTGACATTGGTCGTTTCCTCTGCCTCACGAACAATACTCTCACTCCGTGAGTCTTCCATGAGATTATCCCCTATCTCAATGCCATTTGCCGAAACAGGTGATAGCGAAAGGGGATCATCGCGACTTGCAGTAGCTTCGTCACCACGTTCATCTATTGTGGTTGTTGAAGGACTACCGTCTTCGGAGGTTTGGTCCGGTAGATTGCTGGTTTTGGTGGTTTCGCAGCCCCCTTCAGCGCACTGATCCACAATGTGCGTTGTGATCGTCGGATCTTGAGGCTGCTTTGAAAATGGTAGGTCATCCAAAGATAGCTCGGCCTCTTCGAATTCTTCGCACTCTTCCCAGTGGACGCTGTTGCTGTCGTCAGCATCGTAGACGCGGGAAAGTTCATCAAGTTCTTTGTCAAGCTTATCAACTTCTTCGTCGTGAGTGCTATACTCCTGTAAAAGTGATCGCGGTCGTCCGTAAAGGCTCTGCGGAGGCGAAGAAGCGCTACGTGCGGAAGAAGGATTAAAAACGTCCGGAAGAGGGTATCCAGCTAAGTTTCTAGAAATTGATTGAATTTCATTTCGAATCTCTTCCTCTATCAAGGTTTGGAAGCATATACGCCAAGTCTCGCTCCGGAAATGTCTCCCAAGAGCGTCGGCTCGAGCGAATCTTCTCCCACATCCCCAATTATTGCCGTCCTTCAGTGACCCCTTGCACACAAACTTTTTGTCTCCTGAATGTAAGCCCTCATGGCGTTTACAGTCATTGCATCGAGTGAAGGCTTTTCCACAAATAAAAGGGGCGAAGGGACGGTCACCAATATGGCTCCTGAGATGGCAGCGTGGAGTGTATGCCCTGACGAATCGCTTGCTGCGCTGGCTACAGTCCCGGAATGTACCCGGATGTGTCAGAATATTGGTCTTCACCTCATAATGTTCCGTATTCACAGGCAAGATGGAGTTGTCGGAAGAAGATGGATTCGAGGATGGCTTCGAGGATGGAGCGGTCAAGTAAGCGAAATCATGGAAAGAAGATTCATTCGAGGATGGACCGAAATCATGGAAAGAATTTTCATCGAAGGATGGCTTCGAGGATGGAGCGCTCGAGTAACCGGAGTCGTCATTTGACTCGTTCAGGTAACTGGAGAGGGTTGAGTAGGACTCTGCAAACTGCGAGGGTGGCGCTTTGAGCAATGATAGATTCGGCGCTTTGGGCAATGATAGATTCGGCGCTTTGAGCAATGATAGATTCGGCGCTTTGGGCAATGATAGATTCGGCGCTTTGGGCAATGATAGATTCAGCGCTTTGCGCAATGATAGATTCGGCGCGTAGAGGTCTGGAAAAGGAAGCGACGCCCCGTCATCGGGCAAAAGAGGTGGCTCGGGATCCATTCTGGTAAATGGGAAGAACAGTCGAGATAGTTGAGGAGTTGAAGAAGAACAGGTGTAAGGACATCTTAGGTCTTTTCATCCGTCCAACATGGAGTTTTTGCCTCAGCCTGCATTCGCACTCGCGGTCTGCTCAGATGCGCATTGCATCCAGAAGGAGTAAGCTGAGGGCGGTATGCTTGCATAAATATGCACAGCCACCTCAAATTAACCATTGAAGCCAGTCCACGTAAACGGCGGCGTTGAGGTATAACATTCTCCTTCACCTCCTTAACGGTAGTTATATCTAACGTATATCTTCCAGGTCCCAGCCGGCCGCATCCTCAGCTGCGCCAATGCCGTCATCGCCCTACCGATAACCTCCACGCTGAAGCCGCCCACCACATCCATCCGATACTTGATGTAATTTACAAGTATAGAACATCGTGTGTAATGATAATAAGGAGCTGTTTTGACGTTAAATCTGCGATAAACTAAGGGCGTGTAAGTGCCCAGACAAGATCCTAGGACCTGAGTACCATTTTAGCCACCCAGAGGGATTGATTCTGCTTTATAAATTCGAGAACAAGCATATGAAACACACTTCACCCATGAGAACGATCCTTAATGGTAACATATGGTGATAAAAATTAGCCACTTCCTAAATCTGTCCCTGATAAAAGAACGTTTTGATATTGCCTCTGCTAAAGGAGTGCATGGTGTTAAGTTGCACAATAGCGCCCAAAGAAAAAAAAAATGGTACACCAGGCAGGATTCTCCACAGAGTCACTCACTCCTGTACTTCATGGTCGCAAAAGAGGGGGTTGCATGGTCTCTAAACCGGCATGGTTGTACTTCCAACGTATTGAAAACATAGTTGCGCTTATTTTTGAGTGGAAGCTGCGTAATGTATAAGCTAGAAAGATCGTAGTCCGTCTCTGAGAGCCATTTCGGGCTCCACGCCGTAGATGGCGTTAACCTCCCCCGTACATCCGCAGTAGCCTCCTCCTCGATGTAAGAGTAATGGAATCTCTTTTTTGGAATGCTTTTATCGTGCTATGGTAATAAGTGTGTTACGGATGACTCGACTGCATCATGCTCTACGGGTGGTGATGGTGGTACCCATTGAGCGCAACAGACAGGGAAGGCAAAAGAGTGTCGGGCCACGATCTCTTGCAGGACCTTTTGCTACATTCGCTGCAGCCTGACGGCTAATTCGTTTGCTAATTACTATGGACACAACGCCTTTGAACTGAATGACATTTTCCCTGTAGCCTCTGCAACCAACGATCTGACCTAGCTGATGTGAATCCAATACAAAGACCAGTTCGGAACTTGAAAGGCGGCTTCCGGAAGATATGGAAGCTGAAGGAAGCATTCGATGATTAAGTATGCTCGAGCGAAAACATAAATTGAGTTTAGCGCGGCAAGAGACAGAAATAAAACGAAACCAACGAGAACGCTTCCCCAGTACATGACTTTCCCTACAAAATGTAGAATGCTGCTTTTTGGATTCCGTATTGGCCCTGGAGTTGATCTAGATACATCCTCACCTAGTTCTGAGACTATTAAAGCTATTGCGATGAGTATAACAAGAACTACATTAGGCCCCGTAATGCTTGTAATCGTAGTTGCAGATATACGCCACAGCAATTGCTCAACTCGCGTTCGAAAGGAGGCGTTCCATGCCAGTAGGTGAAAGCCGTCATAAAAGGCACCGGCCAAATATAAAGGGATTATCCCACTGAGGAAGCTAGACCACGTTGCTTCCTTAGGGCCAGTATTACGAAATAAAGAGACTCTGTCGGCCATCAGACTCCTTCTATGCTTGTAAAATGTGTGCTGAGCTTCGTTAAGCTTGATTCTCAGTTGATCATTCTCGAAGAACCATTCCTGTGAGAGGAGGTTTAGGTCGATCAGTGCCCTGGAGGCAAGAAACCTTCTTTCCCGAATAGATGCTTCAACACTCTCATCAGATAACCCGTCTTCTCTCGATTTTGGATTTCGCGCCGCTTTATCTGACTCCAGCGACCTTTGGCACAGGATCTGCCCCAGAAAAGACGAACTATCCGGGAGATCGCGCAATCTCTCCTTAAAAGTTAGATTTCTCAGATCCATTTGTATGATGGTACGATCAAAACCAATATCCTCTGAAACTGGCAGGCCCAAATCGCGTTGAATGACATCAAAGGCAACATCGACATGCTCAGAGTCTTTGACGCTATCCAAAGTTGAGAGCATGGCCATGAGTGCAGCCACGGGGTAAATTTGGTCGTCGTCAATCAAAGTCGGCTGGGATATGTTCAAAGGCTTTTCTAACCAGACCAAATATATTATAAGCGCACAAATGCAATGACTAAAGGTGTTTAACTCCAGAAGACTTATTGGGAGATGGCTGACAAGCCGATAAATTGACTGCACCATGAACCAGGAAGCTTGAATGCACACCAAAAATTTCGCTATAGTATCGCTTTTACTCTTGTCTTGAATTTGAGCCAGAGTGATTGCGGGGATGATATCTGGCTTGTGATTCAGTAGAAATTGAAATCCTCGAGGAGTAATTGTAAGATATCGTCTCTCCCGTGGGAAGAATGGTATGTGCGAGCGGCCGATGTCGACGGCGAAGCCTCCCATGATAGCATAGAAACTGTGTGTAGTTGTCCAGAGTGGTCGTTCTTGCCAGTTTTTCAGCGTCTTCGTGATTTCCTGGAGGCTTAATATTAGGACCCAGCTTGCAAAATTCAACAAACGAATAAAGAGCTATCCTAGGGATAGACTCTTGCTTACGTTGAGTTCGACTGTTTCAGCTCGATTAACTTGACTCCCTTTCTTCGTGAAGACCCGCTTTACTCGTGTCCATAATCTACTTTCCGGCGGCTTTTGCTGGAAGGCCTCATGCGCCTGGATGGTTATCTTTCTCGAATAATGGTGCTGCCGCCAGGCAGTCAGGAACACCTTTGAAACGAAGATTAGACATATCACATCCCATTTCACGGAGTGTAGTGCTCATATCTTACCATTTCGGGGGCCAAAATGGCCAAGGAAAACCAGCCGAATTTTCTCCATGTTGCCTTCGACACAAAAAATAGGAAGAATGAGCCTAGGCCATTCCAAGTTCTGCCAAGCCAGGACTTTGGTTCACTTCGACGAGGACCGAATTCGTCACCAGGATCGACATTGACATGGATCGCAGACCAAGCGCAGAGAGACAGAGTTGTTAAACACGATGTCAATATGCTGTAAGTGCCCCTTCCTTGCGGTTCAGCATGCCATATAGCTGCTGTGTCTGTTACATTACCAAATATCCTCGTTGCGTTCAGCATGGTTTTGGATCGTGAATATGACTTATTCGAGAGGACTGATTAACGTAGTCAGAGACAGAAATGCTATCCGATGGATGCAAGGATAAAAAGAGCTCGCTCAAATTAGGAATCTGCCACTGCTGAGGTGGGTCTCGAAAAAGCAACTTAACGATGGAAGTCAATGGAACACCTCGCATTCAGAGCAAGCTCAAGGAAATTGTCTGTTGTAAATTATATCTTATAACACAAATATACTCAAAATGGGGTTCACTTTGAAATAGCCATGCAGTTTTCAGTCATTTTGAAATACGTTTTGGATGGTTACTGTGTTTGGGGGAAAAATAACATCTCAGGCAACCGATACAGCGTTTAGCGAACGCAGACATTATGAAACAACACGGAGTGTCGCAGTTTCGGCCACTGGATCCGGCGGTTTTTGCAACACAGCCACGTTGTCGCACAAGGTGCATGAGGCGCAGTCAAAATCTTTTCTTTCTAAATGCCTGAACGGCTACGGTTCAACTTTTCCTATTTCCTACGACTGCGCACAATGTCCTCTCTCGCATCACCGCACTTGAAAGCAATTCAAAATTGCAAAGAGTAACCAGCTATGGCCCAATCGCCAAAGCTTTACCAACCTCTCGATAGAAACAGGCAAGAAATCCGCCTCTTCAAAATCATTCCCTCTGCCGACCGAACTGCACCAGTTGAACTCGAATTGTTCACTCGCGATCTCAGCGACGCCATTGCGGACGGGTTCACCCCGCTCTCTTATGTCTGGGGCGACGGATCCCAGACTGATACAATCATTATTAATGGAGCGGTTAGGATCATTAGACAAAATCTTGCAACATTTCTACGATACGCCCGAGAGATCATACTCTCCGCCCTTCCGAAATTGACCTCATCATGTGGAAAACTATACAATGGAAAGCTTCAATTCTGGGCTGACGCAATATGTATTGATCAGGATAACGTATTAGAGCGCAACCATCAAGTTTCGCTCATGAGATCGATATATGGCAGTGCTCAAGTTGTTATTTGCTGGCTGGGACAATGCGAACACTCACATCTTGCGATCCAACTTTTCCAAGTCATCTACAATGAATGGATGGCCGAAGGTCCGTTGGCTTTGGGACCGTTGGGAGCCGCAGGTTCTGCAGCACTGCCATCGGACTTAAATCCAAACAATGAAAACTGGATGGAAAAACACCCTCAATTTTGGACAAAAGATTGCGAAGAAAATACAGGCAACACATACTGGAATGCGGTAGCAGCCCTCCTGAAGTCGACATTTTGGCAGCGTGCCTGGATCGTTCAAGAAGTGGCACTGCCGAAACACGCTATGATGCTTTACGGTTCAACATTGTTTCATTTCAATCTAATCGCCACTTGTATCATATGGATGGAGCATTTCTTTAATCAGCCTTACCTCGGGATGAAAACTTACGGCCATGTCGTCCTGCCTGAATTTCACCCGGAGACATTTGATATCCGCCCAATAGTGCGGATTTTTGGCTTTAACCTGTCCAAAACCAAAGGTAATCTAAGTTTGATCAATAAGTTTTCAGATCTTCGAGCCAGCGATCCGAAGGACAAGATCTACGGCTTATTGGGCTTGATCAACACAACTATCACTCCAGATTATCAGAAATCACCTGAGGAAGTCTACTTGGAAGTTTGTCAGGTGTGGGTCAATGAGGTCCGAGATCTCAAATTTCTTCACAGAGCCGCGAAGGCTTCGTTACCAGGAAGTTCAGAGAAGCAGCTGCCATCTTGGGTCCCGAATTGGCGAGCGATACGGGGAAGTAATATACCAGAAAACGAAGGAGACTTCGCATGCTCTTCTGGTATTTCTATGGATTCTACAGTTATTTCGAAGAAATTGGGGATACTCTACGTTAAAGGCATCCTTTGTGAGGAGATAAACCATGTTCGAAAGACTTTTCCCAAGGAGTACCGCGACTTTCACACTGCTCTCATGGAATGGATTGAGAACCACGTCTTCAATGGCCGAAATAACTTGAGCAATGGTGGGCTCCATGGCTTCCAGGTATTAGTTCGAACACTTTGTTGGGACAGGACTCCTCGCGAAACCGGGGGTGGACGCCTAGACCTCAACTCGGCGGAAACACACAAATTCTGTATTCAGGTTCTTGTATGCCTTCTTACGCCTATCATTGTGCCACTCATACATCAGTCTCAAGACAAACTGGACCTCGCGCTGCAAACACACCTTCCTCGTTTAGGGTTGGAGGGCGGGACAAAGTTCGCTGAGGTTTACAAGACTCATATCTTTCCTAACGCTGCAACTATTCCACAGATAAATGATTGGACTGACGCTAAACACGCGATTTGGTGTGAAGGATGGTTATTGCCAGCTAAAATGAACGGGTTTTTGATGAAAAGGCTCTTAACGAACACTCTGTTCACGACGAAGAACGGATATATTGGCCTCTGCATCTCAGCTTTCGAAGGAGATGTTGTGGCTGTCGTGGCCGGGCTAAATATGCCAGTGATACTTAGGAGGAAAGATAATCATTTTGAGTTTGTGGAAGTATGTTTCGTACTTGGATTGATGGATGGTGAAGCGGTGGAACGAGTGAAGAAGAAGATGGCGAAGGAGGAGATCATTGAGATCCACTAGCTATATTCACTTCCACACCTGGCACATACTGAGAAGTCAGCTGAGATTTTCCATAGCGCTAATAATGTATCACGTTCTGGCTCATACTCAGCCTCACAGAAGGCTGAGCAGACATCACGCTGATTCCCTGTACTCAAACACGTTACAGCGCAAATGGCGCCGACGGATTGCTCCAAAAGCTGCCACCAACCCTTACAGCTCGGGCCACACCCGAGGCACATGCGACGTGTCAAAAGAAAGCACGCACGTTTAGCACTAACGGAGGCATAGTCAAGGCAGACGGCATCGATGTCAATATCAGGCATTTTTCTGATTGGAAACAAGGTCGAACTTCAGCTCAGGACGAACCGGTGGAGCAGAGAGCACGGCGGACAGGGTCCTTGGACATGTCTACTCAGCCATGGTATCGTGCTGCAATTGTTATGCCCTAGCAACTCGATCCACGCGAAGTGGAATTGGCGGGGTGGTCCGTACGGCTTGCCAACGCGGCCATATCTCGAGGTAAAAGGGCGAGGATTCGGCCTTCTTTGCGATGGTTTAGGACGGTCGCTTCGGGGATTGGGGCAAAGGGGAGCCTTGGTGGGCTGGGCTCGGCTAGCATTCACAGCCGCGCAAAAAGCGCAGCAGATTGTGTATTGGGAGCAGTCTGCCCGGGCTCGAAGCTGTTGAGGGGAATAATGTTAGAGCGTTGGAACTCGAGCTGCAAACGGCAAGACTCACTTGTCATTACCATGAGGAACCGCCAAAAAGGACGGTCACCTGCTTGTACAGCTCAGACTACTCGACTCGCAGAGAGAATTGTGTTGTGTTGGTCATTGTAGCCACCGCTGGCACCATTTCGATCATCGCTAGCAAGAGAGGAGCAGCATATTCGGCAAGGTTTGGTGGTTCGATTGAGCGTAGACATGGATTGGCCGTAATGGGTTACTGCCTGGAGGCGGGTCGCGAAATTGAGACGAGAGGATTCGGAGAGGGGTACATCAAGGCTGGTTAAGAAGGAATGAGAGCTCAGCAAGAGAAAGAGAGAACAGTGGTGAGTGAAATTATATTTCAAGGTGGCGAGGGTCGGACAAGGGTCGGGCCCGGCCGCCGAGTGCCACCAAACTCGGCGGGGAAGGCTGCGACACTGAGATTACACGAATATTGACTATCACCACCGAAAAAGGCGGCAAAACACTTCCCAAAACTAGGGCAAAGGTCCCCAGGCGTAGATTTACTACGGTAACGTCGTAAAATACCGCATTTGTTAGCGATGTGATTGCAAAGCCGTACAACTCGACCCTAGCTTGCAACGGACTCCGGTTCCTGAGCGGGACCGAAAGTGTGAAGAGAGTGGAGGGGAAATCGACTTTGCAACCAGCTGTATTACTCCGTGGACATGGAGTCGTTTTCAGCATCGCAGTTGCGGGAAACTAAGTCGCATAAGAGTTTAAACTGGATTCCAAAAGCACCCAAATAGAAACTGGGATGCCATTTCAGACCCTGGAGAACTACTTTATAAACTCGAGAAGAAACTTATAAAACCGGCTTCACCCATGAGAACACTCTTCAATTTTCACATAGAGAGGTACAAATTAGTCACTTCCTAAATCAGTCCCTGCAAAATTTGAATACTGGCTCCTAAGGAGTTGCGTGGGACAAAAAGTAAAAACGTACAGCAGGCAGGATTCTCCACAGGTCACCCATGTGAATACTAACTGCCCGGCAGGTTGCTTAATTGCAGTGAGCAGACGGGTACTGATGCATTCAACCTCCTATGGCCGTACGTGAAAGATGATTATTAAATGTTGTAATATATACCGTGAGTTTGCCGTAGATTCTCATCACGCTTTCCACTCTTTGCTAACAACTCCCGTTGTGAGGCGGCTATTCATACCATTTTGACGATTGTAGGTCGGGTATCGCTGGGTTCGAAAGTTACATTTCACCTGTGTATGTAGAAAATGAAATGGTTTGGTAATTCCCACGTAATGCACAATGAATAGATCTTAAGTCATTGGGTCGATCAAATCGATTGCTAGAGCGGGCCACTTTGACGACTCCGCTATGAGATATTTATGAAACCCAAACACCGGCCGAACCAGACACGCTGGTATGAAATCGAGAGTAACCTCTTAATGCCATATCATGCAATTCGCCTGCCACAGTCCACCACTTATGCTCCCACTCGATCCATCACCCAGCACACGCAGCACCTTACGATGTTGACGGACCACGCGCGCCCTTTGGTGCTCCCGTTCTAAATTGGTTCTTTGATAGCCGTGGAAGGTGCTTGAGATATCTGCATCGGCCGGTGCCAGTCGTCTTTCTCCGCTTCGCCTTCTCGCTCCACTGGTCTTGTGTTCGGTCAGTGCCAATTCAATTCTCCGTATCATCGCAGAATGACAGGAAAACGTACATTTACGGATGCCGGCAGAGGGGTAACCACACGATGCGCATTCTTTCTTCTGGATGTGGAGGGAACGGCGGCCTGTGAAAGGACAAGTCAGACAACTTCTTCGCTTCGAATTTGAACCTGGCTATGCATCGACTCGCAGAAGCCATGAATTGAAACATACCACAGCGTCTACACAGAGTGTGCGACTTGTTGTGGCGCTTGCCAAAACTTGAAGTACCCTTGGCTAGGAGGAGGTTAGTGAAGAGCTTGGAGGAGGATTTTTCGCACTGGTATTACGGACTCATTGTGAAATTGGGGTTTCGGGTACTGTCGAGACGTCTGGAGAGTTATTGGAATACTCCACACCCACTGTCTTTATGGTGAGGGGAGAATCAGCTATGCCGAAGTTTCGTGGTGTGTCGTTGCGTTTTCATCTCGCCTCGCGATCCGCTTGTGGGTTCGGAGAAACACCGGCACCGAGTCACGTGCAAGGTGTTGCTCTGCCATCGGTTCGACGTAAACATCAAATCTCGACGACAACAAAGTCAAAGAATCGAGTTAGCAACAATGTCGACACCCACATTGGATGAAGCGCTTGCATTATTCGATGATTCAAAGCCATTGTCAATAGTCAAGCTCTCAGAGAGTTTGTCTACGCCCGAAGACTCGGAGACTGGGACCAATCGTTCATCAGATGTCTCCGCCGAAAACGCATACACAGACATGAGCCCAGCAAGCTTGAGAGAAGACCTAATCCACTACGAGGTACACTCCCTCAACACCGCGCACCTGCACCCATTCCAATCCGCGCACTAACGCACCCAAAGGAACTCTTCAAAAAGCTCCGCTTCTCCTACCTGGAGCAAGCCACGAAGGAGCGCTTCCTCCGCAGCATCACGACAGCAACGCCCACGCTGATCTCAGCGAGCGAGAACACCGCGCTGGAGGGCGTCCTCGCGGCCGAAAAAGCCGCGCTGGCAGCGCAAAAAGCGGCCGTGGCGTCCGCGCTCTCCGCGCTGGAAGCCCGCGGCGTGGCGCTGGCGGCGCGGCACGGCGCGGCGGCCCAGCGCGCCTCGCAGCTGCGCGCGCTGCCGGCCCGCATCGCGGCGCTCGAGGCCGACGCGGCGGCGCTGGCGGCCGCGCAGCCGGCGGAGCCGCACGCGCCTGCGCTGGGCCTGCCGCTCGCCGACACGGCGGCGCTGCTGTGCGCGCGCGAGGCTGAGTGTGTGGCGCTACGCGCGCGGGTGGCGGGCGCGCGGGCGGGCCTGCCGCGGCGCGAGAGGGACGCCGAGCGCGTGGCGGCGGAGCTACTGGTGCTGCAGGAGCGCAAGAGGGGGGTTGTGGTGGCGGCGCTGGAGGCGAGGCGGCGGAGGGAGGAGGGTGGGGTGGATGAGCTCGAGGAGAGGGGCAGGTGGTTTCGTGCGGCGGAGATGGCGCTCGCGAATATGCTCGGCGTTGAGGCATAGCAGCTGAGTTGGACGAGGAGTTCGGGCGTTTGGGGTTCGCTGGGTCTGATTCTGTGCTCTTGCAGACTCGCCGGTCACCATTGCGCGGTTTAGGGCTCTTTGATACGGATTTGCTATGATATTAAGGTTCACGCGGAGGATGATACACCACATACAAGAGAACTACACACAAAGCGTATCCGGTAGTTGCAGACGGTTCATTCTAATTTGGGATTCAGCATTGCGAAAACTTCTTGGAACCTCGAAACAGAGAAGGGCTGCGAACGAATGAGAATAGATTGGGAGGATATCTCAACGATGAGAATGCTCCTAACTGAAAAAGCTGTCTAATTACTTTACAGCCGTATTTGGCTCGGTCCTTGCTCCTCTGAAAGTTGGAGCATTCGCCAAATCGACTCGGGGTTATCCTTAATTTGCAGCAATGGCTTTATAAAGCCTGTGTTCCTTTGAATATGCCAAATGCAAGGGGTATCATTCAATCCTAGTACCAATCCACACTTTCCCAATGCCGTATGAGATGATCAATCCCATTTATCCAACGCCAAGTATATCCTCAATAAGCCATGAATTCGTCCGGAAGAGTTAGGAGATTAAGCGGCAATGTGGTATCAATACCGCAAAGAGAAGGTGTTTCCGCTTTGAACTTTTGCAACTGGTTGTACCAACGAGCCAACAGTCGATTTCTACGCTGGTGAAGAAAGATATTAAGATCGTTCTTGTCTTGCTTCAAACGTGGATATCGCGGAGCTGCGCGAGACAAGAACTTTGCCTGATAACGTGGATGTACATGGTCGAGTTCGGTTTGCTGCTTGCGCTCCAAATCAAGGCGTTGTCTCTCATTGGTTCGATGGAGAGTATTAAGGTCGCGAGCATGTCTTCGTTTTAGCTCGTTCATAGTCTCTTGCTCTTCGAACAACCGCTTTCGATCCTCATAAGTTGCAGAATCTCCAAGGAAAGAAAGTCTCTTTGTCACATGTTTCAAGGCTGTTGCGTTCCGTTCTGCCATCTCTTGCTCTTCCTTCCTTTGGGCTTCTTTCAGGTCTATTTCCTTTGCCACGTGTCGAGTTTCGAGAGTGTCCATTTCCGCATCGTACTGTATGATATTAGACAATGAAGCTGGGTTTGATAAAAGTGCTGACCTTTTCCTCGAGCCGTTTCATCTCTTCTTGTGTACATTTTTTGACATGTCTATCCATGATACAAAGGAAGCGACCACATAAGAGCGACAATGCTGCATTAGCGATGGTCGCGTACTCTATAAATTGATTTGCCATGCAATCACAGTTCCGTTGTAGTTCGACAAAAGCATTCGATTGCATTGCCTCTAGCACGAGAACGCGGTCAGTATTAGAGAAAAGGTGTAGACCAGGTGGCATGTTTAAAGATGATCGACTTGAAGTGGGTGGGGTGATAACTGTTGTATCGACTCGAGAGCTGAAAGATTTCATTGACCGAGCGCCATCAAGGACGATGTCGTATTGAGAATCTATTTCTGGACTTGTAGAAGCGCGTTTGGGTAGTCTCCACAATTTTGCGAGACTATCCTTTCGGGCATGCATTTTCATGAGAGGAGTTTGTGAAATTTGTGAATTAGTCGATGTGAGAGAAGGAATTGAGGCGTCAGGCTCTGGAACAGCGGAAGTCGGGCGAGACCCAGACACCAGGACGGCCACTCCTTTGAGAATCTTCGCACGTGGAGTCGCGAAAGAAGATCGGGCGAAACTGGGTTTTCTAGGCGTGAGAGGCGGTGACAATGGCGATTCTTCGCTCACAGGAGGTTGATGTCCAGGTAGTGGTGTTTTATCTTCCCACCACGATGACGTCGAATCCGACCAGACAACTAGTTGTGTATCTGGAACGCCAGACTTCAATGCCTCATCCAGAATGTCTAAATACGATGTCTTTTCATCATCTGTCCATCCAAATGCCTCGCGCTCGTACATTATTTGTTGGCGAACTCGACGGCTGGAGGTATATCGGCGCAGCGCAATCTCATATCGTTGAAGTTCCAACACGGAAGGAGGAATTCTGAGGGCGAATTCTTGCAATTGGGCTACATTACAGAACTCGAGAATCTCCGAAAGGCTCACAGCGTCATCGGAGTCTGAACCGAAGGGAGAAGGATCGATTAATGAGACGGTGGGAGATAGTGCACGAATGATGTCTGCCATGGTCGCAGCTAAAGGAAACATGTCAGCTCCATGAATTCGAGTATGTGGTCGTAGAACAAGGAGAAAGGACAGATAAGAGGCATCATGGTGGAAAAAACGAGGTGGATGTTGTTTCGTATTTAAGGTGGTTTCGGAACGGTCACCGCGACAGATTCGCGGGCGAAGTGGCGATAGCTTACCTGAAGTTAGAAGCTCGATTACGATCTGCGACGCAGGAGTACATTCATGACTGGCAAGAGGCGTGAGAATTGGGAAGGAGGATGAGAAAAGTGGTGAGAGAGGTAAAAGGCAAGGCGTGAAGAGAAGATGAGGTAGTGAATTGCGCCCGTCGTACGAGGGATGAAGAGTTGGAATCAATGAGCTTAGCAAGGCATTTCGGAAGTGGCAGAGCCAACCAACTAGAAGGCAGTCAGCGTATTGTGGCGTGGGAGGAGCCAGCATCCAGCATCCAGCATCCAACATCGCGCAGCCATCAGCCATCAGCCAGTCCAGCCAGCCCCTTCCCTTAGGAGCCAGCCGCGCGATGGTCTTCGCTTTGTGGGACTGGCCGATCTGACTCCACGCGGTTCGATTAAAAAGCCCCGATTGATTATTAGATCTCTCCGTGAAACAAGCAACTTCCGATGTAACGTGCGCTGGCCACTTCCATTCTCCGACTCACTCAAACCCATCGCCGTTTAGACTTTTTGTTGACAGAAGACGAGTCTTGGTGGTGCCGCTCGTCTCAAGCTATGCATAGGGGGGTAGCCAGGCTGATGGCTGACACGGGCCTGAACCACCCAATGGCTATTGCCTCCATACGAGACTGGAACCGTACTAAGGCTGAACGGTACTGTGGTCTACCATTCTTGACGCTTGTACCTGGCCAAACGCTGACAATTACGATTAAGTCACGAGCCACGGCCCGGAAGCCCGTCACTTTCTCGACGCTTGATGTTGGATGATGTGGAGCCGACTTTTCTTTCTAGAATCTCACCACTTGAAACAGCTACTCTCCACCAAGCTCAGTTTACTAACAGGCACCATCGTGATAGAGGATTCGGTAATGTACATTTGCTCGGCCCTTTCTCATCCATTGACCCACTACCGAAAAGACTCTATCGGCGGTTGATAACGACTTACACGTATTGGTGACGTTCACAAGCCCCTGACCAAACTCTACAACACCTGCAGTCTTCACGGGTGAGGCTAATAACCCAAATCATAAGAAATCGCGTTATTGGCTTTGATGTTTCGCTCAATCACATGGATATTATAGGCCAGTTCTTGGTCATCGACTGAACTAAGACTCCCAGTCGCGTTATCTTGCATAACTTCAAAACTGCTCGGTTGTAGTTATGCTTGACATGATATGCATCGCATTTACCCCGGTATTCTTGGCGCTTGAATCCTGCAGGAAGACACTTTCTGCAAACTCTTACTCAGAGTACAGGACCATCGAGTAATGATTCAGGCGCAAAGACCTATTTCTATAGCCCGACGCAATGAGTTTATCTTTTGCCTCGATAGGCGCTGGTATCTAGTAACCGTTATCCTTCTCAGCTTTTCGATTAGTACCCACGTGGATCCCAACGTGCCCGCTATTGCCCGCGCCGGTGCGAAAACTCTGAGAGACGGAGATCGGTCGACCTTCCGCCCCTAATGAGATTCGATTATCTGTTCTCATCTTACTCCTTTTGACATGGCTGGCGTGTTTGCATTGGAATGCCTCCTTTCATTGTGGTTCTCCTTTCCTATTGCAGCATTCGGAGATTTTTAATTTGGTGCAGATTATCATAGCTCCAAAGCCAAAAACACCACGTTTTGTGCTCTCCACGCTAGTAGCGGAAAGAGATTTGACCAGGGGTTAGCTGAACATTCCTTTCGCTACACAATGAGGCTCCATCTGATGTGCAAATTATTTCAGATCCTCTGTCCAACCCCATCGAGAGCTGTACCATTTTGAATCAAAAGCTTATGAGCGCAAAGGTATATGAAAGACACAACTTTGAAGCTATGGCTCGAAATCATGCATGCTAAGAATTTCAAAACGGAGTCAGCATCGTTGAAGCGTAGTATTTGCGTTTGATCTGCTCCATACTCAAGCTCGTCTAAGATCAGATGCAACTTGAAGATCCTGTGCTACAATTGATCGAATTGCATTCGCCTGTTACGTTTGACGTTTAATGAGGATAGATGATTTCCATATCACGACAAGAGAGTCACCGGAATTTGCGTTTGTCCATCATGATGATTTCAAGATATGGACCTGCCGAAGACCAATTCGACGAGGGAGAGTTGTGTCTGTGATCTAACAAAGTGCTGTATGCTATGTATCAAACTCACTGCACTCATGGCAGGTCCACGGCGTAATTGATGACAAAGAACAGCGAGTGGTCGTCATAACTAAGGAGGAGAACTATTTTCGAGGCTCCAAACCGTCTCTTGGTTTTGAATCTGAAGACACTACGGTACGAAGTGAGCACTGGTTCTGCATCCTAATTGAATTCAATCTGGCCGGAGAATCTACTTCTGGAAGTATCTTCGTCAATAGGTATCAGCATTATTACTGTCAGGAACGCAATTGAAAAGACTGGGGAAGTTTTTCTTCCCTACCCGTGTTCCCTACGTCCTGGGTCAAGAACACGAAGCGAGTTGAACGCCCAGTTCACTATCTGGCAGTCGATTTTTTGCTTTGAGGACATGATTGGTAATTGAAGATCGAGGTCTCATTTGGATCATAAAGAGCCGACATCCGAATAACGTGGGAAATCCCGTAGCAAAAGACCAAAGAAGGTTCAAACGCTCTCCTATCTCTTGCATCCTTCTTTGTTTTCCTGCTTCGAGTACGCTACGGATGCTTCCAGCTGTCTGTACGCAATAGACCGTAGGCCACAACACTGTGGCTTGGTTAGCTAGCGCAGGGATAGATCTTGATTTTCCAGGATGTTCGGTTGCCAGGTGGGCGGTGCTTTTGCCAGCTCATCAGGTTTGCTAAGCTGGAGCTCTGCGAATCGTCGTGAGCCCTCACACCCGATTCAGAACCAAGTCCGCATTCTCGGTGGCCAAACTCTGATCGGCCAGTTCCGCTCTGGCTTCAGACATTGGTACCGGGCGTGGCTTGCCTGTTTCTTTTGTAGACGGGCCGTTGAAACCCGCGCTCGTCGCTTCAGAACCCAGGGCCTTCTTGGTGGTTGAGCCTCGACCGAATTTTCCAATAGCTCGACGATCGAAGCACCTTACCTACTACGCTGCACCAAGGCCGCGTAATTTCTGATCATCGTCTTCTTGTTCTTCTTCTTGTCAATTACCGCGACGGCCAGCAGCGGAACAGGCCATAGCGAGCGGGCGAATCTTGTCACAAACCCTCTCACCGGTTGTCCACCACCTTGGCTGTGTGGCGAGCTGCAGTTCAAGCTGCAGACTGCCACCGACACGCGCAATTGATCACCTCACAAGGCCAACGATTCTGGGAGCACAGCCGTAATGAAGGCGCAAATCTCGGCGAATGGTTATCTGGTGGTCCAAGTTCGAACGCGCTGGTAAGTAAGACAACTTTGACGATGCTGCTGTCGCATCGACTCCCAGCCTCCCGTCAGCCTCCCCAATTATGCGCAAAAAACCCACCACCTCATTACTCACTTTTCGCCCTTTGTCGCTTTGATCGCAAGATGCTAATTTTCCGGATTCCAGGTCCATTGGCATCCTTGAAGCTTCATCTACCCGTCCTGCCTCCGAAGTGATACCCGAGCATCACGAGTAGGACCGACAATCCTCCAAAGTCCACATCTCGAACTGTGCTCCAACAGAAACATATTCACGGAGAGCCGTTCACCTCCACGTTATCATCGGACAATACCCTGTTACCAAACCCCGTCGTCACGGTGCAGCCCTTACCGCCCGTAGAATTTAACGACCGTCACGACGTTTACGGCTACGATAATCCTAATATATCTGCGCAATCTCGACGCCAAACTGAGCTTCCACGCGTTTCGCGTCCTTCGAGCTCATCTGGCAGTGCGACACATCCCCTTCGCCGCACGCCTAACATAGAGGATCTACATCGAACAACGCACGTTCCTCGATCACGCTCTCAATCATCACCACCCGAGCGTCGTAGGACACAACAGCCTACGGTTCGCTTCGTTGAAGAGGAACTTCCAGCCTCTGAAACACAATTTCGTGTTACTCCTCATCCGTCGATCCGTATATCCCGGCGTACCGCGTCTGCCATCCTCTCCGCACTGGAGTCCATTCGCGCTCCACACTCTTTCACGTCTGATCCAAACGAGGAAAACGCTGAAATGTCGGATCTGGCGGGCGGTGCTGCTGGGCCGCGAGCTACAAATGGAGGCGCTCGTGTTCAAGGACCAGTGCCGGTCACTCAGGCTGAAAGAAAACCGGCGCGGTCACAGCTCCTTACTCCTAGAGATATCATCCGTAGACGAGAAGAGAGAATGGCACAGGCGGAAGCAAACGCTCGCGCTACACAGGAGGCCGAGCGTGCGGCAGCAGCTGGCAGTAGTCAACAACAGCCACAAACCCAACAACCGACCGGCCAGTCAACTAGTCAGCGGCGAGCCAGTGGTGGTGGTGCTGCTAGAACATCAGATGAGCAATCGTACCCAACTTATACACGTCCACCGCAACCGCAAGCTGGGCCTTCAGTAGCTGACGCCGCTGTAAGTTCTCCTCAGCCGCAACCACGCCCACCAGGCGAATCTTCTCAGTATCAACCTCGTGCATCCTCCCAGTCGCAGGGCCAGCCTCGCCCCGCACAATCGTCCGCAGGAGTTCCACAGAATGCTTCCTCGCGACCACCTGCGCAGCCAATACAACCTGCTGTTGCCGGCCCGTCACAAGCACGTCCAACCCAACCTGCTACGTCATCCTCAACGACGAGACCAGCTGGTCCAATTGGAACCGATTTTGGCCACAAACCAACGGCTTCGGGTGGAACTACGTCGTCATTTCCGCACGCTTTTGAACGTTGGGAGACTTTGTCCTCACACTGGGAAGGCTTGACATCATACTGGATACGGAAGCTTGAGCAGAATCCCGAGGAGCTACAACGGCAGCCATTATTGAATCAGCTGTCTCGGCAGGTCACAGATCTGTCGGCCGCAGGCGCAAACCTCTTTCATGCCGTGGTGGAATTGCAGCGGCTTAGGGCATCGTCAGAGCGTAAATTCCAGCGATGGTTCTACGAGAGTCAGAAAGACAAGGAAAGACAGCAGGAGATAACAGCTACTCTTGAATCTGCACTCAATGAGGAGCGCCAGGCACGAGCTAAAGATATGGAACGATTGCAATCCGAGATTGATCGCGTGCAGCGTTCCGAGAGACAAGCAAAGACGTTGGCTTCTGAAATTAAGCGAGAATTGCAAATCTCCAAGGATGAAGCTAGAAGAGCGTGGGAAGAACTTGGTCGGCGTGAGCAAGAAGAACGAGACCGAACAGCAGCGCTAAATGATGGTCATCCTATAGTCGTTGGCGGCGTCCAAGTGTTTCCTACCTTGAAACAACCGGGTGAAGAAATTCTGCAAGCTTTCGATCCTCAAGTTCAAGGTACCGAAGGGGCTCAAGTTTACGAAGGAGGAGAATCACCAACGAACACGGATCCTTTCATCGAATCTGTACCTCGGCATACCCTTCATCATGAACCGCCGAATATAGGCTCTGCAGCGCAGCGGCCGTATGCTCCAGAAAGCGCATTTGCAAGGTCGGATTCATCAGCTCGAACCGCAATCCAAATATCCACGTCGGAGCCGTACGGAGCATCGTCCGGGCCATATCAACCAGGCCCATCAACCGTTCCTGTATCCGGAGCTGAGCCATTCTATCAACACGGCAACACATATCTCCACAACTCCGGCCAAGCCGTATCCGGCGCCAGCGATGAACAATCCTACGTCCCATCGGAGGAAGGCTTCACGGAGGAGGAAGAATATGAAGTGGATCGGTACGGCAACGTGCTCCCGCGGCGCGGCCTCCGCAGCGAAGGCTCGGACGAGGAGGACGTGGGCGAGCAGATCGAGCACGAGGCGCAGCTGCGCCAGCAGTACGGCGGCGCCAGCGGCCGGCCCATCGTCGACTACCCGGTGATCCCGCCGCTGGCGAGCGGCTCCTCCGCGCCACCGCCCGTGCCCACCATCCCGACGTCGTACGCCGCCGAGGCCGCCGAGTCCGCCGCCCGCCGCAGACCCCCCGTTCCGACCACCGTCGCGACGACCGCTGCTACTGCAGCAGCGGCGGCCGCCACAACACCGGCCGCGAGTCTCACCCCGGACTACGCTGGGGATGGCTATGGGAGTCCCACTGATAGGGATAGCAGGCACTACTATCCTACGCGGCTGAGCGATGTACCTGAGGAGGACGAGCGGTCACGTGTCAGTGAGGCCACGCAGGGTGGAACGTCGTCGGCCTAGGCTTGTTATAAAGGCGGAGTGGCTTTGTTACTGGGTTTGAGTCAGGTTGGCTCTAAGGGAGCTAAGGATTAAACGGATATTGGGCATATTATCATCATCATCATCATCGTCGTCATCGTCATCGTCACATACCCCGGGTGGGACAATTATCTCGTACCAGCTCGAATACGGAGTTTGTCGAGATATCGAAAAGGAATGGGAGGGGTTTCTGGCTTAATAGGTCATCATCACAGTCGTCATCATCCATCATCTTGTATCTCTTGGGAGCGTTCAAGCAGGTTTTCGGGTCTGGGCATTTGTGTTTACATACTGATTTCGAGCATAGCAGTGCATTACCACGATTGCTCAATTTTCCAGCTATCATTTTGTTGTCCCAATCATTCACCATGTTGAGTTGGCTGACCAATTTTCCCATCATCTTCACTCAAATCCTCGTCCTCAGCACACCACAGAGCACTACCCGCCATTATACGTCGACTCATCCTCTATCTCATCCACACCAAAGCCTTTCCACCCACCCCAGTTATCCACAAACCTAATCGCCGCCTTCAGATAGAAGTCATCCTCGTCACCCCACGTCCTCGCCGCCTCCCTCAACGCCCTCAGCACCTTAACATAGTGGGCATCGAACCGCCCATCACCACCCAGCGCACTCTTCTGCACATCGTCCCACCCGCGCCCCCTCAGCTCCACACCCTCAATGCGCCCAAGATCCACCGCCGGCCGCAGCTGCGCGATGTACACGGCCACCGTAAACAGCCACCACTGCCGCACGAGCGGCACCTGCGCGCGCGCCGGCACGGCAGGCAGCAAGATGCGCGCGGCGTGCGACGACGTGAGCAGGTGCACGAAGAAGAAGTCGAAGGGCGCGGGGCCGGTGTGCGCGCCTTCCACGCTCCCCACCAGCAGCGCTGCCGCGGCGCGCTGCGACGCGCGGAACTGCGCCGTCGGCGATGCCAGCTGCCACGCGTTCCAGTGGCCGAGCACGGCGGATTCGCGCAGCGCGAAGAGCGGGCCGATGTTCGAGGGCCCTGGGGTGGTGAACAGCCCGTCGAAGGAGGGGTCGCGGCGGATGGCGTGCAGGATGGAGAGCGGGTCCGGGGGTGAGGCGGACGGTGCGGGTGCGGAGCTGTAGCGCGGGTCGTCCAGGTACTTGTGCAGGCTGCCGTAGAAGCAGGCGCCCATGGCGAGCGCTTCGACTGCCACGGTGTGCGAGCTGAGTTCGTGGCCGTAGCCTAGGTGGATCATTGGATGGGCGACTATGGTGGTGTGTTAGACTGTCGGTGTTGGAGTGGCAGCAGCTTCTTTCTAGAAGAGGCGCGAAAGGGTCATTAGGAAGAACTTCACGTACGTCCGCCTACAAGCATCCCGTTGATCAACGGTTCGTCTCCTTTGAATGCATACTCCTCCAACAAAGCCTTCCAGTCGTAACCCAGCTGAACGAGTTGGTCTTCGAAGAAGTCAACGAAGGCTCGCTGATACTCTTTCTTGCCGAGAAAGTCTCGCCAATCATCCTTCGAGATTTCGGATGGTGAATCATGCCATGGCTCCATGTGCTTAGATTGATAATCGTAGATATCATTGAGGTGCTCGGGTGTAGATGAAAAGAAATACGCAGATCCCAGGAGCTAGTTGATAATCAGTCGGATACTCGAATCAAAACCTTTGAAGATGTTTGAGAAAGGTTTATGCATAAAACTTCGGACAAGGACTTGAACTCAAACGTACATGTGGCATATGATTGTGGAAGCGCAATTCATTGTAAATAATGGAAAAATTGGTATGGTTGGCTTTGATGAGGTGTTTCAGCGTTCTTGTCCTCTTGTCTTTGCCGGTTTCCATGTCTGCGATCTCGACTGATGGAAGGTCAATTGCTCGGGCCGGCTCTCGAGCTCCCCATGACAAAAAGCTGGGGAGAGAGAAGCGGAAAGATATCATGCTCGACATGTTCTTCTTCTCTAGTAGCTTCGAAACTTTGATAATACTACATTCTTTGAGATTGATGATTGTGGCAACCTGAGGGATTGATGAGACGTTGAGGAGAGGTACCGTAATTAGCTCGTATTTCCTTGCGGGGCCATTCGGCGTAAACCGTCATCAAATGACAACATATTCGAGTTTATTGACGAGAATCCTAAGTAATTTGCGATTGGGAAGCCGTAGGTATCAGCTTTGGGGAAGGCAATCCTTTGTTACCCGCTGCCTGGACGGAGTTAATACTTCGTAGCTTCAATTAATGGTCCATGTCGCCAAGTTACGTCTCTTTCATTTCCCTTTTACAGCCTTCCACAGAAGGCTGCCAATCGTTAAGAATATCAATGCGAGCATCATAAGTTCAATTGATATTATGCAACGATGTGGGCCTCGTTTGCTGTTAATTTCAACCAAATTACCTACGGAAGGCAAAGGATTTCATCAGATCTAACCTACGGAGAGTATCTTCAAGGCACCACGCCTTCGTCCCAGCGATCTAACACACTATATTTACGTCTCATCGTCAATAGCTCATGTGAATATCGATCAGGTTCCATGCTGATATATCCAAACCCAATCTCGACCACCCTCCCTTCGACCAATGCGCCGCGCCTACCCCGAATACAAATACCACTAATACCGTCGCTCACATTAGGACCAAGTGGCCGCTTGAAAGAGCCGGGAATCCACCCGTCAGCCCAATTCACCCACTCGCTATCCAGAACGCCCAGCGAGCGCAACGCGGGGATCTTCAAGAACCTATAGTTGGGGAAGCGGCTATCCAAGACAGCGCGCCACAGCTCGCGCTGGATCTGCGTCGCGCCGTGCGGGTGCCGCGGACGCGGGCAACACATCACGATCCATACCTCCTTCAGTGTCGGCCACGCGCGCACGAGCGCAAGCACGGCAAGCACAAGGCGCTGGGCGACGACGGCGACGGAGACGCAGCGCGTGCGCCAGAACGCCGCGCCGCACTCGAAGCACTCCAGCGCGCCGACGTGCAGCGCCGCGACGCCGAGGCCGCGCAGTGATGCTGCGCACGCGTCCAGCTGGTCCAGCGTCCAGGCTACGTCCCACTCCTTGCTGCCCGCCTGCACGCTGCCGACGTCCAGCCAGAGCCGGTGGATGAGTTTGCGTGTCGAGGGCCGTAGGAGCGCCTGCCGCTCGGGGATGCGCGTGCTCGGCGCGTTGAGGCGGATGCGGTGCCATAGAGAGGTGTAGGCTACTACGTGCGCTTCGGTGTAGACTTGTTTGCATGTAAGGAGCGGCTGGAGACGTTTGGTATCGAACGGATCAATGTTGTCTTCATCCCATTCGAAAGCGAGCTCATAGATTTTGTTACGTATTTCAGCGGGCAGACTGAGGAAGCTGGAAGCCGGTTGGATTTGGAAGTCAAATTCTTGCTGCTCGGTCTCCACTGCTAGGCCCTCCGTCTGCTTTGTTTCGGTAGGCACATGGTGCCAGGGCGTTTCTTGGTGAGACATGTAGAAACAATGATTAATTACCCTTGCGGACTCACCTGTGGAAAAAAAATATGGCCATTGTTGAAGTCGGTTGATATTTATACACGTGGTAGGGGTACGAAGTTGCTGTAGCCTGTCAGGCCTCGAAACTGCACGGGAAGTGATGGATGCTCTACCTCGTATTGAAGAGAAACGGCTTTAAAACTAGGCAATAGGACCAGTTTCATGAGTAAATCAGTCATTGGAATTGACACGCATTGAGTTGATTACCGCTCGACCAAAATACGGAACTCCATACTCAGTCATAGTGTGGCGGTTTATATTCAACACAGTGTGCAGTAAATTCTGTCCAATCATTTGTTAAATCTGATCATTTCTCTGTGCTACATACGGTCTGACTATCCCGTGATATCTCTTGGCTTTCATTGGAGGGCTTCCTCTAATAAATAGCACTACCTAACCGCTCTTCACTCCCAAACACACCGATATCGCCAGAAGGGGAAATAATAGTAGTAAAAGAGAGGATTGGATTGACCAGCCAGTCCCAAGGTCACAAGTGATTACTCGTATTCCAAAGAAATCCTCGAACCTAGTACTCGGCGCCCTCCTCCATACCCTCCTCGAGGCTGTCGGATGCGACCTCCTCGTAGTCCTTCTCGAGCGCGGCAAGATCCTCGCGCGCCTCAGAGAACTCGCCTTCCTCCATGCCCTCGCCGACGTACCAGTGCACGAAGGCGCGCTTCGAGTACATGAGGTCGAACTTGTGGTCGAGGCGGCTCCAGGCCTCGGCGATTGCCGTGGTGTTGGACAGCATGCTGACGGAGCGATCGACGGGCGCAAGCTCGCCGCCCGGCACGCGCACCGGCTTCTGGTAGTTGATGCCCAGCTTGAAGCCGGTCGGGCACCACTCCACCAGGTTGAAGGAGGCTTTGGCCTTGAGCGCCGCTACCGCCGCCGTGCAGTCGCGTGGCACCACGTCGCCGCGGTAGAGCAACGCCACCGCCATGTACTTGCCGTTGCGTGGGTCACAAACCACCATCTGGTTGTTCGGCTCGAAGCCTAGCATTTCGTCAGCAACAGTTGTGGAATTTGAAGTTCAGCGCTGCACATACACTGGAAGGTCAAGTCGTGGACCTTGAAGCTCTCGTGAGAGCTCTTCTTGCTGGAGATGACAGGCGCATAGCTGATCAACGGATAGTGGATGCGCGGATACGGCACCAAGTTGGTCTGGAACTCGTTCAAGTCGACGTTGAGAGCACCATCGAAGCGCAGGCTGGAAGTGATTGAGCTGACGACCTGAGCAATGAGACGGTTGAGATGCTCGTAGTCGGGACGAGGAATGTCCAAGTTGCGGCGGCAAATATCATAAACAGCCTCATTATCGACAAGGAATGTGCAATCAGAGTTCTCAATGGTGCTGTGTGTGGAGAGAACAGCGTTATATGGTTCAACCACGGATGTGGACACACGAGGCGCTGGGTAGATGGAGAACTCAAGCTTGGACTTCTTGCCATAGTCGGTAGAGAGGCGCTCAAGAAGCAGAGCACCAAAGCCGGAGCCAGTACCACCGCCGAAGGAGTGGAAGATCAAGAAGCCTTGAAGCGAAGAGCAGTTGTCTGCGGAATGTTAGAATGAAGCCCTTCGTGAGAGAGTGATGAATTTACCAGCAACGCGACGAATGCGGTCAATGACATCGTCAACAAGCTCTTTTCCAATCGTGTAGTGGCCACGAGCATCTGTACTATCCATCAGCTTCAATTTCCAGCGATCAAACTTCCAGTTCACACGCACAGTTGTTCGCAGCATCTTCCTTGCCGCTGATCAGGAGCTCTGGATGGAAGAGCTGACGATAATTGCCAGTGCGGATCTCATCAATTGGCTATTTTCAGGTCAACAATGCTTATTTTTCTTCCATATACAGTGTAGTTGTGACGTACGGAGGGGTCCAAGTCGACGAAGATGGATCGCGGGACGTATTTGCCGCTACCAGTCTCAGTGAAGAAAGTCTCATAGGAGCCGCCTTCGACCTGATCCTTCGAATCTGGGTCCGGCTTGCCATCAGCTTTGAGGCCATGCTCGAGAAGGTATCTGTTGATGGGTCAATATGTCTGTTGCCTGGATGTGCTGAGCTCAAAATAGGGGCGATGAGTGAGGACGTGGAGGAACAAGTAGAACATATCGGGTCGGGCTTACAGCTCCCAGGCACTATTTCCAAGCTGAGTACCAGCCTGGCCGATGTGGATGTGGCAGACCTATACATTGGTGGTGAGTGATTATTCTCCTGAGCATCGAGGGGTAGCATGCAATGTGGGAGACGCGCCCAGTACGCGTCTCGTGAGTACAGAACATACCTCTCCACGCATTTCGGTTGATGGCTACTCGGATGAATTTTCGGGAATGGATATGAAAGGGTTGTTTGAAGAGAGTATGATGGTGGGTTGTAGTGGAGTGGCTTTTTTGGGTGGGAGTATTGGCGTTGTCAAAGCGGCGGTCAACAAGCACAAGCTTTGAGTGCGAGCGAGCGTTTGTAAACCGAAACGCCACTGACCTGGAGACTGCGCTAGGCCATTTTGGTCCCATACCCAACGTGACTGTTTTCTGTTTACATCGTGAGACCCGGCCTACTCTTATACAGACTTTTGATTGGTAGAATTCGCCGTCTAGTCTGATGCTAATTCCATTGTTGTGTTGTCTCATCGCGTCGTGGCAACTACTTGGAAATGAGGCACGCCTTCGCGGATATGTCATTTACGTTTGAGCTTCATGAGCACATGTCTCGCACGAAAGTACGATTTTTGCTTGGGATTTACTTCAAAAGGTACATCTATCGGCACTGCTGGCTTTCTAGTGTTCCGAGTTCCAGATATCTCCGAGAGCTGCTAATATGTGTCATTGCGAAGGCCAGCACCAAAGCATCAACTGCTCATGGCACCCATGCATTTGGTCAAAAATGGATCATCGCGATATGATTTTTACTCTTCCTCATATGACAAACGAGTCTCTCACGGCGAGAAGGGAGACGACGTATACTGATGAGGTTCTTCAAGCCACTGTGCCCTCAAGGCGATGATGATAATGCCACTTGCGTGAATTCATTCCATTAGTAAGGCAGCAGGCGCTGTAGAGTCTGTCATTTACCTCTATTGAACGTTAATCCTGTGTCTAAATATGCTGTGAGCGGTTCATTTTCCCTCTGCGTCCACCTCACGCATCAGCTCACTCGCACTCGGCAAGCTAGCAGGACCGTTAAGGATCCCTGCGAGCGGCAGATTGGGCGCGCGAAACCCATACTCCTTCGCCATACCAGTTGCTGCCATGCTGCTCCCAGAACCCACGATGCTGTCCTCGCTATTCATCAGGTGCGCTAGGCTACTCGTGGTCGGACCTTTCA